>Ga0115002_10009253_pt1 | contig 10788 bp, 4 predicted proteins | sample ArcticOcean_MG_C_8_FD_89576 | JGI IMG/M metagenome (GOLD analysis project Ga0115002, IMG submission 89576) | Marine microbial communities from western Arctic Ocean - ArcticOcean_MG_CB11_86 | ecosystem: Environmental > Aquatic > Marine > Oceanic | place: Arctic Ocean: Canada Basin | collected... | reverse complement strand
TGGCTGCTTGGATGTAGTCCTTGCGAGTCAGCGCGGCTTGGACGTAAGTCATCAGCGGATCCCAGCCTGTGTGGTTATCAACTGCAATCTTGGAGGCTTGAGCGCACTGTAGCAGCTTGGCCATTGGAGTCAGCTGATCGGCGGGAATCGATTCCAGGCGAGCCATCGAGGCGGCAGCCGAACCACTGGACAATTTCAATTGTTCAACAGCGGCGTAGACCTTTTGACGGTTAACGTCAGTGGCCTCTTGATTTACACGAACTACACTCACCCAACCGACTGCTGTATTGGGATCAATATCCCAACCGCGGAATGGTCGTTCGTTCTGTCGACGCCGAGTTTCGGTGAGAATTTTGGCGAAGTTGTCGAAGTCGCCAGCTTTAAGATAGTCGTCGGCCAGCCACATTGCGTAGCGACCGTGATAATCCGTGTCGTGTTTGAACATTTCCTGAATGAACGCCAGCCGTTGCGCCTCTTCTTTGCGAGTGAGTAGTCGTGTGGCGCAGTCGCGAGATTCGCTGTAGTTCCGATCGTGCGACATGTAAGTCGTCCAATAGGCGAGTGCCTCTTGCTCCATTCCGTGTTTGAACAAAATATCGCCGATGTTGGATGCACTAGGGGCGCTGTTACCGAATTTGGCGGTAGACTTCATCGTCCAAGCGTAGGCCTGCTTCACTAACGCGGGGTCCATCGCGCGGTCGCCCGCTTGAATCAAACGACGCCAGATGTCGTAGTTACCGTCCTGCGGCTCGAAAGATAATACGTGCAAAGCCGCTTCTTTGCCGACTTCGGGTGGGCTGTAATCAGTAGCCGCAGTCAGGTAGAGAATTGCCGCGTTGTAGTCTTTAGGAAATCGCTTGGAGAGCAGACCGTAGGCCGTTGTGCAATCTGATTTGGGACTACCGTAATGACGTACAAAGAAGCCTTCCGTATTGAGTAGTCGTCGGGCGTGATCGTCGCTGAGCTTCGAGAGGGTGATTGGGAGCATCAACTGCTGACGGATTTTTGACTGAACAGCAGAGTTGGCGTAAGTGTGTTTGAGAGTCAAAGCGACGATTGGATCTCGATCGGTTTTGGCTAGTTCCGCTGCAATGAAATCTCCTCGAGCCTTCAGTACTGGGTCTTTCTTCGCTTTGCTCGCACTTTGTTGCCACGTCTTGACGTAGGTGCGGAAGGCGGACATGTGAATGAATTGTCGACGCGCTTGAACGATGCGGACAGCTTCGGCCTTAAACTGTGCATCGTCGACTGCGTTCGATAACAACCAATTGATCGCACCCGAGGAATAGCCATTGTCCGATGGCGATTGGGTTACCAGCTCGCGGTACATTTGGCGAGTCTTCTCGGGGTTCTTCATCGCCGTGTTGTACAAGTAGTGCGCCAAACAGTATCGCAAATACGCACCGTCTTTTGGATTTTTCCGAATCGCGTCCAGCATGATGTTTTCAGTAGCCGTCAATTGTGCAGGCTCTTTACCCGAGTTTTGCACGTAGTGCTGAGCGTTCGCATTGGAAATGGCGTCTAACGGCAATAGCGAAGCAAAAAGAGCTCGCGCTTTGTCTGTCTCTTTTTCCCGCAGGTAGGCATGTGCGAGATAACTTTGAGTGACGTACTTGTCGTTTCGCGCTGGGAAAGCTTGCAGGTATTGGGCTACTAACGGAGCAATTTCGGCAGACTTGGCGCTGGCCAAATGCAAGCGGTAGATCATCTGCATGTGAACATACGCGTCGTTGCGGATAGCGCGAGCGTTCTTGTAGCTCGTCGCCGAGTTTGCGTTTTGGCCAAGACTGGCGTAGCTGTGCGCCATTTCCGTGTGATGCTGTCGGAGTCGTTCTTTGTCTAGAGGCGAATTCAAGACGCCTTTCTTGAGGATCTTATTGCCGAGCAAAATGCTTTTGGCGTATTGGCTGATGCGTCTCCACTCGTAGAATCCTCGCAGCCCGATGTTTCGCGTATATGCGTTTGCGGGAAGTTTGTCGAGCACCTCATCTGACAAAGTCGCGGCGGCTGTAATCGCTTCGCCGTTGCCGACGGCCGAGTAAATTGCGATTGCCTTGGCTGCGTATTCGCGGCCGATGTCCGAATTGCCGTGCCGATTCCAAACAACTTGCGCCGCTTTGGCAGCCGCCAAGCGGTCGGTAGGAATCTGCTGCAGTGTCGCAACCAATCTGATTTCAACGTTGGGACACTCGGCCGCCTTGGGGTAGCGCTCGAGGAATTGACGGCAAACAGCTGCCGAGTCTTGGTTTCGCGAGACAGCTTCCAGCCCGTCGAGCAACTTGAGCATGACTGCCTGATGTTGCGGATGAGTTGTTTGCGACGAGGTGAATCGTTGAGCGACTCGCACTAACCCAAAGACGCGACCGTTGGTGTGGTACAAATCGACCAACTTGAGCATCGTTGCCGCTGCTTCCGGTGTGTTGTCTTTGTACTTGTTTAACTCGCCTTCTAGCTGAGTTACCTCTTGGCTCACAGCGTCGAGCGGCGATTCTTCCGCAGGTTCTGCGGGTGGTTGAGCCAAAGCGGTGAGTGCTAACAACGGAACTAGAGCTATTGAGTAAATGTAGTTTCGCATGGCATTTGTTTCTGAGTTATGCAATTGATTTTGGTGGGCAATTGTTTTGTTGAATGCAAAAACGCGTCGTCTTACTGGCGTCTGCCCTATTTGGGGGCACTCGCTAGAGCTTCGCTAATCTTTTTCGCATCGGGAGCGAGAGGGCTCTCAGGGTAGTCGCCAATCAACTGGTCGAACCGTTGTCGAGCTTGGGCTTTGCGGCCCATTCGATAGAGACAGCGACCGTAGTTGAACAGGATGACATCTAGAAACTTTGCGTCCGGATGATCGTTCAATACCGTTTCGAAAGTGTCGATCGCTCGGTTGTAGTCTTGCTGTTGATAGTAGTAGTTCGCCATCTTGGCGACAGCTTCGCCGACTCGTCCGCTCTCGGGGAATCGGTCGAAGACGTTTTTGAACTCTTGGAATGCCCGGTCTCGCATTTGAGCACCACCGGGACCTTCCATTCCTTCCGCCATTTTTTCGTAACACTCTGCGATTCCAAACTGAGCTTCGCCGCGAAGCTGGCTGGTCTTCATGTTGACCAATCGCGAGTAAACACCAATGGCTCGTTGGTAGTCTTTTTCGACGCGAGCGACGTCACCGAGTTGCAGCAAAGCGTCGTCGACAAAACCGCTGCTCGGGAATTCACGTTGCAAGCGTTGGCACATAGCGGCGGCGAGTGGAATGTTCTCCATCTCGAAATAGGTTTTCCACAATTGCACGTAGGTTTGCTCGAGCAAGCCACCGCCCAATTTTCTCGCTTGGCCCATGACTTCGTCGCAAACGTCCAAAGCTTGTGTGTACTTCTCGTCCGCTTTCGACGTGAGGCCGAATTCTTTGTAGCGGTTACCGATCTCGGTCAAAGCACCAGCGGTTTTGAGTTGCGTTTGGATTCTTAGTTCGTGATCGGAAATTACTGCGCGGGCGACGCGAACTCCGCCGATGTTGCCTTCCAAGCACTTGGCTTTGCTGACAACCTGGCGAACGCCTTCGTCGCGATTTGTTTCGTCGAGATACGAGACTCTTACTTCATCGGAAGGAAGGGCCTGTAATACGTCGTCGCCTGCGATTGCAGTTTCGGCTCGGACGAGCGATATGGTCGCTTGGAAAATTCCGCTGTGAATCGAGTTGTCGGGCTCGGCGGGTTCAGGTGCCGGTGTTGCAGGTGCCGTGTCTGCAGGGGGAGCTGCGGCCGGTTCGTCCGTGGCCGATTCTTCTGCGGCTGGTACTGGACCAACTGGAGGAGCGGAGGCTGGGTCGGTATCAACTGCTGGAGCGGCGGGTTCGTTTGGCAACGCGGCGGCAGGCTGTTCGCTGATGAACTCGTTTTCAACTTTGACTTCGACGAAACCAACTTCCACTTTGTCGACCAATTTATATCGATCGATTTCGGGTTGTTCTTCATCGAGTAAAGGCGTTTCACCTTCAGCCCCTTCTGTCACTAGAGCGGCGGCAGCAGCTGCAGCTTCGTCTTCTAGTTCTTCGTCGGTCTTGAGACGATAAACTTCCAAAACGGCTGTTAGCTTATCCGCTGCATCGGACACGTCCCGATCGGCATCGTTAATGCGAACGTTGACGGTTTTGCCGAGCACGACTCCTCGCAGTGTTTCGCTAAACGCTCCGTCGGTGATCGCAACGTATGCGTTACCTACGACGGACACTTCGCGGATTACTGGTTGGTCGAGCTTCTTGGCGGCAGTGTGCTGATCGGTGTAAGTGACTTGGATCGTGTCGCCACCTTGAACTTCCAAATATCCGTTCTGCGAGTTTGGTTTTCCCAGCCGCGTCGCGATGGAGCCGAGTACGACTCGCACGTTACGTCCCACTGGAAAGCACTTCACTTTTTCTACGTCGCCGCTGCTGGCTTTGCAGATGACATCGATGCCTTGGTCGGGATCGAGTACGGCGAGGTCTGCGTCTTCGATTTTTACAAAGAATCGCTTGCCGGCTTCGAGTTTATCGACCTGTTCGTCTTCGCCGTTTAAAGCGGTACCAACTTTTTCCAAAGCGGCAATCGCACGGCTGTAGTGACCGAGTTGAAAGTGTCCCAGACCAATGTAGTAATAAGCATTGTTTACTTGTTCGCTGACGGGAAAGGTTTCGATGACTCCCCGCATCACCTGAAAGCACTTGCCGTAATTGCGATCGTGATAGAAACAGATCCCCATCTTCAACGTAGCTTCCGCTCGCACGTCTTCGTCTCTGTTCTCTTCGAGCGAGGCGGCTTCAAAGTGCGTGCGAGCTCGATCGTAAGCGCGATCGCGTTCTAGGAAATAGTTGCCTAGTCGCATGTGCGCCAAGAATCTCACTCGACTACGCGGGTATCGTTCAATGACCGATTTCCATATCTCAATCGACTTGGTGATTTCGTCGACTTCGTAACGAGCGTCGCCCGCCTCGACGAGCTTTCTAGCCGCGCGGTCTTCGATTAACGATCCGCGAACAGGTGGCGGTGCGTCCTGTGCGAATGAAGTGGAAACCGCGAAGAGAGCGATGGACAATAACGTCCAAGAGATTGTTGTTCGATTCATGGTTTTTTACGGCGCGAGGTTATGGTGTTAAACGGATGGGACGACTTCAGAGCGAATCAGGGTGTTGCAGTTTTTTGAAACTGCATTTGGTGTGGCTGAAGGATATCCCTTCCTCGTTGACTTCCGACTTTAGCAGCCATAAGTATTGTGGTTGAGATTATAGCCCCGGTCAATCATTTCCGACGACTTGGTTGCATTTCAAACCTAATGGTCCGACATCTGAGTTCGCGGAATTTGAAGAGGCTGGGCGGCACTGGAGTAATCGTCGCAATCATAGGTTGAGAATGCGTCAACATCACGATGCTGAATCACAGCAAGAAGTGCTAAAGTTGAGGCGAAGGTACCCAGGAAGGCGACAGTAGGGGAAAGCGGAGGGTGTGGGTGACGCTGAAAGGTGTGAATGCAAAGGAGTTGCACTGGTGGTGGGAGAGTTTGGGGAACTGAAAAGGGCGGCGGACCGAAAACGAAAAAAGCGTAAGCGACGAGCACATCAGCGCTCCATCGCTTACGCTTTGATTCAAAAAATTGACGGGGGCAATTTTCGGTTGACTAACTAAAGAGCTCTTTGACGGGCTCGCCGTTGTCTACCAATTTCATCGGACGCTGTAGTGGCGTCATGACTTCCTTGTTGGGGTCGATTCCCATTGCGTGACAGATCGACGCGTGCAATTCGGGCACTTTCACGGGACGGTCTTTTGGATGAGCACCATCTTCGTCGGACGAACCGATAACCGTACCACCCTTGATTCCGCCACCTGCCATGAAGCAACTGAATACCGATGGCCAGTGATCGCGACCAGCATTGTCATTGATTTTTGGCGTGCGGCCAAATTCGCTCATCATCACGACCATGGTGCTTTCAAGCTTGCCACTTTCGTGCAAATCTTCAATCAACGATGCCAAAGCGGGATCCATGATCTCGCCGTGATTTGTCATCGCGGGGAAGTTTCCACTGTGAGTATCGAAACCGCCACGATTGACTTGAACGAATCGAACGCCTTCGTCGACCAATCGCTTGGCCAAGAGAGCTCCACGACCAAACGTTGTATCGCCGTAACGATCGAGTGTGGTTTGGGGAACTTTCTCTAGTTCAAACGCTTCGAGCGCTGGACTTCGCATCAGTTTTACTGCTTCGGTAATCGAAGTTTCGCTGGCACCCAAGCGTTGATCAGTGCTAGGACCGGCGAATCGTTTGTTGTATTTAGCTAATACTTCCAGTCGCTTGTTGCCGCGGATCTCGGTGATCCCCTCTGGGAATGCCAGATATGGATCTTTTGCACCAGGGCTGGAAACATAATAAGCTTCGCATTTTTGCCCGAGATACGATGCCTGCGGTGCTTGGCCACTGATCGAAACATAGGCGGGCAGTTCGCTCGTCTTTGGTCGTTCGTGAACGACAACCGAGCCGACGCCGGGGTGTCGCAAGTTGCCGCTAGGCAAGTAACTGGTTTGCAAGTTGTACGTCGCGCGACCATGGGCACCTTGAGTACCGGCGATCGAACGAATGAGTGCAGCGTGATGCATTTGCTTGGAGAGCTTTGGGAAGATCTCCGAGATTTGCATGCCAGTAACCGATGTCGAAATCGGGCTGAAATCGCCTTGTGTTGGACGACCCGGTTTCGGATCCCAGGTATCGATGTGCGACATACCGCCACCATTCCAAAACAGAATGATGTTCTTAGCCTTCGCCTCGTGGCTAGTGCCTTCCAAGGCCAATAAGTCACTGACGCTAAGACCGAGGATGCTGGCACCACCGGCGGCGAGTAACGAACGTCGCGTGAGTTTGTAGTCTAGACAAGACTTTGACATGCGTACGGCTCCTGAGGGACGAATAATTGTTCGTGGTTATTGTTGTTGTATTGCTGTTACAAAAATTGGTTTACGGTATAAATCTGAACTCGTTGCAGTTGAGCATGACCCAGCGTAGATCGGCCATGCCATCGAGCGGAGTAGCTGCGGCGTCGATGATCTCGGTGCCATCGACGATTTCTTCTGCGGTGGGAGCCCGAGTCAAGATTTCGTAGTAGACAACTTTGATCGCTGTTTCAAGATCGACCTTGGGTCCCGAAAGCATCGTGTGAACTTTTTCTAGCGGTCCGACTCGAGCAGCTTCGTTTGTCAGACGTCCGTTGAGCATCATTAATGCTTGCCGCATATTCGGTGCATCGCCACGCATGTCACCAAGATCGGTTCGCGAGGTCTGACCGAACACTCGGACGAAGTGTCCTTGCGGTGCAGGCGAAGCCATGCGGAATGTCGAATTGAATTTAGGGTTGTCGTCGTAAACTCGTTCGACAATTTTGGTGACGTACTTTGCGTTGGGACCACCTTGAGTTTTCGCCATCATGGCCATTCGTTGAGCTTCGAGTTCTTCGGCGCTCATGATTTCCATTTGTTCGACTTGAACGCCGCCCTTTTTCTTTTTCAACAAGGAAGCAAAATCCAATTCAATCGCGTTTTCCAAAGCGTAACCACCGCCTTGCATTGGTCGGCCCTTCATCATCATTGCTGGACCACCCGCTGCAGTATTGCCACCTACAGTGAGCAAATCGGCGACTTTAGGCTTCTCGCCTTCTTCCAAGACGCGAACTCGAACTCGCTCTCTGACAACTCGCTCATTGGTACCGGGCAAGTGCTTGTACTCGAACAAGTGGCCTGCAGATACGATGCTGTCGTATAGTGCTTCACCAAGCATTCGTCGCATTGGTGTCGCCATGAAGTTGGATTCCAGATCGACTCGAGTCGCTTCGTCAGCGTCGGGAGCAACGTGCGAGCGAGAATAAGCATCGCTGGTTACGATCATCTTGACTAAGTTGCGGAAGTCGTAGCCCGTTGCAACGAACTCTTCCGCGAGAAAATCCAGTGTCTCTGGATGACTCGGTGGATTGTCTGCTCGGAAATCGTCAATCGGCTCGACGAAACCTTGACCAACGAGTTCTTTCCAAACTCGGTTGACCATCGATCTCGAGAAAAATCGATTGCGTGGGCTAGTGACCATTTCGGCCAATTGCGCACGCAGTTCGCTCTGGCGATAGAGGTCGCCTTGTATGTCAATTGAACGAATCGTCGACTTAGCTTCCTTTTTGACTCCCAATTCGTCGGTTTCCCCGTTCGTTTGCTGCACGACTTTGTCTTCGGCAGAAGTTAGCAAGTCGTTGATGACGACGTCCGCCGTTTTCTTGGCAGCTGCTTTCCGGGCAAGTTCTTGTTTGTTTCGCAAGTCAATCAATCGCTTGACGAACTCTAATGGCTCTTTGTTATCGGAGATTTCAAACGGGAATCGAGGCTTCATCGGACTGCGTTCTGTGGCTTCGCTATCGTCTTCCGGCGGCCACATCACAGTCGATTCGTTAGCTTCGGTTGTGTAAACCACTCGAGTAATTTGACTCTCGACGCGTCGAGTCTTTCCGAAAAAAGCAGCCAAGCTGTAGAAATCTTCCCGAGTCCAAACATCGAAGGGATGATCGTGGCATTCCGCACACGCGATCCGAACTCCCATGAATACTTGAGCAGTCACAGCGGCCATTGCGGTCGGATTGGCGTCGTCGCCAAGGATAAAACCAACTTCGGGCGTCGAGTTTGCTTTGCCGTTAGCAGCAAGCAAGCGACGGCAAAGTTCGTCGTAGGGCATGTTTTCTTGAATCGCTTGATGGACATAAGCGGTTAAGGCAGCACCACCAGTCGCATTCGACCGCAGTCGCAACATATCGCCCATGAATGCGGTCCAACGATCTGCAAATCGATCGTCCACAATCAACTTGTCTACCAACTTGGCTCGTCGCTCACTGGCTGGCCAACTCATGTACTGACGGATTTCCTCACCCGTAGGAATGCGACCAATCAGGTCGACACTCGCTCGGCGTAAGTAAGTTAAGTCATCCACAACGGGCGTAGGTTGCAATTCAACCTTGGCGGCTTCGTTTTCGTTTTGGAGAACGACATCGACGTCGTTAGCCGAAGCCTGAGGGGTGAAAAGAAAGCACGCTAATGTTAGCGCTACCGAAAGATAGCCAACGGATCGAGTCACGTTGCGGCTCCTAATTGTTTTGGGTGCCAGTATATTTAACCTCACAAATAATTTGCAGCTTGCTCCATTAAAACGGGCAATCTAGCAGGTCTCTGAGGTCAACCGGTTTGACATCATCAAAGCATAAACGTACGTTGATGTCAACTAATCGCTGGCGATTATATCGGCGAGATGGGGTCCCCAAGTCGCGTTTCTTTTCGACATAAAGCTCCCTCTAATGGATAGTTTCCCATCGCCCAGTAGCCTATTCTTACTCGAGACAGCTTCGTGATGTGTGGAGAATGATAATGATACGAGTGATTTGTGGCGGAAAAAAACTGACGATCGTGCTGGTTACGGTGCTGTTAACAGCACTAATTACAATATTTAACGCACCCGATTCAGCTAGCATCGCCCAAGAGCCAACTCCGCCTCCACAGTTACAGTTTCTCGAAGGCGCCCAGTCATCCGTGCTGGCAGTTGCCTATGGAGCGGGCGGAAAAACGATTGCTGGCGCGACGGCAAACGGCAATATTTTATATTGGGATTCTTCCGACAATAAGCTCATCGCACAGCTAATCGGCTCGACGGGGCCGATTCTCACGACGGCTCCTTCCCCGGATGGTTTTCAATTGGCGACCGGTAGTCGCAACGGACAAGTGCAAGTATTCGACATTCCGACAGTACATCCGCTGGGAACGGTCACTGGCTTTGCGGGGCTGCCAACTTCAGTCGTCGTGTCTAAGGATGGCACTTTGATTCTCACTGGCGATCAGTCGAAAGCAGTTCGACTTTGGAATGGAAAAGACAACGCGAACATCCGCAACTTCGCGACGACCGAAGCGGTCACTGACATCGCGCTGGATACTGTAACGAGATTGGTTTTCGCTACATCGACCGATGGGTCGCTACAGGGATGGAAGCTAGACGACGGTGCAGCAGTCGGCCGCGTCATGACGATTCCTGCAAACGCGATCGCGGCTCACCCAGACGGACACGCAATCGCATTGGCTGGAATAGACGGCGAGTTACGAATCGTTAGCTGGCCCCCCTTGCCGATGCGAAATGTTGTGCAGCAAGGCGGAGCTGTGGTAGCGACCGTCATTTCCCGCGACGGCAAATTAATTGTCGCTGGCAGCCACGACCAGTCCGTGCGAACGTTCAATGCGGAAACTGGAGCTGCAATTCATACTCTCGCTGGTCACGTCGGCCAGTCGATCTCCGTAGCGATCAGCGACGACGCCAAGTTGATTGCTAGTGGCAACAACGCGGGTGTTATTCGGTTTTGGCAATCGGAAGATGGCGCGGTTCGAGGAACTTTGGAAGGTCACGACGGTCCTGTTCGAGCGCTGACCTACTTGCCTTCCTCGTTGAATCCCGCCACTCCCCTAATCGCGTCCGCAGGAGAAGACGGAACTTTGCGAGTGTGGAATGCTCCGAAAACTTCCTCGTCGCTCGCTGGACATTCCGGCGCGGTAGCGGCGGGCAAGATTAGCAGCGATGGTGTAAACGCCGCCACCGTCAGTGCAGATCAGACTCTGCGATACTGGACTCTCGAGGATGGAAAACAGGTTTGGGCGACCCCAGCTGTCGGTCAGCCGTTAAGTCGAGTCGCGATTTCTCCACAGGACGACCAACTAGCGACGGGCGATCTCACGGGCATCATTCGACTCCACAACACGACGGACGGCGCA
>Ga0115002_10009247_pt1 | contig 10792 bp, 9 predicted proteins | sample ArcticOcean_MG_C_8_FD_89576 | JGI IMG/M metagenome (GOLD analysis project Ga0115002, IMG submission 89576) | Marine microbial communities from western Arctic Ocean - ArcticOcean_MG_CB11_86 | ecosystem: Environmental > Aquatic > Marine > Oceanic | place: Arctic Ocean: Canada Basin | collected... | reverse complement strand
TGGGCTCTGTCATTTGCTACCCGAAAGACGTGATTAATTGGGTGATCGTTTGGGTGTGGCTGCGCGATTTGATGATTTGGATGAGATGTCGCAGCACATACAGCCCGATATTGTCGCCATTCCGACTGGGACTGAATTTCATTTTGAACTGGGAATGCGGGTGGTCGAATATGGGGCACACATTGATATTGAAAAACCGCTTTGCGCGACCTTAGATCAGGCCGATGCTCTCCTTATTAAGGCCAAAGAAAAAGGGGTGCAAATTGCCGTACATCACCAGGGACGATCAGGTGCTGCTTTGCAGGCAGTTTCGCGCGCGCTGAAAGCGGGAAAAATTGGGCGATTGCGTCAGATATTGGGTAGTGGAAAAGGGTACTATGGCGGGTATGGCTTGATGAATATTGGCACCCATTCGATCAATGCTATGTTGGAACTGACGGGGCCTTGCTCGCACGTGATGGCCGACATTCGTACAAATGGCCTGCCTATTGGACCAGAAGATGTACTGCCTTCACCAAGTGGCATGGGCATTATTGCCGGTGAAGACATTACAGCAACCATGACTTTTGAAAATCGCGTCACGGCTATTTTGACCCAGCACCGGTTTCCTGAAATGGATTCGACCGCTCATGGGTTTGAAGTATTTGGTACTGAAGGCCGTCTTTTTTGGCACAACTCGGGTGCTTGGTTCAAATCAACAGCCCATAGTCATCCTGGATCGCCGGGGGCAGATTGGGAAACCTTGCCCTTTGTTTATCCTGAGCATTATCACGCTAACAATGAAGCGGCAGCCGATGAATACCTTTATGTAGATGAATATATTAACGCACTGGATGAAGATAGGTCTCACGCCTCCAGCGGCCAAGAAGGTTTGCATGTGATGGAGATTATGATGGCCATTTTTGAATCGGGTGCTTATAGGCGGGCTGTAGCATTGCCCCAACAAGATCGTGAACATCCATTGGTTAAATGGCGTAATGATGCAGGGTTAGGGGAGTTGGTTGAGATGCCCAGGGCATATGGTGCATGGTTAGATGTTGAAGGTAAACGTTTGGGTTGGAACAACCTTGAACGGCAACATCGTGTTAAACGGATCTGATAGGCATTGATACGATGTTCAAAACCTGCGGCAATGTTGAGATTATGGCTCACATAGTTTATAGCTGGTAAGCGTGTTGGTTGGGATAACCAAGGAGGTAGACTTTTGTTCGAGAAGGTTTTGAGAACCCTGACTGTCATTTCTATTGTTTGTTGGGGTGCTAATATTGGGGCTGAAGAAGGACGCCTGACTATTTTGCATACAAATCAACTGCATGGCCGCTTTCAACTGATGATGAAAGTGGGGGCACTCAAAAATCAGGTACAAAGTGAAACTGGGGCGGTTGTTTTGCTTGATGCAGGCAATGCATTTTCGCCACAAGAAGCTGTTTTTGAACACCCCGATGGAAAAATGTCACCTACAGTGGATATCATGACCCGTGCGGGTTACGATGCTTGGGTATTGGGGAAATACGAAACACAAACAGATGCCAATTTTTTAAACCAAGCCTTGCGAGGCGCTCAATTTTCTGTGTTGGGTGCCAACTTGCATAGACTACAGAACGGGCGCTTTCTATTTCAAGTGCAACCCTACGCGGTGATACAGGCAGGTGGTTTGCGTGTTGGCGTCTTAGGTTTGGGAACGGGTGCTGCAAGCATTGGGTCTGGGGACGCAGTATTGGCAGCACGGTATTATGTGCCATTTTTGAAACAGCAAGCCGACGTGATTGTTCTATTAACCCATTTGGGGTTCGAGGCCGATTCGACTTTGGCTATGGAGGTTCCTGACGTTGACCTCATTGTGGGGACTTATTCTGAGTTGTCCTCGGAGAGTAATTCCCAAATTAACGGGGTAACCATTCGGAATGCAGGACCCTGGGGGCAGTCTGTGGGGCGTGTGGATCTGCAGATCAATCAAGGGGTTGTGACCGTGCAAAGCACACAACTCATACCCTTGGATATTCCTGTCGGATCTATTGATGCGATGACGGTTGCTTTATCTGAGTGGACTTTGCCTTTGCTTGGTGAACGGATGTCGGTAACAGCCGCATTGGGCAATTCTGCTGGTGGGTTTGGTGCCTCCATAGGACAAGCAGGCGCTTTTGGGTATTTGGTCGCGGATTTGATGCGGTCTGTAGCGGATGCAGATATAGCCCTTGTTTCGGCATTGTCTTTAGATTCTGAATTGCCCGAAGGCGCGATACGCGTACAAGATCTTTATCGCGTTTATCCCCCAGATCATCACCTTGTGGTCGTAGAGATGCGGGGTGAGGAAGTGAGTCGTCTCATGGAAGAAGGGTTGGATGATCTGACAGCATTCTTTTATCCTTCAGGTTTGCAGGTGGTTTATGATTTGACAAAACTGAAAGGGCAACGCTTGGTGTCTTTGGCAGATGGTGATCGTCGTCCGTTGAATTTGCGCAAGACTTTTAAGGTGGCAGTGGAAAGTGGTGTGGCTCAGTTTATGACAAAAGAAAAAGTATCTGCGAATGAAAAAGTTCGTAACCTCGTTGCCAAACACATCCAAGAAGCTGGTGTGATTCATGGGCGGCTTGATGACCGATTGCAGGAGCGATAATGGACGTGTTTGATGAACCTTTGTTAGAGATTGAAGAACCGCCGGGGCCGCCACTGGAGAAAGTGTATAACTTTTATGTGACTGTGGCTGGTGGCATGGAAGATGTGGCGGTGGCGGAAATTAAAAAGAAGTTGGGCAAAGTTTCTGACTTGCATGTTGCACGTGGCCGACGGATGAGCCGCGTTTTTTTTCATTATGAGCGCAGTCCCAAAAAGCTTTTGGAATTGCGGGCAGTGGCCCAAGTATATGCTTTGTTGGCAAATATATCTGGCGTAACCGTTGGGCAACCTGGACTGTTGCGCGTTGCTCAGCGTGTAGGCCAAGTCGACTTGGTTCCCGCAGCTGTTTTACACGACATCCTTCATGGTGTTAAAGAAGGGGTGGGGTTTCGGCTGTCGTGTACCACGGGTAAAGGCCATCGGTTCTCGGTGAGTGCATTGCACCAAGTTGTGCAAACGGTTTTGACACTGAAATATGAAATTGATGACAGTGCGAGCCGGCCTTATGTGTTGCACTTACGTGTGGAAGGGAACCGGGCGCTTTTTGGTTTGCAATTGGTTACACAACGAGAAAGAGAACGGGTGCATTATCCGATTCAGGCACGGGGTGATTTAGAACCCTCGGCTGCTTATGGTTTTGCGCAATTGCTTCGATTGACCTCCCGTGATATTGTGTTGAATCTCAACTGTGGGGGGGGGCAGACATTGATTGAAGCAGGTTTGTCTCAGATGCCTGGTTATTGGATTGGTTTGGATTATTTTTTAGACATTGTGCGTGGGATGAGGGAAAATGCAGTTTCTGCCAATGTTTCTGCTGCTGGCTTGATTGGTGAGGGAACGGCATTGCCCATTGTCGATGGCGGTGTAAACAAGGTCTTTGGCAATCTTAGCCCGCGCAAAGGCTCACCTCCTATTACACTATTTCATCTTTTTTCTGAATTGGTGCGCGTCATCCGGCCCGATGGGCAAGCCTTTCTCGTTTTCGAAGACAGGCAAGTCTTTACGCGGATGTTAGAAGATTTTCCGCGCCTGAAAGTAATACAACGACGGCCTTTGCATTTGCAAGGCAAACACCTTGATCTTTTCATTTTACAACGGCAATAAGATAAGGGGAAGTATGCCCAGTTTATCCGTTTCTACCTGGAGCTTGCACCGACAACTTGGACGTGCCTGGTATGTGCCGACCCAGCAGGGGTTAGAAAATAAAAGTGATCAGACTGATCGGGTCGAGCTGATGGAGATCCCAGCTTTGGCAGCATCGCAAGGCATTGATCAGTTAGAGGTCTGTCACTTTCACTTCCCGTCTGTTGACGCCGGTTATTTGAATGAGTTTCGTTCTGAATTGGTCAAACATGGCGTGACGTTTTACAGCTTATTGATTGATACGGGTGACATCACGCACCCCAATGATGGACAACGTGTGGACGAATTAAATTTGATTAAGCACTGGATTGATGTGGCTGGTTTGTGTGGCGCCCGAGAGGCGCGGGTGGTTGCGGGTGAGGCAGAGGCAAGTGATGAAGCGCTTGCTTTGAGCGCCCAAAATTTGGGGATGTTGGCACATCATGCCCGATCTAAAGGGGTAAAGGTTTCGACCGAGAATTTTAAAAAATTGACCCAACGTGCAGCCTCTGTGCTTGAAATTTTGGATCGCTGTGAGAATGACTTGGCATTGTGCGCAGACTTTGGCAATTTTAAGGGTGAGACCAAGTATGATGATTTGGCGGCCATATTGCCCTACGCAACCACCGTGCATGCAAAAGGTGATTATGATGCAGGGGTATTGCAGCAGGCAGATTTTTCTCGATGCATGTCTTTGGCACAATCTGCGAAATTTGACGGCCCTTATGTATTGATTTTTTCCGATGCTGGAGAAGAGTGGCCGTATTTAAATGCACTCAAAGATGAAATTGTGACCTACTTTTAGGTATGTTAACACAACGACACCATAAACCCGACAGACCGTGGCGTGCTCGTTTGCACGAAGTCATATTTGAAGCAGAAACCCCTACTGGGCGCTGGTTTGATGAAGTGCTCATCGCGTGCATTGTCGCGAGCGTTCTTGTGGTGATGTTTGACAGCGTGAAAAGCTATCGCGATGCGTGGGGTGATAGCTTTCAGATATTGGAGTGGGGGTTTACCTTTCTTTTTACTGTAGAATATATCTTGCGATTGATGAGTGTTGGGCGTCCGTTGGTTTATGCCCGTAGTTTTTTTGGAGTCGTGGACCTGCTGGCTATTTTACCAACCTATGTCAGTCTCATCTTCCCTGGGAGCCATTACTTTTTGGTGATCAGATTGTTGCGTGTTCTGCGCATTTTTAGGGTGCTCAAAATTGTGCAATACGTAGGGGAAGCAAACCACCTCATGCAGGCTTTGCGTTCCAGTCAGCGAAAAATCACGGTATTTCTTTTTGCTGTTATGACACTTGCGGTTATTTTTGGATCGATTATTTATGTCGTGGAAGATGAAAAAGATGGGTTTACCAGCATTCCTCGCAGTGTGTATTGGGCGATTGTCACTTTGACAACTGTGGGTTATGGTGATATATCACCAAAAACAGATTTGGGCCAAGCCATTGCGGCTGTGATCATGATTTTTGGTTATGGCATTATCGCGGTGCCCACAGGTATTGTGTCTGCGGAGTTTGCTCAATTGGGGCGTTCTACCGCGCCTGTATCAACTCAGGCTTGTCCTTCTTGTGGGTGTGATGGCCACGATGTCGATGCCGTTCATTGTAAACTCTGTGGTGGAAAATTGGGGAATGAAACATGAAAAAGGTAACTGCTGGCTTGTTTGGACTTTCACATCCTCATTCGGTTGCGCACTTGAAAACTCTGATTCAATCAGATTGGGTGGATCGCATTTTTTTATTTGATGAATCACCCGATGTGATTCAAAGTGTTCAGAAAGCACACGGCAAGAAAGTTGAAGCGGGTTATTCTGATTTGGATCAGATGCTTGAGGCAGAGGAAATTGATTTTGGCATTGCCTGTTTTCGAAATGATCTGAATGCTGAATTGTGCGTGCACTTATTGCGAGCAGGTTTACACGTTATCAGTGAAAAACCCATTGGGCATACTGTGGCCTCGGTTGAGACTGTTGTGAAGACGGCAAAAGACGCTCATCGTGTGTTGAGCGTGATGTATCAAAACAGATATCACCCGACAACACAAGAGGCTAAAAAGTTGATTCAAAGTGGCGTAATTGGCGATGTAACGGCGTGTGAATCGCGGATGGTGACATCTCAGGTACAATTTCGAAATCCTAAACACTGGTTATTTAATAAGTCACAATCGGGTGGTGGTATTTTGTCTTGGTTGGGTTGTCATTATATTGACTTGATCACGTATATTTTGGGACAAGACATCGTGCAAGTTTCGGGCACCGTTGATACGCTCAGTGGAGAAGATATCGACGTAGAAGATGTGGCATCGCTCACTTTTCGATTTGCCAACGGTGCTTTGGGCAGTATGCAGGCTGGTTATCAATTGGCTGTTAGTGGGCCTGGTTATATGGGGCCAAGTTACGATACATATATGGGCTTTCGGGGCAAGTTAGGGCGCGTGTTTTGGGCGCCGACAAAAGCCCCACCCGAATTGCACTTAGAATCTGTTGCAGAGGGTTGGAAAACGGCACCGCAACGGTCTTTTTCGTATGCGTTGCCACAAGTGGATGCTTATGGTGGGGCCCATGGATTGGCTTTTATTGATGATTTTATTAAAGCGATTCAAGGAGAGGGTGAACCCCCGACAACGGGTGAAGACGCACTCAAGATTGCGCGTATTGTTGAAGCCGTATACACTTCCAGTGCTTCAGGTAAACGAATCGATTTGTAGAGGTGATGTTTTGGCATCCTTACAAACAATCGCCGGTGACCCTATTTGTCCTTTGGGGTTGGCTGGAAATCCTGAGATGGCGGCTGAATGTGTGCCTCTTGCGTTGGATGGCGGATTGAATGCATTTTTCTTTTACAATTTGTCGTTTCAGACACTCATTACAGGTGTGAAAGAGGCTGCTCTGGGTCACCGAGACAGCGTGTTTATTTCGACGGGGACTGAAGATCGAGATGTGAGTGGGGTTAGAAATTACTTTGATAACGCTCGAAAGGCATTGCAGGTAGATACTGTGGATGCCTTTTTTGCTGAATATGTGGCCCCCGGCGATACCTTCGAGGAAATAATGGGTGTGCTAGACGAGATACACAAATGGAAAAAGGAAGGGAAGGTGCGGTATGTGGGTGCGTCGGTTCATGATCGGGCATTGGCTTTGCGCTTGATGCAAAGTGGACGGGTTGATGTGTTGATGCATCGCTATAATATGGCGCACCGAAAATCGGAAGAAGAGGTTTTGCCATTGGCAGCCCAAGCAGGCATACCTGTGGTCTCTTTTACGAATACGCGGTGGGGGTCATTGCTCAAAGGACATGCCAAGTGGCAGGGGCCCATTCCTTCTGCTGCGGATTGTTACCGTTTCGTTTTGCGTCACGGTGCTGTTAAGTTGGCCTGGACCGCGCCGTGTTCTTCTTCTGAATTGAAGGCCAACCTTTCTGTATTGGATACGCCCCGAATGAGGGGTGGCGAGGTTGCCCAATGGAAAGCCTATGGGGATTTGGTTTATGGAGATGGCACGGATGCATTTGAGACACGGTGGCCTTGAGTCTGATGAGGTTGGCTTTTTCAGGACAGGATTGACATAATAAAGAGCAAGTGGTACATTAAAGGTATCTGAACGCCAAACTCACATAAAAAAGCTACTTTTGGAGGTTGTTATGCCTATTGTTGATTATGAACGTTATTGCAAGATGCTGAATAAGGCACAGACTGAAAATTACGCTTATCCGGCCATTAATATTAGTAATATTGACACGGTCAATGCCGCCATTGAAGGATTTGTGGCTGCCAATAGTGATGGAATTATTCAGGTTTCGACGGGGGGGGGCGCACATACCTCGGGTAATTTGGCCGATTCGGTTTTGGGTGGCATCACCTTGGCCGAACACGCGCACCGTGTAGCCGCTCGTTATGACGTGAATATTGCGATTCACACAGATCATTGCACGACTGATAAGATTGATTCCTTCTTGAAACCACTGATTGCTGAGACTGCACGACGGCGCGCAAATGGTCAACCCAATTTGTTTAGCAGCCACATGTATGACGGGAGTGATCTGCCTCTTGAAGAAAACATGAAACACGCCGTACCTCTGCTTGAGTTATGCCGTGACAATGACATTATTTTGGAAGTTGAAGCGGGTGTTGTGGGTGGTGAGGAAGATGGATTGAACCGCGAAGGCGTGGACGTTGAAAAAATGTATACAACGCCTGAAGATATGCTGGGTGTGTATGAAGCGTTGAGTGGTGTTGAGGGCGCTCGATATATATTTGCAGCTACCTTTGGGAATGTACACGGTGTGTATAAACCCGGCAATGTGGTCTTAACGCCGAAAATTTTGAAAAACGGCCAAGATGCTGTTGTTGAGAAATATGGGGAATCGGCTCGGTTTTGGTTGGTCTTTCACGGTGGGTCAGGTTCTGAACTGGGTGAAATCCGGGAAACATTAAACTATGGCGTCATTAAAATGAACGTGGATACAGACACCCAATACGCTTTTTCTCGCCCCGTGGCAGATCACATGATGAAAAACTATGATCAGGTGTTGAAGATAGACGGCGAAGTGGGAAACAAGAGCGCTTATGATCCACGGGCGTGGTTGAAATTGGCTCGGGCCAGTATGGCTGCCCGTGTCGTAAGGGCCTGTGAAGATTTACAATCTGCTGGTAAATCGATGGGCAAGTAGGTCGGCTGAACTTTGGACTATAAAAAAGGCACTGCAAATCATGCAGTGCCTTTTTTTAATTTATGCAATTCTACTGAGCAAGGCACTGCCTTCGAGTCCAGCCATCAAATTGTCAACGGTACGTTGTGCCATTCCGGTGCGGGTTTGGCGCGTTGCGCTACCCAGGTGTGGCGCAATGATAATGTTTTTTAGTTTGAGCAACGGGTGGTCACGGGGCAAAGGTTCGGGTTCGGTGACGTCTATTGCGGCACCGGCAATCCAATCGTTTTGAAGGGCTTCAAGCAAGGCGTCATGATCGACCACACCGCCTCGGGCAAGGTTGACCAAAAATGCCGTGGGTTTCATTCTTTTTAGTTGATCGCGCCCAATCATATGATATGTTTCATCTGTTAAAGGGGCATTGAGCGCAACATAATCAGATTGGGTTAAGAGGTCGTCTAAGGTTGCATAGGTGACACCCAACTCGGCTTCGGCTTCGAGATTGGGTTTGCGGTTGTGGTAGAGGACTTTCATATCAAAACCCGAAGCTCTGCGTGCTACTTGTTTGCCAATATTGCCAAGACCAATGATGCCCAATGTGGTGCTGTGTACTTCATAGCCGATGAGGATACGGGGATCGTAGTGTGTGAATTCTGGGCTGCGTGCAAAGTGATCACCGATCACAATGTTGCGTGCTCCAGCCATCAGCAAAGCGAAGGTCATATCGGCTGTTGCGCCGTCGAGGATGTTGGGTGTATTGCCTACTGGAATGCCTCTGTGTTTGGCATCTTCGAGATGGATATGATCCACACCAACGCCAAAGTTGCTGATCACTTTGATATTGGGCATTTGATCCATCACCTCACCATTTACGGTGATGTGGCCATAGGTGAGCAACGCATCGGCTTTTTGGTATATTTCATCTGTTGGGGTTCCGTGCGACAAGATATGCAAGTTGCAACGCCCAGCGATCATTTCGAGCATCTCTTCGGGTAAATCGACATCAACAATGACTTCGTATGACATGGTCACTCCTTTTGTTGCATACTTGGTTGATTGGATGTTGCAAGATAGGTTAGATGGTCGTGGCAATCAAATAAAAAGGATGGGTGATCGTTTATGAAAGAAAAATTACCATACGGTACATGGCCTTCTTCCATTTCTGCAAAACGGGTCGCGTTGGCTGCCCGGCGATTTGGACAGGTTCAAGTAGATCGGGGAATGGTCTATTGGGTAGAAACCCGGCCAGATGAAGGTGGACGGAGTGTGTTGATGCGAAGTGAGGCGCCTGGTCAGGTATTTGATGTGGTGCCGCATGATTTTAATGTGCGTACCCGGGTGCATGAATATGGCGGTGTGGCATATGTGGTTCACGAGGGTGTTGTTTTTTGCTCGTGCGGTGATGATGGGCGTGTTTATCGTGTGGTGGAGGGAGCGGCACCTGTTGCCATTACGCCAGAGGAAAATGCGCGTTATGCCGATTTTTTTATATCGAACGATGGTCAGGCCGTTTTTTGTGTGCGGGAACGACACGATGTGGGTGTGGAACCTATCAATGATGTGGTTTGTTTGATAGATGGCAAGGTTGCGGTGTTGGCTGAAGGAAATGACTTTTATGCTGCGCCGAGATTATCGGGCGATGGACGTCAGTTGGCTTGGCTGACTTGGCAACATCCCAACATGCCCTGGGATGGTACGGAATTGTGGGTGGCAGATTGGAACGATGGTAAAGTAATGAATTCACGTTGTATTGCTGGTGATCAGGAAGATGCTATTTTTCAACCCACGTGGGGCCAAGATGGGTCTTTGTATTTTGTGTCTGATCGAACGGGCTGGTGGAATCTTTACCGTTGGGATTCGGGAAATACAGCGTTGTTGTGGGAGAAAGAAGCTGAGTTTGGACAGCCGTTGTGGTCTTTGGGTATGACGACCTTTGCTGAGACCCATTCTGAACAGTGGGTTTGCACGTATATTGAGCTGGGTTTTGCCAAATTGGGTGTACTTGGTTTACCCGCACAAGATACCCGGTTCATTGAATTGCCATTTTCAGATTATTCTGGTCTGAGCGCCCAAGGCAACACCGTTGCGTTTATCGCGGGAGACTGGAATAAGACCCTCGCGGTTATCCGATTGGATATTTCAACTGGCGAATACAAAGTCCTAAGGGAAAATGAGGAACAAATAGAAGCGGATACGCTTTCTCGACCCGAGGCCATCACCTTCCCAAGCTTAGACGGTGAAACGGTACATGCTTTTTACTACCCACCAAGAAACGGAACAGTAGAAGGTATGGACCATGAGAAACCGCCCCTTTTGGTTAAGAGTCACGGGGGGCCCACGGGTGCGAGCACACCGACACTGGATTTGAGTATCCAATATTGGACCAGTCGCGGATTT
>Ga0115002_10009243_pt1 | contig 10794 bp, 9 predicted proteins | sample ArcticOcean_MG_C_8_FD_89576 | JGI IMG/M metagenome (GOLD analysis project Ga0115002, IMG submission 89576) | Marine microbial communities from western Arctic Ocean - ArcticOcean_MG_CB11_86 | ecosystem: Environmental > Aquatic > Marine > Oceanic | place: Arctic Ocean: Canada Basin | collected... | reverse complement strand
TTGCCAGCTGAGGCGCTTCCACCGTGCCCAGCTGTACTAACTCCGCCAGGCGCGCGCTCCTTGCTCCGACACGCGTCAGCTCGTCCTGCAGGTTCTCGCCCTGCAAGCGAAGCCTTTCGTCGGCGAAGTCCTGCCCGTCGACCAGCGGGGCCGCGAGATCGTGGCGTGGCGCGAGTCCGGTGATCCGTTGCTCGTCGACGTCCAGGCGCATCATGGTGACCTGTCGTTCCATCACGGCACGTTCGAGCCGCGCGTGCGCCAGGTGTTCCTCCGGGACGACCCCCGTGTTCGATCCAACCTGCATCCTCGACAGCGTTGCCTCAGCCAGGCCCAAATTCTGCTCGGCAGACTCCATGACTTCACGAGAGCGCTTCTCGCGGAGACCTAGTTCTTGCTCCGGCACGTTCAGGAACTCGAAGGGTGATGCGAGGACGTCGAGTTCGACAGTCACCAGGACTGTCAGCCGACGACCCTCTCGTTCCGCGGGCGCTACTAGGAGACTTCCCGCGCGCCCTCGACGACGCGGTGATGGCGAGCAGCGAAGCTCACCAGGGCCAGATGACGCAGTACCTCAACAACAAGGAGCTCCAGGCCGGGTTTCAGCGCGTGGTGTTCGACATGCTGCTAGCCAAGCGAGCGGCTGGGGCCGGGGCTCAAGATCGCACGGGACGAGGAACGGCGACGCGCCGAGCACCGCGCGTAGTTTCCAGCCTGCCGTCGACTGGGGACTCCTGGACGAGGTTGCCTGCAAGGTGAAGTTCCTGCAGGTGCCGGTCAAGGAGGCCGCCTACCATGACTTCGACGAGTTCGATCGGCTCGTCGATGCTGCGGGTAGGGTCGATCAGCGAGAGTCGGTGATCGTGCTACTGGCTGGTGAAGCTGGTCTTCGCTGCGGAGAGATCATGGCGTTGAGGCAGTCGGACATCGACTGGAACAACAACGCGCTGATCGTGCAGCGGTCGGACTGGAAGGGCAGGGTGACGGCCACTAAGAGCGGTCGTTCGCGGCGGGTGCCGATGACGCACCGGCTGAGTCGGGCGCTGAAGGGGCACAGGCACCTTCGCGGCAGGCGAGTCGTTTGCGGAGCAGACGGCTCACCGCTTACCCAGAGGGTTGTGCGGTCCATGGTCAAACGGGCCTCCGATAGGGCAGGGCTCGCCAATGGTGGCGTGCACATCCTGCGGCACACGTTTTGCTCGCATCTGGCAATGCGAGGAGCACCGGTGCGGGCCATCCAGACCCTGGCAGGTCATGCTGACCTGACGACAACGATGCGTTACATGCACCTGTCGCCAGCGGCGCTCGAAGCCGCTGTTGACCTGCTAAACGCACCAAAACCCGTCTCAAAATGTGGAGGCATCTTGGAGACGGGCAGGAGAAAACTTGTAAGTCCTTAAAGGACAACAAGTTACAAGTGGAGGAGGCGGGAATTGAACCCGCGTCCGGGAATCGTCTACAGAAGCGTCTACATGCTTGTTCCGCTGATTTATTCTCGCGCAGTCACCTGCCCAGCGGACAGGCCAGTGAAAACGCATGCCTCAGTGTTTTCTCACTACGACGACCTGAGGTGCGCCGCGTAGCCAACCTGCTGTATGTCGTGGTGACCAGACCCCGCAGGTATGATCTGGGCCACGCCAGCGGGGATTAGGCCGCTAGAGCTACCGGTGTTTCGGCAGTTGTATGGTTTCTCAGTGGGATTTACGAGCAAGTCTGAGACGCTCGACATGCAACTTCGGCTTCAGAGTTCCCGTCGAACCCAGTCACCCCCATTGTTCCAGGCGGAATGCTCGGGCCCGTTGAGGTTCCGCGCGACCACCTAGCCCTTCAGGATACCATCGCGCCGGGCGGCTGCGAAGCGCCGAGGGTCGTGTGCTGCCCTCGCTCTATGACGATCGAACGAGGATGAACATGCCCCAGAGGACCCGCACACTCGTACGTTCCCTCGCTGCGCTGCTAGCCATTGGGGTGGCTGCCTGCGGGCCGACCGACGCACCTGAGGCGGACGCGAGCCGGTCGGCCTCCGCGCCGACACCGATCACTCTCACCCTGGGTGCCCCGATAGCCCACCTGGACTCGCTCGCACGCGAGCCGATGGTCGTGGTGCATCCCAGCGGGGCGCTCTTTGTGTCGGGCTATCGCGCAGGCCGGAGGACCGTTACCTCGTAGGCGACGAATCCATCTTCCCCGGCGACGCCGAGGTCGCTCTGGACCGTCGCTTTCGCGCCCAGTACTTCGATGCGATCACGCGCTACCACCACTACGACGAACGGCAAGTCCGCGAGCTTGGCGGTGACCGCGCGATCCGACTCGATGCGGACCACATCGCGCGGATCGTCGCCCTTGAACAGCGCAACAACACGGGGTTCGCCGGTACGCGCAATCGCTGGAGCGATCAGCCAATCGTCACGATTCCATCGATGGCCGCCGGGTTCGCCAAGCGCGGTCTGCCGAGTTTTCTCGTCGCCTGATTCCAGATCGAGTTCGAGGACTAGAGGACCGCGCACGAAGACGACGCTCTTGCCACCGGGCCCCAGGTCGGGTGGTAGCCACGGCGCGCCAGGCGACGCTCCCGGCCGCTCCCGAGGTCGAGCAGCATCACATCCCAAGCATCCGTCTCGCGGAATGAGACGCACTCGCGACGGCTCCGCATGAAAACGACGGACCCACCGTCGGGAGAAAAACGCGCGCCGAAGTCAACGTTCGGATGATCGGTAAGCTGTTCGGCGCGTCCCGTCGGCAGTTCGAGCAGGCACAGCTCGTGGTTACCGGAACGGTTGGAACTCCACACGATCCGCCCGGCGAGCGCACTCCCCAGTACCTTCCAGGACTCGACCTCCGCATCCTCGTCAACGTCCACGCCGGCGAATTGAGGCGCAAACCACCCCGTCCCGAGCCTCGTGGCGAACTCACGCCCGCCAGGAAGAACGAACATCGCCGCCGTCACCCCCAGGGCGACCGCGGCGATGTCGATAGCCATTCGAGCCCGTCTCCCGCCGCTGCAACGCGCGGGGCCTGGGGCAGTCAACCCCCACGCGCGGGGACTGGCGATTCTCCTACGGCCAGACCTTCGCGAAGGGAGCAGCCATCTCATCGATGGTCCTCGAGCCTAGGCGCGCCAGGGTGGAAACCCAGAAATAGACTGTCTCGCCCGTCTTCGGAATCCAATTGGCCAGCGCGCCGTACTTGATGTGCGGCCCGATGTTGCTCTGAGTGATCCCCTTGCAAACCTGTCCTGGCCGCAGCCACTCGTACGTCCCGGCGTGGAGCTTGCCGTCTACGAATGCCGCAACCCATGGATTGCCTTCAGCCCCGTCCCGCACCGGCCACTTGCCCGCCTTCGTGTGGAAGATGCAGATGCTGGTACGGCTGATCGTGACGTTTGTCACGGTGGACGTGATCTTGAAGTCCGCTATATCGCGGGCCGAGTTGCCCGCAATCGTCGCCTCGCGCAGGTCGATCGGACCGCCTACGTCGGTCACCACCACGGCGAACGTCGCCGACTTGCTTTCTCCGCTGTTGGCGCTGTTGGCGACGACGATCGTCGCCCGGATCGTGTACTCGCCCTCCTCCACATACGTGTGGGGCCAACTGACCTCGCGTAAGAAGTTCTCCACGTGGGTTTCCGGCGTCCCGTCGCCCCAATCGACACTCAACGCGCCGGCGATCGCACGAGCTTCGCGTTCGAAGGCTACGAAACGCCACCGCTCCTCCTCTTCGAATCTCGGCGAGTCGCCGCCCAGGATCTCGAAGAACAAGCTCATCGGGGAGCCTACTCGGAGCCGTGTCTTCCCACGCGAAACCGCACCGCCTGACTCTGTCAGGAGGAGCTTGATCTGGTACGAGCTCTTTTCCCTCCACGTATGGCTGACTGTGACGCGCCGATCGAAGTCATACGTGCTGGCTCGGCCATCACCGAAATCCACCATCAGCCGAGCGTTGCGAATCAAGACTCCGTTCTCGTCGGTCGCAGTGACCTTGAACCAAGTCTCCCGCTGGGCGTGAACGTTCTTGGCCCTACCCCGCAATTGGACAGTGAGCGTGGCACCCTTCGCCGACCCTCCCGCCAGGGAGGTCTGCACTGTGACGGTGGGATTCGTATCATCTACGGAAAAAACAGGCGTCCGCTCGGAGAGGCGTGCCTGGCCGATTGCCCAGCCACTCAGCGGCAGTACGAGCGCGCAAACCAAGACCGAGTAGCGAACACGCAGGCGGATCTGATGTTGAGGCATAGATAAATCATCTCTTTGTTCGGGAGTCGGTCGGTTGCCAGAGGCACACGGGCATTAGACTAGCCAGCTTACGCAGCCCCCCGCGCGACTTCCCATGATGGTGTTTTCGAGTACAAACTCGCCCCAATACCAGACTTGTGAAGTGTAGCCGCCCACTACCTGCGCTGCAAGATCGGCGGAACAGCCGCGTAAGGGGTTGGTTACAATCAGCCGCCGTACGTCGAACTGAAGAGGAGTCAACATGCCGGCACGCTCTCGCGTGCGCGAACACGCCGCCGTGCTCGCCTACTGTGCGCTACTGATCGGGCTCAACACCTTCCCGCTCATCACCGACTTGGCCAGCTCGCTGCCGCCGCATCACGATCCGCGGCTGTTCGGCTGGGTGATGGCCTCCAACACGCATCGCGTAGTCGAAGCCCCAACCGCCCTGTTCGACGGCAACGCTCTCTATCCCTACGGCAATAGCATCGCGTTTTCAGAGCCACTGCTCGTACCCACCCTTGTTTTCGCACCAGTATTCAAGCTCAGCGCGAACCCGGTGCTCGCGTACAACGTGACTCTCCTCGCGTTCTGGCTGCTTTCAGGCTGGACGTTCTACTACGCGGCGCGGGAACTCGCTGGGAGCAGGATCGCCGCGTTGGCCGGAGCGACCGCGTTTCTCATCTGCCCTTATCGAATCGACTACTACCTCGAGTTCCAGATGGAGCTTGTCGCCGCCTTCCCTCTGGTGCTCTTATTCTGGTACAGGGCGCTGGCCCGGAACGGTTGGCGAGACGTTGCCCTAGCGATGACCGGCCTCTGGTTGACGATGGTCTCGAGTATCTACTACGGGATCATCCTCGGGCTCGGGCTGGGCGTGTTCGCCATTGCCCACCTGCTCATGCGACCAGGCTTGTGGAATCTCCGGAAGCTGTGGCGGCTCTCGGCAGCGACCGGCATCTGCGCCGCGGCGGCGTTGCCCGTCCTCCTCCCGTACGCGCACGCGCGGAGCGAACTGGGGTTTGAGCGTAGCCTGGCCAACACCGTGCGCCATTCCGCCGATGTGCTCACGTACTTCACGACGCGTAGCACTCAAATCTATCGTTTCGACCTCGATCCACAGGCCGAAACGACACTGTTCATGGGGTTCACGGTGCTCGGGCTTGCGGGATTTGCCATGCTGCGCGCATGGCGCGCGACCGAGGGAGCAGCCTCGCTACCGCGTTGGCTGCGCACCGCGGTGGTAGCCAGCCTCGTCACGCTCGCCGCTGAGGCGGCGCTGCGCGCAGCCGCTCTCGTCAGCGGCCCGATCTCCCTCATCCCGTGGCTATTGCCGCTTCTCCTGGGCTTGGCTGTCCTCGCCCTAGCGTATCGGGGCCGCAATGCGCACGATCATGGACGACTCGGCGCGCAGGAATTGTCCGCCGCGCTGGCCCTGCTCGCGCTCACTTTCTTTATCCTGTCGCTGGGCCCATGGGTGCGACTGGGCGGCGAAGTTGTCGGCCGCGGGCTGCACGGCTTGCTGTTCAACTGGGTGCCGCTCTTCCAGGCGGTCCGCGTGATGACACGCTTTGGCGTGATCGTAGTCCTTGCCATAAGTCTGCTTGCGACGCTCGGAATGGCCGCTGTCCTGCGCTCGCTCCGTCCCGAGCGCCGCGCCATCGTCGGCATTGTTCTTCTGCTGCTCATCAATGCCGAAGCATGGAGTGCACCTCTGGTGTACGAGCATTCGCCGTGGCCGCCATTCGATAGCCCGTACCAGGCGATCACCGCGAACCCGCCCGCCGCGGTTCTCGAGATTCCCGTGTACGCCGACAAGCTGGACTGCTGGTACATGTTCAACTCCGTCTTGCACTGGCAATACGTGGTGAACGGGTTCAGCGGCTTCGTTCCTCCAATGACCAGCGAACTGGCCCGACGCGTCGGACGGTACGGGGAAGGCGTTCTGGACACCGCCACCCGACAGTGGCTCAGACAAATTCACCCACTGAACCGGATCGTCGTTCACACCCATGCGATGCCCGAGCGCTATGCGCGTTTCTGGCGTGAGGCCCTCCTGCCTGATGACTTGAGCGCTATCCAGATATCGTCCGACCATCTGGTTCTGGCCATGGCCAATGTTGAGGAAACGGCCGCCGTAATCACCCGCCGCGTTAGTCCCGAACACGGCCGACTATTCCCCTACGTGTCTCTGCGCACTCGCCTGGAGGGGGCCACGTCCGGCACGCGAGGCCGCCTTATCAAGGCTCTGGTCAACGGGATAGAAGTGGCCTCCGCGCGTGCCCAAGCCGGGTACGTCCGTCTTGAGTTCCGTCTGCCGGACGGGCTTCCGACCGCGCTACCGACGGCGATTGAGATCGCCCCAGCGTATGCGCTGCGCGAGAATGCACGGGGACGGTCCCGCTACCGCATCGGCGAAACCGGCGTCAATGCGCCGGCGGATCTCGTTGTCGTCGCGATCTCGCCAGCGCGGGGGCTCGGACGCATCCGCGTCAACGGTACGCCCTGGACAGCGAGCGAGACGGCCCGCAACCTGCTCGTTGCCATCGACCCCACAGACGGGTTGGTGATCGCGCGTGAGGCTTTCGCAGAAGCAACGCCGACCACCCTCGAGCGCCTGCTGCGCGAATTGCCTGACGGCGCGATCGTCTGCGTGGCCTTGGCCGAAGTGTCGCAACCTGAGGCTGTGGCGCGGTTGCTGAGGCACATCGGCGGCAGGGAAGGACAGGTCTTCAGCGGCGCGTACGCGATGATCGGCGTCAAGGGTGCCGCCCCTGGGGCGGCGACGTCCGTCTCCAATCCGCGCCGGGCCTTGCGACGTGTTGGCACGGATCGTCTCCGGGCCCATGTCACCTCGTTCGACATGAGCGACCGTCGCTAGCGTCCGTCCAAGAGTGCGTCGTAGTAGCCCACGAAGTTCTTGCGGATGACGTTCAGGACCTCGATGCCGTACTTGATCGGCTGCAGATGAGAATCCTCGTCGCCGTAGTGTGTCGGGATCGGCATGTCCGCTACTACCAGGCCGCACTTGCCGGCCATCAGCAGCATCTCGCCGTCGAAGTGAAAGGTGTCGCTGAGCCGCTCAAACGGAATCGCCTCGAGCGCCCTCCGGCTGTAAAGCATGTACCCACTGTGATACTCCGACATCCTCATTCCGTAGGCGATGTTCTCGATGCGAGTCAGCGAGACGTTGGCGATGACCTTGTAGAGCGGCATGCCCCCGCGCCAGGCGGAGCGCACGCTGTGCATTCGCGACCCGAGAACAACGTCGGCGTCCCCGCGAACCAGCGGGGAATACAGGTCAGCAATGATCTCGGGAGCGTATTGACCGTCGGCGTGCAATAGCGCCACCACATCCGCGCCAAGCTCAAGCGCGTGCCTGAACCCTGTTTTCTGGGCGGCCCCGTAGCCACGATTGCGATCGTGGACCAGGATCTTGAGCTTGGGATAGACGCTCGACAACTCTGGGGTCGTCGAGCGTTCCATGTTCGGACCGATGTCCTCGACAACGACGATTCGGTAAACCTCCTCGTGCACATGGGCAGGAAGGCGTTCGAGGACTGCTGGCAGCGTTTCTCGCGCCAGATACGCAGGAATAACGATGACGATCTTCGTCACTAGCACACCATCCGAGTCACGCAGACGATGTCTGCTTGCTCGGGTTCGAGGCGAGCAACCGGTCCGTCCATGTCTTGGGCGTCTTCTCGTTGACGATCTCGACGTCGAGATGGAACCGGAATCGCTTCGTTCCACGACGCTCAACCCAAGCGCTCATGTCCTCGAGGCTCTCACGCAACGAGTAGCCGGTGTCGTAGCCCAGAAGCGCCCGCGCTTTCTCGGCGCTGCAGGTCGCGTACTTGACCTCGCACGGCCTCGGGTCGACGAACACGGGGTCCAATCCCGGAAAATTTACGACGTCGGCGATGACCTCCGCCAATTCCAGAATCGACACGAACTCCTCATCGGGCCCGATGTTGACCGTCTCGCCAGCCACGGACTCGCTTACCAGAGCACGCCGGAAGCTGCCGAGAATGTCTCGGACGTCGGAGAAACAGCGCCGCTGGTTACCGTCACCGTAGATCATCGGTTGCCGCCCCTGGAGCATCAGGTTGATGAAGATCCCAGCGACATTGCGGAACGGGTCATCGTACTTCTGATGGGCGCCGACGATGTTGTGTGGAACCAGGTTGACGAACTCGAACTCGTGGACCTTCGCGAGGATCTCCAGAACTTGTTCCGCCGCGAGCTTTGACACTCCGTACGGATCCACAGGCATCGGTGTCATGTCCTCGTGGAACGGGTAAGTCTCCTGCTCGCCATATCGGGCCATGCTCGAACAGTTGATGACCCGACCTACCCCCTCGGAGGCGCACGCGGCAAAAACAGTCGTGGAGATCTGAAACGTATTCTGGCAGACGAGATGCGGAGAAAAGACGCTGAGCCCCTCGTACGCAGTGCAGGCCGTGTGGATCACCACGTCGTGACCAGCCACCATCTTCTTCATGGCGTTCAGGTACTTACAGTCGGCGTGGTGGAACTCGGCGTTCTCAGGCACGTTGTCGATGTAGCCGCCGATCAGGGTGTCGTTGCCAGACACTTCGTGCCCTGCATCGATCAGGTCGGCCGCGATGCGGCTGCCGAGGAATCCCGCGATCCCTGTCACGAAAACGCGCATGACTAAGTCCGGTCCGGAGTGGGGGGCAACGACGAGTAACGGCTAACGTCGCCAGTATAGTGAACGCCCTGATAGTCCGCATGGGGGCTGAGTGCCGGGTGGCATGAAACCCGCACGATCGATGGCTACTCCGAGCCCTCCGGTAGAAGCGACACCTGGACGTAGTTCTCGAGGTCGAAGTAGCGCTGAGCTGTTTGCTGCACACCGTCGGGAATGATGTCGGCCAAGGAGTCTTCGTACTCGAGGATCTTGCGCGGGTCCTTCCCGCGATCGTAGGCATCCGCGAGTTGACCTAGCCAGTAGCCGTTCTCGACCAGCGAGAGTTCGTAGGAGCGCCGGAAGCTCTCGGTGACCGCCGCGACCTCTGTTTCCTGTGGCGCAGCCGTGGCGAGCAGCCGCCGGGACCCTGTCGATATAATCGGTCTTCGCCTTTCCTACCATCTCGGACGGATGATGCCCCCATGATCACTATCGACGACTTCATGAACATCGAGCTACGTACGGCCCGGATCCAGAGCGCGGAGCGCGTCGAAGGCACCGACAAACTGATGCGGTTGATTGTCGATATCGCTGGTGAGGAGCGGCAACTGGTCGCGGGCATCGCCAAGTCCTACGATGCCGCTGAATTGCCTGGCATGAAGATCGTCGTTGTGGCGAATCTGAAGCCGGCGACCATTCGCGGGGTGGTGTCGAACGGCATGGTGCTGGCTGCGTCAGACGCCGACGGCAACCCGACGCTTGTTACGTTCGACACCTGGATGGAATCTGGCTGCCAAGTACGTTGAGACTCATCGACTCGCACGCCCATCTGGCGGACGAGAGCTTCGACGACGATTTCGATGCGGTACTGCTTCGCGCCCGGGACGCCGGGGTCGAGGCGGTGGTCGTCATCGGTTTCAACGTCGACAGCAGTGAGCGCGTTGCGGCCGTACTGGCGCGTCCACTGCCAGCCGGTGCGCCGGCACTCTATGGTGCCGTCGGATTCGCGCCCCACAACGTTGCCGAAGCAGGCCCTGAAGCGCTGGCGGCGGTGCGCCGGTTGGTCCCCGGGAAGAACATCGTCGCCGTCGGCGAGATCGGCCTCGATTACCATTACGACATGCCTCCGGTCGAGCAGCGGGCGGTGTTCGAGGAGCAACTCGAGTGGGCAGTGGACCTGGATCTTCCGGTTGTGATCCACAGCCGTGAAGCACAAGACGACATGGTCCAGATGCTGGCCGACGCGGGCGCGGGCAACGGCAAACTTCGCGGCGTGATCCATTGCTTCACGGAGGAGCCGGCGATGGCCGAGCGGGTCGTGGAACTCGGTTTCTACGTCTCGTTCTCGGGGATTGCGACTTTCAAGAACGCTCCGGAAGTCAGGGAGGCGATCCGGCGGGTGCCACTCGAACGCACTCTGGTCGAGACCGACGCGCCGTTTCTGGCGCCGGTACCGCATCGTGGCAAGCGCAACGAGCCCGCCTTCGTCGCGGAGGTCGCGCGCCGTGTTGCTGAAGTCCACGAACGCGACGAGGCGGAAGTGGCAGAGATCACCGCAGCAAACTGCCGGCGCCTGTTCCGATTCTGAAGCTGTTGCCGCTTAGCGGCTCGGGACGGAGCCGTAGCGCGACTTGAGCGCGTGGAGCCAATCGAAACCGGCCTGGCGGCCGTTCGCCAGAGCCACGTTGCGCGAGGCGGGCATCAGCGCGTGACCTTCGAACTCTTCGTTCCATGAGCCAACGAACACGAGGCTCGGGGCGGCGGCCTCGGCGTTGAGTCGCTTGCGCCGGCGGCCCGCATTCGATTCGTCCGCAACAGTCTGCATCGCGTCGATCAGCGCTTCGTAGTCGGCCCGGCTGGCGCGAAGACTCGGCAGACCGCGCTTGGCGAACCCGGCGGCCATCGATGGAATCGTGACGATTGGCTGATCGC
>Ga0115002_10009241_pt1 | contig 10797 bp, 5 predicted proteins | sample ArcticOcean_MG_C_8_FD_89576 | JGI IMG/M metagenome (GOLD analysis project Ga0115002, IMG submission 89576) | Marine microbial communities from western Arctic Ocean - ArcticOcean_MG_CB11_86 | ecosystem: Environmental > Aquatic > Marine > Oceanic | place: Arctic Ocean: Canada Basin | collected... | reverse complement strand
TTAGGCATCCGTTAAAACTCCAATACAATCTTAAAATCTTCTACTTGATTCTGTAGTCTAGTAATTTTGGCTCTATTTTCAATATAAAGTACATCTCCACTATAAGGTTTCATTCCTGGTTGACTGATACCGTTTGCAGAGATTGTTCCGGTCGAGCTTGTATTTGCACCAGTCACAACAGTACTATCTACAAAACTACCTTTTACTTCATTTATTCTTAGTGTCTTATTATTTAGAAAATCAACAACAACTCCATTAGCAGAACTATTTGCTAAAGTTGTTCCTGTATAAACTTTTTCGTCTGGTTGAAAAGAACCTTGAACACCTCCAACTGTTATAGTTGTTGATTGATCAGATAAAGATTCTGTAAAAAATGCAAGAGTATTTGCAGTTTGTAAAGGATCTCTCAACAATCCTACTTGTCTAAAATCATTAGATGTTGTAAATCTCCCCGATTCATTTCCAGAAATACGAGTATCAACCAAAACCTTATTTCCTCCCAATTCCTCAATAGCATCTCTGCCGTGTCCTCCTACAGGCCCAATAATAACTTCAGCATTTGATCCCGTTCCATGAGAAGAATTAGCAAAAACAGATGGAGATGCAACAGTAAATTTTGATCCCCTTTCTGTTACAGTTACTTCTGTTACGCCATGAGATGAATTTCCTCTTGTTCTTCCCTTAAAAGTAGAACCATCTCCATTTATTGTAATTGATGGAGATACTTCATAACCAGAAGAAGTAGTCGGTGTAACAGTAAAAGCAGGATCTACAGTTATTTGTCTAGTTGCAGAATCATATTGTACAACTGTTGTTTGTTCTCCCTGCCCTGCATTATTTACCACAAAAGCAGTTGAATTTACATATAAACCATCTACACTATTATTTGCACTTGAAGATAACTGCATTACAGTGGTATTAGTCACACTTGCAAATATTCCTGTATCAAATTCATATGTTGATAATGGTATAGTAGAAATTGTTGCTCTTGCATTAGATGTTCCTCCTAAAACAACTTCACCATTGACAAATTTTGTATTTCCTGTACTAGGTGCATAAGTTAAATTATTTGCCGCAGAAGTAAAACTAACAAGAGTACCATATTGATTCGATGTTTGACCTATTAAAGTCTCACTAGCAATAAAATCTTGAGCATCTCCAACAGCATTTTTTGGACCATCCGTAAAAATAACTTTAAAATCACCATTTGATGTTTTATTAATAATGTCTATTTGTCCATCAATAGCGGCATCTTCAACTGCAATTTGTCTAGTATCTACGCTTTTTTGCACAGGAATATATTCAGATGTTGTATATTTCAAAGTATCTTGAGATGTAATTGTATACATATATTTCCACTTATAACCATCAACAACTTCAATAACTGCAGTACCTGTACCAGTTGGCTTAATTGTTGAAGCTCCATTTGACAAATTATTCTGTAAACATTTATATACATTAAAATCTTCTGTAACAACATAAAAATTATTTGCTAACTGATATGGATTTGTATGGGTATAAGTAATATATGCAGTATTTGATTCCCAATTTCTTCTTGTAATAACATGTTTAACATCTGCAGAAGTAACCTTTTTTGCGGCAATCATTTGATCCCAATAACTATACAAAGTATTAGCTACAGCTTCATTCGGCATAGGAGGAGCATTTTCATCATCCCATTCTTGTACTTTTCCAATAAACAAATATAAATTTGTTGCTGAAGTTTCACTAAGAGATTCAATAAATTGCTCTGCATTGTGTATTTTAAATTTTGTTGTTACCAGTCTAGCCATATCTTTATTTATATTAATATGAAATTTTTATGTTTGTATAAATTTGGGTGTCTGATTATCAAATGTTGATAATATTTCAAATTTTAAACTACCTTCAGTTGAAGTCCCTCCAATATATCCTGCATTAGCAGTACCAATTCCGTCTTCAAGAAGTAACAATCCTGTAGCAATAGAATTAATTGTCAAATTCATAAAATTATTTGAAGCATCATAAGGAGTTGATAAAGTTATAGTAGTTGCATTTCTTTCTAAATCTAAATTTCTAAAAGTATGCAAAATTATAGTTTGGCCTACTGTTCCATCACCCAATGCTCTATTTAAAGTTAAAGTTTGACTCACTATTGTTAAAATTTTTGCTTTTGAAGATGTATTAGAAGATAATGAAATAACATCATTTACTAATAAATCTTCACTAAAAGAAGAACCTATTCCCGCTAAAGAAGTATTTCCTGTGTATATGCCATTTGCAGTAGTTGTTCCTCTTACATTTGCTTCAAGTAAATTATAATATTGTATATCTTCATTATCAAACTTGCGAGGTTCGAGTGAAGGAAAAGTTAAAATCATGTTATCATTATTGTCATAATTTTCCAAAACAAAATCACCTGGAGCGGTCGGAGAAAGTCCATCATTAATTTTTGTTCCTATCTCTAAAATCATATTATCAGAAATATCCGTACTTATTGCAGTATTTCCTATCAAACATGTTGAATTAATTACTTCAATAACTTTTGTATTTTCTGAAGTTGATATTGGTTTAATTCTATCGTTTATTCTAAAATCAGCTTGAAAATCTGTTGCAACGCCAAAAATTACATTTGATTTTACATATTGAAATGTTGAAGTTATAATTGCTTTATTATTTTGATATACACTATCTTCTAGAGCAATAATTGATGTACCGTCTTCTTCTGATACAAGAGAACCAGTCAAATCAGCAGATCCAATTATCCTCCCCTCATCATCGTAAATAAATGGAGTGCCGCCCTCTAAAATCATATTATATGTATTTATATTAATTACCGAGGTGTTTCCTGTTATAGAATTTGCATTACTTGAAACATCAAACTGACCATTACATGAATGCAAAATTAATGTATTATTATTTGAATTATCTAATTCGTGTCTAAGAACTCGACCAGTTACTTGTTCATTTGTCGTAGCACTTATTTGCGTAACTATACTATTTTCAATAAAATTAGAACTAGCACTAAAAACAGTTGGCACAGTTGTAGTCTTAGGATAAGTATTACTTAAACCTATAATAGAAATAACATTTGATGAGGACGATGTTATTGTACCTGTTAAATAATTTTCCAATCTCAATTCACCATAAGAAACTTCAAAAGACTGTTCATCATCAACAACTATATGATCTCCTTCACCATACGTTGCTGAAAAATCTGTAGCATCTCCAAGTACTATATCAGAATTACCTGTTAAAGTAATAGTTCCTGTTCCTAAATTTTGATTATTATTAAATATTACTTCATGTTTTGGATTTGTCTGATCTTCCATTAAAAGATCATCACCATCTTCTTTTATTGCTAAATCACCATCTTCAAATTTTATTCTACTATCAAATCCCATATTTACTTCAGCAGGATCAGGTGTAAATTCACCAAAAAGTTTTGTTCCTATAGGATGTAATAATTTAAAAACAATTTCTTGATAATCGTTAAGTTGTTTATTGGCAATTAAAGAATAAGAATAATTTTGATAAAAATCACTATCAATAAGTTTTTTACTAGAACTCAATTGTCCATTTTCATCAAGATATAATCCCGTCTCTGATCTCATTGCACCAATTTTTGCAGTTAAAATTGCATTTTCTGCTCCAAGACTGGGCATTGTTATTGCAGGAACAGATGTAAATCCTACTCCTGGATCTTGAATTTCTATAGATTTAATTGAACCAGAACCAGCATCTCCTGAGGTAACACCAATAACTGCATTATTACCTAAATTACCTCCAGCAGAAAATGCAACACCAGTATTTACAGTTGCCATAGCACTAGAATTAGCACCAGTAATAACTTCTTCTGAAACAAAATCTATAGTAGAAAAAGCATACTCATCATCAGTAGTGTGTCCAAAAGGTAGTGTAAATTTTGTAGAGACATTTTCATTATATGTTATTGTTCCTGTAGCAGGAGATGTAGCAGAACCAGCAAAAGTATATGAAAAAGAAGTTGTACTTGCTACAGTAATTGTCACACTTCCATTATATTCAGTTTGAGTTGCTCCAGCTATAGCAACTATTTGTCCATCTTCTAATCCATGTTTTCCATATGTGGTTGCAGTTGCAGTTGTGCTAACGCTAGTGAGTGATGTAATACCAAACTCTAATGTCTGATAACCACCTGTTACAGCTATTCCGCCTGATGTAGGATACCAATCACATACTGAAGTATTGTCTGTACTATTAAAATCTTCTCTTGAGTCTATTCCTCGTCTATATTTTATTGTATTAACTGAACCAGTACCACCAGTAACAAATTTTACATGATAAATTGATGGTTTTGTAGTTGATAAATAAGTAGAATTATTTACAAGTAGATCATTTCTTTGTGCAATTGGAATTTTTTGAGTTACATCTCCATCCAAATATTTTATAGTTTTTACTCTTATTCTAGAAGGATTTTTAATATTTTCATCTGTAGCTACAGTACCAAAAAATGTTCCTATTTTATTACCGCTATTAGAAGTTATTTTTTCACCTGGATCAAAAAAATCAGTAATTGCATTCGTTGTAGCAAGTTCATCAGGATCTGCATTTAAATTTAAAATTTGAATAGAGTTTTCAGTAAAATTTTCAGTTAATGGTTCTGCAACTGATATTTTTGGAATAGCTTCATAACCACTCCCAGATGCAGTTGATTCTACAGTAGAAACGTGTCCTGCATCTAATTTTGAAAATCCAAATGCATCAATTAATCTGTCCTCACTATTTGCTGTCGCATCACCGCTTAGTTCATATGCAAGATCATCAAATTGAACTGTAGTAAAATTACCTATTATATCTTCGTTTGTTGAAAATGTAAAGGAATCAATTACATCTTTAATTTTTCCAGCAAATCCTGTTCCCAATGTAGCAAAATTATTTACTGATAATTCTTTATTTTCAAGATATCCATCTCCGCCATCAAATACAGTAAAACTAGTTAATGCTCCAGATCCAATATCTGTTATTTTTGCTTTTGCTTCAACACCCCCTCCACCAGAAAATGAAAGTTTATCATCTATTTTATAATCAGAACCAGAATTATCAATAGTAATTTCAGATATCAATCCCTGTGCTATTCCACTACCAGATACTTCATCAACCTCATTTGAATCAATTGATTCTCCTACAATAAATATTCCTTCAATATTTGTTAAAAATAATTCTGTTATATCAAAAATTCCAGCCGCAAATTGTTCAATACGATTTACAATTCCAGTTGCACCTGATTGTTTTCCTGTAACAGAATGGCTTTCGAATGATGATACAGGATCATCAGTAATAATTCTGACAGATTGATCTTGTTGCCAATTACCGGAAGATGGTTTAAGTAAATCTATTTTTGGGGTATAATAATTAAGATTTTGTATATTATATAACGATTTAAATAAAAAATCATATGAAGTACTTGTTCCTTTTGCTCTGTAAATATCAGATACATGTTTTATTAGAAGTGATTTATCTGCACTTAAATTTAATGGAAAATTTGTCAAAAATTCTCCACTAAAACTATTCAATATAGATGATGTAGTACTATCAATATCTCTTGATTTTAATAATGTTCTTGATGCAAAAAGAGGATTTTTTTGAAAACTAACTACAGTACCAAGTGTACGATTATTTGTGCCTTTTATTAATTCACCTACTTCAAAATCTGTTTTTGTTACTCCAGTTACATAGATTTTACTCGATGCTGTATTTGTATTTCTATCAACAGTACCAGTTGCGCCTGAAGATACTCCTGTTATAATTTCATCTTTTTCATAAGCACTTTTATTTGTTCTATCACTTTCCAATAAAAGCTCTGATCCTGTTTCTAAAACAAGACCCCCCTGTTCACTTTCTAACACAACATAATACTCATCTTGAGCCACATCTGAAATCGTTAATTCATGCGATTCCATCCATTTATAATAAAATTTTAAAAATTCAACAAAATTTATTCCATCAGTTTTATAAAATTCTGGTAATTGACTCTCAATTAAATGCGATATCTTATTTGATAATTTTATATTTTCTGTATCTTTTAACCAAGTATATTCTGACATTTTAATAATTTACTTTTGCTGTTTGAGATGTTGCGGTTTCGCTTGTTGTAACTTGATCTTGTTTGGTAACTAATGAAGTATCATTCATTTTTAAATTAATATCGCTTTCTTGAATTGTAATCAATTGTTCTCTCAAAGATAAAATATCATTCAAAACAGGTATAACTGTTATGCTAATTTCATTACCTTCATATGAAGCAGGATCAAAAGAATTTAACATTACTTTTCCGGTTACATAATTAACAGAACCAGCATTTTCTCTAACTGTCCATTCTTTTCCTTCATTATCTGTTCTATAAACTTTTAACACACCATCCTCATCTTTTATTTTACAATCTTGTTGTAAAATATCTTTCTCATCATTTATAGAAAATACAGTAGAATGCAGGATAGCGGCATGGCCTGAATGAGGATGACTAATTGCATTATTAAATCTTAGAGTATAAGATAATTTTGAATTTAATAATGGTATAAATATTTTTTTCAATCTAATAGCACTATCGTTACCTAAAATAGAAGAATCAGTTTCATCAATTCTTGTTTGTAGTTTTGACAATCTAAATGTTTGTTCAAATTTATAAAGGTCTTCAGAAACATATGAATTTATAGAATTTATAATCTTACTTCTTAATATTTGTGAAGTTTTTGTTGTTTTTCGTGAATCAAAATTAACCGTTGATGTTAATAAGACATAAATGTAATCAAGATCAACAAATTCAGGTGTTATAGATGCAACATTATATTTTTTAAGAATATTATCCTTAATGTTCATTTTTACTGAATCTGTTACATAAAGTCCTGATTTAGGTTTTACTCCTATAAAAACTTTTCCATATTCTGGAGGATCTGCTTCTTCTCCACCATATACAACTATTGATTCCGCTAATGGATAATCTCTTAAAATTATTCTTTTATAGTCATCTTTTGTTACCGCTCGATTCTGTGTATTATAGTGTCTGGGAGCATTAAATCTTATAGAATTAATAGTTTCTTCATCTGAACCGCCTTCTGCTTTACTATTAGTTGAAAGACTGGCAGTTGAATATCCTCCAACAGTTGTTGCAACTGTAAAATTATTTGCACCATTTCCTAAAACACCGTCAGAAATATTATAATCCATAATAACAATATTTCCAGTTTTTAATTTTCTTCCTAAAACTCCATCTCCAAATTTTATTTCTGTCTTAAAATCTGATCCCTCTTCTATAAAAAATACATTTGATGTTGAATTGACTTCAAGTAGATCAGTTGCCTGAGTATAAGGAGACAAGTCTGTAGTAAAAGAATTTTCTTTAATAGAAACTGTAACTGTTGAATGATCAACTCCTCTATTAGGAATAGTAAATCTTTGTGAAGAATCTTTTGTATTAGCAGTATATCTATAAGTTAAAGGATCTCCTTGAATTAATGAAACATTTGAAATTGTTACTGTTGAATTATCAGAATTCGTAGTTGTCGAATATGATTTATCAGTAAGAAAAGTATAATTAACTCCGTCTATAACAGAATTAAATAATGTATTTTTTGCTACAGTAATATTTGCAGGAGCATCATTAGGTGTTACTGATATGTTTACATTTGCTTTTGCACCTGTTCTTGATTTTGGAGTATATCCCACCAATTTAGACAAAGATATTATAGCATTTCTAGTAGTTGCTGAATCAATAAACATTTCATTTGCTACCATGTTTAAATAAAAAGCGTTATAATGAGTATTATATGCTAAAACATCTAATAGTTGAGTAATAACAGAACCATCTGAAGTATAGTCTCTAAAAATATCTTGTTCTTTAAGAAAACTTTTAAAATTAGTTTTTATTTGATCAAAGTCTAATTCCGAAACTCGTAATTTAGTAGCTTCTGCCATTTAAGCACCTCTTGTTTGTTCTAAAAATGTTGTAAATGTTATCGGTTCAGATTCATTAGCAACTGTAAAAATTATTTTAATGCGATAACCCATTCCCCCTCTTTCATCATTAACAATTACATCTTGTATATTTGCTCTTGGTTCAAAATTTTCTGCTACGGATCTAATCTCATCTGCAATTAATTGCTCGGTAATTATATCATTTGGCTCAAATAATAAGTCCATTATATTTGAACCAATTCCCGGCTGAAATGGTCTCTCAAATTTTTTAGTTAAAATTAAATTTTTTAAAGATTCCTTTATTGCATTCGACCCAGATTTTAAAGCAATGTCTCCTGTATTGGGGTTACGAGTAAACTGTATAGTTAAATCTCTGGGTGTTAGCAGAGTCAGATACTTAATTGCTTGTTTATCTGTAAGATCCAGTTGAGCCTGATCAAAGGTATAAAAATCTTCTTCTATTGAATTTGTAGCCATATGTTTATTTAGTCTAATTTCCCTATGAAAGAGTTCCCTTACCTGTTCCCGTACCAGCACCAGTTATAGGTCCCGATCCAGTTCCTAGAAAAGTACCTGTAACAACAGTAGTGAGTGGAGTAGTAACATCTGCGGCACTTACATAAGTGTGTATTGCAGTAGCTATTAATTCAGCAACTTTTTCTTCTGATCCAGCCGCAGATCCAATTTTAAATGCGGCTTTTATATTTGTTTCTAATGCTTTTTTAAGTAATGGCATAATAATATTTCTCCTTATATAATCGTAAATGAATTAAAATATGTTGGATTTGCATCAATTGCTTTTCCCCCTTCATTTGTTCCGCCCACAGTGGCACCAACTCTCAAATAATATCGTGTAGCTGTGGTTAAAGTTGCTCCAAGTGTAATCATTATTTGTGTTCCATAAGCACCAACTCTTGTCAATACTCCATTTCCTAAAGTAATCATTCCTGAAGAAAAACCGCTAGTACTCGATAATTCTATTTCTGAATCCAAAGCAAAAGTTGACAAAATAGGAACTTCATTAAAATGAATAATAATAGGAGTTCCTGGTGCTATTAATGAAGACTGATTGGGCATAGATAAAGAAGTCCCTCTTCCCAATTCTATTTCTTGTCCATCCGCATTAAAAACAACAGCATTTACTGCTGTAAAAGTATCACTTTGAAGAGTATTAGCTTCATATGAAGGAGCATAACTTACCGACACATTCATGTCTCCTTTATTTGTTACTTGACCGGAGGGGTGCATGGCGTCATTGCGTATTACTTTAGCATAAAGATTTTTATTTTGTGTTAACTGTAAATTTGTATTTGATAATATTGCTGGTTGAAACTCAAATGCAGTATCATTATTTGAGCTAGTAAAATTCGTACTCAATGGTATTGTATTTTGAAAACCACTATCATACGAAAGTAAAATATTATACTGATCTCTTACTGTGCTATCAACTGCATTAAAATTAATAGTTTCAACATTCATTGTTTGATTAAAATAAACAACAAGATTTGATGTTAAGCTAACTCCAGAAATAGGACCATCTGATGGAGAAGTTGTTTGTGTTCCTGACACATCATAGTAATGCACATTTGCTATAATTCCAGTTGTAGTAGTTTTAAATCCTGGTCCTGCTATCCCTTCACTACCAGAACTACTTGCAAAAACTTCTCCGAGTGATGTTCTACCAAAAATTCTCTCTGCACTTGAAGTTGCAGATACAAATTCATTAGTTGATTTTCTATCTCTATAAATTAATTTTCTTGTTCCTGAAGTAAAAGAAACAACATTTCCTTCTGGGGGATCAGTTATGGCAACATTGTCAATCGTAAAATTTATAGTATCGCTTACTTTACAAATTTCACCAGGCGATAACGGTTTAATAGATCCATCTTGACTGGCTAATTCTGTATACCTAATAGATGTTATTTCTGAAGCGGCTTCAGTAAAATCTAAAACCTTTCCCTTACCTTTTGATGTTAAACCCAAAAACGTATCTCCAGCAGTTACTCCTATAGCAGGTGTTCCTGTATTTGCTTTAATCGTTAATGTTCTAACTCCCGATATAATTTCTCCTGCGCTAAAGTAATTTACAGGATTTCCAGGAACCGAATGTGTAGTAAGAACTTTCATAGAACTCACATTATCTTGTTCCATTCCAAGTTCTTCTGGTGAAGAATCACGTACACTTTTTAAAACCTTTAAAGTATAAACAGCATTTGCAGATAAATTTGCTACAGGAGTAAAACTAAATGTATCATTTTCTTCATCAGTTGTTGTTACAACTGGATTTGTAGATGTCATTTGAACAACTGTACTAAAATTGTCGGCGGATAATTGTACTGAACCCGTAGGATTTGTATTCAATGTTGCAGTAGTTAAAGATTCTATTTTCATACTCTCAGAAAATTGAATCGTTATAGCACCAGGATTAATAGCAAGAGATTGATAACTATCAGGAGAAGTTATTTCAGATAAAGTAGAACTTTCTAAAACATGTGAAGCTAGAGATAATTTTTTAATTTTTGGAGGATCTTCATCTTTTGAATATACTGTTTCTTGACCAGTCTGTGGATTTATAACCTTTATTCCAGTAGCAATTCCTTCAGTTGTTGTAAATTGATAAAGACTATTTGTTTGACCCAAATCTTGAATATCTGTTGTAGCTTTTATGTTGTATACATGATTTCTTTTAAGATTTTCAGGAACAACTGCAAAAACAGAATTACCTGCACTTGCTATTACTGATACACAATTTTCAACTGTTTCAAATCCATCATCTGATAATTGTATTGTACTTGAAGCAGAATCTTTCTCAAAAGCAAATGAACCTGCTGTTACAAAATCTCCCGTTGATCCATTTGCTGAAAT
>Ga0115002_10009240_pt1 | contig 10797 bp, 5 predicted proteins | sample ArcticOcean_MG_C_8_FD_89576 | JGI IMG/M metagenome (GOLD analysis project Ga0115002, IMG submission 89576) | Marine microbial communities from western Arctic Ocean - ArcticOcean_MG_CB11_86 | ecosystem: Environmental > Aquatic > Marine > Oceanic | place: Arctic Ocean: Canada Basin | collected... | reverse complement strand
GCCCTGTCGCGCGGCGAACTGCAATGCATCGGGGCAACAACGCTCGACGAATACCGTAAATACATCGAAAAAGACGGTGCCCTGGAGCGCCGCTTCCAGTCCATAATGGTGAATCCCCCTTCGGTCGAGGATACGATCGAGATCATCAAGGGACTTCGGGCGAATTACGAGACTCATCACCACGTGACCTTCTCGGACGAGATTGTCGCCTACGCGGTTCGTCAGTCAGATCGCTATGTGGCGGATCGGTATTTGCCGGATAAAGCGATCGACATCATTGACGAGACTGGGGCACGGGTGCACTTGGCAAGACTGAGCCCGCCCGACGAGATCGGTGTCCACGAGGCGCAGATTCAGGAGATCGATCGGAAGAAGATCGAGTGTTCCGAAAAACAGGAGTTTGAGGAGGCTGCTCGCCTTCGAGACGAGGCTCATAGCCTTCGTGAGAGCTTGCAGCAGAAACGTCGCGCCTGGGAGGAAGAGGTGCGCAACGAGGTCGTTGAGGTTACCGAGGATGACATTGCCGAAGTTATATCTTCGGTCACAGGGGTCCCTCTCCAGCGTCTAGCCGCCAGCGAGACGGAACGCTTGCTGGCGATGGAAGGGGAACTCCGGAAGCAAGTCGTGGGTCAGGAAAAGGCGCTCACCCTGGTGTCAAAGGCGATCCGTAGAAGCCGTGCTGGCTTACAGGACCCCAAACGGCCGATTGGCTCCTTCTTCTTCCTCGGGCCCACCGGCGTCGGCAAGACCTATACAGCTGCGAAACTGGCTGAGTTCCTCTTTGGTGACGAAGAGGCTTTGATAACGGTTGATATGTCGGAATACATGGAGAAGTTTACCGTGTCCCGGCTCATTGGCGCACCTCCCGGATATGTTGGCTTTGATGAGGGCGGGCAGTTGACCGAACGTGTTCGGCGTCGTCCGTACTCTGTCATTCTTCTCGACGAAATGGAGAAGGCCCATCCGGACGTATTCAACATTCTGCTGCAGGTGCTGGATGAAGGCAGACTGACGGATAGCACCGGACGGAAAGTCGATTTTCGCAACACCGTGGTGGTTATGACGTCCAATGTCGGCACTCGCGAAGTTGGCTCCGGAGGTGTTCTCGGTTTTGGTAAAACCGATGACGACTCCCTGCAGGCGATGATGGAAGAGAAGGTCAACGATGCGATGAAGAAGGCCTTCAATCCGGAGTTCCTGAATCGGATCGATGATACGGTTATCTTCCATGCACTTACGCGCGAGGACATCGCCCTAATTATCGATATCTTCCTTGACGAGTTTAAGACTCGGCTCGTGGACCGTGACATTAAGGTGCGTATCACGCCGGGGGCCAAGAGCCTGATTGCTGAGAAGGGTTTTGATCAGCAGTACGGGGCCAGATATCTTCGGCGTACAGCGCAAAAGCTCTTGGAAGATCCTCTGGCAGAAGAAATCCTGCAGGGAAATTTTGGTCCAGGCAGTCGAATTCGAGTCACCAAGAAGGGCGAGACGCTTGTATTTGACGACGAGCGTGACGCAGCTGAAGCCGTAGAAGAGAAGAAGCCCGAGGTGGCCGGTTAGAGCCATCTTTACTTAGCGTGCGCCGAAAATCGGCGTGATAGCGAAACAAGCCGTTCTATCCAGGAATCTCCGCGATAGGACGGCTTTTTTCGACATTTGGTCCACAGCAACGAGCGGCCGGGGTCGTTGCCAGGACAGGATATTTTGTCAGCTATGGCTGACACAACGGAGGCCCATCCGAGATGTCTGAAACTCTGCATAGCCGCAAATATAGAGCCGGCCGCGTTGCAACAGCGCTTGTCTGCCTGCTGCTGGCGGTGCCGTCCCTGGCCCAAACCAACGTTCAGGAAATTGAGATCCAAGGTGACTTTAAGCGTGTTGCAGAGTCATTGATTCGCTCCACGATCGGTCTGCAGACCGGTGTAGAACTCTCCCAGGAAAACGTGCAGGAGGCGGTTCGTGCGCTTCAGGGGCTGCAGGTATTCTCCGACATTCAACTTTACGCAGATGAGAGCGAATCCGGCTCTGGCGTCAAATTGATCGTCGTTGTCCGCGAACACCCAACGCTGGAAGGGGTGCGCTTCAAGGGACACAAAGAGCTCAAAGAGAAAGACATGAAAGAGGCCGTGGGGTTGGTGTCTGGCCAGGTCGTGGCCCCAAAGGACGTTGCTCGAGGACGGCAGCGAATTTTGGAACTCTACGGTGAGAAGGGTTACCTGCGCGCAGAGGTCAATGGGCAACTGTTTGATGCGGATGAAGAGGGTAGGGTCTTCCTTCAGTTTGATGTGGACGAAGGAGACAAGGTGAAGATCGCCGCGGTCAATATCATCGGCAACGAGGCCATCGACAGTGGCCAACTGCAAAAGCAGATGGAGACCAAGCCGAAGCGCTGGTGGCGAAAGTCTGAGTTTAAGTCCGAGACCTACGAAGAGGATAAGGAGCGTGTTGTCGCGTTTTATCGCTCCAAGGGCTATCAACAGGCTTCCATCGTCCGAGACTCCATCTACTACGATGAGACCCGAAGCCGACTCTTCATCGATGTCGAAGTGGAGGAAGGTCAGCAGTATCGGGTGGGCGATGTCACATGGGAAGGCAACGATCTCTTCGGTTCGGAGGAGTTGGGACGTCAACTCAAGGTCAAGGAGGGTGACGTCTTCCAGTATTCTTCGCCTGAGCTGGCGTATTTGGCCAAGTCCGCCTACTACGAACGTGGCTACCTCGACACGGAGATCATCCCACGAGAGACCATCCGCGGAGATAGCATCGACGTCTCATTTCAGGTGTTCGAGGGTGAGCCATGGAAGATTCGGCGCATCGAGTTCACTGGCAATGTTAAGACCAGAGAGAAGGTCCTGCGTCGCGAAGTGGCATTGCTCCCCGGAGATGTATTCAAGTCGAGTCAGCTGCAGGAGAGCCAGCGACGGCTCTTCATGCTTGGTTACTTCAAAGACGTTCAGTTTCAGCAACAGGCGACGCCCTCAATCGATGACGAGAAGTTCATCGATCTAGCCTTCAACGTCGAAGAGCAACGCACAGGCGCAGCCTCCATGGGGGCTGGTTACAGCGATCGAGACAAGCTGGTTGGTACCATCGGACTACAGATCCCGAATTTTCGCGGAAAGGGGCAGAACCTGGATTTCAGCTGGGAGTTCGGCACGCGAAGAGAGCAGTTTCTTATAGGGTTTACTGAGCCCTGGTTGTTCGATACGCCTACCAGTTTCTCCTTCCGAGTCTATACACTAAACCAGCAATACTTCGACAGTTTCGATTTTCATCGTAACTCAGTTAGCGTCCGTGTGGGACGTCGCCTGCAAAAGCCGTCCTACTCATCAATATCTCTCGGCTACGAGCTCCGCGACGAGCACTACAGCGATTTCGTAAAGGGCTATGACGAGAGCAACCCGAGTTTTACGCCGCGGACGACGTCAAGCGTCGAACTGGTCTTCCGTCGCGACACTCGGGACTTGCCCGATTTTCCCACCAATGGCTCGGTCATAAGTTATACACCGGAGGTAGCGTCCTCGTTCATCGCAGGGGATGTAGATTTTCACCGGCATGAGCTAAACGTAAACGTCTACCGACCGAGTTTCTGGAAGTTCGTTTTCGCCGTAGAATCCAAATTTTCAATAATCGATGGTTTCTCAGACTGGGATGATCGGAATATCTCCTTCTGGGATCGATTTACTCCCGGCGGAGTTGACTGGTGGGATGGCCAGGTTCGTGGCTATCCCGATGCTTCCCTCGGTCCCCGTGACTCCCAGGGCAGAAGTATCGGTGGTCGGTCCATGATGACGATCAACATGGAATACCGATTCCCAATTACCGATCGCACCGTGGTGGGGCTGTTGTTCGCCGATGCCGGTAACGCCTGGGAGGGCGTTACTGACTTCAATCCGACGGATATGAAGCGCTCTCTCGGTCTCGGCTTTCGAGTTCTCACGCCGATGTTAGGTATGATAGGGTTTGACTTTGGATATGGTTTCGATCGGCGCAGCGTCGATGGTGCCAGGCCGGGACTAAGCACTCACTTTCAGTTCGGGCCGCGTTTCTTTTGATAGCGGCTCTCTACCCTCAGCGACAGAGTTTTCTGATGAAGCGTATTCCCCTTTTTGCGGCCACTGCCCTGGTGGGGCTCGCCGTTCTCACTTCGCCAGCGCAGGCCGAAGTCAAGCTTGGCTATATCGACTCCGAGGTCCTGCGAGAACGACTACCGGAGTTCAAGCAGATCCAGCGCGAGCTCGAGAGACTGAAGCAAGACTACGAGCAGCAAGCGGTAGACCGGCAGAGCAAGCTTGTTAAGCTCCAGGACGACTTCCAGAAACAAGAGCTGCTGATGAGCGAGGTGAGGAAGGCCGAGATGCAGGCATCCTTTGAAAAACAGGTCCAGGAGCTGCAACAGTTCACACAGGAAAAGCTGGGCCCAAACGGGGAGCTGTTCCGCAAGAACATCGAGCTTTCGCAGCCGATATTTGAACAGATCAACACTGCCTTGGAGGCGATCGCCGAAAAGAACGGTTACGATTTCATCTTCGACGTCGCAGGAAATGGAGCGATCGTCTATGCAGATCCGGACCGCTTCAACCTGACGGAGAAGCTGCTCACAGGCCTCGAAGAGGCCCGAGAGGAGCGCGAGCAGTAATGAACTCAGAACGCCGGGTGGTGCTGGATTCAACGGCCATCCAGCAAGCGATCCCTCATCGCCCCCCGTTCTTGTTGATTGACCGAGTTCTTGAGCTTGTACCCGACAAGCGGATCGTCGCCGTATGCGAGGTCTCCGCGACGGACCCTTGGCTGGAAGGGCACTTTCCAGAGTATCCAGTGATGCCGGCAGTCCTGATCGTCGAAGCCATGGCTCAGGCGGCGGCAGTGCTAATGTTGCAGGCTCCGGAGACGGCCGAGAAGATTCCGTTTTTCGGAGGGATCGACAAGGCGCGATTTCGTCGACAGGTCGTACCGGGAGACGAACTACTTCTTGAGCTAACGGTACAGCAGCGACGGTCCGACTCCAGTAAACTGCGCGGCGTTGCAAGCGTGGGAGACCAGATCGCTGCCGAGGCAGAAATCCTGGCCCTCCTACGCGCTCCTGACTGAGTGCCAGGGCACGATCTTGACGAAAGAAGGGCCCCGTGGAAACGCTTCCTCGGGGCCCTTTCTATTTACTGACAGATATACTGCTATTTGAGCAGCATCATCTTCCCGGTTTGGGAGAACCCTGGGGCCGTGAGGCGGTAAAAGTAGAGACCGTTGCCCACAGAACGACCCGCCGTGTCTCTTCCGTCCCAGGCCACCGAGTAGTATCCTGCGGCAAGAGCGTCGTCGGCCCGAACAAGTGTCCGCACTCTGCGCCCCAGTATATCAAACACAACGAGTCTGGCTGAGCCCTCCGAAACAAGGCTGAACTCGATCTGCGTCGCCGGATTGAAAGGATTCGGGTAGGCCGCACCGAGAGTGGATGCAGATGGCAGCAGGCGGGCGGATTCCACTGCTACGGCCCGTCGAACATCGTCAGCGCCATTGGCAAGAAAGGCTTGCTGTAGGTCGAAGCGCGTATCGGTGGCCAGGCGTCGATCTCGGAGTTGAAAGGTTAACTCGGCCAGAAGCCCCGAACCCGAGACCAGAGTCCCATCGACGAGACCATTGCCAATCACAAGACGCCCAGGCCTTTCATCGAAGACACGGAAAAACCGTGTGTCACCGCCCCGGCTCTCCAATAACGGGCCAGACCCTTCATGTGCCCCGGAGAACAGCACTGCCGCCGGATCGTAGGTAAGAACCAGACCAAAGGCGCTTAGATCCTGCACGTCATCCACGAACACTCTTAGACGCACAGTATCTCGAGGCAAGCCTTCGATGCCCGCCGCCGATCCCCTTGTGGCGACGAGGTGCAGACGGGCGGTTTCGTCGAGTCGATGGGCAAACGCCCAAGCACCGCTATTCTTGCCTGCACTTGATCCGAAAGTGTCGACAAAGGCAAAAAAGTCATCAAAGTCGATGGATGTTCCTGAACCAGAGCCATTCAAATCGAAGTCGGGAAAATCGTCAGCCGGCTGTCCGAAGGCATCGACGAAAGCGAAGAAGTCATCGAAATCGACCGTGCCTGAGTCGTTGAAGTCGCCCGGAAGAAGGGATACGTCCTCCGCGGTGAATTCCTGCGTATCGGTAAATGGACCCGTCAACGATCCTTCTACCGCTCGAACTCGCCAATAGTAAGTCTGGCCATCGGTCAGGCTGCGAGTAATTGTCCATGCTGTGGATCCGGAGCCTGAGGTGACTCCAGACTCCGAATCGGTGACGTCAGAGAAATCGGACTGAGTGGATACTTGTACCGTGTACGTCAGCGTTGCGTCGCTGGTGAAAGGTTCGGCATTAGCGAAGGAGAACGTGGGTTCCAGAGCCGAACCGCCGACTGTTAAGTCTGTCGGCGCAGTAGGCGCCGCTGACAAAGTTGGCGTGAGTGCGAGCTCTGCGGTAGAGGCCGATTCGTTAGGCGTTGTCGCTCTGTCGATTGCGGTGATCTGATACTCGTACTCCGTGTCGTTTTCCAGGCCGGGGTCAGTGTATGACGTTTCGGTGACCCGTGAAGCAATGGCCGTGAACTCCGACGCGCTCGTCGCCCGCCGGTACACGTTGTAGCCACCTAGGTCAGACTCAGTATTAGCAGTCCATGACAGCAGCACCTGTTCGTTGCCGACAGTCGCCGAAAACCCGGAAGGCGTACTCGGAGCGGTTACGTCCGCAGAGGACAGAGTCGCAAAGGAACTCTCAGTCGACTCGCTTGGGCCATTGTTGGATCGATCAATCGATCCGACTGTGTAGAAATACGTTTCACCCGGAGTCAGATTCGTGAGAGTGATCTCATGTTCAGTAAGATCATTTACGTCGCCAACTGTCAGATCCAAAATGCCAGAGACCGTGCCGAAGTCCACAAAGCTGTCGGACAATTCGTCAGTCTCCCATGTGATGATGACGGAGGAGTCAGCCTCGGTCACTTCCACGCTGCTGATCACCGGCAAAGTCTCGTCAGGCGCATCATCTGTGACGAAGGACGCCACATCCGAGAGCGTGGGGCCGTTGTTGCTGAGATCCTCTGAGGAGGCTTGGTAGTAGTAGGTTGTGGATGCCTCGAGATTTGTCAGCGTTACTTCATGGGTCTGGTCAGTTTCCGGCAAGGTTCGAACGAACCCAAGGTCGTCCTGCGACGTACCGAAGGTGATCTCGGCTGAGGCATCTTCGTCGGTAGTCCATTGAATTGTGGCACTCTCGTCGTTCTTGTGGATAATTTCCGGGGCGCTGGTTATGCTCGGGGCAGTAAGGTCCACCTCAGCGTCGGTAGTGAAGACCGCCTCAGACGACTGGGTTGCACCGTTGCCCGAGGCGTCGGTAGAGCCCACCAGATAGGTATAAGTATTTCCTGCGCTCAGGTTAGAGAGTGTCACCTTGTGGTTGGTCGTGGTCACTGCTGATGTTTCAGAATCCTCGTTCGTGGCGCTGATGCCGAGATCAAGTTCGCTGTCTGCCGGCTCATCTGTCGTCCACTCAATGATCGCAGTCTGGTCCGACTTACTCGATACCGTGGGCCCGGACAAGATGACCGGGAACTGTGTGTCTGGGTCGTTGCTCGTAGTGAATGAGCCGGAACCACCTGGGGGTTGTCTCAATCCCGCAAGTTTACCACTACCTGTGGTCGGTTCCAGCACCGTTATCTTGCCGCCCGTGCTCTCGACTGCAAGCCGATATCGGTACGTGGCTCCAGCATCGAGTCCAGATACGATAACGGAGTGTCGATTGGAGAATCGTTGTTCCCCGTCAGGCGTGAGATCGGGAAACTCGAATTCATCTTCTGTGTTGTATGTACCTCCGTCTGTGCCCATATACACGGTGGCAGCCGTAGGCACATCCGTGGCAAATCGCACGACGGCCAAGACATCGCGAATATCGACAAGGGGGCCACGAATCACTTCCGGCGGGAGCGTGTCGGCGGCGGTTGCCGTGCGAAACATGAGGTCCCGACTGAATTGAAAATTGCCTGAGGGGTCGGTCGTGAAGGTATCCCCCTCTGCATTCACAAGTGTGATCTTATAGCGAATCAGAGTACTGGCATCGAGATTCGACAAGGTGAGATTATGCCGGTTCAGCGGCGCCGTTGATTTCTGTTGCCATGTGTAGAAGGTCTCGGCATCTGATGCCTCTTCGTCGATCTTTCCTGAAACATCAACCGGCACAAGTCCGTAGTCTACGATCGCGTCTACTGGCTGATTTACTGCAAAAACGATGTTGGCACGATCGGCTCCGACGATCTTGATCGGTGGCCCGAGCATCGCAAGGCGCCGTGCCTGCAGGTGGGTGCGAAAGCGCTTGCGCAGAGTCCGGCTCGCCGCGTTGGCGGGCAACCCGGAAGCGATGAGGTCCTCGGCATCAATCAGAGCCGCTATAACTTCCACCTCATACTCCACACCTGCCTCGAGGTCCTCCAGGGCGATGCGAGTTCTGGCTTCGCCATTCTCGTTGAGTGTGTCAGAGGCGACTACTTCGCCACTAGGCAATTGACTCAGCGTGTAGATGGCGGAGGCAGGGCGATTGGTGCCAAAGGTAACAGCAGCACCTGTCTGGGTGACCTGGACATCGAACTGGCTGATGAAGAGGGCTCGAAGGTCGGGTTCCAGGCGCGTGCTGAAGCGGCCCCTGTGCACCGGACTCCGGCGGTCATCGAGGCTTCGGGACACCAATTCGAACTCAAATTCGGTCTGTCCCGGGAGATTCGGAATGGGTACAACGTGACTGCGGCTTTCCAGCAGCCTGTTGAGATCACGAACTCGGCGCACCAGACGCATCAACTGTTCGTCGGTAGCATTAGGTAGTTCGAGCAGGTCTCTCAGCAAGTCGCCCAGTGCATTGTTGGGCATGTCCGGGAAAGGCACGTTCCTCTGCCGCAGTTGTCGTACCGTGGCAAAATCCTGGTTGTCAAAGCGATTGACTTCCGGGTTGGTGAATGTGAGGAAGTCACCATCCATTCCAGCGGGCCGAATCCGGGCTATATCATCGATGCCAATAAGTCGAGTATTCCAGGCAAGAGCGGCGCCATTATGCTTGCGCTCGACGACGACGTTGAAAATGGCGTTCGGGAATACGGGGATCAGTAGAACGCGCAACTGCTCTGGTCCGATGTCGAGCACGTCTGTGTCCTCAGGTGCAGCCGAAGTATTCACCTCAACGCGAAGGGCCTCAATCGAAGTACCCCCATCCGGAAGTTCTGCAATGAGTTCGAACTCAAACGTGCCAAAGAGGCCGCCTCGTGTCTCGGCTGTGACCCCCGGACCGAGAAGGGTGATACCGGCCTCGATCACGGAGAGCCCGCTCTCTTCGACAATTGGTTGCCCGGAAAAGCCAACAGCTCCCGGAGCAATGAGTCCTTCGGCGAATCCCACGAAGGACACTAGTCCACCGTCGTAACGAAATCGAACCGTGCCACCTTTGATCTCGGTGATCTGCTGAAGTCGAACGGGGATCGCTATACGCTGGCCCACAGACGGGTTTTCGATGCGTTCAGGAACACCGAGTTCGACGATAAAACCTGCGTTGACCCCCGCCCTAACCGGAGAGCAGAGACAGAAGCCGAGGAGGAGAAAGACTACTCGGAAGCGCATAGTCATGGTTTTGTTGTCCTGGGTCTGAGACCTGGTAAAGCCTCGTGATATTCCATAAAAAACTGTTGGCGATTGATACTGCGCAACAGCCCCAGTTCAATATACGATCCCAATATACGATCCACTGCGAGGAAAACTGTGAGGAGCGACACCAAGCATTACGAGGTTCAATTCCTTGTCGGCTCTTACGGGGGCCTCTATCTTCCGTCGTTATGGCAGACCTGCGTCACATTACCGAGGCCCAGCAGTTCGACCGCCAGGCACTGGTCGATATCTTTCGCGTGTCGCGAGAGATGGAGCAGGTAGCCCAGCACTATGGCTCAAATATCCTCAATCGTCGAGTCATGGCGTCCCTCTTCTACGAACCGAGCACACGCACTCGCCTGAGCTTCGAATCAGCCATGCGTCGCCTCGGAGGCGACGTCATCACCACGGAGTCTGCCCAGGAGTTCTCCTCTGCTGCAAAGGGTGAAACCCTGGAAGACACAATTCGGATCGTAGGGGGCTACGCTGATCTCATCGTCTTGCGTCACTTTGAGAGCGGTGCCAGTCGACGCGCAGCCGCTGTCTCACAGGTCCCAATTATCAGTGCCGGAGATGGCCCAGGACAACACCCCACGCAAGCGCTCCTAGACGTCTATACGATCGAGCGGGAACTCGGACAGATCGACGGGATTTCAATTGCCCTCGTCGGCGATCTGGCCAATGGCCGTACGGCGCGCTCTCTGTGCTATCTGCTGACCAAATTTGATGATGTACGGGTCCATTTCGTGGCTCCAGAGGTCGTACGTATGCACGACGACATCAAGGAGTACCTGACGCGCAATGGTGTGCATTGGGAGGAGTCAACGGATCTACCGAAGGTTGCGTCTCAGGTCGACGTGATCTATCAAACCCGGATTCAGCGGGAACGCTTCGGCGACAGGATCCAGGACTTCCAGTTGGCCAAGGGCAAATTCATCATCGATCAGCGAATCCTCGATTGCATGTCGGATCGTGCGATCATCATGCATCCTCTGCCAAGAGTGGACGAGATAAACGCTGAGGAAGTTGACTCGGACCCAAGAGCAGCCTATTTCCGTCAGGCCCACAACGGACTGTATGTTCGCATGGCGCTACTGAGGATGATTCTGGCAAACTCCTGACTCTC
>Ga0115002_10009237_pt1 | contig 10803 bp, 12 predicted proteins | sample ArcticOcean_MG_C_8_FD_89576 | JGI IMG/M metagenome (GOLD analysis project Ga0115002, IMG submission 89576) | Marine microbial communities from western Arctic Ocean - ArcticOcean_MG_CB11_86 | ecosystem: Environmental > Aquatic > Marine > Oceanic | place: Arctic Ocean: Canada Basin | collected... | reverse complement strand
GCCTGCGGCTGTAATCAATTGGCGAGCCCCTGTTTTAGCGCTACTTGCTCCGCCGGCACTTGCGGTAAACAGCGCAACTCTCGGCGTGAAAATCTCATTTGTCCGCGCGCCTACGCTGCGTGCCAGAAGCGGGAGATTGATCGCAAGAGACATGAGACGCTTCCTGATCTCCCCTCAATCGTCTTTCTCCAACGCCGGGTAGTGCCGCAGCCAGTTCGTCCACGCTTCCGGCAACGAATCCCCTTCCATTGCAACGATCGCGAGCAGCGAGTCGGGGCTGTTCCCGCAAGGGCCAGCAGTTACAGAATCGTTTCACCTCGGAACGATGGGATTTCGCCGGCTGGTAGTTTTCGAGACGCGATTTCTGCGGCAAAGTGATAATTCACCGCGCCTTTTTCGTCCAGAAACTCGAGCGATGGGTTGATCGCTCCCAGCAATGTAGAGTCGAATGCGCTCACGACCACTGCTGTCTGACAGCGCTACGATCGCTTCACCGAAGCGTTGCCCGATGAACGTCCTCGGTATCTGGATCTCGCGTGGGTCTGGATCGCGTCCCTGTTCAGATTCGAACTTCGCCCTCTGGCCATCGCCGGGTGCCCCCGGATACTGACCCTGGGGTTATCTCATCGAAGGGGCGACGGCGGACGAAGTTGCTGTAACTGGTTTTCGAGCTCAATGACTCTGCTTTCAAGGCCTTTGCTTTCAAGGTCTGGATTCACGCACCCCACGACCGCGCCCACAAGATGACTCCTGCCCCAACTCATGACTTCATTGATGGTTTCCGGGCAGCAGTAGAGTCTCGCATATAGTAATCGTTAGCTAAGATCTGGTCTAAACACGGAAGGTCACTCGGCAACTTGACGGACATCAGCCCATCCGGTGCAACGCGCAGATCTTGTTGCCAGATGGATCCCGGAGGTATGCAAGGTAGAGTTTAGCTGCGCCGTCGCGCACGCCCGGTGGGTCTTCACACATCGTGCCGCCATTGGCGATCCCGGCAGCATGCCAGGCATCAGCCTCAGCTGGGTCCTTCGCTGCAAACCCGATTGTGCTGCCATTCCCGTGCGCGGCAAGTTCGCCGTTGATCGGCGGAGTGATCGCGAACACGCCCGTCGCCGTCCGATAGAAACAGCGGCCCTTCGGGTCGATGGCGCCCGGCTCAAGACCCATCACACCCAACACCGCGTCATAGAACTTTTTCGATTCCTCAACGTCGTTCGCACCCACCATGATGTGGCTGAACATAGGCATTTCTCCAGTTGGCAAGCGCCCACATTAGACCACAAGGTGGTCCGGGCGATTGCGTGAAAGGAAACTTGCCGGGCAAGCCCGCGGGGCAGCCGAATCCGATCGAGCGCAGGTCGTTCATCTCGTGAGTCTGTGCGACCGAAGCTCTGCACCGCGTCCATGCACGCACTGCGCTCGAGTCAGTGACACCTTCGATCATGGGCTGACCGGCATTGCGTTCGAGCCCAGCCTTTCCTGATTCATGCTTCGGCGCATGTCCGACCGATGTCAGTTGAAGAACACGGTGGGCTATCGCAGTACAAATTTCAAACGTCACTCCAAATGCGCTCGTCGGGTGACCCGTGGCGCCTGGCGATCACTCGGCCGCCAACGGCTCATGGGCCATCAGGAAGCGACGCACGTGCCGCACCGCCTCTGACAAGTGCTCTTTCGTATCCTTCCAGGGAAAGAGGGTGACCTCTGAGTTCGGTGCGAGGTTCGCCGATTCCATCGCCACCTCGTACGGGTGCGGCGCTACGTCGTCCGGCATGATCAGAACCGGCTTGGTACAAGCGCGAACGAAGTCGCGTGTTACGGTAAAGACGAAATCAGGCCGTGATGTGTACATCGCGTCGAGAAACTCGCGCACCATGTCCATCGTGATCTCAGGGTTACGCTCACAAAGCGGCGGCCCCCAGTTCTTCACGTTGTTGTCGTAAAAGATCGTCGGGTGATCTGGCGAGTAGCCGCTGGGCTGGCACATGACCGCCGCAACGATACGCTCCGGCGCTCGCTGTAACAGATTCCACAGGAACGGCCCGCCGATACAGCAGCCGAGCACCAGGAACTGCTCGCAGCCGAGATAGCTCATCAGTCCAAGCTGATCGTCCGCGTAGGTATCCCAGGGGTTGCCCGTGCCCAGAGGGCCTGTCGATTGCCCGCCGTGCGCATTACGCTGGTCCATCGTGATGCAGCGGAAGTGGTCTTTGAACTCATCTACCGCGTCAAAGGGACCGTAGGGGGAGGTCCACGCGCTCAAGTTGGAATTCAGCCCTCCGCCTGCGATGAGCAGTAAAGGGAAGCCCGTGCCGGCCTCCTGGAAATGGATGCGAACGTCTCCGTTGTCAAAAAAGGGCATTTGAATCTCCTGGCATTTCTGGCGCTCAATGGGACCATCGCGCAAGGCTCGGCGTTGTGCAATCGCCGACTGGCCACTGCTTGAAGCCGCGAACTTCACAGAGGCCGTCAGAACGTCTCAGGTACTTGAGCGGCGCAGTGGTGGTCAGTACGCCCGTGGCTCTAACTTTCAACGCAGCACGAAACCCTCGTAACCGTTGCGTGCACTGTCCTCACATCTATCCATGTACTCTCTTACGCTGAAGTAAGACAGCAATTCCCTCTGTTTGCCCGGAATGTTCGCGCCCATGTACCACAAGTCGGCGAGCGGCAACAGCGAGTGCTCACCAATGTCCTGGATGTGGCGCCGCCAAGCCTCTGCCCCGACCGGCGTCGCCTCGATGACCACGAGACTTTTATGCCGCAAATGGCATAGACAATCGACCACCCCAGTCGCCCTGAACCTCGGCGCTGGTGGAGCCGTTCCAGAACGCTGTCGGGCTCTGCGGGCCGTATAGCATCAGCATGTTCGGGGGGCCCGGCACTGCGATGCCTGCTCTCAAGGAGACTCCGCAGCACGGCTACCAGAACCTCATTTTAATATCATTAGGTCACGTGTAGCTCTGACCTACCGCACCCACTCGATGTCCGCCGCCGCTAATGCAAACCGACGTGGCAGCCAGGAGCGCGCAATCAGCGGACTTGGATGGTCAGGGCAAAGACACTGACCGTACCGGTATCCGCGTCTCGACGGGTGATGGAATCGAGTTGTGGCGTCACGCGAGGCGAGTCGATAGCCCGCAGGTAGGCGGCGATCGTGGCGTTGTCGGAGGCCGTGCCACGAACCGTCAGACCCCGCGATGAAACGCGACGACCGAATCGACGATGACGCCCGCCGGTGCCAGTGCACGCAGCCGGGCCTCGTCGAGAGCAGCCGCTGATGCTGCGTCGGTCGGCGGCCTCCGAGCCGCCCGGTCAAGCCTCACATCAAAGGACTCCGATGCCGGTTCTACCTTGACGACTAGCGCAGGCGACGGCCGTCCTCTACTCCCCTCGACACTGAACAACGTGTCGCGATACAACCAACCAACTGCGCCCACCGCCATGACCCGCACCACGGTGACGAAGGGCATGAGGACGCCCCGATCATCCTCTGGGCCACCCGATAGTTCATCGCTTGCTCCTCGAGCAGGTTGCTGAAAAAGTGCTCTTTGCAGCTTAGCACCGGGCCGCCATCTCAGCGGGCCCTGATGCAGCACGCTGATCAAATCGATTCGATGAACCAATTGCCGGCCACCGCCTGGGCGTCCCCATGGGAGGTGATCCGGTACAGAGCGAAGAAACCAGGAGCAATCCCCCGACATCTCTGACTAGCGCGACATGAGAGCCGAATGGTGCCAACCTTGACCGCATCCAGATCGTCAAGGACTGACAGAACGGCGAAGGCGAAGCCGCCGCGCGTTACGTTCTTCTGCCGCAGATTCCTATCACCCGGTAGACAATCTGCGAAGCTCACCCACAATTCGGGCGATGATGTGTGGTAACCAATTCGGCCGTCGAACTCAGCGGGGTTGGAGAGTCGGCCGAAGCGAGGCGGTATCGCATACGATGGCCAGCCACCTCGCAGCACTTTGATCTGACTGCGGCGCTGCATCGCCTCGTCGACTGGCGAACGATCCGGGCTACACTCGCGCTTGCCATCAAATTAACCAGAGCTGCCATGCTTCGTCCGGCACAGACCTTCTCCGATGCGTGCCTGCTGGCGGGCCGCCTGCTCCTTGGCCTCTACTTCATCCTGCCGGGCGTTATGAAAATCCTCGACCTCCAGGGCACCGCCGACTACATGGCGGCACACGATGTTCCGCTCATCTCCGTGCTGCTGGTACTCACGATTGCCTTGCAACTGGGCTGCGGCGCGATGCTGATTGTCGGCTTCAGAGGGCGCACAGCTGGCTTCCTGTTGGCCGGCCTCACCCTGGTCATCAGCGTCTACATGCACAACTTCTGGGACATGGAAGAAGGCATCCAGAGGAATCATGAATTGCAGAATTTCACCAAGAACATGGGGATTATGGCTGGGTTGCTGATCGTCGCGACGCTGGGGACGGGGCGGTTCTCGCTAAGTGGCCAGCAACGGAGCGGAGACGTCAGAACCGACTGAACAACGCAAAATGACGCTTGCTCTACGGAAAGGAGTCGCGGCAACGTTCAGTGGGACAGGTCGTCATCCAAATCACGAAACCTCACCTTCTACATTCGCCATTTACGAACGCAACTGGGGGGTTGTTTATGACAGGCCTTTCGCCAATCGAGCGCAGTTTCATCGACGAACTCGCTAAAGAACTCGGCAAAGGGGTGGTGATGCACAATCCGAAACGCCGGCCCCGTACCACGCTCCACCTCGGCCAAGATGAACCGATTTGGCCCACCCAGAAACCCCGCGGATCCTCCATCGCTCGTCACCGCACATCCGGCGCTTCGAGCGACAGGTACTCGTGATCGGGAAACTCGGCCTTGCCGAGCCTCGTCAATTTGGTGATCCAAAAATCAAATTGACATTCGTAGGATAAGGCAACCTACCCACGAATGCTGACGCGTCGGCTTCAGACCGATCATCCAATCAGCAATCGCTCAGACCCCGTAGCCCCCGTCCACACTGATGACTTGCCCAGTGATGCTCCCGCCCGCCTCGGATGCAAGTAGTGCCGCCATGGGCCCCAACTCTTCCGGTTCCAGAACGCGCTGTTGCAGGTTCTCGGACTCGATCTCGCGCACCCGTTCGGGAGGCATCGCGGGCATGTTCACGAGTTTGGTATTCGTCCATCCGGGACAGAGGCAGTTGATCGTAACCCCCTGGGTCGCGACCTGCGCCGCCATCGCGCGCGTCATGCCGATCAGCCCGTGCTTGGCGGCGGTGTAGGCGGGCGCCCCGCCTGAGCGTTTTGCATAGCCGGAACCAATGTTGATGATTCGGCCATAGCGACGCTCGACCATGCCCCCCAGTACGGCTTGCGTCGCCCGATAAGCCGAGAAGAGATTCAGGCTCACGTTGTCGACAAATGCCTGATCGTCGATCTGCTCGGGCGCCCCTTCGCTGCGCGGCCGGACGCCGCCGCCGGCATTGTTGACGAGGACGTCTATCCGGCCGAGGTCGCGCAGTATGGCTTGCGCACTTGCACGGGTGTCATCAAAGGACATCACGTCGGCGGCTATCGCGAGCCCCCTTTGGCCGCGGCTTTCAACCTCGTCCGCGACGGCGGTCAGTTCCTCCATCGAGCGAGCGCTGACGGCCACGTCGAGGCCGGCATCGGCCAGCGCGAGAGCAATCGCGCGACCTATCCCGCGACCACCGCCCGTGACCCAGGCGACGCGCGACATCCTGGAGATGGAGTCAGACATGGCATGTTCCTGTGACAAGATGTGGCCATCGTAACCCAGCGCTCAGATGACAGCCGCTGTTAACTGGGTTTCGCCATGCGCCCAATGTGGCTAGCGGTGGTGATGGTCAGACAGAAGGACGGCGGGTATAGGATGTCGCAACGTTTGTCGACAGACCCGCTATCCAACAAGGTCCGCGCATCGGTTTAAGGCGGGCACACACAAGCGAGTTCCAACATGACGTGAGGTCAGGCCACAACCTGCATCGCGCCAATGATCCGTTCTTGGTCCCCTACCATGCGAGGTCGTCGGGAATCACGAAGTCGTTGTAAGGATCATCCTGGTCGCGTTCATACGCGACTTTCTCTTCTTGTCCTTCTTCTTTCCGGTCATGACGCCCACCCTGGGTGCTGGACGACCATTGTAATGCGCTCGAAGGTGGCGAGCACCCGGGGGTGAGGGGGCGCCAGGCTGAGCGAGGTGACGAGACCATCGCTGCCGTTACCACTGTGTCGGGTCGGTTACGATGCTGGAGAATCAGCGTACCGGATCAATCGGTGTTCATCGAACAGGAAAACGCGTTCAAAGAATCCAACCCGCAAGCCGACGCTTGAAGGTGATCCGATCATGCAACCAGCATCCGAACCGAGCGCCCCGCTGACCCCCTGTGTGTCAACCTGGGCACAGCGACTAAAACGTGTCTCAGGATTGATTTAAGCCTGTGTCCTCGCTGCGGCGGCACGCTGCGAGTGATTGCCCGCATGATTGCGCACGTCCACCGCTGGAGATGAGGTCCTCACGCGGAGCCTCAGGACGACGAATTGAGGTGGCCCCGTAAATGTGACTCGTGCGCGGTTACTTAATAGGGGCAATAGCTTCCTAATACGAGTGCGTTGGAGTCCTCCGCGAGCAGGCTATCCAGCGCAGCCCCGCAGTTCCACGCACCGCTCAAGCCGGCAACGGTCTCGGCGTCGATAGACAACCCGGCCTTCTCATGATCCCGCTCGATGGCCGCTGGATCTGCAGCCTCGGCGTATTGTGGGTGGCACGTCGCCGCGATCTCTCGATTCGCCGGATCGAAGAAGCGGAAACTGCCCGCCCGCGCGACAATTCGGAATTCGCCGCCGTGAAGGGCGTGATGATGGAATCGACAGAGGCTGACGAGGTTGTCGCGTAGCGCCGCCGTCGCCCAGTGCTCGACATGGTGACATCGGACAGATCTCAGACAAACAGAACGCTTACTGAGCCATCCCGACTCGACGCCCAAGGATTCGAGGATTTCGAGACTGCGCTTTCATGAGTGCGGTCCATTCTGCCTCGGTAGGCAACTGAAAAATGGATTGCCGACCATCCCGATCATCTCGACAGCAACGATGTCATCGCCCGAACCCGCAGGTACCAGCATGACCACATTCACTTCGACCATGAATCGTTGGGCTGAAACCTTTTCGTTTCACGGCGATGCAAACCCCAGGGCGCTACATCGTCGTTTCTCGGCGCTGAGCACGATGCTGGCTTCAACTAACGTGATTAACGCCTTATTCAATCGTGACGACCTGAGCGACCTGCAACAGACGTTGCCATCCAACTTTGTGGTAATTTGGCCACATGAGCCCACTCCCAATGTGCACTCCCATTGGGCAAAATCCTTTTCATGCAGCCCCATCAGCAGACAGAGAGCAAATAAACATGGCACGCGTAATCCCACTACCCGACGAAAACAACGCCTGGCGCCTGCAAACCCCGGGCTCCGACTGGAGCCGCGGCGTGCGCAACACGGACCCGGCAAAGTACTTCATGGTGTCCGCCGACGGCCACGTGCAGGAACCCGCAGACCTCTGGGCAACCCGGATGGACAAAAAGTACCGCGATCGCCTTCCTGGCGTTCAGGTGGACACCAAGGGCGCCAAATTCCAGAAGACCGAGGGCTTTCGCCCCGTCCGCATACGCAACATCAAGTTCGAAGGTGAGGACGCGCTCCGAAATCGGTCAGGCCAGACGCCCGCTGAGCGACTCGCAGATCTCATCGCAGACGGCGTGGATGCTGAGATCCTGTTCCCCAACAAGGGTCTCGCCATGTGGGCGACACCCGACGCGGAATTTAGCGGGCTCATGTGCAAAGCCTACAACGAGTGGGCCTGGGAAATGTTCGCGAACTACAACGACCGCCTTGCGCCGATGGCATGTGTCGCGTCCGGTGACATCGACGGCGCAATCGCCGAAATCCAGCGGTGCGCAGCGCTCGGTTTCAGGGGTTTGTGCCTGCCATGCAAACCGGTTTGGGGCGCGCCAGACCACGCCGCATTGAACTACAACCTGCCCGAGTTTGATCCACTCTGGGCCTGCGCGCAGGAAGTCGACCTGCCAGTGACATTCCACGTCTCCACCGGGCGTGACCCCAGAACGTCACGCGGTAACGGCGGTGCGGTCATCAACTATGCCGTGCATTCGCTGTCCCCAACCATGGAACCGGTCGCAAACATTTGCGCGTCCGGCGTCATCGACCGTTTTCCCAACCTGAAATTTGGGACGATCGAGGCCGGCATTGGTTGGGTTGCCTGGGCCATCCAGGCATTGGATGAGGCGTATCTAAAGCACCACATGTTCGTTCGCCCACGTCTTGAACGGCTGCCGAGCGACTACTTCAAGTCAAACGGATTTGCGAGTTTCCAGGAAGACAAGGCGGGCCTCGACAACGCGCGGGAGCACGGTCTGGTTGACAACTTTCTGTGGGCCAACGACTACCCGCATCATGAAGGCACCTGGCCGCATTCGGCCGAGGCAATTGAACGCACGTTCACTGCCCTTGATGACGGTGAGCGGGCGCAGATTCTCGGGCTGAACGCTGCACGCATCTTCGGTTTTCCGATCCCGGATCGCTTTGCTCAGTAGAGCATCACTCACACAAACAGGAGAGCCGCCTTGAACGCACGACCAGTACAGGAAAGTTGGGACGTCACTCGCCTCTCAGGCTCCATCGGAGCCGAGGTACGAGGACTTAAGCTTGGCGACGTCGGCGCCGAAGATACAGCGGCTATCAGTCAACTTCTGCTCGAGCACATGGTGCTCTTTTTCCCCGGCCAGCATCCAACAATCGACGAGCACATTCATTTCGGTGGGCTGTTCGGCAAGTTGGAAGGCCACCCGAATCTCAAAAACCCGCACATAGATCATCCCGAGATTTTCGAGTTGGTTGCCAGCCACGGCGGTATCGCAGACGAGTGGCACACCGATATCACATTCCAGGACCGGCCGGCTCTGATGTCGGTGCTGCATATGCTGACGTGTCCCGAGACTGGCGGCGACACCATGTGGAGCAATCTTTGCGCAGCGTACGACGAGTTATCGGCTCCGCTAAAAGAAATGTGCGACGGCATGACCGCTCTGCACGACGCCCATCCACACAATCATTCCGAGCAGATGGCCGTGCATCCGGTGGTGCGCATCCACCCGGAGACCGGTCGCAAAGCGCTTTACGTAAATGAGCATTTCACGCGGCGACTGGTGGAGATGAATGCCACCGAGAGCGCCACCCTGCTGCCCTATCTCACCCAATGGATTCAGAACCCCCGATTCACGGTCCGTTATCACTGGACACCCGGCACCGTTGCCATGTGGGACAACCGCTGCACCCAACACTTCGTGATTAATGACTTTGATGATGAACGTATCGCCCAACGGGTGACCATCATGGGCGACAAGCCGGAAGGATCGGGAGGCCGGTGGCAACCCTGGGGCACGAGCGGCCCACGCTCGGCAACGAGTCGCCTTGATCGTCAGTTGCACCGGTTCCTCACGAGCAAGGAACCAACAGAAGGCAAGCTCGGCGACTGATCCCGCCGACATTTCCCGTCGACATTGCGATTGGCGGCTCCGACAACATCGGCGCGCCAACGCCGGACAAGCGCCGTTCACAAGCCCCGTACGAGGGGCGCTTGTCCCGGTTTTCAGCCCAATTGGAGTCGCGTCCCGATTGTCGGACAGGACTTTTGGTCATCCCGCCTTTCTGAGCGAGCCAACCGGTCGCGGTTAGCCCATGCAGAAAGCAACGAGCTTGTTGCCATCCAGATCCCTGAAGTAGCCGCCAAAAAACGTCGGCATCCTGAAGTCCGGTGCGCCTTCGTCTGCAGCACCCAGCTCAATCGCCTTGGCATACAGCTTCTTCACGTCGTCTTGCGAATCCATCGACAGGGCGACCATCGTGCCGTTTCCGACGGTCGCTTCCTCCTCGTCGTAGGGGGTGCAGACGGCGACCATCGGCTTTCCCGGTCCGTTTCCGAACATGATCATTCGCTCGTTGGTCATGATGCGCTTTCCACCAACCTCCGCGAGCAACGCGTCATAAAACGCGCCTGCTTTTTCGATGTCGTTGCTACCTAGCGTGACGTATCCAATCATCTCAAATTACTCCATTTGTGTGCGCGCAGTATACGCATGGGGTCTGTCCGAAACATCGATTCAATGCCCTCGATGGTCGGTACCAGCGACCGCAACCGCGTTAGCGGCCCCGACCACGAGACCTGACCGGCGGGTTCGTTTAGTGGCAAACTGTGTGACCGTCAATCCGGAGGCAACATGGACAATCCGAGTTTTGTTACACACAGCGAGACGTTCCTGCAGGACGGCGTCGTTCTGCTGCCAAACGTGCTGGACGAGGCGGCAATGGCGCGGGTCGAGCGCGCCTATGACTGGAGCGCTGCGCAGCATTCGCCAGCCCTGCAGGACTTCTCATCGAGCGACGATGAGGAGTTCATCGCCGACACCGGCAGTTCTATCCGGGAACCGGTTTATCAGACCCTGCTCAGCGATACAGTAATCGGCGACATCGCCCACGGGCTGTTCGGCGGCGAGAGCCCGGTATGGTATCTGGGCGAGCAGATATTCCTCAAACAGGGTCCAGAGGGCACGCGCCGCACACCGTGGCACCAGGACACGCCCTACGGCAATTTCATGGGGCCGAAGTTACTTGCCGTCTGGATTCCGCTCGACGAGATTCCCCGCAGCGGGAGCCTCGAGGTGGTGCGTGGCTCACACCGCAGCACCCTGTACAACGGCTCACGCTTCGAGCCGGGCGACGACACG
>Ga0115002_10009233_pt1 | contig 10808 bp, 7 predicted proteins | sample ArcticOcean_MG_C_8_FD_89576 | JGI IMG/M metagenome (GOLD analysis project Ga0115002, IMG submission 89576) | Marine microbial communities from western Arctic Ocean - ArcticOcean_MG_CB11_86 | ecosystem: Environmental > Aquatic > Marine > Oceanic | place: Arctic Ocean: Canada Basin | collected... | reverse complement strand
ATCAACCAGCCGAACTTGGTGGTGGACTTCATGATGAGGAACACGCCCAGAGCGACGCGTAGCACGACGAGCCCCCAGGCGGCCGACCCACTGCCACTGCGCGTCAGGGCTGCAGGGCGATTCCCCAGGGCCTCTCTCCCACGACGACCCGGTCCGTGACCGAGCGCGTCGCGACGTCAACGATCGAGATGTCGTTTGATGGTCCGTTGGCCGTGTAGACCGTCGAGCCGTCGGCACTCACGACCACGCCCCACGGGCGGGTCCCAACCTCGACCTCCCACACCGGTGTGTTCGTGGCCGTGTCAATCGCGACGAGCATCTTACCGCGGCCGGTCGTCACATAGAGCGTCTTCCCATCGGGAGCAACCACCGCTCCCATTGGACGCACGCTCTCACCGGTCAAGGTGATCGTCGCGATCACGTGGTGCTCCATGGCATCGATGACCGATACGCTACCGCCGTTCTCAGAGGTCACGAAGGCACGGCTGCTGTCGGGTAGAAATGCAGTGGACCGCGGACGCGGCCCCACCTCGAAGGAGGTCACCAGCTCCCGCGTCGCCACATCGATGACGAACACCGCACCGTCTTCCTCCGAGGTGACGTACACGACTTTGCCATCCGGCCGAAGGTCGACACCCTCGGGCTCACCGCCGACCTCAATCGTGGCCACGACAGTTCCCTGCTCGATATCGACGACGCTAGCCAGCCCCGCATCTTCGTTGGCCACGAATATCGACGCACCGTCCAGGGTGACCGCCAGTTTCTCTGGGTCGGTGCCGGACGGCAGCACGCGGAGCAATGTCCCCTGTATCAAGTCGACAACACCGACGCCGTCCGCCGACCGATCCGGCGGTGGGAGCGTGCTCGCGTCCACGCCAGGACCGGCGGGCGGAGAGCCGCTAAGCGCCACGTAGGCACGGCCATGATCCGGGCTCACGATGATGCCACGCGGCCGCTTCCCGAGCGGGATCGTCGCGATGACCGCCCGCGTGCCCACGTCGATCACGCTGAGGTCGCCCGACGTCTCGTTGGTGACGAGCAGTCGCGGGCCGGCAGGCGCGGGAAAGGCGGGTGGGGCCGTCGAAGGCTGTGGCGCGGGTGCGTTCGAACAGGCCGCAAGGGTCGCGCACCACGCCAGGCATATCATCCTCATTCGCATGATCGGAAACGATATCATGCTCTGACGCGCGGGCGGCGACCGGGATCACTGGTTCCGTGGACTAGCAGTCCGTGGTGAAAGTCCCGCTGCATCGACGAGGGATGCATCCTGGCGAACCGCATTGCTCCTCGGTCGAATACAGGCGGTATCCTCCCTCGTCTCGCCTTGTTCGCCACGCGCCTCGCTCGTCTCGGTGCAACACACGACTTGCATCACGGACTGCTAGAACATCCGGCTCTGGCAGCCGTCGACGACCACACTCGTACCGCTCACCCATCCCGCGCGAGGCGAGGCGAGAAACGCGACGACATCACCCACCTCCTGTGCCGTACCGAAACGGCCGAACGGGAGTTCGCTGCTGATGAACCGCGCAATCTGCTCCGGCTGCTCCCGCTGCCGCTTCCACCACGAACCGCCTGGAAAGAGGATGGACCCTGGCGAGACGCTCAAGACTCGAATCTTCCTGGGCGCCAGTTGTTGAGCCAGTGACTTCGCGAGACTGATCTCAGCAGCCTTCACCGCGTTGTACGTCATGCGCCCCCCTGCCTCGCGCCCGAAGATCGAAGCAATCAGGATGATCACCCCACCGCCCGCCTGCTCCATGTGCGGCACCGCCGCGCGGGAAGCCCTGATTGCCGGAAAGAGCGTCTGGTCGATGGCTGCCTGCCACTCACCGTCAGGTGTGTCCAGGAGCCCTGTCCCCGCGGCGGCAGCGACGTTGTTCACCAAAACGTCGAGTCGGCCGAACCGACCCACCGTCGCCTCCACGAGCCGGTCAACGTCACCGGCCAGGCTGACGTCCGCGCGCACGGAGAACACGCGGTCGGCGCCAGCCGACTCCGCGATCATGCGTGACGCGTCCGCCAGCGTGGACTCGGTCCGTCCGCAGAGGCACACGTGGCATCCCTCGGCTGCGAGCGACTGGGCCGTGGCCAGGCCGAGTCCACGACTCGATCCCGTGATGATCGCCACCTTATCCGTGAGGCCAAGGTCCATGGTGCAGTCCTGGTTCCTGGGTGTGGGTGAACGTTCTACGCCAACGAAGTGAGAAACGCCCTGATTGCCAGATTGAACAGATCGGGCGCCTCGACATTCGCCAGGTGCCCGGCACCAGGCAGCTGGACCAGGGTGCCGTGCGGCAGGAGCTCGTGCATCCGCTCACTCTCAGCGGGCGGCGCGATCTCGTCCTCGTCACCCACCACCACCAGGGTCGGCACGTCAACGGACGGCAACATCGGCAGAGAATCGGGACGGTCGCGCATACGGCGAATGGCCGCGACGATACCGGCCGGCGTCTGCGACTCAATCATCGCCCGCACCCGGCCGGCCACCTCAGGGCGGCGTGCGCGAGTCGTCGGCCCGAGCAGCTTCGACAGCATCGCATCGGCAACGGCAGATGGGCCCTTCTCAGCCACAAGCGTCAGCATCGCATCTCTGCCGGCTCGTCCCTGCTCCGTATCCGGACCAGCCCGCGTGTCCGCCAGGACCAGGCCCCGACAGCGGCGCGCTGCCAGTCGCCAGAGCGCGAGCGTCACATATCCACCCATCGACAAGCCACCCGCCACGCAGGACGTGACGCCGCGTTCATCGAGCTGTCTCAACACCGAGGTGGCATAGTCGTCGATGCTGTTCGAATCCATGGGCGGCAGCTGGGAGCCGTCGAACCCCGGCAAAGAGGGCGTGACGACGTGCCAGCCCTCGGGTACCGTGAGGTCGTCCCACATCCGGACACCGAGCGGGAAGGCGTGCATTAAGACGAGAACGTTGGCCATCGGCGTGAATAGGCGCGCATCTGGTTTGGAGACCCTGGAAGTCACCTGTAGAATCAAGGACTATTGTCCCTCACTAAACCACTTTTCGGAGTCAATACATGACGCGCGCGATCTCCACGCTGGCCATCACCGTCTCATTCGGCGTCGCCCTCGGGGCCGCGGATTGGCCGGCCTGGCGCGGCCAGAACGATTCGGGCGTGTCGGCCGAGAAGAACCTCCCGGTCAGCTGGAGCGACGCGCAGAACCTGGCGTGGGAATCCCCTCTTCGTGGCCTGGGCATCTCGACGCCGATCGTGTCTGGCGACACCGTCTTCGTCACCTCGCAAGACGGCGCAGTGAGCGCCAGACCGGGCAACCACCCAACGCTCGTCCAGTCCGACGAACTGGAGACCTTCGGCGAGCGGACGCTCGGCGGACGTCGGCAGGGTGACCGGCCAGTAGCGGAGGCGCGCGTTCAGTTCGTGGTCACTGCACTCGACCGCGGCACCGGTGCCCGCCTGTGGGAATACGCGATCGACGCCGAGGGACCGCTTCCCGAGATTCACGAAAAGCACAATCTCGCCTCACCAAGCCCCGTCTCCGACGGCGAGCGCGTCTACGCCTGGTTCGGCACCGGTCAACTCGTGGCACTTGACATGACGGGAAAGCCGGTATGGAGGCGGAACCTGGCGCGCGATATCGCGCCAGTGTCGATCATCTGGGGGCCGGGCAGTTCGCCCGTTGTCTACAAGGACTCGCTCATCCTGCAGAGCTATCACGGCCAGACGGCCTACCTGCTTTCGGTCGACGCCAAGACCGGAAAAACGAAATGGAAGGCCGACGAGAAGAAAGGCGTCACCTCCTACAGCACGCCCGTCGTGGTGCAGAGCCCCACCGGCCCTGAATTGGTGGTGAACTCGAGCATCGGGGTGGCAGGCCATGACCCAGACACGGGCGAGCGCCTCTGGTTCTACAGCGAGGCCAACGCCTTCCCAGTGCCTGCTGCCGTGGCCAGTGACGGCGTGATCTACCTGAACCGCGGGTACCGCAGCAGCCCCTACATGGCCATCAAGGCCGGCGGCCGAGGCGACATCTCGTCTACCCACGTGCTGTGGCGGCAGGCGACGTCTGGTCCCTACGTTCCGTCGCTCGTCCAGTACGAAGGGCTGATCTACATGGCCACCGGACAGGGGATCATCAGCGCGGTCGAGGCCTCCACTGGAGAGCGCGTGTGGCAGGAACGGGTGCCTGGCGTCTACATGGCATCACCGGTGGCCGGCGACGGTAAGATCTACTTCCTCAGCGAAACCGGGGAAACACTCGTGCTGCAAGCGGGGCGCGAGCACAAGATCCTTGCGCGCAACAAGCTGACCGGGCGCTTCGGCGCTTCGCCCGCGATTGCCGGCGGCCGCCTCTACCTGCGCGCCGACGACCGGATCGTCGCGGTCGGTGAGTAGGGCGACCCGTCTGTCGCCAGATCAGCCCGTTTCAGTCGTTTGTCCTCGCGGGCGATACGCGTGGGCAGCCGGGGTGATGGGAGCGCTCGTAAAGCGTACTCCCCCGCTGGATCCCGGACCGCTGGAAGAACCGAGACTCGCGGTACCCGAGTCAATCGAGCACCGCCTTCACCCACCAGTCGCCCCAGCGAGGTCAATCGCCACGGCGACGCTCGACATCATGGGTGCCGCATCGCAAGACCTGGGCCGGGACGCGTCAAGACGGCACGGCGCACGTCTCGCGCCATGCCGGTGAGCTCGGTGGTGAAAAGCGACGCGTCTGTACCGCAGCTTACCGGAAGGCCACCAGAGGCGTCGCCGTCGCGCCAGAGAGTTGACCGTTCTCGGCCGCGTGTTCGGCCAGTCGCGCCTGATCCGCCAGGCGCTTCTCTCGAGGTGCGTCGCAGCCTTAAAACGGGCGGTCAGGAGGTCGGTCGCGTCGGCCAGCCAGACGTGACTCGGCTTTCGGCCGCCGCTGCATCCCGCCCGGCGGGCGTTGCTTCTCCGTCACATGTGCTCAATCTTCTCGGCCGTCGGGCCGTGCCAGCCAGGCGCAATGGCCCCCCTCGGTGCACCAACATATGTCTGGGACGCCACACTAGCTGGAGGGGAGCGCCAGGTCTTCGGGTAGCGGCACGTTGCCCCGCTGCACATTCCTGAGGTCACGACCGGCCTTGCAGCGATCTGCCAGCGTGCCACCGGGCGGCGGCGGGTTCACATTGGCGCCATGTCCGCAATCACCGAACATCCATTCGTACAGCTGGTTGTCGCCAGGGCGCTCGACCGATAGTCCGCGCTCCAACATGGCTTTGCGGATGAACTGTCCCATCTCAGGGTTCTTGAGCTGCTGCCCACCGTAGTTCTTCCCCCACTCCGCTGAGATCAACGGGGTCCAACCGAAGAGGTCTTTGACGTCGAAGCTCGCGTCGTGGTCCAGGAGCAGTTGTACCAGCGCAATCGGGCCCCGCGCAGTGGCACCGAGAAGCGCCGATTCACCATACTTGTTCTTCGCGTTGATGGGCTCTCCGAGAGAGAGTAGCAGCTTGGCCGTCTCGATTGCGTCCTCGTCGGAGTGAGTATCCTCACCGGGGTTGAACATCTCCACCCCCACGGCCGCCATCAGTGGCGTCGTCTCGTTCACGTTTCGGATGTGCGGATCGGCGCCGAGCGCGAGCAATACCCGCAGCAACTCGTGATCGTCCGCCTTGGCGGCCATCGCAAACGGCGTGGCCCCGGGGCCGAAATTATTGCGCACATCATCGTTGATCTTCCGCGTCATCTTGGCGTTGACATCGGCGCCCGCCGCCACGAGCGCCTTGGCAAGGTCGAGTCCGCTGATCGTTCCCGTCCTGACCGGCCACGGAAAACGGTTGATGTCGAGGCCACGGCGGGTGCGGGCCAGTTGGTGCAGCGCGGCCCATCCCTGTCCAGCAGCGTTGGGATCGGCACCACGGTCGAGCAGGTAGGCCGCCAGTTCCCAGTGGGCGTTGGCAACGGCCACCACGAGCGCGCTGGTCTTGTCGACGAGATCGTCATTGACGTTCGCACCCAGGTCCAGGAGCGCACGGACAGCGTCCATGTGGCCCTGACGCACGGCGAACAGAAACGGCGTGACCGCATCGGGACGCACGCGATTCCGGCCGTACCGACGCGGCGGGGGTTTGTAGCCAGTCCTCGAGTCCGCCACCGGACCTGTCGCACGTGCCTGCACTTCGGCGCCCGCCTCTACGAGCGTGCGAATCGCACCTGCGTTTCCCTGCGAGGCCGCCCACATCAGCGCCGTCTGCCCACGGCGATTCTCTCGTGCGTTCACCTCGGCGTTGTGGGCCAGCAACACCTTGATCGCGTCCACCGCTCCGGTCCGCGACGCCGTCATCAGCGCCGTCTCTCCTCCAGGTAGCATCGCGTTCGCGTCCGCCCCGGCCTTCAGCAACAGCTCGACCATCGGTGCGCTGCCATTCACGCACGCCGGCGACAGCGGCATCACGCCATAGCGGTTCACCGCGTTGACGTCCGCGCCGCCCGTGATCAGGAGATCCGCGACGACGAGGTCATCCCGCTCGGCGGCCCAGTGGAGGGCCGTCGTGCCATCAACCTCCGTGGCCAGCGCAGCCCCCGGCTGCTCCAGGAGCGAGCGCACGGCTGCCACATCGCCCGCCTTGGTGGCCGAGACGATCGAGGCCTCGCGCGCGGCGCCCATGGTCATCATCGCCACCATCGGCAAGCACAGCCACCGAACAGCGTGCAGTCTCATCGTCGGTCCCTCTCCCGCTCCTGTCATGGAGCCGCTAGACGCCTGCCAGAAACCCCGTGCTGTCGCCAATCGCGTCCACGTGAACGCCTGCCATGCTCAAGAGATCCAGATTCAGGTTCATGAACGGAATGTTGTCGCCCACCGGGTAGACGAGCGAACGATTCCCGCGCAGCTTTCCACAGAGCCCGCCGACCATGGTGATGGCCAGGTTGTGTGGATCGTGGGCGTCGGCATCGCCCATCCCGCTGCCGTGCACCAGCAGCGAGTGATCGAGTAGCGTGCCGTCGCCATCCGGCGTGTTCTTGAGCTTGTCGGCGAAATAGCCGAGCAGTGACATGTGGTACGTGTTGATGCGCGTGTGCATCGCCATCCGCTCCGGGTTGTGCCCGTGATGCGACACGGCATGGTGGCCGTCCGTCACGCCGACGTTTGGATAGGAATGGTCGCTCTGCTCGCGAGAAATCTGGTAGGTGGTGACACGCGTGATGTCCGCTTGCCAACCCAGGAACACCAGGTCCCACATCAGCTTCGAATGCTCGTCGAAGGAATCGGGGATGCTGCTCGGCCGGTCCATCGGAATCGGCGAGTCCCCGCCGCGCGCCTCGGCTCGCTGGATGCGGCGCTCGACCTCGCGAATCGAGTCGACGTACTCGGCGATCTTGGCCCGATCCGACGCTCCGAGCCTCTTCTGCAGGCCAGACATGTCGGCCTTCATCGCGTCGAGGATGCTCTTGTTGTTGCGGAGCCGTTCCAGCCGCTCCTGCCCCACGGACCCGTCACCGAAGAGGCGCTCGAAGACGACCCGTGGATTCGTTTCTCCCGGCAGCGGCATGGTGGCCGTCCGCCAGGACATCGCGCTCTGGTACACGCAGGCGTAGCCGTTGTCGCAGTTGCCGGTCATGTAGTTCGCTTCGAGCGCGATCTCGAGCGACCGCAACGGCGTGTCCTGGCCGAGCACCTCAGCGGCATACTGGTCCACCGTCTGACCGAGCGCGATATCGGCACCCTCTGTGTACTTCGCCCGCGCGCCGCTCAGGTAGGCGGTGTGCGCCTTGGTGTGCGGTGCGCGGCTGTTGCCGCGCGACTCGGCGGACGGACTCGCGAGCCCCTGCACCGCCAGGACCTGGTCCTTGAACGCCGCCAGCGGCCCGAGCGACGTGGACAGCTCGAACGCGGCGCCTTCGCCTGCCACCCCCTGCTTGCCACCCGGATACCAGTCCTCGAGGAGGATGCCATTGGGTGCGTAGGTCCAGAGCATGCGCGGCGTCGGTGCCGCCGCCGTCTTCGACATCGCCGAGAGCGCAGGTACCATCGCGTCGAGCAACGGCAGCCCGAGTGCGACACCGGCGCCCCGAAGGAACGTGCGCCGGGGCAATGCCATCCTGGTGATGATCATGACAACTCCTCTTGACTCGCTATCTTGCGGCGGACGTACCCGCCGGTACGGCCGAAGCCGCCCTCCGCATCTGAAACGGCACGCTCCGGACGATCCCGAGGATCACCGACGATAGACGGTAGTTGGATGCCGCCGCATCCTGGACAATCGCGCGAACAGCGGGCATGTCGTAGTACTCGAGGCCGCGGCCGAGTGCGTAGATCAGGAGCTTCTCGGACAGGGTGCTCACGAAGAGATCGGGGTTCGTGACGAGCGCGGACCGAAACGTCCCGAACCCGTCGAACTTCGCGCCGTTCGGCAGTACGCCGGTCGCGTCGATCGGGATGAAGTTCTCGTCTACGGTCCGGTACTGCCCCACCGGATTGAAATTCTCGAGCGCGAAGCCCAGAGGATCGATCATCGCATGACAGCTAGCGCATACCGCGTTGGCGCGATGGGCCGCCATTCGGTCCCGCATGGTCAACGCCGTGGCGGTGCCGGTCTCCTGAAAGGGCGGCACGTTGGCCGGTGGCGCAGGGGGCGGCGTCCCAAGGAGGTTCTCGAGGATCCACTTGCCGCGTACGACCGGGCGCGTGCGAATCGGCGACGAGGTAACGGTGAGAATGCTGCCATGGCCGAGCAGGCCACGCCGCGGGTTGTTCGCGGCGAAGGTGACCTTGCGAAAATGGCTGCCCTTCACGCCGGCGATCCCGTAGTGCTTCGCAAGCCGCTCATTCAGGAACGAGTAGTCGGCCGTCAGGAGGTCGACGACACTCCGGTGCTCGTGCCGAATGCTATCGACGAATAGCTCGGTCTCGCGCCTAAGGTATTGCCTCAAGCTATGGTCGAAGTTCGGGAACATCTGAGCATCGGGCCTTGCGACGTCCACCTTGCGCAGTTGTAACCACTGGCCCGCGAAGTCCTCCAGCATGTCGCGTGCGCGATCATCGGCAAGCATCCGACGGACCTGCTGGTCGAGCACGGCCGGCGTGCGCAGTTGCCCATTGACGGCCCGGTCGAGCAGTTCGTCGTCCGGAGCACTCCTCCAGAGGAAGAACGAGAGCCGTGAGGCAAGTTCCAACTCGCTGATTCGGTAGTTGCCAGTCGGCCCGACGGTAGACGGGTCTGCTTCGATCCGGAACAGAAAGTGGGGGCTCGTCAGCACCCGTCGCATGGCCAAGGCGATCCCCTCCTCGAACCCGCGTGCCCTGGCCGAAGTGAAGAATGTCATCAGCCCGTCCACCTCGGCAGACGTGACCGGCCGCCGATACGCCCGGCGGGCCAGCGTGGACAAGATGCGCCGTGCGCACCGGACCTCGTCGCCGGGCCCAGTGGGCCGACAGACCAGTAACCGCTGCCGGCTCGGCGTATCGCCAGGGCCACCGGCATTGAACGGCCCCCCGACGGTGATGCTCGACACGGACGGCTGAAACACCGCCATCCAGTCGGCTGACACGGCGTTTGACCGGTGCATCGGTTTGTCGAACTTCTTGCGAAACCCGTCGAACTCGTCCACCGATGGCTGTTTCAAGAACCAGGCCGCGACCTGGCGCTGACCAGCCTTGACGGCCCCGCGCAGCTTGTAGACTTCCTTCATCTCGCCGTCCGGGCTCCCCTTCTTCGGCAGCGTGATGAGTTCGAGCCGCTCGCCGTCGACGGTCACCTCGAGCAGATGCGTGTCGGGAAAGGCCCCGCTGCACGCGGTCTCTCCGGTGACGATCGAACCGCACATCATCTTGACTTCGAAGCTGTACTCGCCATCTCGCGGGAACGAGTGGAGCGCCCGCAGACCTCCGCGAGTCCCCATCGGAAACCCGTCCAGCCGCTCGTCCTGTGAATACTCGTAGGAGGCCCGGAACTCCTTGAACGCGGGCGACGCGTCGCTGCCGAGCGCGGTCGTGGCGATCGTGTGCGCGACCGCAAGGTACTGCTCCATGAGCGAGTCGTTCAAGGTCAGCGTGCCGGCGATGTTGTCGAAACCGAAGCTCGGATTGTCGATCGGCAGCAGCTCGGCCACGTCGACGTCCAGCGCGAGCAAATCGCGCACGACGTTGCGGTATTCCGTGCGGTTGAGTCTGTGAAACGTGTCCTTGCGCCCGGGATTCGGGCTTTCAGACGCAGCCTCGTCCAGCGCGGTCTGCAGCGAGACAAGCAGGCTGTTGTAGGCGGCTGGTTCGGGGCGCGGCCGGCCCGGCGGCGGCATCAAGCCCATGCGCAGTTTCCGAACGACCCGCTCGAGCGTGTCGCCGTGCGCCGCGACGTTGTCGGGATCGACCGAGTCAAGTGCCAGGTTACCAGCGTTCGCCTGGTTCCCCGCGTTGTGGCACGTCACGCAGTACTGCGTGATGACGGCGCGCTGCGATCCAAGAGAGGGAGTCTGGCCGGACGCTGTCGCGGCGAGGGCCAAGGACGCCGCCACGCAGCCAATCACCCGGACCCGAGTTATCAGCCCATCGCGCGGCCCCATATATCTTCAAAGGCTAGCATCTTCCGTCAGATATGGAACATGCCATCTCCGCCGCGCTGAACCCTGTCAGCGGGCGATTGCGTGGCTATTACGACGATGATTCGCTCTGTATCGGCCTGACGGCCTGAAATGTCGCGCCCCTCCCCTTCGAAGCCACCTCGGTGACCCATCGCCCCCCCAGGACGGGCGCCTCGCACGCCCTGACTCCGGCCGGCGCTACACTACACTCATCGGGGCCGATAGAGCCCGTATTTGGGCCCGAACTCACACGAGCATGGTCAAAGTCATTGCCGGCGGCTGCTCACT
>Ga0115002_10009227_pt1 | contig 10813 bp, 5 predicted proteins | sample ArcticOcean_MG_C_8_FD_89576 | JGI IMG/M metagenome (GOLD analysis project Ga0115002, IMG submission 89576) | Marine microbial communities from western Arctic Ocean - ArcticOcean_MG_CB11_86 | ecosystem: Environmental > Aquatic > Marine > Oceanic | place: Arctic Ocean: Canada Basin | collected... | reverse complement strand
CTTGGACACAAATCGGTCATCGCCGGCTGAATCAAACAGCCGAGCAATATCGTTCCCCCCGTTGCCATCAATTCGAACCTCTTCCACCGAAGCCGCATCAACACCAGCAGGCCCAGTCAACGTCAATTCCCCTGGCTTGAGAATGACTTGCTCATCCGCCGGGGTTCCATGAATGATCAATTCATCATCGCCGTCGCCTCCCAGAATGAACAGATCAACGCCGGGAATTAACTCGGCGGTAATCACATCATCCCCACCGTGACTGCGGATTCTGATGCTGTTAATTTCTGATTCATCGTAGGCGAAAGTTTCACCGTTGAACGTGACATTCACACTGCCGAGTTCAATGGTAATAACGTCGGCGGCGTCAGTCCCGTGAATGAGCAGCACACCGTTTTCTCCGAGATAGACGCCCGAAAAAGCTGTGTTGTCTTCGTTAAACGGGTTATGGTCGGCTTCAAAAATCTCGTCATTTGGGTCGGCCACAGCCAGTAAGAAGTGTCCGTTCTGGATGTCGGCGTCCTCGATACTGGCCAAAGTGGCACCAGCTGTAGTGGAAAAGGTTTTTGTATGTTGACCAAGAGTTAAATCTCCTGCATTTGAAATCGTCAGGGTATCTAACAGTGTGTCGTCATTGCCGAAAGTTGTGTTGACCGAGTGATAGAGTCCGATCTGTAAGGAGTCTAATCTCAAATCCTCAATGGTGTATGTGATCGTGACTTGATTGGGGTCTATCTCGGAGACGCTGTCTACAAGAATATCTCTGTTTTGGTTGAGCCAGACAGCATTGGGCCGATACAGATTAGCGATAAAAACGTCGATGTCGCCATCACCGTCCAGATCGCCTAAAGCGACATCTCGGCCGCCTAAATTTCTGAGTGATTGTTCTGTACGGGTGAAAATTCCGTTACCATCGTTCAACCAAATATAGTCGTTCCACTCAAAGGTGTCGGTGACGAATGCATCCAAATCACCATCGCCGTCCAAGTCTCCCATGGCAATGTTACGGCTGTCCGCTCCGTCTAAAGCCTGTCCGCTATCGGTAAATGTACCGTTGCCATCGTTTATCCAGACTTTTTCGAAATTCTCAAAGCCGTTGGCCACAAAGGCGTCTAATTCGCCATCGCCATCTAGGTCGCCCAAAGCGGAATTGTAACTGTAATTCGATCCGAGTGCCTGCCCGGTATCGCTAAAGATTCCGCGACCATTGTTCAGCCAGACTGTGTTCCCTCCTTGAAGGTACTGATTGTCAAACCAGGGTAGATTTGGTCTATGAAAGTTAGTAACGAAAGCATCCAGGTCGCCGTCGCCATCCACGTCACTCAGAAATACTGCATTACTGTCCGGGCCAAATGCTTGTCCGCTGTCACTGAAAATTCCGCTACCGTTATTGAGCCACACTTTGTTGTTATTTTTGCGATCGTTGACAATGAACGCGTCCAGATCTCCGTCGCCATCCAGGTCGCCTAAACTGACATCCATGCTCGTAGACGATCCAATTGCATACCCGCTATCGACAAACTTGCCGTTCCCAAGATTCAACCAAACTTTGTTGGCGAGTCCAGAGTTGACGAAGGCATCGAGATCACCATCGTTGTCGAGATCGCCGAGTGAAACTCCTTCACTGGGTGTTGAACCAAAGCTCTGACTCTTTTTTAGGAATATACCAGCGGTTTTCGTTTCTGTTGACAGAACGACGATATCGCTGTCGTGAGTCGTGTTGTTCAACTGATCGGTATCGGTGTCGAGGCCGCCGAGTGGGGTGATGGATGCAGCGTTGGTGATGGTGGCGGTGATTGTGTACGTGATTGTTGAGCCGTCCGGTAGGTTCACGGTGTCGTTAATGCTGCCGCTGCCCGACGCCGTATTGCCGTTCGCCCCCCCCCCTGTGGTGTCCGAAGTGTAAGCCATACTACTCAACCCGTCTGGCATGATGTCGGTAACGGTTGCCCCTATAACATAACCCGGGCCGTTGTTGGTGACGGTGAGTGTGTAGGTGAATGTTTCGCCTTGGGTGACGGACACGCGGTTGTCGGTTTTGGTGATTGATAAGTCAGAAATCAACTGTTGCAGTTTTGCGATGAAGGCATCGTGGCCACCATTTGGAGTACGGTCGATTGCATCAGCGGTAGTCGGAAATCCAGATGTTCCGGTTTGCCCGACGACCCAAACACCCCCGTTGGAGTCAACTTCAATTCCAAATCCATATTCGCGATCATCTTCACACTGGCATGTGTCACTGAGATAAGTGGAATAGAGTAGCTGGCCACTATCGTTCAATTTCGACACGAAAATTTCATCATGCTCGCCGTAATAGGTGCCATTGAAAGCATCGAGGGTGGTAGGATAGTCTGTGGAACTAGTTCCACCAGTTAACCATGCGTTTCCATGAGTGTCAACTGCGATTCCATAGCCGTGGTCTGTTTCTGTTCCTCCGATAAAAGTGGAATAAAGCAATTCTCCATCCGTCGAAATTTTCGACGCAAAAATATCACCGCGACCATTGTATGTAGAATCGTATGCCCCAGGAGTTGTCGGGAAATTGTTAGAGTAAGTGTATCCAGTAATCCAGGCATTATCGTCGGGATCGATAGCTATTCCTTGAGCCCAATTTAGACCCGTTCCACCCAAATAGCTTGAATAAAGACGCGCTCCACTAGAACTCAGTTTTGTTACAAAAACGTCGAGAGATCCATTGTAACTCGAATCAATAGCTCCCGCCGTAGTTGGAAAATTACTTGAATTTGTTACCCCAGTAACCCAAATATTTCCAAGAGAATCGACAACTATTTCTGAATCGTGATCCCACCCGTCGCCGCCAAGGTAAGTAGAATATAAAGTATTGCCACTTGAACTTAATTTGGTGATGAAAACATCAAAATGGCCCCCACTATGACTAGAAGCCACCGCGTCTGGCGTTGTTGGGAAATCGTCGGAAGTCGTCCCACCCGTCACCCAGATGTTCCCGTCTCCATCAACATCGATCCCTCCAACGAAAGTGCCCATACTTCCGGTATTTAGAAATCGAGAGTAGACGAGTGAGCCGCTCTCACTAATCTTTGCAACGAAAACATCATTGCGGTTATTTGTGACTAGATCTGAACCGTCATCCGTTGTGGGAAATTCTTTTCCGCTTGATCCTGTCACCCAAGCATTTCCATCAGCGTCCACTGCGATTGCAGCACCAACATCATGGTGCTGCCCACCCAAAAAATTATAACTTTTTGGTAACCCTTCAGAATTCAACTGGACTACGAATGCATCCGTTCCCCCGTTTGAAGGAAGTATTGAGTCTCCACTATTCGTTGGGATATTCAGATTCTGAGACCAACCTACCACCCAAACATCTCCGGTGGAACTGACTGCAACATCGACTGCACGATCGGAGCTACTTCCTCCCAGATAAGTTGACCAAACCAAATCCGGGTCAATCACCAGTTCAATACTCGGGTCATACTCCCCCGTAATCTCAAACGCATATGTATCGGCATCGACCAGCCGAAATGCACCAGCGACTTCGACTTCTTCGCCGTTGATGACTTGGTAGATATACGGCGTGTCGTCAATCAAATCGCCGAATTCGGTTGCAACGTGCAGGGCGCCGGAGTCGTCGATTGTTAGGCCGTTGATACCGGTGTAGCTGATTTCGATTTGTTGCCAGTCGGCACCGGGGGCAACGTAGAATTCATACTTTAAGCTTTCCCGGCGACCGAACGTGTGCAGATCGATGCCGGAATACAGGCCAGCGTAGGCGACAACTTCGTAGCCGGGCACATCGGCGTGCCAATCTGATTCGTCGCCGACAAAATAGTTGAACCGTGTTTCTGCTTCGTTCAACCCCTGCGGAGTCACGGCGTTGGCACCGTCAAACTGGACTGAGAACTGTGTGCTTTCGGTGATAAAGTTTTCTTCTTCGCCGAACGGATCGATTGAATCAGAATCGAAATCATCTACAACATCAGTCTCAGTCTCCTCACCGGCAACCTGCCGGGTAAGTAGAAAATTCAAGCCAGCATCGGAAAAGCCGATATTCACGCCGTCGCCGTTGTAGGCGTATTGCAGTTTTTCGTCGGCCCATTGACCTTGGTTCTCAATAAACAGGGCTGTCGATGTGCTGAAGAGTTGTAACGCTGCAGACTCATCAGCCGGGTTGGGTTGATCGGGAACCGAAAGGGGGTTCCCCGACAACAACGTCCGGTCTTCCAGGACTTCCACTGCAGGCCGTTGGGACAATTGGTGGCCCCAGGCGGTGCGGCGTTTTGTTGTTGATGCTCGTTTTGAAGACGATTGAGCAAAACGGAACTGACGAAGCTGCTTGAGCCAGTGAGAAAGAATCATAGAAAACTCACATCCTTGCGAGGCGATTAAGGTTGTTAAAGTACCTGGATACCTATACATTCGGCATTAGTGCTACCACTTATGAAATAAGTGAGCGAAAATCCGAGATTGGTGAAATAAGCGAGAAGGAAATCGAAGATTGGTCATTCGCAGCTTGTGTAAATGGCCTATGTTTCGTCAGAGTCGCCTTAGAATGCGGACTATTTGATGTTTCAGACCAAAAGGGGCAGGGACGACTTGCGAACGACATACACTTTTCGGTGCGGCAGACTAGGTTATTCTTCTAATCTGTACAAGTGTTCTTTAGTTCGCAGGATGAGGGCCTTGCCGACTACAGCGGGGGAGGCGTTGAAGCCGGAATTCAGGCGGTTGTCTTCCAGCAGTTTGAATTCCGTGGCGGCTGCCACAACGGGCACGCGGCCGTCGTCGCCGAAGAAGTAGATGTTGCCATCGGCATACAACGGCGACGCCCAGAATTTACCTTCGAGCCGCTTCTGCCAATGAATTTTACCCGTTTTGGCATCTAAGCACGAGGCGACTCCCGTGTCGTTGATCATAAAAAATAGATCGTCCACTACTAATTGGGAAGACCTTCGGGGTACGCTTTTACTATTCGTCCAGGCGATTTCATTTTCTGAGACGACGCCCGATTTCGGTGGTCGGAAGGCAATTAAATCACGTGGGCCGTTTCCGGCGTTAATGTAAATTAGGCCGTTCTCTAATAACGGCTTCGCCGCTGCATTCATGCCTCCGTGGCGGACTCGCCAGATTTCTTCGCCCGTTAACGGTGCATACGCGATTGTCGCCACGGCGGTTGGGTTAACCAATTGGTGTTTGCCGTCGATCTTAAAAAGCGCAGGCGTGCCGTAGGCTTTCTTTCGGTCGCCATTGTCTGTGCCGTAATCGATGTCGCGGGTTTTTCTCCAGACGGTTTCTCCGGTTCGTTTATCGAAGGCAACAACGTACTGCACATCAACGCCATCGTAATTCACGATTAGTAAATTCTGAAACACGACCGGTGATGAACCCGGGCCACGATGGTGATCGCATTTCAAATCGCGACGTTCCCATAGTACCTTGGCTGTTTTTGTGTCGAGACACGCCGTGCCAAAGGTGCCGAAATGCACATAGATTCGCCCCTCTTCAATGACCGGTGTGGGGGATGCGTAACTGTTTGTCGGGTGGCAATACGCCGGGTCAACATTCTCAAAAATCAATACGTCGTGAATGATGTTACCTGATTTGGCATTCACACAAACGGCGTACATTTTCGTGCCGTCGGCGGTGGCCGTTGTCATCCAAATCTGGTTTCCCCAAACAACGGGCGATGACCAGCCTTTGCCGTGAATGGCTGTTTTCCATTGTATATTTTTTGAACCTTCGGAAAACTTGGTGGGCAGCCCGATTGCGATCGTTTTGCCGTTGCCGTTCGGGCCGCGGAATTGGTTCCAGTATTCTTCAGCGATCACAGATTGTAGTAAGAAAGAATTAATGACAGTCAGGCAGAGAAGTATCCGTTGCATTTGAACTCCAGGGGAGAGAAATATCAGATTGATTCGAAGGTGTTTTTATTTTCGCGAATCGGAGGCTTGTTCGTCTAGTCATACCGTCTCTTGAAATCAATTTGGGTCTCGCTGCTTGACCGGGCGCGAAAAACTAATAATGATGAAACTGAGCGAAACCTATATTTCAGATGAATTACCCTATTTACGGTGAGGAATACGATGCTGAAAAACGAATTTAACTTTTACTTTTCATTGGTTTTTGTGGGAGTCATTTGCATGTTGAGTTCGACTGCAAACGCTGAGAAACCCTACGTGGTTTACGAGGGTGGCAATGGGCCCGGCGAAGGCAAACACATTGTGCTGGTTTCAGGCGATGAAGAATACCGCTCGGAAGAAGCCTTGCCGCAACTGGGAAAAATTCTTGCTCAACAACACGGATTCAAATGCACGGTGTTATTTGCCATCGATAAAAAAACGGGCAAGATCAATCCCAATGAGTCGGATAACATTCCGGGATTAGAAAACTTAAAAACCGCTGACTTAATGATTATTTTCACCCGGTTCCGTAAGTTACCGGACAATCAAATGCAGCACATCGACGATTACTTGAAAAGCGGTCGCCCCGTTATTGGCATGCGGACCTCCACTCATGCTTTCAACTTTGGTGGCCAAGGCAACTTCAGCCATTACGGTAACGGTTACAAAGGTGATAAAAAAGACTGGTCCGATGGGTTCGGTCGATTGGTTTTAGGTGAGAAATGGATTAGCCATCACGGCCATCACCGACATGAATCGACACACGGCCTAATTACCGATGCGGGTAAAAAGCACCCCATCACTCGCGGACTAAAAGACGGCGATGTCTGGGGACCGACCGACGTTTACGGCGTACGCCTGCCGTTACCCGGAGATTCGGAACCGTTAATTCTTGGCCAAGTGATGATTCGTAAAGGAGAGTACGATGCCACGGATGCACTTTTCGGTCTGCGTTCCACCGATGACGAAGTGGCCGGGAAAGGCCCAAAAGGAAACAAGAACAACCCAATAATGCCCGTTGCGTGGACTAAAACCTACAAAACTCCTGGCGGTAAAACGGGGAAAGTCTTCACGTCCACTTTAGGCGCTTCGACCGATTTAACTTCCGAGGGAACCCGCCGCATGTTTGTAAACGCCGCCTACTGGTGCGTTGGCTTGGATGGTGAAATTCCGACTGCTGGCGCGAAAGTTGATATCGTCGGGAAGTTCGAGCCGACTGCGTACCAATCGAAACCGACCAAGTTTTGGACTGAACGAGCGATGACGGTTTCGGAACACGTTTACAAAGTTAAGCCTACCCAACACGAAGAACCAGATCAAACCGAAGTCCAGGAATCTTCGCGTTCTGTACTGAGAGAGACGGTCAGTCGGTTTCGAAGTCGTCGGCTTTTTCAACTGCCAAGATTGTTTCGTCGTAGGTGTTGCGCTTGCCAATAACAAGACTGGATTCGTCATCCGTATCAGATGGACGATCTAAAGGAAGTAACGGATTATCAAACAGCCACCATCGACCTGTTCGATGGTGGCGTAACGATTCAATTCTTGTCGGTGCTTTTGTTTTGGTTTTGCTGGCCGTGACGGCTCGCGACTACGGCTTGACCCTTGATGAGCCGGTCTACATCAAAAATAGTATTCGTCTCATCGACTGGTTTAAAGGCCTTGGCACGGATGGTCTTGCTAATAGTTTTAGTTCCGAACGGCTGGCGGAAGGTTTTTATTTCGCCCGGCCAGACAGCAAAAATCTGCCGTTGGTCAGTTATGTTTCGACGCTGGGATATTTAGCCGTCGGTCAATTCGATGCACCGTTGGTTTCGTGGCGTTGGGGCAACTTAATTGTATTTGCCATCACGGCGGGAATTGTCTTTCAGTGGATCAAGGCCGAAGTCTCTCGCCCCGCTGCGTTTGTGGCAATCGCCGGGTTACTGGGTACGCCTCGACTGTACGCGCATGCCAACTTGTTGGCGATGGACACGCTGGTTGGCTGTCTGTGGGTATTGGCATCTTGGGCCTTGTGGCATAGCGAACGCAGTTGGCCGCGAATAATTGTGTTTGCTGTGTTGTGTGGCATTGGTGCAATGGCCAAGCCAACGTTTTGGTTTGCAATTCCCGGGTGGATTGTCTGGTGCGCTGCATTCCGCCGACACGATTTGAAACGAATTCTGGTGAGTTTGGCCACTATCACGCCGCTGGTTGCTATTGCCTTGGCACCAATGTGGTGGACGAACCCAGTCGCGGGGTTTTTAGGTTACATCGACATGCTGCGGCACGACCCCATTGGTTGGAAAATCGACGTCTTTTACTTCGGTAACGTTTATCAAACCGAGCTGTCTTCGCCGGTGCCCTGGCACAGTGTGTTCGTGCTGCCGTTAATTACCACGCCCGTTTGGTTACTTCTGTTTTTGGCAGCCGGTTTATTTCGTGGCGTTGGAAATTGCACACACCGAAAAGCAGCGTGCCTGTGGCTGCTTGGCTTAATGACGTTACCGCTGGTTTGCCTATTGCCGTCAACACCAGCCCATGATGGTCTGCGGTTATACCGAGCTGCGTTTTTCTTCGTGCCTTTAATAGCCGCTGTGGGGTTCGAGGCCGTTCGGCAAATAATCTTGAAGAACAATCCACGAAAATCGTACGTCGCTGTTTTCGCTGTTTTTATTCTCGCAATCTGGCCGAACTGGCGGGCACACCCGGCTGAGCTTTCGTATTACAACGCACTCATCGGCGGGTTACCCGGGACGTCTGACAGTTTTGAAATTAGCTATTGGTGGGATTTAGCCAGCCCCGAAGTTCTGGCTAACATGCAGGAAAAACTGCCGCAAAATGCCAAGTTCTTCACGTACCCACACTACTCAAGCCACGACCTCGTCAAGCAGTGGGGCTACCTCCGCCCCGACCTGCAGCACGTTGTTCCCGAGCACGCACAGTACGTATTAATTTACGCCCGCCTCGGCCAAATCTACAACCCTACCGGCTCCCGAAGCATGTCCCAACTCTTCCTAACCGGCCAACCAATCTGGGAACACAAAGTCGATGGCGTCCGCGTGATGGCGCTGTTTCCGTTGGGGCAGCGGTGATCGTCTAAATTCTACTGGTACTTTATGCTTGCGTATCGCCCGTATACAATCCATTCGTTGATTGCCGATTTGCTTAGGCAAAAAGCGTGAGAGATTCAATTTTATCGAGATAGAAGCGGATTGATCGATGGCGAAGAGAAACATGCTTGTTTCTGAAGCATTTGAGAAATGGCCAGAAGCACTTAGAGATGGATCGTTGAGTAAAAAAAACTTACTGAATCATCAGTCGTTTCCTACGTTGGACGATTGAATTCGTTCGTCAGACTTTTCGGTCATCGGAAAACGAGATCTCTTACTCCTGATGAAGTCAAAGATGAGTGGTTTTACTATCGAGCAAGGTTTGATAAGAACAACAAACCCTATGCCAATGATACAATCCGATTGGCAGGCAGAGCATATCTTTTGTTTCAAAAGTGGATGCTTAAGAATGGCCTAATTAAGAAAAAACAAAAGGTCAAACTTAAATTACCGCCAGGACGAGTTCGAAAACGAATCCCGACGCAAAGTGAAACTAAGACCATTATTCGAAACTCAAAATATGATTTTCAATTGGTATACCGATTTCTGAGAGCATCAGGTTGTTGGCCAATCGAACTGGCTAATATGCTGATTGAGGACATAAACGAAGATTTTACTTTGGTCCCTCTTTTTCGGAGCGCTTCTGGTCGAAGTGAGTCAACGATTACAGAAAAAAAGATTAATTCCCAGATGAGAGCTATCCTCAAAAAGGCAGTTGGTGAAAGAACTGACGGGGTTGTTTTCTGCGATCCAAAGGAAAGCCCTGGTCAAGAGAAGAAATGACGAGAGCTTTTGCAAAAGTCCGAGATCAAGCTGGTCTTTCCAAAGATTTAGTAATGTTTCTCACTAGGCACGAACATGGACGAAAGAGAGTTGAAAAATTAGGAATTAAAAACGCACAAGATGCTATGGGAATCAAAGAAATCAAAACGATGGAGAAGTATCTCGGGGAAGGTAACGGTGAAATTAACAATAATGACGAGGAACTTGAAATCTGATTATTAAAATAAAGATTCTTCTCATACCAACCTTATTTTTGTACATCCGCATCCGGCAGGATCAAATAACTAAACGCCCCCAGCAAATGCCCGCGTTCAACGGCGTGGCATTTTTGGCATTGTTTCATGGCACGCAGGGCGCCGAACATGCGGAGTTTTTCGGAGTGTTGGACGGTTTCTAAGTCGGAACCAAGAACTAGGCGTTTGAGAGACTGTTCTTCAAATGTGTCCAACTGCCGTGTGGTGGCATTTTTCAAGTCTTCCATGCGCGGTAAATTTTCGGACATGTAAACCCGGGGCGTTGGGTGTTTCAGCAGGCTGACTAGTTCGAGCCGGGCGATGTTCCATTTATTGGAATATTCTTTTGTATGGTTCCAGTGAATTTTGGCATTCGGCATTTTAGTGAACTGATGTGAAACAAACCCCGCGACATGTTCCCGGTCTTGGAAATAACCTTGCCCTCGATGGAAGACAAAATTGATGTAACTATTCTGGTGGATTTTCAGGATGCTCATCGATTGAAAACCAGGGGAGTTCTGCGTTGCAGATGAATCGAATGAGGCTAAATCTGGTAATTCGTTTTCCTCAGTAGGCGTGTATTTGGGAAGCTGAGGTGGAACCGGTTGGGGAATGACTTCGAGATTTGGGGTTTTTATGAAACGAGGCGGCTGTGCAGACATCCGACCGACTCCGAAGCCGGGACTATTAATGAAGTATGTGACCGCCGAAGAGTGAAGATTTTTAAGGCTTCGGTTTCGTAAAGTGGAATAAAACCCAGAATGACCAGCGCTTTCTTCGAGTGTGTCCCACGAGACTTGCATTGAATCTTCTGGTAAAGCCCCACCTT
>Ga0115002_10009226_pt1 | contig 10813 bp, 10 predicted proteins | sample ArcticOcean_MG_C_8_FD_89576 | JGI IMG/M metagenome (GOLD analysis project Ga0115002, IMG submission 89576) | Marine microbial communities from western Arctic Ocean - ArcticOcean_MG_CB11_86 | ecosystem: Environmental > Aquatic > Marine > Oceanic | place: Arctic Ocean: Canada Basin | collected... | reverse complement strand
CGAAAAGACGCCGCCGTCGCCGCCGCCGCCGACCTCGATCAAAAGAGAAAACAACCGAGACGGAAGCCGACTCCGAAACCCAAGAAGAACCAGCCGAAGCTGAGGCAGAAGAAGATTCGGAGAAAGAGAAAGAAGAAAAGCCAAAACGTTCTCGCTCACGCCGACCCCGCCGTCGCCGCAAAGAAGAAACAGTCACTGAAACAACCGCAGAAGCACCAACGACTTCTGCCAGCGATGATGACGATGGTTTCGGTTTCGACCCGGACATGGACGAGGAACCCAGTTCCAAAGTCGAAGAAAAGAAATCACAGCCTGAAAGCGATGAAGAAACAATAACGCCCCGAGCCTACCAAGACATCCCTACCTGGGAAGAGGCCATTGCCCACTTGCTGAAATCGGGTGGCAAACGGCCCGCTGCCGGTTCTGCAAAACAAGGCGGCGAAAAAGGGAAAGGTCGCCCCAGACGAGGTTCTCGTCGGCGTGGCCCCCGAAAAGGCAGCCCCAACAAATCGGCAAGCGGAAACGAAAAACAAAGTGGCTCGTCAGAATCGAAATCTGATTAGTTTCCGTTCTAATAACCGGCAGGCTTCCCACCTTTACGTGGGTCGCTGCCACCTTGCAGGCCGTCTTTCGTTTTACTGACGGCTTGAGTGGCTGCCAGTCCAGAACGTTGCACAACAGCGTGTCCGCGTTGTTTTAGGCTTTGCCCAACCCGTTCAAATAGGTCCCGCTCTGCATACAACGAATTAGGCACCCACTGATGATGAATTCTAGGTGCATCAATGGCCGCTTGAGGCGTCATGCCAAATCGCGTTAAGTTCAAATAGACTTGAATCGACGACGAAATAATCCTCGGCCCGCCCGACGCCCCTAAAACATGCACAGCCTTGCCATCTTTGATTACAACCGTAGGCGTCATACTGGAAAGCGGTTTTTTTCTCGGCTCAACGGCATTGGCTTCACTTTGGATGAGTCCGAATATATTTGGCTTTCCCGGAATCGCTGCGAAATCGTCCATCTCGTTGTTCAACACAATGCCAAATTTCGGCTCGACGACAAAGCTACCATAGCCTGTATTAATGGTTTCCGTACAAGCGACCGCATTGCCGGCGGCATCGATCACCGAGAAGTGCGTGGTCCCAGAATCATCGACGCCAACGTACCGGCCGTATTCTTTCAAGGGTAATGTTTTTTCCCAATCAATTCGTGCAGCTATGTTTTTCGCATTTTTCTTGCTGATCAATTTTTTCACGGGTACCGATACAAAATCGGCATCGCCTAAAAATTCGGCCCGGTCGGCGAACGAATGTTTGAGCACTTCAGTCAGTAAATGCAAATAATCGGGGCTGTTGTGCCCGAGTTTTTCCAATGTTCGCTTTGGATGTTGTGCCTCGTAGGCCTCAAGAATGTTCAACGTTTCCAGTAATGCCACCCCACCGCTCGATGGTGGGGGCATTGTTAGAATGGTGAAATCACCAAATTTTCCTCGCAAAGGTTTTCGTCGAACTGGTTCTACCGATTCGAAATCTTGCTCGGTTAGTATTCCACCCCCGCGATGGCTTTCTTTCAATATTGCGGTCGCTACTGCTCCGCCATAAAACCCGTCGGCTCCTTGTTCGGCAATCAATTCCAAAACTGCAAGTTGCGGCGAGTAAAACCGGTCTCCTTCCAACCATGGCTTTCCACCATTCAAATATTTTTCAAACAACGCTGGAAACCGTTTTTTGTAATCCGATCCGGGCTGAAACAATTTCAAATAGGCCAATTGCGATTTCCGCATTTTCGCATCAACGGCAAACCCACATTTTGCCAAGCGAATCGCCGGCGCCAACACGGATTTTAACCCCAGGTTGCCATATTTTTCTGCCGCGTAACACAAGCCAGCCACATGCCCGGGAACGGCGATTGCCAAATGCCCCTTTCTGCTTGCATCGGTCTTCTGTTTTTCATCGCCTTGATTTTGGGCGTACATGTCGCGTGTGGCGGCCAGCGGTGCCCGCTCTCGGTAATCGAGGGCAATTCCTGATTTCGATTTTGCATTCCAAATCACCATGAAGCCGCCGCCGCCTAATCCGGAACTGGACGGGTGAAGCACCGACAAGGCAAACCCGGTCGCCACAGCAGCATCGACCACATTGCCGCCTTGCTTCAAAATTTCGACCCCGGCAGAACTGGCCAACTGGTGGTCTGCCGCCACAACGGCTCGTTGATAGACAGGCTCTGCACGAGCCGATTGGGTTAGCAATAGGCATAGAATGGCGCCCAAGCCAAGCAATTTTTTGGATAGATTCCGCTGACAGTTATCCCAGCACGCCATCGATATCTCCTCGTCCAATACACAAAAAATGATGTACCACAATTATAAACGAATTTCGTAACAAGTCTCGACTCAAATCGACCAAGCAGTTGCGACGTTCGCTCTTCCTGATAGAATGAAGTCAAGCCTCAAGCCAGAACCGCAACTGAACAATTTCCCCTTGACGACAGGAATAACGCTGACATGTCCGAGAAGACATGCCGACTGGTGACCCTTGGTTGCAAAGTGAACCAATACGAAACCCAGCTCGTCAAAGAATCACTCATCCAAAACGGCTACCGTGAAGCCAACGAAGGAGAAGCCGCTGACTTGTGCGTGGTCAACACCTGCACGGTCACTTCAACCGGTGACTCCAAAGGCCGGCAGTTGATCAGACAACTGTCGCGAAATAACCCAGGCACGCGAACGTTAGTTATGGGCTGTTACGCCACCCGCGATCCAGAAACAATTAGCCAGTTGCCCAGCGTATTTGAAGTCGTCACCGATAAACGTGAACTGCCCGACGTGTTAGGCCGTTTGGGCGTTGTCGAAATGCCGACGGGCATTAGCCATTTTGATGGTCGGAAACGGGCCTATGTCAAAATCCAAGATGGCTGCATTCTCAAATGTAGCTTCTGCATCATCCCGCATGTTCGCCCCGGCTTACGCACGCGGCCTTACCAAGACATTGAAGACGAAGTCCGTAGGCTGATCGACAACGGCTACAAAGAGATTGTGCTGACGGGAATTCATGTCGGCCATTACGGTGTGGAAACCACACGTCAGAAATCGGGGCTGCCGCCGTTTCGGCTGTGGCACTTGTTCAGACAGCTCGACAAAATTCCCGGCGACTGGCGGATGCGGCTTTCCAGCATCGAAGCCGTCGAAGTGAACGACAGCTTCATTTCAGCCGCCGCCGACTGCGAGCATTTGTGCCCGCACTTTCATCCATCGTTACAAAGTGGTTCAGACAAAATCCTTAGACGTATGCGACGGCGGTATTCGATTTCCAAATTTTTACAGAAACTCGAGAAAATTCGGGACTGCATCGACCGACCAGCATTTACCACAGATGTCATCGTCGGCTTCCCCGGCGAGACGGAAGAAGATTTCCAACAAACAATTCAAACCTGCCAGGAAGCCGGTTTCATGAAAATTCACGTGTTCCCCTTTAGTACCAGAAAGGGAACTCCGGCGGCTGAATTTCCGGACCAAGTTGACCCGCAAGTCAAAAAAGAACGCATTGAACGATTATCCACTATAGATCGCGATCTGGCAAAAGAGTATTATCAATCCTCAGTCGGTCGTGAAATCGAGGTTCTCTCAGAACGAGAATGCAAAGATCGGCCCGGCTGGTTTCGTGGGACGGACCGCAGGTACATTCCCGTTCTGTTCCCCGGAACGAACACCGATGTCGGGCAGTTTGTGAATCTTCGCGGCCAAGAGGCAACCTCCGATTGTCTACTTGCAGAATAGGATCTTGGAATATGACATTTGAGAATTATGAATCGGCCTATCTCAACTGCATCCAGGAGGGAGATGTTGCCATCGCCAGATTTCTTAAATCGCACCTCTCCGAAGAAGAGAATATCGAAGAGATGGGGCATGACCTATTCAATTTGGTCGAGAAGCACAACCAAAATAAGGTCGTGCTAAGTTTGGAAGCGGTCGAATACATCACCAGTGCGGTCTTAGGGAAAATGATCAGCCTACATCGCAAGTTGCACCGCATCGGTGGAAAATTGGTTGTCTGCTGCTTCTCTGAATCGGTTGCCGAGGTGCTGCAAAGCAGCCGACTGGTCAATTATTTCAATGTGGCCGAAAATGTCCCTTCTGCCGTCTCACAAATTCAGAGTTAATCCGATTGGATATTTGGTAGCAGGAAAGACCGCTCATCGTGACATTTTTGATTGCAATTGAAGGCATCGACGGTTCCGGAAAAGGCACCCAGGCAAAACAACTTCGGCAGCGGTTTCTCGATGCTGGTGTCTCAGCCGCTTTAATTTCGTTCCCCCAATACGACCAAACCCATTTCGGTCAGGCGGTGGGAGATTTTTTGAACGGTCGCTTTGGCAGCCTAGGCGAAATTCACCCGCAATTAGTTTCCCTGCTGTACTCTGGCGACCGGTTTGAATCGAAGCCTGTCATCTTAAAAGCGATGGCAGACAACGATGTCGTCGTTTTCGACCGGTACGTTGCTTCCAACTTGGCACACCAGGGTTCAAAAGTTGACGGCGACGAACAGACCGAACTGCTGAAATGGATTCAAACCATAGAACACGATATCTACAAATTGCCCCGGCCCGACTTACAAGTGCTGCTCGACCTGCCGGTCAATAAAGCTCAAGAACTCGTCCACAAAAAAGCAGCCAGAACCTACACCGATAAAAAGGCCGACCTGCAAGAAGCCGATGGCGAGTATTTGCAAAGCGTGTTAAACGTTTACCGACGGCTTGCCGAAACCGAAGCCAGTTGGGAAACCATCAACTGCCTAGACGGCACTGAGTTAAAAAGCGTTCAGCAAATTGGCAATGAACTTTGGGAAACGGTGAACGCCCAGCGGCCCGCATAAACTTTAAGCCGCGTCATCCCAGAGTTCGTCTTCTAAATCGTCATCGTCGTCGTCGAATTCTAGGTCTTCGCCTTCGCCGTCATCCTCTTCGTCGTCCAAGTCATCTTCATCGTCGTCTTCAAGTTCGTCGGTTGGCTCATCTTCAGGGGGGGCTTGTTCAACAACTTTGGCGACGCGGCGTAAGCGCTCGGCCATCGGTAATTCGGTCAGTGCACACAGGCCGAACAGTTCCAAAAATCTTCGCGTCGTGCCGTACAAATAGGGGCGGCCCAAAGATTCTTCCTCGCCCGCAATTCTCACCAGACCACGGCCCATTAAGTGTTTGAGCATTTCGGCACATTGCACGCCTCGAACCGCCTCGACATCGGCCCGGGTTACCGGTTGACGGTAGGCGACAATCGTTAATGTTTCGAGCGCCGGTGGTGTAAGTTTTAGCTCAGCCTGGCGATGGTGCAGCTTGTTCAGCCACTGCGAGTACCGCGTTTGCGTTAACAACTGGAACCCGTTTGCCACCCGCTCGACGCGAAACGGCGTGTTCGCCAATTCGTACGCGGAATTAAGCCGGTCGATCAGCTCCCGGGCTTCCGCATTATCGGCCAATGTCGCCAGTTGCACCAAACGCCTGATCGATAGGGCCTCGTCCGAAACAAAAAAGACCGCTTCCAACCGTGCCATTTTCGACGACCGCAGGCACTGGTCAGATTCGTCAAGGCGTTCACCCGCTTCGGTCGCAGAATCGTTCTCGCGGCGGACAGAAAACAACCACGCGGAACCTCGGGCCGAATCACTCTTCCAAGAGCCATTGGCGGGCTGAAACAATGACCAAGTTGAAGAGTACGATTGCATAGAAAAAACCACGAAACGCGTTTTCGTAGAAGACGACCGCGACTAATTTGCCAGACTGCTTAATGACTGCGGCTGCTGAGCCATCCGTTCTTCAATTTGCCCGATCACGTTCTGCACGGCCCGCAACGGCTCAACGGACTCGGCAGCAAAACGGTGCGTGACCCGCGGACGATGTTTCAGCGACAAACTACAAACAAACAAAAACGTTTCATTCTTGTTCCCAGGCATCAAACGATAATCTTGAATTCCCAGTTCATTGAGTCGACTTATTGCTCCCCGCCACGTTAACGGCTGCTTCGATGGCTGAACTGCGACCTGTTGGTCTGGGCGAACCAATTTACGATTGTTCAATCTAGGATTGTTCAATTGGAAATTTTTCGGGGCCGCTGACGGCGAAAGTAAATCATGCAAGACAGCTGGTTCTTCAGAAGCGGTCGATAAAACTTGTTGAGAAATATAACTTAGCGACTCACCCGCACGCATCTCTTTTTTGATCCGCACGGTGGAACAGGCAACCGGAGAGGCGGAATACGATTCAAACTGCGGAATTCCGAACACGGCAATTGCAGGCACCGAAAGAATCGGAACCGCTACCAATAATGACCCAGCCACAGATCGAAAAAACTCAAACATTCGCGAAGAACCTCCCTGTTCTTGCTTTTTGTATAGGAAACCGTGCCCACATCCTGCAGGCAAACCGAGCGAGATTATAACCCAAGTTCTATTGGCCGACAATTGCAATTTTGGAGAATGCACACAGAGATCACTCAGCGTGAAAGTACGACAATTCAGCTGGGACACCAACTCCCAGCAGCGCCGAAAGAAAAAGTATCTTTTTCTTCGCCGAGGGGACACTCCTAGATCTTAGAAATTTAGGGCATTTCATCTACTCATCTCCACCGCAACCACCTTGTTGCATGGCCTGTTGGGCACGTTTCATCATCTCGTCGGGGGGAATGTCTTCGACATGGGTGGCGATGCTCCAGGTGTGGCCGAAGGGGTCGGTGACGGCACCCGAGCGGTCGCCGTAAAATTGATCGACCAACGGTCGAAGTTCGGTGGCGCCAGCGGCGATGACCCGTTCAAATACCTCATCAACATTCTCGACATACAGCAACAGGGAGACCGGCGTGCCGCCGATTGTTTCCGGGCCGCGAATACCCATCTCCGGATTTTCGTCGGCCAGCATGATCTTTGAATCGCCAATGACCATTTCGGCATGTCCGATTTTCCCGCCGGGGCCTTCCATGCGAAAATCTTCGGTGGCACCGAAAACGTTTGTGTAGAAGTCCATCGCGGCGGCAGCACCATCGATGATTAAATACGGTGTGATAGCATGAAAACCTGCGGGAATTGGCTGGACGGACATCGATTGTGCTCCTAGAAATTCGATTTCATGATGAGAATCGCGGTACATGAAATCCTGAATTTTAAGGATTTCATCTTACCCAGGCCAATCAAAAGAACCAAGCAAATTCTCGCTGTAGGCACAAGGTCCACCTTGACGAGATCTTGAGGCTCAATATACTCCCTGCCTGCTACTAACGGTCGATTTGTGTCTTTGCCAAGGATTAGGTTTTTTCGTGCAGGCTATGTTCTTATCTAACTCAAAACCATTCATGTGCCGTGTGTTATTGGTGATTGCCTTTAGCGTATTGCCCTGCCAGGGGTTGCAGGCGGGAGAATGGGTTGATGGGTTTAAGGTGGGGCCGTTTCAGTTACGGTCGGAATTCAAGCTGACCGAGAAGCATTCGCTAATAAAACAGCTAACCCGGTTACAAGCTGATTTGAAAACGATTTTACAGATTGAACCTTCCAACCGTCCGATTGAAATCAACCTGTTTCGTAGTAAAGGGAATTACGTGAATTACCTTTCAGAACGGGTTCCCGAGGGTGTCGGCAGGCAGGCCCTGTTTGTGGAAGGGTCTGATATGGGGCGGGTGTACTTGTATCGCAATTACAAATACCAAACCGACTTACGACACGAAGTGACGCACGCCATTTTACACAATGCGCTGCCTTACGTGCCGTTGTGGCTCGATGAAGGGCTGGCTGAATATTTTGAAGTGCCCGCCAAACAGCGAATCTCGGGGAACTCTTATTTGAGAAGTATCCGCCTGGCATTGTTCATCGGTTGGAAGCCCCATTTAAGTTCGTTGGAAGAAATGAGCGACGTGTCGGAAATGCGGGGTAGCCACTATCGAGATTCCTGGGCCTGTGTCCATTTTTGCTTAAATGGATCAGCCGAGGCAAAACAAACCCTCGTTCAGTATTTGAAAAAAATACAAAAGAACGATCCCCCAGGTCGGTTCAGTTCGCACCTCGAACGGGTGCACCCTCGATATGAATCGCTGATCGCTGCACATATCAAACGCTGGAAGTAGATTAAAAAACGTTCCGGTTGTTTTAACCTCTCCACATGCTGCGACTTAGAATTTCTGGTCGGCGTCCTTCCAAAATCTGGATTAATTTCCACGGTCGAAAACCGGCAAAAATTGCAGGTTTACGGGGTAAACCCTGAAATCGTTCGATTCTGGTAAAACTAGATAACAGCGGGTTTCCGACTGTAGTCATCGTTTCCATGATTCCGATAGTTCAAATGACACGGACGGCTCGAAAGATACGTCTGCAAGACGATGGTATAAAATTTCCAACACTGTTTCGCTAAACGATTCCTTCATTCAGCGGCTCGCGGACAGTGGGTAACCCAAATCTTTCAATCAGAAACGATTAACATCAAGATCATTTGAAACACATTTTGATTTGAGAAACAGTAGCGGACTTTTTAACCGTCTTTATCGCAGACAATTCAATTCGAGTTAAAAAATGAGAGAAGGAACCAGTCAATTTACGAAAGGGAATCAAAATGAAATTTTCACGGTTACTCAAAGGAGCAACCCTCAGCTTGGCCTGCTTGGGCATGCTTGTGCCTTCAACGGGTGCAATGGCTGCTGGGCCGAAGCAAGCAAAAACACACGCAACGAAAGTTGTCGATGTCGCCATGAAAGCTGGCACGGTTCATGGTCAGATTCTTAATGCACAAGGCATTGCATTGGACGGAACGGTTGTTTCAATCCGCCAAGGTAACAAAGAAGTTGCACGAACCATTACCGACAAGAACGGAAAATTCGCTGCCAAAAATTTGCGTAGCGGCGTTTACCAAGTTGTTGCTGGAAACACCCAAAGTGTGTATCGCGTCTGGGCTGAGAAAATTGCTCCCCCTTCAGCGAAACCCAGTATTGCAATGGTTTCCACAAGCAAAGCTGTCCGCGCCCAAATGTGCTGCGGAGTTGATGCCATCACCGCCATAACTCTTGGTGCTGCGGTTACTGGCGTAACATTGGCTGCTATCAACCTGTCGAAACTCAACGACTTAGAAGATGCTGTCGACGATATTCCGACGAGCCCGTAATTCTGAATTAGCACCTAGCTTCAGAATCTAACGGATTCAAAAAAAATAAAAAAGGCTGGCTTTCTCATTCATCTGAGACTGCCAGCCTTTTTTTCGTTAAGCTGACAGTATAATTCAATTGCGTCAATCGGCTTATACTCACGCCCCACATAAAGTTACATCATCGGACACAATTCACTGATTAAATTTCTGAAATAAGCCACTTGACGAATGGGCGTCATTGCCGAAATATTCTACGCAAATGTCAATTCCAAAAGCAGAATTTACAATTCGGCCTGAATGCAATTCCGAAGCAGTAAGGAGCCCGATCACTTAGTCGATCCTTAATATAGCAGATTGTAGGGTATTTTTTTATTAGCCGAGGTTCCGAAATGACCAATAGTATTTTGAATAGACTAAACCAGCCAAAACATCTTGTTCGGTGCTTATTAGCCGGGCTGACCTTGTTGACCATCACAACGACAGGTACGGCTGCAAAAAAAAGAACTGCACCCATAAGGATCGCAAAAAAAGACCCTGGAGCATCGAGTGCGTCGAACACTGATCTCAAACCGGCTTTGAAGCTGTCCCGTGCATCACTCGACAGTCTGGGGAAATCATCCAGCTACCAAGCGACATTGAGCAAAAAAATTCGAGTCGGAAACCGCCTCACCTCTCAGACAATGCACATCAAATTGAGAGAGAAGCCTTTTAGTGTTTACCTACGATTCGCGAAACCACACACCGGCCGAGAAGTTCTGTACGTCGATGGGAAAAACGACAACCACCTACTGGCCCATGAAGACGGTCTGAAGTCACTGGCAGGCACCTTTTCATTTCTACCCACCAGCCGAGAAGCGATGGAAGGAAACCGTTATCCGATCACGAAAATTGGCATGAAAAAGATGATCGAAATCGTAATCAAACAATGGACCACAGAAGCAAAAGCTGGGCAGACTGAGGTCAAATACTACAACAATGCCAAACTTGGAAGCGTGGAATGTCGGGTGATCGAAACCATTCCCAAGAAACGGACTTCCACCTCAAAATTCGCAAAAACACGGGTCTACATTGAAAAAGCCCGTAACCTTCCCATCCGCGTCGAGCAATATGGCTTCGCGACCAAGAAAAAAGACCTGAAATCCGGCTCTCTGCCCTTAATCGAAGAGTACACTTACTCGGATATCAAAATGAAAAGGGACTTCAAAGACATCGTGTTCAGCACGAAGAATTCAAACTATCGATTCTAAGATCGCCCCCGGAAGACAACGCAACTAAAAACACGACTCACTATTGGGTCGTGTTTTTTTATTGAACCAGGCCAATTACCATCTCGCCACAAACCCCTGGACCCGCTAGAATTCCTCCAGCAAGCTTATTTATTTACCCACAGCAAGATGCCGGAGTCAGAAGTTGTCGTCCATGAACACGCAGATAGGCTCGTTGACCGTCGTCAAACGGCTCAACGAACTTCGTCAGGCCATTCAAAGTTCTAAGTCCGGCGGTGCTACCATCGGCTTGGTGCCCACCATGGGGGCGTTACACGAAGGCCATTTTAGCCTGATCGAAGCGGCTCGGGCCGAATCCGATTTTGTCGTTGTCTCGGTCTTCGTCAATCCAACCCAGTTCGGGCCCCAGGAAGATTTTTCTCAATACCCGCGTCCATTTGAAAAAGATGCTGAGGCCTGCCAAGCGCGTGGCGTCGACT
>Ga0115002_10009225_pt1 | contig 10814 bp, 9 predicted proteins | sample ArcticOcean_MG_C_8_FD_89576 | JGI IMG/M metagenome (GOLD analysis project Ga0115002, IMG submission 89576) | Marine microbial communities from western Arctic Ocean - ArcticOcean_MG_CB11_86 | ecosystem: Environmental > Aquatic > Marine > Oceanic | place: Arctic Ocean: Canada Basin | collected... | reverse complement strand
GGCCCACCTGTAGTGCAACTGGCCATACCGCCCGTTGACATAACTTCGCTCGACGTTGTCAGGCCGCCGCCAAAAGGACAGATCGTCGAGAGGGGCTGCTGGGCTCAAGTGGATTTCTTCGGTTTGTGCAGTCCGATAACTTCTGCCCCCAGGCCTAACTCATGTTTCCCAAACGGCGTGACATTGCGATCCCAGTTCACGGCAATCTGCGTGCCCATCGCAGTAAGGTCGCGATAGTGCCTCTGTACCGGGTTGTCGTCGTACAGCCCCATAGCGCCCATTTGTCGAACCAGGCGCGTCACTGCAGCAATCAGAAGTTTCGCAACAAAGGCGCGATCACGATTCATTTCGGAGAGTTCCACCGTACTGAGGCTTATCCCCGCAGCGCCTCGCTCGTGAAGAATTTTGTTGTTGTGTTCGTACATCAGTCGTGCCGCTTTGATCTCCGCAGATGATTCTGCAAGTCGCTGCTGCACCTGCGCGAGACCGGCGACTTTGCCGCCAAACAATGCCCCCTCGCGAACGGCCGTAATCTCACGATAGTCGGCATACGCTCCCTCAGCCGCGCCTAACATCGGGCCGAGGAGGCTCGAGCCGAAATAGGGTCCGAATTCTTGGCTATACAGGTAGTGCTCCGGGTTGATCGCCGCGCCAGGCGGGTTCAGCGCGAATGTCGCTCGCGAATCCATGACCCGATAGTCCGGCACAAAGACTTCGTCACAATACACATCCTTGCTCCCACTCGCTTTAACGCCGGATACAAACCATGTGTCCTGAATGGTGTAGTCGCTCTTAGGCATGAGGACACGCAAGAACCCAGGCGCGTCCTGGAGGCCACGCTCCTTAGCCTCAACCGGCGCCGGCACCATGCACCAGTCGGCGTGATCAACTCCGGATGCAAATCGCCATGTGCCGTTGACGATGTAGCCATCGTCGACTTTTCGAGCAGCGCCCTCTTTGCGCGCCGATGCGGTCGCGATGATCTGGTCTTGATTAGGGCCCCAAACATCGTCCTGGCATTGCTTTGGCATCCGCGCCAGGATAGCGGCATGGGCCCCGACGACCGAGACAATCCACGCCGTCGATGAACATGCGTGCGCGATGACCCGTGCAGCTTCGGAGTGTGCTGCCCAATCCATTTCATACCCTCCGTAGCGTTTGGGTTGAAGGATTCGCATCATGCCAGTGTCGAATAAATCTCGAACCGTTGCATCGGGCAAGCGGCGCAACTGATCGGCCTCATCCACACGCTCTCGCAATGCTGGCAACATACCTTCAGCGCGTTGCAGGATTTCTGCCAACGTCGGCGAGGTCACATCACTGTGGTCAACTGCTGCCATGCTTGCCTCTTTTAAGATGCGGCTCGGCCCAACTCTTGGTCCACCTGGGCGTCGCCTGTCGGGAGGCCTAAAGCCAACCTTCCATATGACAACATATTACGATCCCAATTGACGCCGATTTGTGTCGCCATGGCCATAATATCGCGATGGTGTCGTTGAACCGGGTTGCCCTCGAAAATGCCCATAGCGCCCATCATTCCAACTAAACGCTCCGTAGATCGCACACAGAGATTGGCAACAAACGCTCGGTCACGGTTGATTTCCATCCGCTTCTTAGCCGGAATCGTTTTCCCGTTCTTACCAGCATCGCGCAAGTAGGCGATCTGCCCCGTCATGATGACTTCCGCGGCATGGAGTTCCGCAGCACTTTCAGAAACCCGCAACTGAACGGGCGCATTCTCAGCGGCAGCCTCACCCGTCATGGTGCCCATGCGTTCCGCCGTAATCGCGCAGTAGTCGTTGTACGCGCCCTCCGCCGCACCAAAAAGTGGCCCCAGCAAACTCATTCCGACAAACGGTAAGAACGGAACTCTGTAGATATAGCTTTCATTTACTTTACTGCCCGGCGGATTGGCGGCGATCCATTCTCCGGCCGGGAGTGTCCGACTAACGGGCACGAAAACGTCATCTAACACCAAGTCCTTGGTACCAGTGCCACGCATACCAGCCACGTGCCAGGTATCAGCGATGGTCCAGTCGGAACGCGGCACGACAATCTGAGTGGGGACCGCTTCGCCATCTACATGAACGCCAAACATGGCCCACTCGGCATGGTCGCATCCGGAAGAAAACCCCCATTGGCCGGCGATGCGCAGGCCGTCTTTTTCACGCTTCGCGCCACCATGGCGATTGACGGACGCTGTCGCGATCAATTGGTCCTGGTTCGCACCCCAGACTTCATCCTGCACGGCACCCGGCATCCGCCCAAGAAAACAACCATGCGCTCCGACAACGGCGACGATCCATGCGGTCGACGGACAATTCTTGGCGACCTCCCGCCCAATCGCAAACTGCGCACCCCACTCGAGTTCAAAGCCGCCGTGACGTTTCGGTTGAAAAAACCGCACAAGCTGATTGTCGAACACGGCCCTCATATTGCTCTTAAGAACCGACCGGTTTGCCTCAGTTGCAGCTGCCGTCGCGCGCAATTGCGGACCCAGCGCGCGGGCGCGTGCAACCAATTCAGCTTCAATTTTCAAGGGGTCTTGGTTGTCCATTTCCTGAACAGCCATTAGCGGCCTCCCTTTGCCATTATGGTCTTTTCGCATGCAGCCCAGCGCGATCATACGCCGTCCCGACGCAGGTTCGTCAGGCGGTCAATTTTGCTCAGAACGCACTATCGGTAAAGGCAACATGTGATCTATGCGCTGGTACCCTGCGACGCTGGAAAAGGTCAGTTGACCGAATCAAGAAGATGTCGGTCCTGACGTTACGGGTTTGAGTAGTCCTGTGCCAAAAGCACCCAGCGCTCCCAGTTGAGTCAGACGTGCGGCATCAAACCCAAGTCGGTCAGCAAGAATCTGCTTGCTATCGATACCCAGCGCTGGCGCCGGCGCGTACTGCGTCTTGTACCCCAAAAATTTGACGGGGTTTCCGGCAATCGTGACCGCCGCGCCGTCAATGTTCAAAGTCGGCACCATGTCACGCACCTGGGTCTGCGGTGCTGCCACGGCTTCAGCAACGTTCTGGATTGGCGCCGCCGGCACATCAGCGCTCTCGAATAAGTTCAACCAAGCATCTCTGGTCTTATTTCTCAGCGCCGCCGCGACTTGGGGTTCAAGAATTTTCCGATGTTCGACGCGCGCGGCGTTACTTGAAAAGCGAGGATCAGCGGCAAGATCACTACGACCGATCACGTCGCAAAATGCTGCCCAGTATTTTTCGACGCCGACCGCAGCGATGACGATAGGCTCATCGGCCGTGGCAAACGACTGATAAGGAAAAAAATTCGGATGGCCCGAACCGTGTGGGGGCGACGGTTCTCCGGTCGCGAAATAGTTAGTGATTTCATCGCCAAGCAGCGCGATCTGTGCGTCGAACATCGAGATATCAACTCGCCGGCCCTTACCCGTTCGATAACGCTCTGTTAACGCAGCCAGAAGCCCAAGCGCACCGAACATGCCGCCAGCCGTGTCACCAAGGTGAAATGGAATGTGAGCCGGCCCGGTTGATTGATGACCGGTCAGGCTCATTCCTCCGCCCAACGCCTGGACAGTGAGATCGTAGCCGGCACGTTTGGACCATGGGCCGTCTTGCCCGAACGCACTCACCGAGCAAGAAATGATCGCAGGGTTGATGAGCGAAAGTCTTTCGTGATCGAGCTTCAGTCGCACCAAAACGCCTGGTCGAAAGTTATCGAAAACGACATCGGCGGTTCGTACCAAATCATCAAACACTGCTAGCCCAGATTCGTTCTTAAGGTCGAGAACAATGCTCTTCTTGTTGCGGTTGTAGCTGTGGAATTGGGCGTTCTCTCCCCTGACCTGAGGCCCAATGTGGTTGCTGCGGACGGGGTCTCCTGTAGGCGGTTCGATCTTGATCACCTCTGCGCCCAAATCGGCCAACAACATTGTGCCGAACGGGCCGGCAATAAACATCGAAAGATCGAGAATGGTGACCCCGTTTAAGGGCCCCGTCATCGTCATGACCAACCCCAAATTCGCGCCGCGTTGTCCCAGAGAAACGCGGAGCGCGACTCCTCACGCAAATCCATCGACGCGACATCCGAAACCGGTTTGGCGTAATCCATAAACGGGTACCCGGTTCCGAACAGCACTTTCTCGCGCCCGTAGGAATTCAAGAAGTGTTTCAAGGCAGGTGGCAGGTACTTAGGCCGGTGCCCGGATGTATCAATGAATACGTGCTCGTGTTTCCACGCCAACCCGATCAATTCGTCGGCCCACGGAAACCCGGCATGACCGGCGATGATCGTAAGATCTCTAAAATAGAGCGCAACGTCATCTAGATAGAGCGGTCGGCCGACATCAGATCGTTCCATAACGGCGGTATGCCCGGTTAGCACGAGAACGGGAATTCCGAGATCTGCGCACGCCGCATAATACGGATAATACATCGCGTCGTTTGGCGGTGCGCCATAAAGAAACGGCAGCACTTTGTATGCACGCAGGCCATCCTCATTGACCGCGCGGCGCAACTCACGGACGCCCTCCATCCCTCGCCGAGGATCGACGCTGGCACAGCCAACGATCCGATCCGGCGTGGCCGCAACCAGTTCGGCGATCGTCCGATTATTACTCGGAGCTCCCGGGAAATCGGTTGCAGAAAGCACAATCTTTTCGACGCCGGCGGATTCAGCTTCGCCAGAGATCATCTTCCAAGTGACTGCCGCACGCTCTGGCATGCCGAGACGGTCATAGAGAGCCTGCATCTGGGGGTATGCCGCAAAGAACGCGGCATCCCAGTAGTTTGCCCATACGTCGGCAACGCGAGGCCCTAGCTGGTTCATGGCGCGACATCCTCCGGTTAAGGCTGCGCCTGTCAAGGCGCAATGCTGCAATAGACGGCTAAAAAATGTGCTCTGATAGCCGGTATGGCGCGACCCCACCATTCCTGGGTCCCAAGCCCTACCCACCATCGATCTGAAGCTGGCATGGCCTTTAGTATAAAGCAGTCATTCCGCTCTAACGTCTGGGCAGTAAATTGCTACTTAGGCGACACTAAGGAAGATTAAGGCCCAATCCGTTTGCCCATTACAAATATGGAAGGGCACAGCACTTAATTAGAGGTCGCAAAACGTTTACCTGCGCCTCTTTCCGACGGCTCCATAGCAAAGATCGATTATCTGCCTGTTCAAGCACGCCGACGTTCCTGCCCGAGAGAGAGAAATTTCGATGCGGTATTCTTCGATAGAAAGCTTGCTCAGATAGTCTGTGATATCGGACATTCTGCGCAATCGAGGCGCCAAGGCCTGCGGTAGCAGCATGGTTCAATCGGATCGCGGCGGCGATAATCCTATCGTTCGAAGTGTCGACCCAGATGCTGAAACAAGCAACGACTAGAGCGAGGCCTGACAGCCAAGGGTACTAATTAAGGTCGCCCGCTGTCCCGGGCAACCATGTGACGATATCAGGGAAGATCGCGATCAGGAGCACAAAGGCGGCCATGATCAGGAAGAAGGGCAAGGCCCCGCGAGTGATTTTTCCTATTGAGTCTCCCGTCAGCCCCTGAATTACAAACAAATTGAACCCTACCGGGGGGGTAATCTGGGACATTTCGATAACGACCACTAGAAAAACACCAAACCAAATCGGGTCAAACCCAGCAGCAACGACCAAGGGAAATGTGATCGGCAGGGTCATGACCATGGCGGACAAACCGTCGAGGACCGTTCCCAAAATAGCGTAGAACACCAGCAAAACGGCGATAAGGCCGAATGGGCCCAGTTCCATCGCAGAAATGAAATCCGCAACTTGGCGCGGCACCCCGAGGAATGCCATCGCCTTCGACAAAAACAGCGCACCACCCAAGATCAGGCCTATCATGCTGCATGTCTTAATGGCCCCCAGCAAGGCCAGGCGCAGCGTTCTGAAATTCAGCGATCGCTGGAACGCAGCAACAACGAGCGAACCGAATACACCAACTGTTGCAGCCTCGGACGGTCCCGCCATACCTGTGTACATGGACCCCAACACCAGCCCAACCAGAAAGACGATTGGCGCTAGATCAAGAATGCCGCGCCAACGATCGCCCCACGTGAAAACCTCTCCAGTGGGGGGCGCAAGCTTTGGATTAAGCACACAACGAACAGCGGTATACGCCATAAAGCTCCCGGCCAAGATCAGGCCGGGCAAGATGCCTGCAATAAAAAGTTGCAGGATCGACGCCTTTGTCAGCACGCCATAGATGATCAAGATGATTGACGGCGGGATTAGCAAGCCGAGAGTCCCCGCACCTGCGAGCGACCCCAGGGCTAGTTCACGGTTGTACCCGCGCTTGAATAACTCAGTCAGCGTAATGCGGCCGACCGTTGCTGCTGTCGCTGCTGAAGAACCCGACGCCGCCGCAAAGAGTGTGCAACCTAAGATATTCACATGCATTAAGCGACCTGGCAGACGCGTGGTCCAGGGCGACAGGCCACGAAACAACATTTCCGATAGGCGGGTATGAAAAAGCAATTCACCCATTAAGATAAATAATGGGAGCGCGATCAGTTCCGGACTGCTCATGCTAGTCCAGATATCCTTCGCTAAAAATTTTGCGACGGGCATACTTGGCTTGAAAACTTCAAGACCAATAACGCCCACCGCTACTAGCCCAAAGCCGACCCATACCGCCGAACCCAAGAAAACGACCAGCATCACAATGATTGATAGGGCTGGTAAGGTCACAGCGGAGTTTCCTCAAGGTGCTCGTTATTCATAGATTTTTCAGTTGCCTCCCCTATCGCGAGCCGGATCAAACGTGCCAGTAGCGCTAGCGTTAGCAGGCATATGCCAAAGGTGAGAGCGGTCTGCGGCCAGGCCATTGGCGTTTCACTCGGGAAGAAAGAGAGGGTACCTAACTCGTAAGTCCTGGCGGTGTATCGAATCGATGCAACTGAAAGGTATGTCGAGATACATAGGGCAAAAATAGTGCCGAACATATCAACCGCGCGGCGCGCCGAAGGCCCTAGCGGTTCCATAATGAGGTTAACCCGAATGTGCCCACCCTCATTTAGCGCCCAAGCGCTACCGCCAAACATTATGAACGCAAGCATGTAGCCTGAATATTCGAACGCAAACTGCAGTGAATAATTGAACCACCACCGCGATAGAATCTCGGCCATACCAAGCAGTCCCATAACCGCAAGGGTACTGGCCGCGAGCCAAGCTGAGGCGGTGCAAAGAAAATCAATCGATCGTAAGAAAATTTGTATCATGCTAGACGAAATGGACGGCCGCGCTGCAACAGCACGACCGTCCAATCTTCTCTATTTAAAGGCTAGGACTTGCCGCTTGCTTTAAGAAACTTCTGCAAGATCGGACCCGACCCAGAAACAGTATCTGTGAACGGCTTCCAGAACTTCCGCCCTTCTGTCAGCATTTCCTTAATAACTGAGGCGTTCATCGGCTCAACAGTCATTCCCCTATCCTGCAATTCCTTCAGTTTTACAGTGTCCTCATCTCGGCTAACTTGCCAGAATACTGGCTCAAGCTTCCTTGCGAGATCCTCGATTGCCTTTTGGTTCTTAGCGGACAATTTATTCCAAGCGTCAAGATTGACCGTAAGTTGGTTCAGCGCCCAAAGGTGGTTGGTCCTATAGGTATGATTCAGGAACTCCCAGTATTTCTGCGCTACAGCCGTAGAACCAGATGTCATGACCGCGTCAATACCTCCAGCCGCGAGAGCGGGGACTACGTCCGAGGTAGGAATAAGCCGTGGCGACATTCCTAAGGCCGTCATCAGTTCAGTAGAGGTCTTATTATAGGTGCGAATGGCAAGATCCTCGAGGTCCGCCATACTCGCCACAGGATCTTTAGTGAAGATGTTCTGGCTTGGCCAAGGCACCGTGTAGAGCATCTTCTGATTGTGCTTCTCATAAGCCGCTTCATAGAGGCCTCTGATCTCGCCAACGAACATCTCGAGTTCGTCAAAATCGTTAATAAGGTATGGCAACGCTTCAAAACCTAGCAGCGGCTCGTCACCCGTTTGCTGGAAACCTGCAAATTCGGCCATAGGTACGATGCCGTCTCGCACGGCCCGCAATGAATCGGGGCCCTTGATGCCTAGGGAACCGCCAACATGAACGATGATTTCCACCTCACCATTCGTGACTTTCTTCACCTCTTCGGCAAAGCGCACGAGGTTTTCGGTATGAAACACCGTCGGCCCCCAAGGCACAGAGGCGTCCCATTTCGTTTGTGCTAACGCAGGTGCCGCGGCCAGCGCGACAACCGCAGCTGCGCCGGTCACGGCAGCGGCGGCCTTAATAAAAGTATGTCTCAACATTGAAAAATCTCCTCCCGGTTTTTATTTAATAATGATCCTAACCCCGCTGTCACCCCAGTCCAAGTGCCAAGAATTTCCCAACTCTTTTAGAAGCAGGTCTTTCGGTACGGGCGTGGGATCGCCTCCAGGAGAGCGCCCCCTTATGATCGTGCAATGGCCACCACACAGGGTGTTGAGCATCGTCAACTGAAGGGCGCCACAGCGGACAGCCTTCGCGCCCACTTTCGGGCCGGACAATACGCCGGGCCAACCACCGGGCTCGCTCCGGGAAAACTTCAATGCAATCTCGCCATTCTTTCCGAGACCGACGCCCAACATTTTGCTCTCTACTGTGAGCGCAATCCCGCTCCATGCCCCTTGATCTATGTCAGTGATGCTGGAACCCCCATGCTGGACAAACTTGGCCGCGACATAGATGTGCGTACTGACCTGCCTGCGTATCACCTTCATCGCAACGGCCGCACCCGCACGGTTTCGGACATCAAGCGATTTTGGCAACCCGACTCGGTAGCAATTCTGCTGGGGTGCTCTTTGTCATTCGAAGAAGCGCTCGTGGATTCGGGCATTCGCCTTCGCCACCTTGAACGGGGTGGCGATATCGCCGCATTCCGTACCAACCGCGCAACGAACGCAGTCGGGCCGTTTGGCGGACCACTCGTGGTATCGATGCGCGCGGTTGCGGCCAAAGACGCAGACCGAACGCGTCGTATCACAGAGAAGTACCCGCACGCGCATGGCGCGCCGCTCGATGTCGATGACCCACGCGAACTTGGGATCAGAGACATCGAAAGCCCGGATTGGGGCGAGCCACAAAACCTTCAGGCTGACGAGGTCGCGATGTTTTGGGCGTGCGGCGTGACCTCCCACAGCGCCCTATTGAGGGCACGACTATCGATGGCGATCACCCACGCGCCGGGCGCGATGCTGATTACTGATTTGCCAGCGGATCAACCGCCGCCGACCTAGCCCGCGCAGTGGTCCCGAACCATGTCGGCGATCTCATCCGTGCAGGTTTCCAATGGCCACAACCCTGTCGGCGAGAGATCAACAACCTGACCATTTTTTATCACCTCAGCCGACCGTGCCGTGGCGGCATAAATGTCGTCCTGAACGTTGAACACCAGGATCGGTTGATCGAGGTCGGCAAGCGCCACCCCCATGTCATGCGAGAATACGGCTTTCATGGCGTAGGCAGCGTTCCCGCGATTGCGCAGACTGTCGGAGAGATAGCGTTCGATCATGGCGTCCGTTACACCCGGCCCACGAAACTGCGCCCAGTTGTTCCATAAGCTTGTGAGATGCGTGCCGTCGCTATCCTCGGTGGACTGTAACGCGGCCCCGGTCCACGCGCGCTGTTTGGCGCGCTCTTCATCGGTATAAACCGCAGCCCCGACAAGCACTACATGCTTTACCTGACCGCGGCGCTGCCGCGTGAACTCAACGGCAATCCGGGCACCCGTATGAACCCCGATGACGTCGATCTCGCCAAGAGCCATAGCGTCGATCACCGTTCCATGTGCCTCGGCGTATCTGGCTATCGACAAGGCCTCTGGAGGTGCATCCGATTGGCCATAACCGGGCGTATCCGGTGCAACCAAATACCGCTCGCCCGCCAAAGCGCGCATGAAAACATCGAACGTGCGCCCCGATAGAGGACTTTGATGGAAGCAAACCATGGGGCGCTGACCTGTGCCACGCTCACCGGCCTCATAGAGATGCACTTGGCCGAACGGCCCGTATGTATACCGTCGTGTGATCCCAACCGCCATTCTGCTACGCGACGTTCGGACGGTGCTCGAAGAGAATCATCTTCAACTCACGATGTTAGGCGAACACTACCGGTGATCCCGCGTCTCACGACTGCACCAATTGCTGCAACGCGCCGGATCCAGGATTTTGTACAATCGTAGTGTCAACCGTGCCCAAACCAGGTACGTCGAGCGTCATGCGCGGCGTATAAGTCTCGACGTTGAGTGCAGCACAGCCCTGAAGTGCTGAGTCGAGGTCCGCGACGAGAAAGCTCTGCATCAGATACCCGATGTTCGGGGCGACCGAATCCGGCACGAGGTCCGGCACGGGATAGTTTAGCGGTTGGGAGGTCGCGATCTTGCCGAACATGTGGTCGCCCTGCATGAACGTCACTTGCGTGCGGCCACCGTCGGGAACCTTTTGAAATTTACGGTAGTTGTCGCTGTCCAACACTTGATTGATGTGCACCCCCATCTTCAACACGCGGACGTAGAACTCTTTTGATTTCTCGATGTCGCGCATGCAGGACGCCGTCGTCACTACCGGTGTGAAGCCCGTCTTGGTCTTGCCGAAGCCCTCAACATAAGCGCGCATTTTGCCAATCCGCGTCGCCGGGTCTTTGGTCGCTAACTCCACCCAGTTGATCAGTACACCGTCCGGCCCTTCGAACACCACCTCGATCGGCGTACCAACCTCCGGCGTGAAATCATGGGCGACCGGTTCGGACCAAAACTCGTAGCCCGCCTTTTTTAATTTTTTCGTCTCGCCAAAAATGTC
>Ga0115002_10009224_pt1 | contig 10814 bp, 17 predicted proteins | sample ArcticOcean_MG_C_8_FD_89576 | JGI IMG/M metagenome (GOLD analysis project Ga0115002, IMG submission 89576) | Marine microbial communities from western Arctic Ocean - ArcticOcean_MG_CB11_86 | ecosystem: Environmental > Aquatic > Marine > Oceanic | place: Arctic Ocean: Canada Basin | collected... | reverse complement strand
GAGCCTCGGTCAGACGCCGGACTTCTTCCGGCGACGGCACCAGCCGCAGGTTTTTTGCGCATTCGTCGACCATGATAGCCTGTGCCCCCCTCGTTTCGGTGGCGAAAACCTATGGGCTTCCGCGCGGCGCTGTCCAGCGCATTGAATGCGGTGCCCCCGAAGGCGATGTATAGGAATGGTGCCGTCGAACAACGGCACCAGCGGGAAAGGTGACGACGATCAAGACATAGAGGGTTCTTTTTCTGACCGTCGCGGTCTTGGCGGCCGCGACGGGTGTACTCAATGCCGCGACTTACAAGTGGCGCGAGTTGCCGTTTAGCGGCGCCGAACAACTCGCGTTCGATGCCGTCGCACGTGAACATCCGGATTTCCTTCGTTAGGCCCTTCGTCTCGGGGCCTCGCCCGACGCGCGCGACCGTCGCCAAGCCACGTTGTTGATGGATGCGGCATGGCGGGGCTGCGCGGCTTGTACCGAAGTACTTTTGGAAGCGGGAGCGGGGATCGATAGCATCGATCCCGCGGGCTTTACCGCGTTGATGTGGGCTGAATCGAATGGCCGGTTCGAGGTCGTTGACCGGCTGATCGCGGCCCGGGCGTCCATCGATCTCGCCGACAAGCGCGAGCTTACGACGTTGATGCATGCCGCTTGGAGCGGCCACACCCGGACCGTCTAGAGCCTGCTGGAAGCGGGCGCGAATCCGCTGGCGACAGGTTTCCAGGGCCGGACGGCGCTCGATCTCGCGCAGGATTCCAACAGTATCGAGACCGTCGCGCTGCTGATCTCGGCGATGAAGCCCTAGCGCCCCTGGGAGGCGCGGCGGGTCAGCAGTCGTTCGCGCCAATAGATATAGAGGCCGCTGGCCACGATCACGGCGATGCCGACCGTGCTCCAGAAATCCGGCAGATGCCCGAAGACGAGGTAGCCGGTCAGCGCGCCACTGAAGATCTGGCCGTAGTTGAAAGGCGAGAGCAGGGAGGCGGGGGCCATCTGGAGGGCCTTGAGGACGCCGCAATGGGCGACCGCGCCGATCAGGCCGAGCACGCCGATCAGGGGCCAGAAATTGCCCGTCGGCGCATGCCAGTCGAAGGGCACGACCGCCGAGGCGATGACGAAGCCGGTGAGCGCGGTATAGAAGACCGAGGTCATCGGATGGTCGGTCGATCCCAGATTGCGGCCCAGAATCTGCTGGAAGGCCGAGGTGGCGGCCGCGACCAGGGCCAAGCTGCCGGCCCAGTGCATCACCCCGAGGCCCGGGCGCATGACGATCAGCACGCCGAGAAAGCCGACGATCACTGCGCTCCAGCGATGCACGCCGACCTGTTCGCCGAGGAAGGGGATCGACAGCATCACCATGATCAACGGCGAGAGGAACAGGATCGCCAGGGTGTCGACCACCGAGATATAGCTGAGCGCGAAGACGAAGGTATAAGCGCCCACGGCCATGCAGATGCCGCGCAGAATCTGAACGCCGGGCCGCCGCGTGCGGAAGAACCGCCGACTCTCCGACTGGCGCAGCATCAACAGGGTGATGACGCCGAGAAAGACCAGGTAGCGGGCCCAGACGACCTGGGCGACCGGGTAGTCCTGGGTCAGCAGTTTGGCGATCGTGTCGCCGACCGGGAACAGGCCCATCGAAACGGTGAAAAGCAGGATTGCGCGCGGGGTATCGCGCGCGGCCTTGCCGGTCGCCTCGATCGCCTCGACTGGGTCGGTCACGGCGCGGTCAGGTCGCCTCGAGCAGGGTCATCACGAAATGGGCCTTGCCTTCGCGGGCCTTCCGGGCCGCCGTATAGTCCGGCGAATTGTAGAATTCCTTGGCGCGCGCGGCGGAGGGAAATTCCAGCAGCACGACGCGGGGCACATCCCATTGGCCTTCGACCTGCTCCATCGCGCCGCCGCGGGACAGATACTTGCCGCCGTATTTGTGCACGGCATCGAAAGCCAGGCGCTTGTACTCCTCCATCCCGTCGGGATCGGACACGAAGGTCTGTACGATCATGTAGCTGGTCATCGGTAACCCCCATTGTTGTGACTGTGTCGGCGCAAGTATGCCGATTTGTGACCAGGGCTGTCGAAGGTTCCTTGGGATCGGGCGGAGCGGCCGGCCTTGCGCCAATCCTTGCCGTCGGCCGGGGCCGTCGCAGTGGGAGCGCCGTCCTTGGGCGGATCGGCCTGACCGTCCCACTCGGCGCGCGGATCCAGCGATTTGGCGGCCTGGGTGGTGTTGGGCATGGCGACATGCGGTCCCTGCTCGTCCTTCTGATGCGCCATGGCACGGCCCCCTCCCGAAGGACGTGTCAAACCATCCTTGGCGCCATCCTAGGGGGAGTGTCCCGGAACGCCATCGCCGCCGGCCGCTCGCCGCGGAAGCTTCATTCATAGGTGGGCCAGGGACGGAGGGGACAGGGGCGAGGTCCGCGCTAGCGCTTGGCCGCCGGATCGTTGTCGTTCGCCTCCCGCTTCAGGCGACTGATGATCGATTCGCGGTAGTCCAGATCCCAGACGACCCTGCTGAAATCGATCTCACCATCCTCGGGATCGCCAGACCGGGGGCGGTGTCCGGGTGGAAAGCGTTTTATGCACATGCCTCGCCTGCCTTTGCCGTTTCATGGCAAAGGCAGGGTGGCGTCAGAAGCGGGCCGCACCGGGGCGCGAATGGAGCGAAATTCGGACGGGTTGCGCCGCCGCTTATCGCCCGGTCGCGTAGTTCAGGGCCTGGTCGAGATCGCGGATGATGTCTTCGACCGTCTCGATACCGATCGACAGGCGGACGACATCGTCGCCCGCGCCCGAAGCGGCGCGCTCGGCGGGTTCGAGCTGGCGATGAGTGGTCGAGGCCGGATGGATGATTAGGCTGCGCGTGTCGCCGATATTGGCGAGATGGCTGAACAGCTGGCAGACCTCGACCATTTTGATGCCGGCTTCGTAGCCGCCCTTGACGCCGAAGGTGAAGAGCGCGCCGGGACCTTTGGGGAAGTATTTTTTCGCCAGCGCATGGTAGGGGCTGTCCAGCAGACCGGCATAGGAGACCCAGGCGACGGCCGGATGCTTGGACAGGTATTCGGCGACGGCCTGCGCGTTCTCGATATGGCGCTGCATGCGCAGGGCCAGGGTCTCGATGCCGTTCAAGGTCAGGAAGGCGTTCATGGGGGCCATGGATGCGCCGAGATCGCGCAACCCGACCGCGTGGCCCTTCATGGTGAAGGCCATATCGCCGAAGGTCTCGGCGAAGACCAGCCCGTGATAAGCCGGATCGGCTGCGGCCAGGGCGGGAAATTTGTCGTTCTGTGCCCAGTCGAAATTGCCCGAATCGACCACGCCGCCGCCGATCGAGGTGCCGTTGCCCGAGAGGTATTTGGTGGTCGAATGGATCGCCAGATCGGCGCCCCAGTCGAAGGGCTTGTTGAGATAGGGGGTGGCCAGGGTTGAATCGACGATCAGGGGGATGCCATCTTTATGGGCGATCTCGGCGACCGGCTCGATATCGACGATGATGCCGCCCGGATTCGCCAGGGTCTCAACGAAGATCGCCTTGGTCTTCGGCCCGATGGCGGCCTTGAAGTTCTGAGGATCGCCCGGATCGACGAAATTGCAGGTCCAGCCGAAGCGCTTGAAGGTTTGGCTGAACTGGGTCACGGAGCCGCCGTAGAGATTGCGCGAGGCGACGAAATCATCGCCCACATCCATCAGCGCGCTCATGGTCAGCATCTGGGCCGCATGACCCGATGCGGTGCAGGTAGTGCCGCGCCCGCCTTCGAGGGCGGCAAGGCGTTCTTCCAGCACCGCGACGGTCGGGTTGGTCAGGCGCGAATAGATATAGCCGTAGGTCTGCAGGTTGAAGAGCGAGGCGGCATGGTCGGCATCGTCGAAGACGAAGGAGGTCGTCTGGTAGATCGGCGTCTGGCGCGCGCCGGTTGCCGGATCGGGAGCCGCGCCCGCATGGATCGACAAAGTGTCGAAGCCATAGCCGAAACCAAAGCCTTCGCCCGCCGCGCTGTTTTCATTTTCGCCGTTGTCGTTCTCGCTCATCTCAACCTCTTAACCTGCGTCGTTTGCTGGAAATCATACCGGAATTCATGCCGCTCCAGCCCAGTTCGCCGTGGAGCCGGCCGTATTCGATCTTGGGGCAGTGATTCATGATCACGGTCAGGTCCGCCGCCTCGGCCCGCGCCGCCGCTTCGTCGTTGCGCACGGTCAGCTGCATCCAGATCACCGAGATGCCCTTCTCGGGCGCGAGGGCGATGGCTTCGTCCGTGATCGCGTCCGCCGCCTCGGAATTGCGGAAGATGTCGACCATGTCGAAGCGGTCCGGAATCTCGGCGAGGGAGGCATAGACCGCCTCGCCCAGAATCTCCTGGCCGGCGTCGCGCGGATTGACCGGGATGACGCGGTAGCGCTTGGTCTGGAGGTATTTCATGACGAAATAGCTCGGCCGGTTCCAGTTGGAACTGGCGCCGACCATGGCGACGGTCTTGACCCCGGCGAGGACGTCTCGGATCAGCGAATCGGGATAGCGGTCATGATCCATCCAGCGGCCTATTCGTCGCGCCAGACGGGTTTGCGCTTTTCGATGAAGGCGTCGATGCCCTCGGCCGCGTCGGCGAACATCATGTTATCGGCCATCGAACAGCCGGCGAGGGCATAGGCGTCGTCCAGTCCCAGTTCCATCTGGCGATAGAAGGTATCCTTGCCATGGGCGATGGCGGGCCAGGACTTGGCGGCGATGGCCTGGGCCAGTTCGGCGACGGCCGCGTCCAACTCGCCGTCCTCGACCGCGCGGTTGACGAGGCCGATCTTGGCCGCCCGGTCGGCATCGACGAAGGCGCCTGTCAGCAGCAGTTCGAGGGCGTGCTTGCGGTGCAGGGCGCGGCCCACGGCGACCCCCGGCGTGGTGCAGAACAGCCCGGCATTGATGCCCGAGGTCGCGAAGCGGGCCGAGTGGGCTGCGACGGCGAGGTCGCAGCTTGCGACGAGCTGGCAGCCCGCCGCCGTGGCGACGCCGTGGACCCGTGCGATCACTGGCTGGGGCATGCGCGTGATGCTGGTCATCATGTGGCTGCAGGTCTCGAACAGGGAGCCGTAATACTGCCGGCTGGGCTTGGCGCGCATCTCCTTGAGGTCGTGACCAGCACAGAAAGCCTTGCCCTCGGCCGCGATCACGACGACGCGGACCGTGCGGTCCTCGCGGATCTCGTCGAGCGCGGCCTGGAGGGCGGCGAGCAGCGCCTCGGACAGGGTGTTGTATTGGGCCGGCCGGTTGAGGGTCAGGGTCGCGATCCCGTCGCGGTCGTCGCGCAGCAGAATTGGCGTCTCCGCCGCCTCGGCCGTCGCTGTCTTCGTGCTCGCGCTCATCCCCCGGACCCATCGCAGTTGCGAAACCGTTGCCGGAATTCTCTGTCTGTCGGTCTCCGAAAGCAAGAGGTGGGCCGTGTTCTCTTGCCAGCATCGCGCCCCCCGCCTATCAGGGGCTCCATAAGCGAGAGTCGCATCACGGTCGCGGAATTCGAGGATCTGGTTGAGGAGGCCGCGCCCTTCGCCGCCGATTACGATTTCCGGGTCGAGAGCCTCGAGAGGGGCGGGGCGGTGGCGCGCCTGCCGGCCAGCGAGCGGCATCTGCGGCCGGTCGGCACGGTTTCCGGCCCGGCCATGATGGCCCTGGCCGATTTCACCATGTATGCCGTGACCCTGTCGGAGGTTGGTCGGGTCCCGCTGGCCGTCACCACCAGCCTCAACATCAATTTCCTGCGCGGGCCCAAGCCCGGCGATGTGGTGGTGAAAGGACGGACCCTGAAGGCCGGTCGGCGGCTCGTCGTGCTGGAGGTCGATGTCTATTCGGATGGTGTTGACGGGCCGGTGGCCCATGTCACGGGGACCTATTCCGTGCCGCCGGAAGAAACCGAAGTCGTGTGACACGGTATTATATTACCGCAACGCTAGTGGTCTGAAATAACGCAATAAATCGCTCCTTTCGGCGAATAAACCTGTTGACAGGGGGCAAGCTGTTTCCCATACTCCGCGCCGCTTCGAAAACGGGTTGCGTGCGCGTTCGCGCGTCGCGGCCGAAAGAGCCTGGGAGCTCAAACGTCATGAAGACCTACAGCGCCAAACCGGCGGATATCGAGAAGAAGTGGCTTCTGGTTGATGCGGAGGACCTGGTCCTGGGCCGCATGGCCTCGGTCGTCGCCATGCGTCTGCGCGGCAAGCATAAGCCGAGCTACACACCCCATATGGATTGCGGCGACAACGTCGTCGTGATCAATGCCGAGAAGGTCCACTTGACCGGCAATGCCAAGCGCCAGGACAAGCGCTACTACTGGCATACCGGCTATCCGGGCGGGATCAAGCACCGCACGGCCGATCAGATCCTGACGGGCGCCCATCCCGAGCGGGTGGTCGAGAAGGCGATCGAGCGCATGCTGCCCAAGGGCGTGCTGGGTCGCCAGATTTTCAAGAATCTTCGCGTCTATGCCGGGCCCGAGCATCCGCACACGGCCCAAAGCCCCGAGTCGCTCGACATTGCGGCGATGAACCCCAAGAACAGTAGGCGGACCTAGTCATGGCCGATTCCGACACGACGATTCCGGCGGAACAGGGCGGCGCCACCCTGGGAGACGCTCTGGGCGAGGCCCTCGGCCGCCCGGCCAGCACGGCCGACGATATTGCTCAGGACGAAGGCGCGCGCCAGCCGGTGCGCGACGAGTTCGGCCGGACCTACGCCACGGGCAAGCGCAAGGACGCGGTGGCCCGGGTCTGGATCAAGCCGGGCACCGGCAAGATCACGGTCAACGGCCGGACATTCGAGGTGTATTTCGCCCGGCCCGTGCTGCGCATGATGATCGAGCAGCCGTTTCAGGTCGCGGCGCGCGACGGCCAGTTCGACGTCGTCTGCACGGTGCGCGGCGGCGGCCTTTCCGGCCAGGCCGGCGCGGTCCGCCACGGCATCTCGAAGGCGCTGAACCTCTGCGAGCCCGAGCTTCGTGGCGTGTTGAAGGCCGGCGGCTTCCTGACCCGCGATTCGCGTGTCGTCGAGCGTAAGAAATACGGCCGCGCCAAGGCCCGCCGTAGCTTCCAGTTCTCCAAGCGTTAAGCGGCAAGACCCAGTTACGGAAAAGGCGCTGTCCGCGGACAGCGCCTTTTCTTTGCTCGGGGCTGGCTCGGGCCGGACGTTCGCCCCTCAACCCGCCTCTTCGATCACCTGTTCGGCGGCACGCAGACCGGAGAGATAGGCGCCGTGGACGGTCGCCTTGTATTCGAACATCGTGTGCTCGCCGCAAAGGTAGAGGCGATCCTCGACGGGCTCGGTCAGGGGGTCGAAGTCGCCCGGCGTGGTGCCGGAACGCGGATAGGAATAGGCGCCCAGGGCATAGGGGTCGGTCGACCAATGGGTGGTCAGGGTCTGGATCGGCTGGCCGACCGCGTCGCCCCAGACGCCGCGCAGGACCTCCAGCGCATCCTTGGCCATTTCGGCGTCCGACATGCGTTGCGCGACCGGGGCATAGGCGCCGACTGAAAGCCCCAGCAGGATGTTCTCGTTCGTGAAGGTGCGGTAGCTCAGCCAGAATCACCAGCGGCCCTTGGTCTCGGCCATGACGCCGAAATACTGGGTTTCCACGCCCCAGAAGGCCTTTTCGAACTTGAAGGCGATTTTGGTGACCGGTTTGAAGCCGATCTTGCCGATATCCGTCTGGTATTCGGAGGGCAGCGCCGGATCGAAGGGGACCTTCTTCGCCTTGAGGACGCCGAGGGACAGGCTGCAGACGCAATAGTCGCCCTCGAAGGCGCCGGCGGAAGTTTCGGCGGTCACGCCGTCATCGTCGTAACGGATAGCCGAGACGACGGTCATGAGACGAATATTCAAATCCTTGGCGATGGGCTCCAGAATTACCGAATAGCCGGTGGTGATGACCACGTCCGGAGTGGGAAAGGCGCTGTCGTCGTCGCGGTAGACGGCGGAGACATCCTCCATCGGGGCGCCGTCTTGGAACTCGCTATAGGCGGTGAACGCCTAGCGCAGCAGGGGATCCCTGCAGGGCGTCCGGGAAGCGGGCTCTCAACACCTGGGCGAGGCTGCGGGTGTCGTTCGATTCCAGGTTCTCGTCGATCCATTCCAGGATCTCTTCCCATTCCTCGTCGGCTTCCTCGAGATCGTCCTCCGAAATTTCCTCTCCGGCGGCCGTAAGGACGGTCAGGCTGTCGTCGTCCGTGAGGGCGTATTTCGAGCCGACGGCATCGGCGAGCTGGCGCGCGGGATTGTCCGGGGAGCCGCCGTGAAACCAGCCGGCGCCGACCTCGGAGGGTGGGCCCATGGCGAAATCCGTGTATATGGGGCCGCCGATCCGGTCGCGGGCTTCGACCACCACGACCTCGGCACCCTGGTTGAGAAGAGACTTGGCGGCGGCGAGGCCGGAAACTCCCGCACCCACGACCACCACTTTGACCCCCTTCAGGGCTTGAGCCCGGGCCTGGCCGGCGGGCCGACAAGGCCAGGGCGCCCGAGGCGAAGAGGGCGGCCTTCAGGAAACGGCGACCATCGAGGTGGGATTGAGACATGAAGTTGGCGCGGATAGGTACCGGTGTAGAACCGATAGCTGCGGAAAATATTACGCAGCATTCGGGCCAGCAGGCGGCGAGGGTATTTCAGCCGGTCACGAAGGCTTGCTGCCGGAGGGCATCGGGCAAGGCTCCCGCCCACTCCTCTGGCAGGCACAGCCAGTCCATCGTGTCTTCCGTTCCGGGTGGCAGGAGGCGCAGGCGCCTGCAGTAGCTGCGCGCGGGCTGGATGCGGTAGCCGGCCTCGGTGAGCGGGCCCAGCTTGGTCGGGCCGTCGGTCTCGCAATAGATCACCGGACATTTCTCGGCGATGAGCTTTTTCGCTCCGGCGAGGACCAGATGCTCCACGCCCTCCACGTCGATCTTGAGGAAGACGGCGGCGAACGGATCGAGCCGCGCGCGGATGTTCGGATCGTCCAGGGCCACGGCGGGGACGGCGATCTCGCGCGCCTCGGCGAAGCGCTTGCCCACCAGGGTCGAGGTGCCGCGATTGCGCGCGTCTTGCTCGAACGTGTGCAGGGTCAGGGTGCCGGCCTGGTCCGCGACCGCCATGTTCAGCAATTCGGCATTGCCCACATCGTTCTCGGCCAGGCGGCGCTCGGCCGCAGCGAAGATCTCGGGATGGGCTTCGAAGCCGAAGACCCGATCGAAGCGGCGGCAGATTGCGAGACTGTGATGGGCTGCATTCAGGCCGATATCGACGAAGGCGGCGGGACGCGGCAGTTCGGCGGCGATGGTGCGGATCGCCTCGATCAGGCCGATCTCGCAGCCGCCATAGATATAGACCAACCAATCCATCAGCACGGCGAGATCCCGCGATAGGTCTGGCCGTCCCAGAAGGGCGCGGCGAAAGGCGTATTCGCAATCCTGTCCGGGTCGCAGAGCAGGCGCAGCAGCCGGTCCTTGCCCTTGAAATCGGTGCCGTGGCCGATCGCGCGAGCGAGACGGCAGGAAAGAGGCGGTCTCGGCGGGAGGTCGGGCATCGGCTTCACGACCATGACGGAGGATGGGGCAAGTTAGGGGAGGAGACTCGACGCGCGCAAGGTTGACGCGCGCCCTTTCGTCGCGCGGTCCCAAGCGCTATACAGCGCGCGAAGAGCGAAGGAGCATGTCATGACCGAGCAGACCAACAAGGTCCGGGTCGCCATCCTGGGGGCCAGCGGCTACACCGGGGCGGAGCTTGTGCGCCTGCTTGCCCATCATCCGCAGACCGAATTGCACGCGCTGACGGCCGACCGCCGGGCGGGCGAGACCCTGGGCTCGGTTTTCCCGCATCTGGCCCGGCTCGACCTGCCGGCCATGGTGCGGATCGAGGAGGTCGATTGGTCGGGGCTGGACGGGGTCTATTGCTGCCTGCCCCACGGCACGACCCAGGAGATCATCGCCGGCCTGCCGACGCATCTGAAGATCGTCGATCTTTCGGCCGATTTCCGGCTCGCCGATCCCGCGACCTATGCCGAATGGTATGGCCACGAGCATCTGGCGCCCGAGCTTCAGACCGGGGCGGTCTACGGTCTGACAGAGCTGAAGCGCGAGGCTATCAGAGGGGCGCGGCTGATCGCCAATCCGGGCTGCTATCCGACGACCTCGCAACTGCCCCTCATCCCGCTGTTGGAAGCCGGGCAGATTGAGGCGCAGGACATCATCATCGACGCCAAGTCGGGGATCACCGGGGCAGGGCGCAGCGCCAAGGAAGCCAATCTCTTCGCCGAGGTCAGCGAAGGTATCCATGCGTATGGCGTGGCCAAGCATCGCCATTCCTCGGAAATCGAGCAGGGCCTGAGCGAGGCGGCGGGCGCGCCGGTGACGGTGAGTTTCACGCCCCATATGATGCCGATGAACCGTGGCATCCTGTCGACCATCTATGTGCGTCTGGCCAAGAGCGCCACGGCGGCCGATCTGTATGCGACCCTGGCAGGGCGCTACGCGGCGGAGCCTTTCGTCCATGTCCTGCCCGAGGGCGAAGTGCCACATACGCGGCATGTGCGTGGCTCCAACCTCTGCCTGATCGGTGTCGTCGCCGATCGGGCGCCGGGCCGCGCCATTCTGATTTCGGTCACGGATAATCTGGTCAAGGGCGCCTCGGGCCAGGCGATCCAGAACATGAACCTTGTGACCGGCCTGCCCGAGACGATGGGCCTGTCCCAGGAGCCGCTGTTCCCCTAGGGCGAATCGCCTATGCGGTCCTAAACGTCCGCGGATTCGGTGGGAATGCCGAGGACGACGACCGCGACGGCGCTTCCGGCTATAGCGGCGGGTGTTC
>Ga0115002_10009223_pt1 | contig 10814 bp, 9 predicted proteins | sample ArcticOcean_MG_C_8_FD_89576 | JGI IMG/M metagenome (GOLD analysis project Ga0115002, IMG submission 89576) | Marine microbial communities from western Arctic Ocean - ArcticOcean_MG_CB11_86 | ecosystem: Environmental > Aquatic > Marine > Oceanic | place: Arctic Ocean: Canada Basin | collected... | reverse complement strand
TGGCTTCGTCTTGGTGCGTGATGCCAAAGCGCGGCCCGTAACCTCCGCCGACGCTCTGAAGCCGGGTACGGATTTGACGCTCAAATTCCATGACGGTGAGGCGGCGGCTGTGGTAGCAGGCAAAAAGACTGGTGGAAAAATACCCGCTCCCGATAAGGGGAGTGGAGAGCAAGGCTCGCTGTTGTGAGGCATCTTGCGCTCCTAATCGCATTTGCATTCACCTATCTGATACTGCTTCCACAGCCTGCAGCTGAGGAAATTCGCCTGGATGGTGAAGTTATGCAGGGCGGCATGGTGCGCGGCAGCGCGGTGCTAGGGACGGTGATCACGCTGGATGGGCGCGCGCTGCGGCTCTCGCCCGCAGGCCATTTTGTTTTTGGCTTTGGGCGTGATGCACTTCCAGAGGCAGAGCTGATGGCGGTTCATCCCGACGGCAAAGAGGAGACATGGACGCTCACGATTAGGGCGCGCGAATATGATATTCAGCGCATCGAGGGCCTGCCGCGGAAAATGGTCACGCCGCCGGCAGAGACCTTGGCGCGTATCCGGGCGGAGAGCGCCAAGGTGCGGGCCGCGCGCGATATCGACAGCGCGGAGACACATTTTTCCGTGCCCTTCATATGGCCGGCAAAGGGGCGGATTTCGGGCGTCTATGGCAGTCAGAGAATATTAAACGGCGAGCCGCGTCAGCCGCATTTTGGCGTCGATGTGGCGGCGCCGACGGGAACGCCAGTGCACGCGCCGGCTGCCGGCGAGATTCGCTTGGCCGAGCTCGATCTCTATTATTCCGGCGGCACCATTATTCTCGATCACGGCCACGGTCTCAGCTCATCATTCCTGCATATGAGCCGGGTCGATGTGGTGGTCGGGCAGCAGGTTGCGCAGGGCGAGGTTATCGGCGCTATTGGCGCCACCGGGCGCGTCACCGGCGCCCATCTCGATTGGCGCATGAATTGGTTCGAGCAACGGCTCGACCCGGCGCTATTGGTCGCGGCACAGGTGCCTAAGCCGAAGCTGAAACCACAACCACAGCCGGCGAACTAGCTCACTTTTCCTTCGGCCACCTATTATGCAGCCACAGCCACTGGCCGGGCCGCTCGCGTATCCAGCCTTCGAGCATGCGGTTAACCTGGCTCATGGCCTTGGCGACATCGCGGCCGGTATCGCCACTGCGCGTAATTTCAAGCTCGGGATAAATCGTCACACGAAAATGGCACCCCTTGAGCCGTTCGGCGCGCACCGGCCAGATCGGCAAATTATATTTAAGCGCCAGTTGTGCCAAGGCCGGCGCCGTCATGGCATCGCGGCCAAAGAACGGTACGGCAATACCGTCATTCATTTTCTGATCGACCAGCATGGCGGTATAGCCGCCCTGCCTGACGTGGCGCACCATTTCGCGTGCGCCGGAAGCACCCTTGGCAATGGCGTTCTCGGTAATACCTTCGCCGCGGACGCGGCAGATCAGGCAATCCACATAGGGGTTGTTGGGCGCGCGGTAGACAAAGGCAATGGGTATGCCGGATTGAACTAGCGGCAGGCCGGAGGTTTCCCAATTGGCAATATGGCCGGTGAAAAAGAGTGCGCCATGCGGCAGTTTTTTTATGGTTTCAAGATGCTCTTGGCCGATCACTTCCATGTGCCCGCCCGGCTCAAAGGCGCGGAATTTCTTGAGATGTGGATATTCGCCGACGACCCGCCCCAAATTGCGCCACATCTCAGCTAGGGCGCGCTTGGTTTCGACGCGGGATAGCTCTGGCATGGCGCGCGATAGATTTTTTTGCGCGCGGGCGTGTACCGGCAGCAGGGGTCCCAATGTTGCGGCAACCGTGCCGGCCATAAATGACGAGAGCGGCAGCGGCAAAAGTCGGAACAGAGCGAACAAGGCGCTGACGCAGGCGCCTTCCACGGCATAACGCAGGCGCTTAGTCATTGTGGGCGACCCGAGCAATGCCAGGCAATGCCGGCTCCAGCAACTTATGTACTGCGTCGAGGTCCTGCCATTCGAGACGGACAACAACCGGCTGCACCATTGGCTTGGCCTCCTCCGGCAGGCGCACCCAATCTTTCTCCGTGGTGACGGCAATGGCGCCCTGGGCGCCGGCATTCTCAATCAAATCCATGATTTCATCTGGCGAATAGCGGTGATGATCGGGGAACGGCACGCGCCCGATCACCTCACAACCGATAGCTTCCAGGGTGCGGAAGAATTTCTCCGGTCGGCCAATGCCGGCAAAGGCAACGACGGCGCGTTCGCGTAATTTATGCGCTTGCAGAGATGGTATGATCTCGGCGCGCAACAGCGGCAGAGAATAGGGCGCCAATATATCGCATACGTCGACCTCGTCCGGCCCAACCAAAACAACCGCGTCGGCCTGCGCCAACCCGCGCGCGATTGGTTCGCGCAAGGGGCCGGCGGGTATTTGCCGGCCATTGCCAAAGCCGAAGCCGCCATCGACAACGATCAGCGAGATGTCTTTGATCAAAGACCGATTCTGCAAACCATCATCCATGATGATGATCTCGGCGCCGTCGGCGATTGCCGCCTTGGCGCCGGCCAGGCGGTCGCGCGACAGCCATGTCGGGCCCCGGCGCGCGAGCAGTATGGGTTCATCGCCGACCTTGCGGGCACTGTGTTGTTTCGGGTCAACGCGCAATGGTCCGCGCTCCGAGCCGCCGTAGCCGCGGGTGAGAAAATGCGCCATGTGGCCGCCTTCACGTATGAGCTTGGCCACGGCCATAGCGGTCGGCGTTTTGCCGGCGCCGCCGGCGATCAGATTGCCAACGCAGATTACCGGCACGCTAGCCTGCTGTGGCGTGACACTGGCGCGCTGCATTTGGCTGAGCACACTATAGCTCCAGGTGACGGGCGCCAGCAGATTTGCCGCTGCGCCGCCTTTGCCAGGGCTCCAGAATTTAGGCGTGCGCATGGGTAGGCTTTTCTGCTTGCGCAAGCAGGCGCATGATTTCGCCTAGCGCGCTGGCGCTGGCGCCGCCAAGCGCGCGGGCGCTGATTTCCGCTGCGTCTGCTTGCGTTTGGCGCAGCGCCGGTTTTTGCAACAAGGGCTCCAGGGCGTCGGCGAGGGCCTCGGCGCTGTTGATGCGCGTGAGCGCGTTGGCGTTGGCGAGGGTGGTGCAGGAGTCTTCGAAATTGCGCATGTCGGGCCCGGCCAGCAGGGCGCTGTTCAGCAGCGCCGGTTCGACCGGATTATGACCGCCATGGCTGGCCAGCGAGCCGGCGACAAAGACCGTTCCCGCCACTCGGTAAAGGAGGCCCATCTCGCCCAGCGTGTCGGCAATATAGATATCCGTCTCCGCCGTGATCGCCTCATCCCGGCTGCGGATCGCCACATTGAGGCCGCGCCCGCGCAACATCTGTACAATCTCCGCCGTGCGCACCGGATGGCGCGGAGCGATCAGGGTGAGGAGGTTGGGAATTTTGCCGGCGAGCGTGGCATGGGCCTCCGCCGCTGCGTGCTCATCGCCCGGATGGGTGCTGGCCGCTAGCCAATGGGGGCGGTTGCCGATGGCCGCTTTGAGAAACTCCAGAGCGGCGCCATCGACGGCAAGCGGCGGCGCGTCATATTTGATATTGCCGCCAAGGGTGACATGCTGCGCACCGAGCGCTTGCAGCCGTGCGCCATCCGCATCGCTTTGTGCGAGGACAGCCGAGAAGGCGCCGAGCAATGGTGTAATCAGGCGCGGCATCGTACGCCAGCGCCGGGCCGAGCGCTCCGACATGCGGGCGTTGACCATGATCATCGGGATGTCCCGCGCCGCTGTGCTCAACACTAGATTGGGCCATAATTCAGATTCGACCCATAGGGCCGCATCGGGCCGCCAATGGTTAAGAAATCGGCGGACGGCAGCGGGACGGTCAATCGGTACATATTGATGGACCATGCCCATCTTCAGGCGGCTTTCAAGAACCTGCGCCGAGGTGACGGTGCCGGAGGTGATCAGCACCGATAGGCCCTCCGCCACCAGGCGCTCGGCCAGCGGTAACACCGCCAGCGCTTCGCCGACACTGGCGCCATGTGCCCAGACGAGTCGCCCGTCGGGCCGTGCTTGCCCGGCATGGCCGAGGCGCTCGGCAAAACGCGCCGCATCTTCCTTGCCCTGTTTGCGCCGATGCGCCAGCCACAGATTGATCGCCGGCCCGGCAAGTTGGCTGATGCTGCGATAGAGCGCCGGTGTGGCGAGAGCGCCAATCATGTTGGTGCCTCCTCTGCCGGCGAAACGACTGGGACGCCAACGCGTTTATCGGCGGCTTCGGTAAGTGCATTGAGGCTTTGTTCTAGCTCCAGGCGCGCTGCTTCGAGCGCTGCTTCATCGGCGTCGCGGGCAACATAAATGGGCGCGCCCCATAGATAGATGCCGCGGCTAAACGGCAGCGCAATGACGAAGCGATCCCAACTTGAGGCGAGCTTGCAGCGCGAGACGGCGTAGGTGGCGGGGATGATCGGTGCGCCGGACAGGCGGGCGAGGAGAATGATACCGGCCTGCGCCCGCATGCGCGGGCCGCGTGGGCCGTCCGGCGTGATGGCGACATTCTGACCGCCCTGAATCGCTTTCAGCATGGTCCTGAGCGCCTTGGAGCCGCCGCGCGAAGTCGAGCCGCGAATGGTACCGACGCCAAAATGATGTACCGTGCGAGCGATCATCTCGCCGTCCCGGTGCTGGGAGATCATCACGCTGAGCGGCCCGCGCTTGCGCCATCCGGTCGGCGCCATCAGCAAACGGCCATGCCAGAAGGCGACAATAAAAGGCTGCCCCTCCTGGTTCATTTGATCCGCCGGCGCGCGCCCTTCTTCGTGCCAGCGTCCGGTGACATAAACGAGACGAATATAATTTGCCGCGACCCAACAGATGAAGGTCTGAGAAGCGGACGAGCGCGTTAGGCGCTTGAGCACGTTCAGTCTTCCGCGCCGTCGGTGCTCGCTTCAGCCACTCCGCTCGCCGGCACATTTTCGAGCGAATAGAGCCGGGCATAGGCGCCGTTCTTGGCTAACAGCGCCTGGTGCGAGCCTGATTCAATAACGCTACCATCCTTGATGAAATGGATGATATCGGCTTCCTGCACGGTAGTCAGTCGGTGGGCAATAACCAAAGTGGTGCGGCCCTGCATGAGCTGGCTCAGGCTTTGCTGAATTTGCCGCTCGGTTTCCGGATCAAGCGCCGAGGTCGCTTCGTCGAGCAGCAGGATCGGCGCGTCCTTTAACATGGCGCGAGCGATGGAGAGGCGTTGGCGCTGACCGCCGGAGAGCTTGGCGCCATGCTCGCCAATCAGCGTGTCATAGCCGTCGGGCAATCTATCTATAAAGGCGTTGGCGTCAGCGTTCTCGGCAGCGGCAATGATTTCCGCCTCGCTTGCGGTGGGGCGGCCATAGGCGATGTTGGCGCGCACGCTATCGTCGAACAGCACGGTTTCCTGGCTCACCAAACCAATGGCGTCGCGCAGCGATGCAAGATCAACGGAGCATACATTGGTGCCGTCGATGGTGACCGTGCCGCTCTCGGCATCATAAAACCGCGGCAGTAAATTGAGGATGGTCGATTTACCCGCGCCTGATGGGCCGACCAGCGCCACCGTCTGGCCCGCCGGTACATTGAGCGAAACATTTCTCAATGCCGCCGTGCCGGTGCCATAGGTAAAGGATACTTTGTTGAAGATGATTTCACCGCCCTTTACGATTAGCGCGGAGGTACCGGGCACTGTTTTAATACTCGGCTCGGTATCAAGCATATCGAAAACCCGCTGTGTCGCCGCCAGGCCCTCCTGCAAATTGGTATTCAGGTTGGCGAGCGCTTTTAACGGTTGGTAGGCGAGCAGCATGGCGGTGATAAAGGCGAAAAACTCGCCCGGCGTCAGCGTCTCCTCGACCACTTGCCAGCCGCCATAGAGAATGACCAGAGCGACAAACACTCCGCCCAGAGTTTCCATAATAGGTGAGGCGGCAGCTCGGGTGCGGAGCGCTTTATAAATCAGGCGAAAGACGCTTTCGATCAGGCGCTCGGTGCGCTCTGATTCGTAGGCCTCCATATTATATGCTTTGACGTGGCGCGCCCCCTGGAAGGCTTCATTGAGGCGTGCGGTAAAGCGGCCGAGCTCGTCGAGCGCCGAGGTCGAAACCTTGCGCATGCGCCGACCGATACGAATGATCGGATAAATCGCTATGGGAAAGACGACAAAGGCGAGGAGCGCCAATTTCCAATCCTTCTCAAACATCACCCCTACGAGAAATAGCAGAGTCAGGGAATCCTTGATCAGGCCGGTCAGTGCATTGGCCACGGCGTTGCGCATCAAATTGATATCGTTGGTCATGCGCGAGACCAGTTTGCCCGATGCGGTTTCGTGAAAAAAGGCGAGGTCGAAGCGGATCACATGGCCGAACAGTTTGGCCTGCAAATCGGCAATGATGCGTTGGCCGACAAAAGCCATCAGCACCGCCTGGCCATAAGTAGCCGCGCCTTTCAGCAGAGTGACGATGATCACCGCAACCGGCACCAGGATCAGCATGTCCTGGTCCTTGTCGATGAACACATCGTCCAGCACCGGCTCCATCATATAGGCCATTGCTGCCGTGCCGCCGGCGGCGACAATCATGCACAGCACGGCCAACGCCAGACGCGGTAAATAGGGACGCACATGTTGGCGCACCAGGCGCACGAGCAGGGTGCGCGTGCTCTGAGCGCGCGGTTGAGAATTCTTGTCGGTCACTGGTTTCTCAGCCTTCAGCGGATTTAAACCCTAGAGCACGTCATGTTCGCATGCGCTCACACGAGATGCTCTATCTCTTTGAAATTGAAGCAAATCACAACCAACAGCAATGTCGCACGTGATTCCACCTGCTCGGAATTTACTCTAAGCGCTTGAATCTAAGTAAGATTTATATCACGACAAAGGGAATACGGGCAATCGTCGGGCTGGCTCATTTTTCCGCCCACTCCCGAAGCTCATCCATCAATGCCGGGTGAAGATGGCCGTTGCTCGCCAAGCTGGTTGGGTGGAGCGGGCGTTCCTGATTGAAATTGAACGGCTTGCCGCCGATGCTGCTGACTTGGCCGCCAGCTTCAGTGACCAGCAGGCAGCCGGCGCAGATGTCCCAATCGGCTTTGGGCCAGGCGCTGGCGGCGGCATCGAAGCGCCCGGCGGCGACCAGGGCCAGCTTGTAGGCGATCGAGCTCATGGCGCGCACATTGTCCGCCGCAAAGCGCTCCGGCCAGCCGGCTTCGCGGTGTTCGGAGCGGCTGGCGAGAATGTTCAACCCCTTGCGCTGGCTGCGATCCGTGACCGAGATTTTGCGGCCATTAAGATAGGCGCCGCCGCCCTTTACCGCTTCGAACATTTCTTCCTGCGCCGGATTAAATACGACGCCAAGGAGTGGCGCGCCGTCCTCAATCAGGGCGACGGAGACAGCGAATTCCGGCACGCCGTTGAGGTAACTGTTGGTGCCGTCAATCGGATCGACTACCCAAATACGGCGCCGCGTCAGTCGCTCGTCGGTATCTTCAGATTCTTCCGACAGCCAGCCATAGTCAGGCCGCGCCGCCATCAGCCGATCGCGCAGCACATCATTGGTTTCGATATCCGCTTCGCAAACTGGGTGATATTTGCTTTTACGCCATACTTTTTGCTCGGTCTGGAAGCGGCTTTGGGCGCAGGCGCCGGCATCGCGCACGGCCTGCACAAGCAATTCGTGATCGGCGCCGCCGCGCTCGATTTGGTCGTTGTTCACGAGCCGGCGACGGTCATGCCATCGACCCGCACCGTCGGCGCATCGATGCCGTAGCGGAAATTGAGATCATTAGCTGGTGTGAGATGGGCGAACATGTCTTTCAAATTGCTGGCGACAGTCAGTTCGCTCACCGGCCAGGCGATTTCGCCCTTGTCGATCCAGAAGCCGGCAGCGCCGCGGCTGTAATCGCCGGTCACGCCGTTGATTCCCATGCCGATCAGCTCTGTTACATAGAGGCCGCTCTCAATATCGCCGATCAGCTCTGCCGGGCTGGCCGCACCGGCTTCAAGATAGAGGTTGGTGGGCGCTGGTGAGGGTGGGCCGCCGATACCGCGCGACGCATGGCCAGTGGAGCTAAGCTCAAGCTGGCGGGCCGAGCGCGAATCAAGCAACCAGGTGGTGAGGATGCCGTCTTCGATGATCTTGCGCGCTTTCGTTTGAGCGCCCTCGCCGTCGAACGGGCGTGAGCGCGCGCCGCGTTTGCGGTGCGGGTCATCAACCACATTGAGGCCGGGGGCGAAAACCAGTTGGTTCAGCTGGTCTTTCAGGAAGCTAGTGCCGCGTGCCACGGAAGCACCGGAAATAGCGCTGGAGAGGTGGCGGATCAGGCCGCCCGAGACGCGTGGGTCATAGACCACGGGCACTTGGCCGGAAGGCGCCTTTTTCGGATTAAGACGGCGCACCGCGCCCACCCCGGCATTTTTGCCGATTTCCTCTGGGCTGGCCAGATCCTCCTCGAAACAGGCGGAAGACCAATCGTAGTCTCGCTCCATGCCGGTATCTTCGCCGGCGAGTACCGAGGCGCTGAACGAGAAACTCGATTTTTCATAGCCGCCGGAAAAGCCACCGCTGGTTGCTAGCGCCACCTGGCTGCGGCTCCAACCGGCGTCGCCGCCTTCGGAATTGGTGACGCCCGGTACGGCGCGCGCCGCATCTTCGGCGCGCTTGGCCCATTCGATCAATTGCGCTGGTTCAGGCTCGCGGTTGTCGACCAAATCGAGATCCAGCCATTCGCGCGCCAATTGGTCGGGCGCGATAAGGCCGCAATAGGGATCTTCCGGCACAGCGCGCGCCATGGCGAGGGCGCGGGTGACCGCTTCATCGAGCGCATCCTCGGCGAAATCGGTGGTCGAGACCATGGCCTGCTGATGGCCGAGAAACACCCGTAAGCCCAGATCACGTCCTTCCGAGCGCTCCAAATCTTCAGCCTTGCCCAGGCGGTAGCTGGCGCTGAGCGAGATGCCATGGACGACCACGGCGTCAGCCGCATCGGCACCGGCCTTTTTGGCCTTCTCCAGAAGGGTGGCAAGCATTGCGGAGGGATCGCTGATCGCGCTCATGACATCGCCCTGAATAATTGAAATATAATGTTTTGGCTGGGCGCCCAGCTCTGGCTCGGCGCCCGGTTACGCGTCCGCTTACATATATAGTGTTGCTTGCCCGCCCGCGCCAGCACCGTTACGCCGCATCTAGCAATCCCTCGACCCGCATCCAGGCGACGAGATCGGCGAACATGTCACGCAAAGCCACCGGTTTGAAGCCAAGTTCTTTTATCGCCTTGGAACAATCGATCAATTGATTGAGCGACATCAGGTTGAACATTTCGGGCGTCATGCCGGGGTCGCGCTCTGAAGAGCCCTCGGGCGCTCGGGCGCCGACCAGCCTGGAGACCACTGCGCCGACCTCGGCAAAGCTCGCCTGGGCGCCGGCCAAAAGATACCTCTCGCCGCGCCGGCCTTTCTCAAATGCAGCAATATGGGCGCGCGCAACTTCTTCCACATGACAAAAGGCGGCGCCGCCGGTGCCCACGGTGTCCAGCTTTGCCGCAGCAACAGCCTGAACAAACGGCCCCCAAATAACGCCGTCAAACGGCCCGACCACATTGGCCGGATTGATCACCACCACATCAAGGCCATGTTCCAGTCCCTTCAGGGCTTCATCCTCGGCCCGTTTTTTGGTGCGGAAATAATTGATCCGAATATCGTCGACATTGCTGGGCGAATCTTCGTTGATCTCGATATTGTCCTGCAATCCCCAACTGGCGCCGGACGAGGTGTGAATGAAGCGTCGCACCTTTTTTCTGACGGCGCAGGCCACCATGTTGCGGGTGCCGATGATATTGTCATCATTCTGCGCCGCGTCACCGGCAGCATCGAAGCTGACATTGCCGGCCATATGAAACACTGCGTCCACCCCTTTGGTCATTGCCGCATCGAGCGAAGCGGGGTCGGTGATATCGCCAATGACGCGTTCCGCGGCAAAGCGCGATAGGTAAGCAAGGTTCGAACTTGCCCGGTGCAAGGCGGTAACCCGCCACCCGGCGCGGATCAATTGGTCGACCAGATTGACGCCGATAAATCCCGAGGCGCCGGTGACGAATGCGGTTTTTACCGCCATATTAATCTCCGCTGCCATGATTTTCGCTGCCATTGAGATTTTCGGCGAGCGCCGCGTGAAGGGGTTGGAGATGTTTGTCAAAGAGCTGCCAGTAGCCGATCTCACCTCTGTTAAGTTTGGGAAGTGCAGCTGTGGCTTCGAAGTCGAAGCCCGAATAGGTGGTCAGTTGCGCCGCGCTGGCAGGGCTGTCTTCGACCAGGGCTTCATATTCGACCATTATAATGCGATCTCCATAAAGGCGGCGCCAATGAGTCTGAGCTTTGGCTCGTTGCGCCATGAAATGGGCGATGTCCGAAAAATCATATGCGTAGGTATGGCCCTGCTCATAGCGTTTGAAATAAATCAGCAGCGCATTGTCGAGCGGCTCACGCGTGCAGTAAATAAAACGCGCTTCCGGCAGCGCTGCCGCGATCTCACCCAGGTGCAAAATGTTGCTGTCGAGTGTGCTTACGAAGAAACGCGTGTCGCAGGCGAGGCCGCGAATTTCTTTGCGGTAGACGGCACCGTGGCGGGCCAGCCTGTCATCGTCAGGTATTGTTTTTTTCAACGAAAGCCCGAGGCGTTGCCAATGCTCGCTCTCGCCGGCGGCAAAGACGCCGGCTTGCGAGGCCAGCAGCGATTCCACCAGGCTCTTGCCGCTGCGCGAAAGGACGAGAATGAAAATGGGAGTGGGCGCGCCTT
>Ga0115002_10009222_pt1 | contig 10815 bp, 7 predicted proteins | sample ArcticOcean_MG_C_8_FD_89576 | JGI IMG/M metagenome (GOLD analysis project Ga0115002, IMG submission 89576) | Marine microbial communities from western Arctic Ocean - ArcticOcean_MG_CB11_86 | ecosystem: Environmental > Aquatic > Marine > Oceanic | place: Arctic Ocean: Canada Basin | collected... | reverse complement strand
CATGACATCCTAGCCTAGCAGACCAATGAAACAAATCCTTCTCATACTAACCATCCTAGTGACAGGGTCACTCATGCTTTCAGTCGCCGAAACGCAGGACCAGAGTATATTGTCCAACCCAATTCGATTCGACCAAACCCCTCATGCGACGGCGATCATTTATTAAATAAATAATAGCTCCTGAAAGAACGCCCAGGACAATCCACAAAATAACTGGAGAAATGATAGCTAAAAACACGATTGATAAGTTAAGCAGAATAGGAGTCCTTCAATAAAGATGGATTAATATAGAATAACTGAATCCTCGTCTCAAGAACGCAATCACACCAAATATCCCACCTCTCAATCATGGTTCCCTATAAAGTATTATTCGTATGTTGGGGCAGTATTTGCCGGTCCCCTGCTGCTCATTGTGTTTTCCAAAAGCAGCTGGAAGAACAAGACCTGACTTCAAAAATATTCTGCGATTCCGCTGGCACCATCGGTATGCACACAGGGCAACCACCGGACTCAAGGATGCGAGAAGCTGCGGCCCGTCGCTCAATCTCTTTTTTCGGTCAATCGCGCAAATACCGTGAAAGTGACTTCTCAGACTTTGATCTGATACTGGCCATGGACCAGCGTAATCTGGCAGACCTCGAAGCCGCATTCCCTCCAGGAGAATCGCGAAGCAAACTTCAACTATTTGGCCATTTCATTGCCCCGAGTAATCCACCTGAGGTACCGGATCCCTATTACGGAGGTGGAAAGGGGTTTGATATCGTTTTGGATATGGTGGAAGAAGGCTGTTCAAATTTGGTCCAATTTATCCTGGAACAACAGGCTGTATAAAAAAGACAATGTGGGCTTCCATTTGCAAAAAGCTCTCCAATAAACTTGGGACGAAGATTGAATATCGGAGCAATCATTCAATACAGGGTGGCTGCATCAACAATACCCAAGCGCTGAAAACAACTCACGGATCCTACTTTGTTAAACTAAACAGCTTCGAACATCGCGCGATGTTCGAAGCTGAGGCTGAAAGCCTAAAAGCTATAAAATCTTCAAACGCAATCCGATGTCCTGAAGTGATACTTGCAGATGAAATCGAAGGGTACGCCGTATTGATACTTGAGTTCATCCCCATGCAACCTGCACTGGAAGATAGCATGGAAAAGTTGGGGCAACAACTTGCGATGTTACACAAGCAAACGGATGAACAATTTGGCTGGCATGGAAACAATTACATCGGACGCACGCCGCAACTTAATCAGAATAACACAAATTGGATTTCATTCTTTAAGAACCGGCGCCACGCATTCCAAATAGATCTCTGCGAAAAGAAAGGACTGTTTTAAGTGGGAAAGATAAACTGCTTGAAAACATCGAATCCCTCTTTGGCGACTATTGCCCTGTCCCTTCATTGCTCCACGGAGATCTTTGGGGAGGGAACATTGGTTTCGATATGGATGGCGAACCTGTGCTATTAGATCCGGCATGCTACTACGGAGATCGTGAAGCTGATTTAGCTTTCACGGAAATGTTTAGTGGATTCTCAGTAACGTTTTATGATGCTTACCAGAAGGCGTTTCCACTACATGAGGGTTACTTGTACCGAAAACGTTTATACAACCTCTATCACGAATTAAATCATTACTTTCTCTTCGGTGGTGCTTACGGCCAACATGCACAAGAAACGATCTGCTACTTACTAGACGTAGCGTGATTATTCGATTTCATATATTTCAAACAAAACAACTCCAGAGGATTCTCCAACTCCTGAAATCTGGAAGGTAAATATTCCTTCCTGAATATGTACTATCTCGGCTGCTTCCTTGTCTTCCAGCACTGGCAATCCAAAGCCCGAAATAATAGCGGCATCGCCAGAATCCGACCAATCGTCAATACTCAGCTCTTGGCCAATATCCGGAACCATTTTCAAAAAAGGATCCTGCAAAGTAGATGCCACGTCAGTTAATCCAGGACCAAGCGCCCGAACTAACACTCCTTTTTCAGCAAGGCCGGAGATTACCAGACCGCCTATCATCAATTCCTCACCCGTTCCAACCAATCCTCGGGTCGAAAGGTTAACCAATCGACAATCCGAACATCCCTCGGTTGCATCATAAATCTCTATCATTCCAACGGCCGGAAGTTCATCCACTTCATTACTCAAAATCACTGTATAGCTCCCGGACTGTAAGGTAGCAAAAATTGCACTTTCGTTTTCGTCAGTCGGCGGAATCTGAGTAGCCAGAATAGATTCTAGATCCGCCGAATCCATCCAATCGGAGTTAACAATTTCAAGCGGTTCGATTGCTGATGAACTAGTTAATTTCAATTTAGGATTAGTAACGATATTTGAAATATCACTGCCCTGAAGACTAGGTCCCAGCCCTCGAATATAAAGAGTCATATCGGGGCCTTCAGGAACAACAAAACCACCGATCAGCACCTCATCATTGCTACCAACTAGCCCACGAGTAGAAAGATTTACAAAATTTGTAGCAGCTTGCGTTTGAATGGCAGCAGAATCGGCAAAAGCTATCTCCGTGTCTGAGATGGTAGAAACGCGATACTCATAATCAGTCTCCGGCGAAAGAAAGCGGTCTAAATAGCCTGTAGAATCCTCGACTATTGTGGCTACGGTCTCCCATGAATTCGAACCAGGATTTCGGCGTTCTATCAAATAACCGGTTTCTCCAATGGACACGTCATCCCAGGAAAGGGTTACACCACGACTGGTTGAAGTTGAAACCATTAGATTTTCTGGTGCGACAATATTTGATTCGACAATCAAAGTAGCCACAGGGGAACGGTATTCTTCTCCACCTCCCGTAACAACCAACTGATAATCTCCGCCATCATTGTAGGACACAGATGACAAATTAAGAGTCGAAGCTGTTTCTTCTCCCAGGTTTTGCCCATCTTTTTGCCATTGAAAAAACCAGATGCGTTCCGCTGAACTCACGAATTCGGCGAAGAAGCTAACGTCGGAACTTAATACTACACGTTGGCTTTCTGGTTCAAATCGAAAATCAAAGTATTCCGGAAGATCAGAGGTCATTAATAAACCGTTGTTTCCTATAACAACCATTTTCCCAACCGCAGTGATTCCATGCCAGAGACTTACAGCTGTATCTGGTAAGCGGTCGATCCATGTCAATACTCTGTCGGATGAAGTAGAAAGTTTTCCGGAAATTCCTGTAGCAATAAAATAGCCATTTCGAAATCCAACACCGTAAAACGCTTCGTCATCCGGGACGCGCACCTGAATCCACTCGGCTCCATTATCTGTAATATAAATCCCACCCAATTGGTCTGCATTTACAAAGAAACCATCCCCGAATTCCAGATCACCGGGCATACTAGAAATTCCCTGGGTTACAACCATCTGCCAATTCATCCCGTCGCTTGAGCTATAAAAGTCGCTGCCAGCCCGGGCAAGGAATATTCCATTTCCAAACTCAACATCATCAAACTGGTCATGCTGTTCGTCATAAACTTTGGTCCAGGTCCGAGCGTCTTCCGAAATCCAGATTTCACCTTGACTAGATGAATTGGCATCTATGCCACCAACGCCTACGAATAGGCCTAGCCCGTATTGAATGGAAAGAATACTAACAGAAGTTGGTAGTTCTATAATTTCCCAATCTACCCCGTCTTCGGATACTATCAACTGAGGTCCATCACCGCATCCGACGAACAATCCCTGGGCATGCGTAAGTTGAAACAGTCGATTAAGTCCCGGAAAGTCCATCACCCCAACGTCCTGAAAATCAGGGGTAAAATAAACCGCGTTTGTAGCCCCAACACTTACAAACTTCCCTTCGGAAAATACGACCTCACTATAATCAACGGCACCGACCTCATCGATAATCGTCCATTGGTCGAGTGGGCCATTAAGATCATTGTCCTCAACCGTCACGACTACCTTGTTCGGCACGGCTAACGATTGAAGATCCGTAGCATTTAAATAAAGCAAATGGGTTTCTGAACCTTCTCGAAGCTCATCTTCAGGCGCTTGGATAATGATTTCCTTCACCTCGGAATCTCCATCCGCCCATTGAAGATCAAAGCTATGCGAATAATCATGTTCAGCCCCTGAAGTTAAATCTACTACCTGGAGGTCAACACTCGCCACGCCTGTTGCATTACCAAGCCGTTGAACAGTAACAGGTATTGAATTCCCGCCTTCAGTCAGACTCGCCTCGCTTTCAGTAAATCGAAACTGAGGGGAATCCCTCCCGATTTGACCAGCAGTTGCGGTATCGATCATTGCGGAGAGCTCTCCATCCATTCCACGAAACAATGAGTTGGAGCCAACATAAACCCCTACAATCAACCAAGGCTCAGTTTCGCCAGCTCTAGCAATCACGGGACCACCACTGTTACCCGAATAACTATCCAGTTCCTCACCACCGGCGTAGAGCCGGTTCTCAAAAGTATAACCACCATCGTAGACAGAGGAAGGGATAGGGGTCACCGAGAAGTTGCCTTTTTCTAAAGTAGAATGCACAAGCCATTTTCGTGAGTCTGATCCACTGTATTTACCAGATGGGTACCCAACAACTTCAAAGAAGTTCTTCCTCCCCAGGAAACCAGACTCGGCAGCCTGCGGATGCGCCCGCAATATTCCATAAGGGGTTGCGGTATCGTCACTAAATATCAGCAACAGTGAATCTCGATTGAAAGCCTCGAAAGGCGAGGTGGCATCCTGCCGATTTTCATCGTATTCGTGTAAAATATCGTCGTAGCCGGCGAGGCTCACAACCGAGGCAACATTCTCAAACGATTCACTCTGTGAAGATGATGCTGCAGGGTACCATTGCTGAAAAGCCAACCAAGGAGAGGCACCATCGGGAAGCGCTCCGTCCACCCAAGCTTCTTTCCAATAAACATGCGCGGCAGTTAACACGACACCAGGACCCACGGCGGCACCACTACCTGAAAGTTTTCCACTATTTGCCGAAGATGCACCGAATACCCTGCCAGCGAACACATAAGGAGCCATAACGGATTCGCTCGAATCCAGGGGCTCCGATTCTCCGTGCAGAAATTGCAACGCAAGCAACAGGATTAGTACTATAGATTTTCCAGGCATACGCTTCACCGTTACAATTTCCATATTCTAGCCAGCCGATTGACTGTGTTTGTTATCTCGTCCTGAAATTCCGGGTACCGTTCTTCATTCAACCAAACGGACAATTGATTGTATGCAGCGACGCTTCTCTCCCGCATGTCCTCGCGAGGAATCAGTAAAGAACCGGTTATAAGGTTAAATGAAAAGGTGGAGTTAAAGTTTGGAAAATTTTCTAGAAAGGTACGTTTTTCTTCTTCTGAAAAGATTTCAGTATCCAAATATGTTTCCGCCGCAGCCATTCCATCGCTGTCAATTGGATTTACTCGGGCCATTAAGGTCGCCCGAAACCCAGACGATCCATTTAAAAATTCTGGATGCTCAATCAGGTAATTCGCTCCAACCGACGCATGCTGCTGAAAGAATCGGTCGACAGAGATGGTCGCGGCATGACCGACCGCACGGTTAGGTGGCTGGGTCATCAATTCACCTAAGCGTTCCATGCTTATTAACTGCCCTCCCTGGACAGCAGCATCAAATGCATGCAAAAACGAAAACGTTGGTTCCTCCAGCCAAGTCTCGCGAACCAAAAGTTCCTGAACTTTGGCTTGGAGAAATTGTTGGTCAGAATCGGTCGAGGCGTGACGGGATAGGGTGCGCAAGGAAATAGCCCACTCGTCGACATTCTCTGATGTATTTAAAATGGTTTTGCCGACATCCACAGCCAATGCCGGATCCATTTTTTCCAACATATCCAGAAGCGCTGTCCGAAATGTTGGATAGGAATCTAAAAGGCCATCTGCACCGGGTGAGAAGCGACCAAATGCAAATCCATCTTCGCCACTTTCCAGTACGGACTTAATCGCCTTTGCCACAATCGCTGGCTGTTCGTTGTCTAAAGATTCAAACATGCCATGAATCGCAGCCTGACCTTCAAGCTCTCCATGCACCCGCTTCAGTTTTTCCAATTCACCTAATAAGCAGAATCTCAGCTTTTCTTCCAACAAGTCGGAATCGTTGGCTGCGGTTTTATCAAGGGAATCGCGTGAAGCTTGAGGTAAATTTACTGCCCCAGGTCCGTTCCCAGATTCGGATGAAGGATTATACGATTGAGGGATAAGAAGCCATACAACCAGTCCGAATAAGAATACCGCCGATACCAGCGTTAGTGGCTTCCTATTAATGCGCATACGTTTTAATACGAGGGTCGAATCCTCTAAAGATTCAATATAAGTTCATTTATTGACGATTTTTTTTCCAAAGACAAAGAATACTCCAAGCGTTAATAATGGGAAAACGATAAAAAAGAACCAGAGAGGATACCCCATGCCAATGGCCAAGTACCCGGTTACGGCCGCTATAATCATAACCGATAAAGCATAAACAATTTGCGTACTCACGTGGTCAATATGATCACAACCGGAGGCAATCGACGATAGTACGGTTGTATCGCTGATCGGGCTGCAATGATCCCCAAAGATAGCACCATCCAATATAGCAGCTGAAGTTAGCCAGAAATAGAGAATCGTTTCTCCATCGTACGCGCCAAGGCTATAGGCAAGCGGCAGGATGACCGGAATGAGAATGCCCATGGTACCAAAGCTAGTTCCCGTCGCAAAGGCCATACCAGAAGCTAGAAAAAATGTCACTAATGGAAGGGTCCAGACCGGCAGTCTGTCTCCAAGCAGTGAAATGAGATATTCGTCGGTATGTAGACCCGAACTGCAGATTTCTTTCATCCCCCAAGCCATGATTAGAATAAAGGCAGCCATCCATAACGTAGGAAACGCCTGTAAATAAGCTTTCACTGAATCTTTTGGTCTAACTACCTTGGTTCCCCAGGCCAGTATTACAGCCCAAATCCCCCCTGATACTGCAGCAATTGCCAGAATCGACATCGCCCCTCCGGGATTGAAATCCGGGTTAGCAGCATAGCCAAAAGCATCACGCCAGTCAGCAGAAGACCCAAAAGAGAAAGTTAAATTTTCTCTGAGCATTATATAACGACCCACCAACAATAATCCGACAAAGATAGTTCCGATCACCCAAATTATTGGCAGAGCAGCATTTCTAGCCAGATGGCGCTGATTAGGGTCTGGCTCTATGTTTTGATTTTTTTCGGGTATGATTAGTTTAGAACCTTCGCGCTGAACAAGGCCAGTCTCGGCTGAGCGCCTTTCCGCACTTAGCATAGGACCGAAATCTCTATCAGTTATGGAGGATATAATTAAAAACATCAACGTACCCCAACAATAGAAGCGAAACGGAACGCTTTTGATGAATATTGCGTATCCCCCTTCAGAAAGTTCTAAATCTGTGGCAACTTCATTGAGCAAAAACACTTCAAAAGCAATCCAGGTCGACAGAAGAGCCAATCCAGCGATGGGAGCAGTAGTTGAATCAACAAGATAAGCCAGCTTCTCACGAGAGATTCGGTAACGATCTGTAAGTTTCCGCATCGTGGATCCAACGACAACTGTGTTCGAATAGTCGTCAAAAAATATTATCAATCCAGCAAGAAACGTGACTATTTTTGTTGAGCGCCTACCGCGGGCCAAAACCATTAATTTCTCAGCCAATCCATGAATTCCTCCGCTTCTGTAAGTGACATGGATCATTCCCACCAATCCAAATAAGAATACAAAAATAAATATGCTGAATCCTTCCTTCAAGTTTGCCAATAAGAAGGAATCAACTGCTTTCGGTATGGCCGTAAAGGGGTTAAGACCATAAGTAAGAAATGTCCCCGTAAAAAATGCCGCTAACAGGGCGACAACCAAATTCCTAAAAAAAAGCGCACAAGCTACTGCCATTATAGGGGGTAGGACACTAAACCATTGTCCGTTCAAATCTTGACCTTCGAATGTCCTCTGAGGAAGGAAGTAGAAAAACAGACAGGCTAAACTCAGCGTCACTAAAAAACCTACAATACGTTTTGGTTGTTTAAATAGATTCAGGGTTCCTTCCATAATTTAAATGCGTCGTGAATCAGAGTTCGGAAGACAAAAGGGATCTCCCACCCATATTTCAAGCTCATCAGGAAATAAGCTTCAGTCTAATTCGTCTTTATTCAAGAGGTTACTTATAACCGAGCTGTTAAGGGGATGCCCGAGAGGAGGACCACTTCACCGTGGGACTGGGCTTCCCTCTCCATGTATAAACATCAAGCTTTCTGAAACCGGCCATCGTTTATCCGTCAGCCTTTTTTGATGAAATGGGATCCGCTCTTAATTCGGGCTTATCGAGCCCAATTCGGCCATCGAGCCAGAAATGGTCCTTAAGACAGCCACAGACCTCTGTAGCATCGATATGTAAAACACAGAAGTGACGATTGATACTGAGAAACTAAGTCAGGTCATCATATCCTTCATGTCATAGTATCGACCAATTCCGTCGACCTAGTTCAGGTCAATCCGGGCTAAGATAGAAAAATTTAACAGGCTGATTGCAATGAGGAGAAAAATTTCTAACACTTCGATTCATGATTCGAGCTGAGTCACCGGCTCATCCATTCATCTTCGATAACAACCCCAAAGAGAAAGAAACAACCATGTCCAATTTAGAAACTAAAACCGAAACAAAAATACGACCCATTCCTCAGGAGGCCTTTGATTGGTATGATGAATACGCCCATGGCTTTATTGACCGTCGGACGTTTATGGCACGCCTGTCTACTTTGGCAGCTGCCGGGTTCACCATGGGAATGCTTTTGCCAGCATTGATGCCGGATTATGCGATCGCTGAACAGGTCTCATTTACCGATGAGGCGATCAAAGCCCAATATGCTACTTTCTCTTCACCAAAAGGTCATAAGGAAGGGCGTGGCTACCTGGTCACACCCACAGCTTTGAAAGGTAAGACTCCCGTAGTCTTGGTGGTTCACGAAAACCGCGGCCTCAATCCATACGTTAAAGATGTAGCTCGCCGGGTTGCGAAAGCCGGATTTATAGCATTTGCACCCGATGCCTTGCATCCTCTTGGTGGCTATCCCGGAAATGATGATGAAGGTCGGAGTATGCAGTCATCGATGGACAAAGGTAAATTGGAGCAGGACTTTATTGCAGCAGCTAACTTTATCAAAAATCACGAATCGAGCACTGGAAAATTAGGAGCCGTTGGATTTTGTTTCGGCGGCTATGTGGTCAATATGTTAGCGGCAGAGTTGGGTGACAAAATGAATGCTGGAGTACCTTTCTACGGCACCCCGGCAGTTAAAGAGATTCGCAAGAATATCAAATGCTCCCTTCTGCTGCAATTCGGAGAATTGGACAGGCGCGTAAATGGAACATGGGCCGACTATGAAGCCGATTTGAAAGCCAATAAAAACGATTACAAAGCGCACACCTATCCAGGTGCAAATCATGGCTTTCACAATGATTCTACCGGACGTTATGATAAAGCTAACGCTGAGCTAGCGTGGGATCGTACCTTAGCATTTTTCAATAAGAACCTAGCTTAACTACATCTAATTCGTTAGCTTTACAGAGCTAAACAAATGGGGAGTTTTTCCTGAAGTGGCTGGGGCGATTATTTCGTTAACCTAGCTTATTCTGTAAAAGACTTCACTGAGATTTCCATCGATTAAATTATTAAAAACTGCAGTGAATATTTACATACACGATAGTGAGGAAGAAATGCTCTATGCGCTTCCCGAAGATCCAACGATTACCCCGAAGAACAATCGATACGGAGAGACCAAGGCCTGGAAAGTGCATGTGGACCTTGAGGTGAGTACGCCCCATAATCAGTTTAAAAAAAGGCGATGGAAGATTCCCCAGTCTCAAACATACAAAAGCGAATATCCTTCAAGCCACAAACAACCAGCCATCATTGCAGCTTTCAAGGAAGGCTTTTACCCTGAGGGGAAAGTGATCAACAAGCGGGAATACGATACTTTAAAACAAGAATACGACGACAAGTCTGGAGTAAATTGGTAGGAACTTATTCTATAACAAGTCAGTCGTCTCCTTCAGTATTTGTGCAATCGCGACTTTGTCTCTTTTGGAAAGGTGTTCGAAGCTTTCGTATTCATTCTCTGGATCAAGGATAAAGGGCAGTTCCTGTTTTATGTATTCCAGGGCTTCATCGGGAAGACTCTGAAAGGCATCTGAATAAACCATGTAGCTAAAGGGGTAAGTAAACATGCGACCGTTCATCCTCAAATCATACAAGGAACGACCGCGACTGTCTTTAGGGCCATTGCCATCGAAATACTTAGCGTAAGGCGACCTCCCATGTTTTATGCCACTAATCTGGGCTTCATTCTTAAAGAACATATATTTCAACAGCTTATCTGCTACTGATTTGATTTGTCGTTTGGTGGATTCGGAAAGGCGTTCGGTGCGTCCTAACAATCCGTCAAATTTTTTCTGACTAAAGAGCGCAGTTTTTGTCTGCAAGGACAAGTGCGCAATTAAGCGATGCAACTCTGACTGATGTTCTAAAATGAGGAGTGCCACAGTATCGCTTCCTTTCATCAAGTATCCATTGTTACGAATATCCGCCATATCGAATAGTACTCCCGAGTCTGCACCTCGTTCTGTTTCAGTAAATACCCGGTTACCTTGGTGCAAATCCGGAGGTCCGGTGACAAACCACCCTCCCCTTCGGTTTTTAAATGGCGTAGTTTGATCCACAACCTGGGTCCCCGCTTTGAATATCGGCTGACCCGAAATTTCTGGAAACACAGAACGGACCAAAGGTGCAGGAATATTCCTGGTAAACGATCCACCATGACAACTCAGGCAATCGTGAGT
>Ga0115002_10009221_pt1 | contig 10816 bp, 9 predicted proteins | sample ArcticOcean_MG_C_8_FD_89576 | JGI IMG/M metagenome (GOLD analysis project Ga0115002, IMG submission 89576) | Marine microbial communities from western Arctic Ocean - ArcticOcean_MG_CB11_86 | ecosystem: Environmental > Aquatic > Marine > Oceanic | place: Arctic Ocean: Canada Basin | collected... | reverse complement strand
GTTACTCCCCGTCGCCTCGACAAGTCCCGCGTCGACCGCGAAAGGGCCCACCGCCGCGGTGAGATTCCCGCAATTGTTCCCGTACTCCACTACCGGCGCTGCCACCCCCACCTGCCCAAAGGTGTACTCCACGTCGACACCGGCGCGCTCGGAGCGTTCAACGACGACGACCTTGGAGAGTGAAGAGATGCCCCCGCCCAGGCCGTCCAGCTGACGCTCGTGGGGATCCGGGCTACCAAGCGCGGCGAGAAAGATCGCATCCCAGTCAGCCTCGTCGGCGGGGAGGTCTTCGCGCAGAAAGAACAGGCCCCGGCTCGTGCCGCCTCGGATGAAGGTTGCGGGAATCCGAACTTGGGGCATCGTGGGCCTCCAGGCGCCGTCGGGTCGCGCAGCCCAACAATACCGCTGCTGGGACGAAACGCTTGCGAGATTGGATGATCAACCGAGGGACTAGGAATCCGTGAAGTTGGGACGACGCTTCTCGGAGAACGCGGTTGGTCCCTCCACGGAGTCATGCATCCCGGCCAGGTTTTGCTCTAAGGCGTTGCCAAGCGCCTGTCCGCTGAGCGGGTCGAGGTAGTAGCCGCGGTAGAGAGCCTGTTTCATGTTGCGGACCGCCTGCGGCGCCATGTCCAGCGCGCGTCGGGCATAGGACATCGCCGTCTCCATGAGCTGATCCGCCGGCACGACGCGTTGCGCCCAGCCAAGTTCGTAGCAGCGCTGCGCGGTGTATTGGGTGTCACCCCAGAGGATCAGCTCCATCGCTGAGCCGAGGCCGATCTGACGCGTCAGTGGCGCCATCCAGCCAGCGCCGCCCATGTTCCAGCGGACCTCCGCGATCCCCACCCTGGCCTCTTCGGCCATCAGGCGGATGTCGCACTGCATCGCATACATGAATCCGCCGGCGATCGCGAACCCATTGATCGCGGCGATCGTGGGCTTCCACACACCCATCCCCTCGGCCAGGGGTACTGGATTCTTGTCCCGCCGAATGATTGGGGCTGTGGGCGCACCCTGTCGCGTCTCCGATGTCTGAATCAGATCCGCCCCGGCGCAGAAGGCGCGCCCCGCTCCCGTGAGAATGGCGACCCGCGCCACGGGATCGTCGCGGAAGTCGACCCAGGCGTCGTACAGCGCGTCGGAGAGCCCGTCGCCAATGGAGTTCATGCGGTGCGGCCGGTTTAGCGTGATCACATGGATCTGACCGTCTTCTCGCTTGTCGACCTTCACGACGGGCCCAAAGGTCTCCTGTGGCGTATCACGCCGGTGCTTCGCGGGGTCGTAGGTTTCATAAGTCGCCATCGTGACCTCCCTCATTCCTGGCGGGAGGATAGGGCAATGCCTGTAGGGCTTGAGGGGGCGAGGCGTGGGTGCTCCGTCCTACCTTCCGCGCGGACGACCAGTTCCCCAAACGTTCGGCTCCGGTAGCTCGCGGGATCAAGGTCGATCGCTAAGGTCGACCGCCAACGGCGTCAATGAGTCGAGCAAGATTCGCGGGGTCTGGCTGCAGCTCCCCCACCGGGAACGAATGCACCAGGTCCACAACGGCATCGTTGTAAGGGGTGGGCACTTCGCTCTCGCGACCTCGGGCAGCGACATAGCCGTTGAGGAAGTCGATCTCGGTGCGGCGCTTGCGAAGCACATCTTGCAAGAAAGACGGGCGCCCCTCCCCGAGCGCGACTGCTCCCGCTGCCAGATCGGCTCCGAGCTGCTCCACGTTCTGCCCGGCCGCAGCCTCCACGTAGCGCTGGGCCGCAATACCCCACACTCCATCGATCTCATGTCCGTGCGCGCGTCCCACTTCGATCGCCTCCGCCGCCAGGTGCACGCAGATATCTCGCGTGTCCGCCCGGCTGCGCACTTCGGCGGATCCATAGCCGGTCAACCCCGCGATCGGGTTGGCCATGCAGTTGACCGCCAGCTTTGCCCAGCGCTCTCCCCAGAGGTTGGTCGTGACTTCGCTGCCTGCGACATGCGTGAGGAGATCCGCCATCGTTTGCGCCCGGTCGCTGTGGCTGCCGTCCAGCTCCCCCACCTTGAAACCCAGTGGCCGGGTATCCGTGCGCAGGGCATGTCCGGGATCGTAGAGGCCGGCGCCGATCGTGATCACACACCCCATGGTGCGGTCCGCGCCGACGATCGCCGCCACCCGCTCGTCGTTGATACCGTTCTGGCAATCCAAGACGTAGCCGTCCGCAGCCAGGTATGGCGCGATGAGATGAGTCGCCCACTCGGTGTCATAGGACTTGACGGCAACGAGCGCGATGTCGAACGGCTCCGATACCGCCTGGAGTTCGCTGATCTGTAGGGCGCGGACCGGAATCACCAAGTCGTCGCGGCCGGCGAGGGAGAGGCGAAGGCCATCCCGCTGCATCGCGTCGATATGGTCCCCCCACTGATCGATCAGGGTGACGTCGACACCGCCATGTGTGAGCAATCCCCCCATCACGCTGCCGATCGCGCCCGCGCCGATAATGCCGATCCGTGGTTTCATCCGCTCACCTCCTGCGGCGCATTCTAGGCGCGCCCTTCCACGCTTTGGTCCCTAGTATGCAGCGGCGCCTAGTGCGCCGGAAGGATGGCTCAGCAATGCTCGAAGTGAAGCCCCCCACGTTGCCCCTGGAAGCGCTGTCCGAATGGGAGCGGCTTCCCGCCGGGATGACCCTCCACGAAACGCCCGGTGTCAGCGTGGCGGCCGATGACACGGTGTACCTGCTGACCCGCAATCCGAAGAACCCGGTCATCGTCCTCAGCAAGGAGGGGGAGTTCCTGCGCACGTTCGGCGCGGGGACATTCACCAATCGCACGCACGCGATTCTTGCTGCCCAAGATGGCCTCATCTACTGCGCCGACGACGGCTCTCACACGATCACGAAGTGGTCCCCTCAGGGCGAGCTCTTGATGACGATTGGCCGGCCGGGGGAGCCTTCGCCTCGCTTCAGCGGCGATCCCTTCAACCGCCCCACCGACATCGCCGTCGCCGCCGACGGCAGCATCTTCATTAGCGATGGCTACGGCAACGCCCGCGTACACAAGTACACGGCCGATGGCGAGCATCTCCTCTCATGGGGCGAACCGGGGATCGACCCGGGCCAGTTTCAGTGCCCCCACAACATCGCGCTCCGAGGGGATCGCGTCTACGTCGCGGACCGCGAGTCGCATCGGGTTCAGGTCTTTGACCTCGACGGCGGCTTGGTGGCGGTCTGGAACAACATCCACCGTCCCTGCGGGCTCACCATCGGCCCGGACGACCGCGTCTACATTGGCGAGCTGAACGGAGTGGCGCTGATGGATGGCGCGATCGGCATCGGTCACCGAATTAGCGTGCTCGACCTGGATGGCAATTTGCTAGGCCGCTACGGGGATCCCGAGGAAGGCGAAGATCCAGGCCAGTTCATCGCGCCACACGGCATCGCCGTCGACTCCGAGGGCGATGTCTACGTGGGCGAGGTCTCGTACACCATTCGTGGCAGCCGCCTTGATCCCCCCCGCGAGATGAAGAGCCTGAAGAAGCTTCGGCGGGTGGGCTAGGATCCCGCCTCAATGAGCGGTTGACGGCCGAGCGACGCCGGGCGAGCAGCTGGCAGGCCACGGCGCGCGCCTGCTCGCCGACCGAGCAAGCAGACACCGAGTCGTTCCAGGATCAGGCTTGAGATCGCCCGCTGAGTGCTGTCTCGTTATCCCCCGGCGCCTGTCCCCCAACTCACCGCATTCTCCAGCAGCTGCTCATACGCAGGCGTCTTCCACGGCCCCTGGAATCGTTCGTCCTGACCGGGGCGGGGCGGGTTGCAATGTCCCGGCGCGATGTATGCCACGCCCCCCTTACCGATCTCCCGCACGAAGCCCAACGCCCGTGACTGTCCGTCCGGCAGTAGCGACAGATCGCCTCCATAGCGTGCTTGCACTTCGGCTGGAGGCGGAGCGATGTCGGTCGTGGAGAGCAACACCTTGGTCTCCGGGTGAAGCACCTGCACCATGTACGGCTCATCCGTAATCCGGAAGGACGACGGGAGGTTTTGAGTCAGCACGTGGGTCGAATCAGTCACGTCCACCTGGAACTCTTGAATTGGCGGATGACTGGTGAACATCCCCCCGAGCGCTTCGTGGTACGAGGTCTTGACGAGACGCCGAAATCCCAAGCCAGGCGTGGGAACGTCGGGCGCGGCATCGGCAGAGCCCTCAAGGCGGACGGCCTTGCCGCCGGAGCTGCCGTGTAGCGCTAGCCAGCGCCCCCCGTCCGCCAGCCAGTCCCGGATCACACCCGTCTCATGGTCGTCCGCGTACGGACCTGCCACATACGTCATCAGCAGCTGGCAGTCGGCGATCCACTTGTGACAGTCCGTGAAGTCGCTGCTGACGGTGGCATTCACCCGCGGATCGGCCTGCAACGCCTGCAGGATCTGGAGTCGCGCGTAGTCCATGTCATGGCCGCCGTGGGTCCCCGGCGGGAAGCCTCCCACGATTACGTGAGCCCGGATTGGCGTCGCCATATTGATCTCCTCTGTCGGCTTCAGGTGCGAATCTTCGCCAGGAGGATAGCCGTCCTCCGCATGCGTCGCGCCACCTCCCCAACATCGTGGCGGGGTCGAGCCCGCGATGCGTCGACTGAGAGCCGCGTCCGAATGAGGGGACTACGGCGCGGCCAACGGCGCCCCGTCCCCGAAAGCGAGCGTCGCGAAACGCTCTCCCATCCGCACGTAGCCATCGCCGTTTGGATGCAGTGCGTCGGGCAGATCGTCCACGTCCTCGGGTCCGAACAACTCAAGTCCGTCCAGGTAGTGCAGATTCATGTCACCCGTGCCGCGTCGGTCGGCGACGATCTGCTCGATGATCGTGCGCATCCGGCGCAAGGTGAGGCTGCCGGCGCGCGCCTCCGTGTCGCCAGGAATTGTGACGAAGGCACCGTCCTCCGAGAGGACGGTGGGGCCGGGATGATCCTCGGCGCTCGGACAGAGGATTGGCGACACGATCAGGAACGGCGTCTCGGGCTTCCCTTCGCGCACGGTGTCGATGAAACCGTGCAGCGCTGGAGCGAATGTCCGCTCCTTGAGCGAATCGGCGTTGACGATATTGATCCCCACTTTGAGCGAGAGCAGATCCGCCGGTTCATCCCGCATCGTGCGCGCCACGAACTGGTCGAGATGGCAGTTCCCGCCTAGGCCAAGGTTGATCCCGTCGACACCGCCGACGCGAGCAGCGACCGCGGGCCAGGTCTGCGTGGGACTGTGTGCGGCCGCACAATGGCTGATCGAGCTGCCGTGGTGCACCCAGCGCGGCAGACTGCGGGGAGGCAGCAGCTCAAGCCGCGCATCGTCGTCCAGGCGCAGTGCGCGCAGTTCAACGGAGGCGTTTTGAGGCAGCCAGAGCGCGCAGCGTTTCATGCCCGCCGCAAGGTCCGTGAAGCGAATCTGCGTCGGATCGCCCATGATCCGCTCCGGCGCCTCGGTACGGCGCGCCAAATCCACGATCACGCGGCTACCCGGAGCGAACCGCTGAGAACGCGGATCCGGGCCATCGTCGATGACCAGGTCGAACACCGCGTCGGCGCGTGGTCGGCTGGCGAGTTCCAGGCCCGTAATCATCGCGTCGATCTCGATCGTGCGGGACGTGGTCGCGAACTCGAGTCGCACGCCTGCCGACTGCGTGACCATCAGCTCCATGAAGGCGGGGACCTGCGGCCGTGTCCAGGCGGGCAGACGTCGCGGGGTGAGGCCTTGCTCACCTCGGTCGAAGTCCAGCGCGCCAACGATCTGCACGTTGTCTTGTTCGAGCGGGATCACTTGCATCAGGACCTCCCCTGTACTGAACGGCCTCTCCTGTGCTGAATGTGAAGTCTAGTGCGGCCAATCGCGGTGCACACGGTCGAGCCTGGAGGTCTGGGTCGTCGCGCGGGTGGGACCGGGGCGATACCCGATCCCAAGTCGGCTGGGGCTGCTACCTTCCGGCTCGATCGCCTGACGCCTTGCCCCTTCAGCGGTGAGGCAAATGGCCGCCGTCGAGGTGGTCTACCGGACGGCCAGCACGACAAGTCAACGATGCATCTGAGAGCGCGGTGTTTGCATGGCGACGAACCAGGCCAATCCAAACCAGGTCCTTTGGGAGAAGGGCGACTTTACCCGCATCGCGGAGAGCATGAGAGCGAGTGGCGAGGCGCTTGTCGGACGACTCGGAATCACGAAGGGTCTCCGGGTCTTGGGCCTTGGCTGCGGCGACGGAACGACCGCCCTGCCTGAGGCCAAGCTCGGCGCGGACGTGCTCGGCGTCGATATCGCCAGGAACCTCGTTGCGGCCGGAAACGCGCGGGCCAAGGAACTGGAGCTGACGAACCTGAAGTTCCAAGAGGGTGACGCGACCGACTTACGTGACCTGGAGGATGATTCCTTCGACCTCGTTGTGAGTATTTTCGGTGCGATGTTCGCGCCCAAGCCGGACGCCGTGGCCAAGGAGATGGTTCGCGTTACCCGGCCCGGAGGTCGGGTGATTATGGGGAATTGGATTCCCGATGATCCAACACTCGTCGCTCAACTCTTGCGGATCAGCTCTGCCTATTCACCACCGCCCCCCGAAGGCGCCATCAGCCCGATGACTTGGGGTGTTGAGAGCAACGTGATCGAGCGGTTCGGCGGCGCTGGAGTGCCGCAAGAGCAGATCTTGTGCGTCAGGGACACGTACACCTTCAACTTTTCGAGCTCGCCCGCGGAGCTGGTCGCCGCCTTCCGCGCCTACTACGGGCCGACGATGAACGCCTTCGAGGCGGCGGAAACGAACGGTCGCGCGGACGAGCTGGAGGCGGAGCTTCGGGCTCTGTTCGAAGAACACAATGAGAGCCCGAGTCCGGACGCGACCTCCATTCCCGCCACCTTCTTGCGCGTCACCGTCTCGGTGTAGCCCGACGACCAACCGTGGGCTCGCGCTGCCCCGCCGCGATGGGTGCGCGCCCTCCGCTCGATCGAGACGCGGCAGCGTCTAAGCGCGGGTGCTCTCGGGTAGTTTGATCTCCGCACCCATCTGCTGCGCCGTCCCGAGCGCGTCCGCGAAGACAACGTAGTCCGCTAGCATGCCGTCCTTAATCTGAAAGACGCTGGCGACCTTGCACTCCACCTTCACCCCCGTGGGCGGGACCCCGAAGAACTCGACAGCTGGTGTCCCGGTCCAAGTCCAGAGACCCACGACAGCGTCGTCCGAAGCAATGATGCGCTCCAGGTCCAGCTCGAGATCAGGAATGGCCGCCCGGAATCCTTTGACATGCTGCTCCAGGCCGGCACGTCCTGGGGTGTCGTTGGTGTGGTCTTCCATATCCTCCGCCGCGAGCTCGGGGATGAGTTCCAGCTTGCCCTGGGCGACCACCTCGGTCAGGTAGCGGCGCATGATCTCTTCTGAGCGCTGTTGTGTCATGACGGTCTCTCCAAGCTTCTAGCATCCGGTTCTACCCGGATGCTAGATCATCGAGTCTGACTCTGGAATCGAGAACTCAAGGTTCTCTCGCACCCGGGGCTGCGTCGCGATCCGATGTGGCCAAATCCGAGATTAAACCGGCGGCTGCACCCGAAACGATGTCGCACTCTCGAAGGCATAGCCGACCCGGCAGAGGATCGGCTCGTTGCCCGGCTTGCCCACGAGTTGTAGCGCGGTGGGTAGGCCTACGTCGCTCATGCCGTTCGGCAGCGTCAGGCTGGGCGCGCGGTTCATGTCGTAGGGAGCCGTGAAGCGCATGCGCTCAGGATCAAAGTCCTGTGGCGCATCGTCATAGAGCTGATCCTCCGTCACCCGATGCGGCAGCGTCGCTTGCGCCGGGCAAGCCAACATGTCGATCCCATCGAAAGTCCGCTCGAGCAAGCCCGTCAGCTCAGCGCGCTGGTTGGCCGCCGCGGCGTACTCCGCTCCGCTCACCTCGGCTCCGAGGTCAAGCCAGGCGCGGAACCAGTTGCCGTAGGCCTCCCGTTGGCTGGGATAGGTCTCCGCGTGGGCCGTGAGCGCCTCCGCCGAGCAAAGTATGGGCCAGGCCGAAAGGTAGGGGCGTAGATCAGGGAGCTCGATGGGGACGATCTCGGCGCCCAACCCGGCCAAGATTTCCACCGACTTCGCGACGGCCTCGGCCACGGGCGGAATCACGTCCTGTGTCGCGTAGCGTTCGTCCCAGCCGACGCGTACCTGCGCGGCGCCCGATTGGATCGCCTCGAGCATCGTCGGGGCAGGCTCGGGGATCGTCGTGGCATCGTGGGGGTCGTCCCCGGCGATCGCCTCGAAGATGGCCGCCACGTCCCAGACCGACCGTGCCATCGGCCCGACGTGATCGAGCGACTCAGCCAAGGCGAGCACGCCATAGCGACTGACGCGGCCCCAGGTCGGCTTCAAGCCGACGATGCCACACGACGCGGACGGGCTGCGAATCGAGCCGCCGGTATCGCTGCCCAGCGCGCCGTAGCAGAGTCCCGCCGCCGTGGAGACACCGGAGCCGCTGGACGAGACTCCCGTCCAGCGCTCTGGGTCCCAGGGGTTCACCGGTACCGCGAAGTCGCGGCTGTAGCCCGCCATCGCCCCTTCCGTCAGGTTGAGTTTGCCAAGCAGCACCGCGCCCGCGGCTCGAAGCCGGGCGACGACCGTGGAATCGAACCCGGGAATGAAGTCCCGCAGGACTCGGGTCGCCCCCATCGTGCGCACGCCCTCGGTGTAGCAGAGATCCTTCACGGCGAGCGGAATCCCATGCAGCGGTCCGCGGTAACGACCGCTCGCGATTTCGGCCGCCGCCTGCTCCGCCTCTGCCAGGGCAGATTCCTCCATTACCGTCGCGTAGCTCTTGAGGCGGCCATCAAGGGCGGCAATGCGCTGCAGCTGTGCACGCGTCAAATCGACTGGCGATAGTTCACCAGACTCAATGCGCGGAGCAAGTTCTTCGATCGTCGCGAAGGCCTGCGCCTCATCCGGCATGACGCAGCCTTTCTCTGGTGTCGCCGAATCTGGACACGGGGATCAGATCCGGGGAGCGAAGCAGTCCCCGCGCTACCACGCCAGCGTTCCGCGCTGGGCTTAGTCCTCTTTGCCGACCGTGGTTTTCGCCACGACCTTGACGCCTTGGATGGTGCCTTCGACGGAACGGCGGACGCGGATTGCGGCTGCGGTGCCGACCTCGCCAGCGGCCTCGATCGCCCCTGTGGCGGCGGCGGAAGCGGCTTCCTCTACGTTGAGGCCTGTCTCCTTGGCCACCTCGATCGCACCTTCAACCGCGCCCACGGCAGCCGTTGTTATGTCGGCTCCGATGGCTGAGGCCTCGCTCACCGCCGTCCGGCTGGTGCTGCTGACTGCTCCGAGGGCCTCAACGCCCACTTCGCTGGAGCCGCGCACGGTCCCGATCACCGCCCCCTTGGCAGCGTTTCCGACGGAGGCTCCCACCTTGCCCGCGGAGTCCACGGCCTTCTCCACCGTGTCGGCCGCCGTCTCGGCCGCCTGGCCCCCCACGTCGCCGACGGCATCGATCGCACCCTTGACGGCGCCCACACCGAGCTCCGCGGCCGCCGCTCCCGTCTCTCCCCCTTGCTTAATTGTCGATTGAACAGTCGTTGCCACCGTGGACACGGCTGTCTGGGTGATCTCCCCCGTCCCGCGGATCACGCCAATGATCCCCTCTTTGACCCGATTCCCAATTTCCTTTTCGTCCACCATCCCGAGCCTCCTAGTGTTACGCGGGCAAACACCCGATCAGTGTCGTTAGCGTGAGCCCCCGGCTACCTGCCGTCAACTCCTGCCAGTCGTATCTCGCGACTGGCGATGACGTTCTTCGGCTGCTGCCCGACTGAGACCTCGCTCGTACGCCGCCACCGCTTCGTCGAGATCGCGCAGGACCGTTGCGATATGAAAGGATTAGGCTCCGGAACGGTCATGATGGACTCCCTGCGTTCGAGTCCGCCGACCGGAGGGCAGAGGCTCTCGCGACGTGTCCACTCACTCACAGCCCGGTGAAGTCGCCGTCCTTCGATCGCCCGCGATCGATCGCGCCCCTGGGAGCGAAACCTGACGAAGGTCCGCTAGGCTCGCCTTCACAACGACGACGCGACAAGGAGCTTCCCTCCGTGGACTACGAACACATCCTCTACGAACCCGACGCCGACGACCCCAGAATCGTGCGAATCACGCTCAACCGGCCCGAGAAACTGAATGCCCTCAGCCCTGAACTCCTGCGCGAGCTGTTCGCTGCACGCGATTACTTCGACGAAGATCCGGAAGCTGTTTGTCTGATCATCAAAGGATCGGGCCGGGCCTTCTCCTCGGGCTATGACCTGGGCAGCGCCGAGGTTGAACCGGGAGCCGTGCGCGCCGCCCCCAACATCGACACGATCCGGCGCACGATGAACTGGACGGTGGAGGAGTACATCAAGCTCTGGAACCTGCGCAAGCCCGTCATCGCCCAGATCCACGGGTATTGCCTCAGCGGGGGCACCGAACTCTCCGCCATGTGTGACTTCATCGTCGCCGCGGAGAACACACAGATTGGGCATATCGCGGGCCGCTATCAGGGAACGCTCCGCACCAACTCACTCTGGCCCTGGACGATCGGGATGCGGCGCAGCAAGGAGATCTTGATGACGGGCGACCTGATCGATGGTCGCAAGGCGGCCGAGTGGGGCATGGTCAATCAGGCGGTGCCGGCCGATGAGCTCGCTCTCGCGACAACCGACCTCGCCCGCCGCATCGTCCGCATTCCTCTTCCGATTCTCACGCTCCACAAGCACAGCGTGAATCGCTGGTTTGAGACGCAAGGCATCTACGCAGCCCTCCGCTCCTCCGTGGACTTCGACGCCATGGGCGTCTTCACGGGAGT
>Ga0115002_10009220_pt1 | contig 10816 bp, 9 predicted proteins | sample ArcticOcean_MG_C_8_FD_89576 | JGI IMG/M metagenome (GOLD analysis project Ga0115002, IMG submission 89576) | Marine microbial communities from western Arctic Ocean - ArcticOcean_MG_CB11_86 | ecosystem: Environmental > Aquatic > Marine > Oceanic | place: Arctic Ocean: Canada Basin | collected... | reverse complement strand
TTTGGCATAAGGTCCCAGTCATGTCGCGTCCAGCGATTTGAGGGACCGAAGAGTCAAATGCCCAGTTCGGCGGAATCGAAATATCGAAATAACGGAATTCCAGGAAGACCAAGAAGAAAGGGCCATTGCATTTGGCTGCTGATTCTAGATAGTGGATTGTTCGCAAGCAGTTTGAGAGCAATTCGGTCGATAAAACATCGAGGCGTTGGTCGCTGGCCAGCGCCTTGTTTTTTTGCCCTGTTTTTTGCCCCCGATTTATTGGGGTCGGCAAATGAGTCTAAAGGAATTGAAGTTGGCCCCAATCAAAGTTGAATTCTTCGGTATTCCTCGGCAGCGCGCTGGAGTTGCGCAACTGGAGATCCCGTGCGAATCATCTTTGTCTCTTGCGTCCGTGTTGTCGCAACTGGAGTCTCGATTTCCGGACCTCGCCGCCGAGTGCTTTCGAGACGGGATGTTGCAAGAGGGTTATATTGCCAGCGTCGACGGTCGGAAATTTGTGGCCAGTGCTGATTTGGAAGTGCGCAGCGGCCAGTCGCTCTTAATCATGTCTTCAGATGCAGGTGGATAGCAATGGCGAGTAAGCCTGCATTATGCGGATACCATGGACGGTATTTGCACGTCGATTTGTCTAAGTCGGTCGCGACCTTCGTCCCAATTCCCGAGTCCGCATTACGAAGCTATTTGGGCGGAAGTGGGCTGGGGACCTATTTGCTTTTGAAGCATGGCGGTGCGACGAGCGATCCATTATCCGCGGCATCTCCGTTGGTCTTCGCATTCAGTCCACTGGTCGGTAGTCCGTTGACGACATCGGCCAAGTTTGCCGTCGTCACGAAGAGTCCATTGACTGGTCGAATCAACGATTCTTTAGCGAGCAGCGGATTTGCGATTCGAGGTAAAGCGATTGGCGCGGATGCGATCGTGATTACGGGGAAGGCGGCCGCGAAATCTATTCTCGTCATTGATAATGGCGAGATGCGATTGGAGCCTGCGGAAGCGGAGTGGGGACTATCTTGTCGAGAAACGGAATCCTCTTTGAAGGAGCGGTTGCCCGAGGGTTACCAGTTCGCAGTGATCGGTCGTGCAGGTGAAGAGCAAATCCCGTTTGCAACAGTTTCACACGACGGTCGTCACGCGGGACGCGGCGGCAGCGGGGCTGTCTTGGGCGCGAAGCAAGTGAAAGCAATTGCCGTTCGGGGTGACGCGGTTTGCGATTGGGGCGATGCCAAGGGATTACTGGACTACGCCAAACAGCTGTCGAAGAAATCTTTTGGACCCGCTACCGCGAAATATCGTGAACTGGGCACGGCCGCAAATCTACTCGTTTTCAATCGCTTGAAAACTTTGCCTACTCGGAATTTTCAACAAGGCAGCATTGAAGGAGCTGAAGCATACTCTCCCGAAATGATGGCGTCGTCACACGAGAAAACTCGAGCGTCGTGTGCCGCATGCACAATTGGTTGTGAACACCTTTACTCTCTCAGCTCAAAAGATGGCTCGTCGCAAAGTGGCGAAGTGAAAGTTCGCATCGAATACGAAAACCTTTTTGCACTGGGGTCTTTGTGTGGTGTTACGGATCCCGATGTCGTATTAAGAGCGTCATTGTTGTGCGATGAATTGGGAATGGACACGATCAGCGCCGGCGGCACGATCGCCTTTGCAATGGAGTGTGTCGAGCGCGGTCTCTTGGACGAACCGTGGTTGAAGTTTGGCGATGGTGACGCGGTGACTCGAGCTATTAATTCGATCGTCGGGCGCGAGGGCGTGGGCAGTTTGCTGGCTCTGGGGAGTCGCAAAATGGCCGCCGAATTGGGTGGGGAGTCGATCGACTTCGCAGCTCAAGTGAAAGGGTTGGAGATTCCCGGTTACGAACCGCGGGGCATGCAGGCGATGGCTGTCGGATTTGCCGTGGGAACGCGCGGTGCAGATCACAATCGGAGCGGCGCTTATGAAGTCGACTTTTCTCCGACCGGAAATCGACTCGCTGTAGACGCAGACGCAATTCCTCAGATTCTGGAGACGGAAGACAAAGCCGCGCTCATGGACTCGCTCATCTTGTGTAAGTTTCTTCGCGGAGTATTCGCGGATTTCTTTTCCGATTCTGCAGAGATGCTCACTTTGACTACGGGCTGGGATATGACGGCGACGGAGCTAAGGGCGGCCGCGCAACGAATTGTAAACCTTCGCAAGTATTTCAATATCTTGGCCGGTTGGCAGCCCGCTGAAGATACGCTTCCCGAACGCTTCTTTACAGAGTCACCGGCCGATGCTCCCGAAGCGCGTCTGTCCCGCGAACAACTGCAAAATGTTGTCGACGCATACAATTGCGAGCGCGGGTGGACTTCGGAAGGTTGGCTTCCCGACCAAATCGTCGTTGAGATTGTCGATTCGCTGGAGTAAGGGGGTGGCAACTGAGCTCGTTTCCGACGAAAATAGCATTCTGTACTTTTAGTTACACACGCTACCGAAAAAACTCATGTCCAACGACACATATATATTGATCCCCGGCCGAACGAGTAAGCAAGGTGTGGGGATTAGCGAAGGTAAGTACAAAGAAACTTATCAGAACGAAATCAATAATTTGCATTTGGCGCCCGAGGATATGGAGCGGCTGAGTTTGTCCAACGGGGATCGGGTTCGCGTGACTAGCGAATTTGGCGAAATTGAGATCAACGTGATGTTGGCCAAAGACGATTTGCCGCAAGGCTTGCTTTTCTTGCCCTACGGCGACATGTCGAGCCGATTGATGGGTGGCGATACACACGGAACGGGTATGCCAACGAGCAAAGGAATTGACGTTGAATTAAGCGTCGTGAAGTCCTGAGTTTGTTTGTGCAGAAAAAATAATTGGAGATACACTCCCGTCGTTATTACAAAAGTGCGATCCATTTTGGATTTGTCTTAGCGAGTAGAATCGGCACACGAGAGTGGAGTTTAAAAATGGCAACAGTCGACAAGGACGGTGCCAAGCCGGGTTTGAAAATAGTGGAAGATGCAACCTGCACCTTTTGTGGTTGTGTCTGTGACGATATTGAATTGCACGTAGATGGCGACAGAATTGTAAAAGCGAAACGCGCCTGCGTGCTGGGCGACGCCTGGTTTCTAAATCACGAAATCGAAGATCGAGCTCACTGCTTTATCGATGGTAAACCGGCTTCTGTAGAAGATGGTGTTGAGCGGGCCTCGCAGATCCTGTCGGATGCGAAGTATCCGTTGGTTTATGGACTCAGCGATACGACGTGTGAATCTCAGCGGATTGCGGTTTCGATCGCGGACTGGGTTGGTGCCAATGTCGATACTACGACAAGCGTCTGCCATGGTCCTTCGGGAATGGCATTTCAAGGCGTTGGCGAAGTGACTTGTACTCTTGGTGAAGTTCGCAATCGCGCCGACATGGTAATTTTCTGGGGATCCAATCCCGCCGAGAGTCACCCGCGACATTTTACAAAATATAGTCTCATGCCAAAGGGAATGTTTGTTCCCAATGGTCGTAAGGATCGCACGTGTGTGATCGTCGATGTTCGCAAGACAAAGAGTGCTCGCGCAGCAGACATCTTCTTGCAAATCAAACCTCGTCGCGATTTCGAAGGATTGTGGACACTGCGAGCTTTGGCAAAAGGTATCGAATTGGATCCGAAGCAAGTTGAAGAGGATACGGGCCAACCTCTTTCTGTCTGGCAGGATCTGATGGATCGCATGAAGGCCGCGAAGTTCGGCGTTATCTTCTTTGGGATGGGACTAACGATGACTCGTGGGAAACACGCCAACAGTGAAGCGCTCTTGGCATTAACTCGCGACATGAACGCATTCACTCGATTTTCCTGTAAGCCGAACCGTGGCCACGGAAACGTCACCGGAGCTGACAACGTGGTCGCTTGGCGAACCGGCTATCCATTTGGAGTGAATCTCGGCCGCGGGTATCCTCGGTTTAATCCGGGTGAATACACGGCCTCCGACGTGCTCGCTCGCGGTGAAGCAGATGCGGCGATGATCATAGCCAGCGATCCGATGGCTAACTTTAGCCAACCGGCGCGGGATCACTTGGCATCGATTCCCTACATCGCCTTTGATCCGAAAGATACACCGACGACGCGACACGCCGCTGTTTCGTTTACGGTGGCGACCTACGGAATTAATGTGGCAGGCACAGCCTATCGTATGGACGACGTTCCGATTCCGCTTAGGCCCGCTTTTGAGTCGCCGAATCCAAGCGACTACGATATCCTCAAAGCGATCGAAAAACGCGTGTTGGAATTGAAGGCCGACTCGCTGCCTCCCGTCCGACCTTCACCGTCGCTTCGCCCTCAATAATCTGGAATGCGATCGAGTTCATTTGAATTGACGTTGCTTGGTTTGGCGTTGCTTGATTTGACGTCGCTTGGTTTTGCGTCGCTTGATTTAGATTGTAGATCTTTTGATTTGAAATGAATGGAGTCAAAATGGCAGACGCCAATGCAGTCGAAATTGCGCTCTCGCAAATTGAGTTCGCTCGAGGATATACGTTGGGTTTGTTGGCCGAGATCCCCGAGGACCGTTGGTTTGAGATTATTCCTGGAATGCCAACGCACGTCGCCTGGCAAGTTGGTCATTTGGCGATGGCGGAATACGGACTCTGCCTGTTTCGGCAACGAGGCCGTCAGCCGATCGACACGGAACTGATGACTTCAAAGTTTCGCAAGCAGTTCAGTCGAGGTTCGCAGCCCAATCCGGACGAGGATAGCAATCCATCGGTCGCGGAAATTCGCGAGGTCTTCGAAAGAGTTCACGAGCAATGCAAACTTGAATTACCTACTTTTTCGCTCGACTCGTACGACGAAGAGATCGATATGCCGTACGCCGTTTACAACAACAAACTCGGCGCGCTGTTATTTTGCTCGAAGCACGAAATGTTACATGCGGGGCAGATTGGATTGATTCGACGAACTTTGGGTCTCGATCCGGTCCGCTAGTTCGGCTCGGCCATGTCGTTGGGGTCGGCCATGTCGTTGGGGTCGACTCGGTCGCCAAACCAAGCGCAAGCGTAGCCTTTGTAGAAAACGGCTCCGATGGCTTTCCAGTCCCAACGTTCATCGGCCCACGTTCCGCGATTGACGATGACGTCGTAGTGATTCTTGCTTTTGGTCCAGACCTTTAACGCCTCTTCGACATCGCGAACTTTCGCTGCGGAGACTTCGAAACCGTAACCGGTATATCCAGTGATCTCTTTTGGCTTGTCCCACATGACGGGCCAAGTTTCTTTGGATTTTGAATCGTAGCCGCCACCTTTCCAGCGTTTGTCGTCGGACCAGCTATGGAGACTTCCAAATTTCTCATGGGGCCGATTATCGTGCAGATCCTTGGCGTGCAGGGCTGCCACGGCAGAGAGGCTTGAAGAAAGTGGGATTCGTGAAAGTCCCAAGCGGGCGCGGTGGTTATTTATCAAATCGACCAGTTTCCACAGCGCAGAATCTCGTTTCCGAATTTCGGCCACGCTGGGAATTGTCTGCAGCGATCCTTCCTGGCCAATCGCAATTGCAGGAAGGAGGCCGCTGGCGGCTACTGAGACGACGAATTGACGACGACTAACTGTCATTTTGCACGTTACCCATCTTGTTGTTCGATCTGTTGGAGTTCATTATAGAGGATCTGCCTGCAGACGTTAAATGACTCGAAAGGCTTTGTTTACAAGCACGACCCGCCAGCGAGTACACAACTGGCAAAATTATCTGCCCGTCAGCTGCTGCAAACGGTGGTTTGGGGCAAACGACGAGCTGAACTGCGTTTGGCTGATTCGCTCATTATTTCGCAAAACTACGAAAATCCAAATAGAAGAATATGTCGGAAAACCTCTTCAAAATATCAGGTGGTTATGTCTACGATCCATTGAATCACGTCGATGGACAGGTACGCGACATATGGGTGCAGGACGGCAAAATCGTCCCTGCGCCATCGGACGCATCCGTAAGGCCCACCAAGACGCTCAACGCAGCGGGTTTGGTTGTAATGCCGGGTGGCGTTGATATGCATTGCCATATCGCCGGTCCAAAAGTGAACATGGCTCGCAAAATGCGACCGGAGGAGAAGCGACGAGACGCTCCTGTGCCACGGACTGCCGTGACACATAGTGGCACGATGGGAAGCGTACCCAGTACATTTGCGACGGGTTACAAATACGCAGGGTTAGGCTACACAACGGCCTTCGATGCCGCAGTCCCGCCTCTTTCCGCTCGACACGCTCACGAAGAATTTGAAGATACGCCCTGTATCGACAAAGGATTCTACGTGCTGATGGGCAACAACCACTTTCTCATGAAGGCGATTCAAGATGGCGAACCCGAGCGACTGGAGTCTTTCATGGCTTGGTTGTTGGGCGCTGCCAAGGGATTTGCACCAAAGCTGGTGAACCCAGGTGGGGTCGAAGTTTGGAAACACAAGGCGTCTGGAAACGTAAGTGGAATTGAAGATACGGTCGACCACTTCAACGTAACACCTCGGCAGATCATTACGGAAGCGAGTCGGGCGGCGAACAACTTGCTGCTCCCGCACCCCATTCACATCCATTGCAATAACCTCGGTATGCCAGGCAACTGGACGACTACGATGGCAACGATGGAAGCTCTCGAGGGTCATCGGGGCCATATCACGCATATCCAGTTCCATAGTTACGGCGGCGGCGAGGCAGACGAAGCCACGTTCTGCTCAAGGGTACAGCCGTTGGCTGATTACGTTAACTCACACGATAACGTGACGGTTGACGTTGGGCAGGTGATGTTTGGTGAAACGACCAGCATGACGGGCGATGGTCCACTCGGTTACTATTTGGCTAACGTCTACGGAACCAAATGGTTTAGCGCCGACACCGAAATGGAAGCTGGTTGCGGAATCGCGCCCATTAAATATCGCAACAAGAGTCTCGTTCACGCGTGGCAATGGGCGATCGGACTCGAGTGGTATTTGTTGGTAACTGATCCTTGGCGAGTGGTCATGAGTACCGACCATCCCAACGGCGGATCGTTCTTGGCTTACCCTCAAATCATTCGTTTGTTAATGGACAGTACCTTCCGCAAGGATGTATTGAAAACGGTTCATCCAACTGTTGCGAAAGGATCGGTTTTGGCCGACCTGGACCGCGAGTACACTTTGGGTGAAATTGCGATCATTACCAGGGCGGGACCCGCAAAGATTCTCGGACTTAAAAATAAAGGTCACCTCGGTCCCGGTGCCGATGCCGATATAACGATCTATACCCCGCACGAAAACAAAGAAGTGATGTTTGAGCTGCCTCGGTATGTAATCAAGTCGGGCAGGATACTGGTCGAAGAGGGTGACATTCGCGAAAACTTCATCGGCAAAACGCTTCACGTAGCACCCGACTACGATCGCGACATCGAAACGAATATTGGCGAATGGTTTGAGCAGTATTACTCCATTCGATTCCGCAACTATCCGGTTTCGGACCACTACCTTCTCGATTCGGAACAAATTGCCTGCGAAGCGCCAGCACCGGCTGTTGAATCCAGTGGCGAAAGCAACGAACCGGCAGAAGCGGATTCCGATGCAAGTGACGACTAACGAGACTGCGACCGACTTTGCCTCATCGAGGTGAGCGTCATTCCGTTCGCAGTTTTTGCTCAACGTCTTTGGGAATCTCGAATCCCGCTTTTTTTACCGCTTGAAGGTAATCGGCAGGACGATTCAAATTCTCTAGTGTCGCAAGCTCCGGGTCGTATTCACGAAGTGATTCGACATCGACTCGCAACGTCTTCGCTTCGTCGAATAGAAAGACGGGCCGCAATCGATCGGCGGCGATGAGCTGTTCGATAGCGTTGGCTAAGTTTACTCGGTAGACCGCGGCCAACGGGTGATGAAACTTGTCCTCTTTGGGGACGACGATATCGTTATCCGCAAGTTTGTCGATCAAGCCTTTCACGAACTCCACATTCAAAAATGGGACATCGCAACTAGTCGCGTAGCAAGCCGTGGCGTGTGACTGAAGAGCGGTCATTCCTGCGTGTAGTCCGGCCAAAGGGCCCCGTTCCGCGACCTTGTCGCGAGTCACGATGACATCAGCGGGCAATGGTGGCAATGACTGTTCGTCGGCGGCGACCACTACGATTGGACTCACCACTGAACTCAGCAGTCGCACGACCCGTTGCAGCAGAGTCTCGTCGCCGAATGGTAAATCGGCCTTGGGCAAACCCATTCGAGAGCTCAGTCCGCCGCAGAGGATGATGCCGCCAATAGTATCGTCAGTGCTCATTATTTGGTGACCGAATGTGCTGAAACTGCGGTTTTGAGGTATTTAGTTTGGATCGTTGCAAGCGATCATCTACCGACGTGGTTATCGTTTGATTATACTCGTCGTTTCGGATTCGTATTCCCCACCAAGTCGTCTTCCCGTAAAGATTCTTCTGATGGCACTATCTCTGAAATTGAACACCGAACCGACCGTTCCACTAGAGATCGAAGGATTTATTCCTGAAGTTGTTCGCGAATCTACCCTGGACGAAATTCGGAAGTTCCCGATTTTTCACGGCAATCGCAAAATAGAGCTTAGCGAATTCTTCGAAGTAGATGGTGATCCTTCCGATTGTGAATTGCATTTGCATGGCGACATGTCTCGAGTGCACTGGATCGGTGCCAAGATGACCACGGGCACAATCCGGTTTGAGGGCGATGGCGGCCGTCACATCGGCAGCGAAATGAGTGGTGGGGAAATCCACGTTTCTGGAAATACCGGCGATTGGGTTGGCGCCGAGATGAAGGGTGGTCTGATCCACATCAAAGGCAACGCCGGCCATCTCGTTGGAGCCGCTTACCGAGGTAGCGCTCGAGGAATGACGGGTGGCACGATTCTCGTTCACGGTAAAGTTGGCAATGAATTGGGCCACACGATGCGACGCGGTTTGATCGCCGTCGCTCAAAGTTGCGGTGATCTGGTCGGATTCAATATGTTGGCAGGCAGCATTCTACTGTTTGGCGAATTTGGCATTCGGCATGGAGCTGGAATGCGTCGCGGTACTATCGGCTTCTTCGGAGACGAACAACCTCATTTGTTGCCAACATTCAAACACGCCTGCCGCTACCGTCCCGAAGTATTTCAACTCGTCTTTCGAGAACTTATCCGGCTGGGCTTCCCAGTGCCCGACGATCTGCTCACCGCAGATCTCGAACTATATAGCGGCGACTTAATCGAGGGTGGCCGAGGCGAAATATTGTTCCGCGCTTCTTAAGCCAACGATTAACAAACAGCTATTTTAGAGCGACGTTGCTAGCCCACATTACAGCCTAGTTCGGCCAGCTGCAGTTTGATTTTCGGGTCGGCCAATAAGTTCTTTAACGCTTGGATTGCGGGACGTTCCACGCGAGTCGTTGGGACGACGAGATCGAATTGCTCAACGGTTAGTGGAGTGAATCCAAGTTTGGATTGCTGTGCCACGTATTCAGTCGCAATTCCCCAGTCCGCCCTGCCCTGTACGATCGCGGCCGCGACGGCGTTGTGACTACTCGATTGAATACCGTATCCGGTTGGCCGGTCACCTGCCAACAGTTGGTCGATGAGAATTCGAGTTCCGCTGCCACGGTTGCGATTGACGAGCATACAGGATGGGTCGTTTTTTACCTTAGCGGCAATTTCTGCAGGATCATGGGCATCAAACCGCTCGTCGTTCGCTCGGAAAAGAATTCCTTGTTGTCGCGAATATCCTCGAATCAATTGGAGGTCTGCCGAGAGGAATGGTGTATTGTAAGTTTGTGAATCGGCGTCCAGCAAATGGATTCCCGCCATATCGCACTCGCCTCGTTTGGCTGCATCCAATCCAGCAGTCGATCCAACGGAAAGGAATTTCGTTTGCCAGCCGTCATCTTGTAATCGACTCAGCAGAAAGTCGAGTCCGACGCAGTGGCTGCCAATGACGACAAGATCGGCGATGCCGACATCGCGACCGAGCAACTGTACTTCCACTTGCTCGTCTGCGTCGATGATTTCGTCGTGGCGAGGGATCGCAATAAAGCCATCGGCTTTGCTGAATGTGGTGACGGAGCCAGATCCCTTTCCCATCGGATACGCTGCCAAGCTGTTGTCGTTTCTTGGGACCAGTCCCACGAGCAGATATTCCTTGCGGCCGATTTGGGAATTCACTTTGACTGCCAATCGAGCGGAGCAGGAGCTCGTCGAATGCGGCGGTAGTCCAGCCAGTTTTCTGATTACGGGAGCAACAAATTCGTGGAAGGTGAAGATTGCCGACGTCGGAAAACCGGGGAGGATTACAACCGGTTTGTCGCGATGGGCAGCAAGGCAAATTGGCTTGCCCGGTTTGAGGGCAACTCCATGAGCCACGATGCCCGGTACGCATTTGTCGCGAACAACTTGATAGGAAAGGTCCCCTGCCCCTTTGCTCGTACCGCCAGAGAGCACCAGTATGTCGCATTCTTCAAGGCCCTGTTGAACCAGCGAGTTGATTCGTTCGGCGTCGTCGCGGACGATGCCGAGCACACGTGGAACTCCGCCCAGTTCTTCCACGGCGTCCCGAATGATCTGTGCATTGGAATCGTAAACCATTCCAGGCGTCATCGGTTCACCTGGCTCGATAATCTCGTTGCCGGTTGAAATGATTCCCACGAGGGGCCGACACCAAACGGTGACTTCCGTTTCCCCAATTGCGGCAAGGACACCCGTCTCCCGGCTAGTAAGCAAGTCGCCACGACGAAGTACTGTTTCGCCCGCGGAAATATCCGTTCCAGCGTAGGACACGCCAAAGCCACTTGCCACAGGTCGGCGGACATATAACTGATCTTCTTCCGAGTCCGCATATTCGATCATCAAAATGGCATTTGCGCC
>Ga0115002_10009219_pt1 | contig 10819 bp, 7 predicted proteins | sample ArcticOcean_MG_C_8_FD_89576 | JGI IMG/M metagenome (GOLD analysis project Ga0115002, IMG submission 89576) | Marine microbial communities from western Arctic Ocean - ArcticOcean_MG_CB11_86 | ecosystem: Environmental > Aquatic > Marine > Oceanic | place: Arctic Ocean: Canada Basin | collected... | reverse complement strand
GATCAGAGTGGACTTGCCGGAGCCGGAAACGCCGGTGACGGCGCTGAACGATCCCAGCGGGATTTCGATATCGATGTTCTTCAGATTGTGCTGGCGGGCGCCCCGGATGATGAGGTGGCCATGCGGATTGCGAGGGATGAGCTTGACCCGCTCGATGACGCCGGGACCGCTGAGGACCTGGCCGGTGATGGAGCGGGGGGCGGCGGTGATGTCTTCGATGGTGCCCTGGGCGACGATTTCTCCGCCGAGCTCGCCGGCGCCGGGGCCCAGGTCGATGAGGTGGTCGGCGTGGCGCATGGTGGTTTCGTCGTGCTCGATGACGATGAGGGTGTTGCCCAGGTCACGCAGGCGGTCGAGAGAGGTGAGCAGGCGGGCAATGTCACGCTGGTGGAGGCCGACGGAGGGCTCGTCCAGGACGTACAGGGCGCCTACCAGGCGGGTGCCGACCTGGGTGGCCAGACGGATGCGCTGGGCTTCCCCGCCGGAGAGGGTGGCGGTTCGGCGGTCGAGGCTGAGATAGCCGACGCCGACTTCTTCCAGGAATTCAAGGCGGTTGCAGATTTCGTTCAGGGCCGGCTCGGCGATCTCGCGTTCGTCGCGCTGGAGCCCGGCGGCGGTGGGATCGTCCCGGACGGCGCGGAAATGGACCAGGGTCTCGGTGACGGTGAGGCGCATCACGTCGGGAAGGGAGCTGCCGGCAAATTGGACGGCGCTGATCAGGGGGTCGAGGCGGCCACCGTGGCAGGCGTCGCAGGGGCGTTCCCGCATGAAGCGCTCGAAAAATTCATGCTTGGAGGTGTTGCGGGTGCGCTCGTACCAGCGCCAGAAAATCGGTATGAATCCATCCCAGGCCTCGTTGCGATCGCTGCTGACGCTGCCGGTTTCGTCGTGGCGCTCGTAGTCGCGGTGGATGGGTTCGCCTTCGGAGCCATAGAGGATGGCCTGCTCGACTTCGGGGGCGAGGTCGCTCCAGGGGGCGTACGGGTCGAAACGGTAGTGCTCGGCGAGGGCGTTGACCCAGCGCCCCCACCAGGAATCCATGGGATCGGAATCCAGAAAGGCAAGGGCGCCTTCGGCGTAGCTGAGGGCGCGGTCGGGGACGACCAGGGCGGGATCGAAGTGCCGGTGAGTGCCGAGCCCGGTGCATTCGGGGCAGGCGCCGAGGTAGGAGTTAAAGGAGAAGTGGCGGGGGGTGAGCAGTCCGGACAGGCCTTCGCCGCAAATTCCGCAGACGGGACTGGTGTTGAAAACGTGGCCGTCGAGAGTCGTGCCTTCTTTATCTACCTCTTCGGCGATCAGGCGACCGCCGGCGCGGGCCAGGACGAGCTCGGCGGAGTCTCCGAGGCGATCGTACTGGTCGGGGCCCAGGGTGAGGCGATCGACGATGATATCGACGGTCTCGATCTCGGTTCCGTCAAGATCCGGCGGCTCGCCGGAGAGGTCGTGAAGACGGCCGTCGAGGCGGACGCGGACAAAACCTTCGCGCAGGAGCTGGCGGAGGAGATCGTTGAGAGTCGGGTAGTCGGCAACGCTGACCCGGGCGATGAGCTGGACGCGGCGGCCGTCGCCCAACTCGGAGATGGCGGCGACGATTTCGCTGGAGGTCATGCCCCGGATGGGACCGTGGCCGTTTGGGCAATGGGGGCGTCCGGCGCGGGCGTAGAGGACGCGTAGATAGTCCTGAATTTCGGTGGTGGTGGCGACCAGGGAGCGGGGCGTGCGGGTGGCGTTTTCCTGGCCGATGGCGATGGCCGGCGAGAGGCCGGTGATGCTTTCGACGTTGGCGTCTTCCAGCCGGCCGAGAAATTGGCGGGCGTACGAGGAGAGGCACTCGACGAAACGCCGCTGGCCTTCGGAGAAAAGCGTGTCCATGGCGAGGGTGGATTTGCCGGAGCCGGAGACGCCGGTCATGACCGTGAGCACGTTTTTGGGGATATCGACGTCGATCCCCTTCAGGTTGTGCTTGGTGGCGCCGCGAATCTGCAGGAAACCGTCGGCCGCGCCATTGGACTTGCGACGGCGGGAGCGGGTGTTGATTTGGAGGCGTTCGCCTTTGAGAATCGGGCCGAGCATGAGGGCGGTCGGGCCGTCGCTCGACTTGACGATCTTCTCAGGACGGCCGGCAGCTACCAGGTAGCCGCCGGCGTCGCCGCCCTCGGGGCCGAGATCGATGATCCAATCGGCAACTTTGATGACGTCGGGATTGTGTTCGACGACCACGACGGTATTGCCCGCGTCCACGAGACGGTTCAGAACGGCGAGCAGGCGCTTGACATCCGCGAAGTGCAGGCCGGTTGTGGGCTCGTCCAGGATGTAGAGAGTGCGACCGGTGCCGGGGCGGGCCAGTTCGGAGCTGAGCTTGAGTCGCTGCGCCTCGCCGCCGGAAAGGGTGGTGGACGACTGGCCCAGAGCGAGATATCCGAGGCCGACATCGACCATTGTCTGGAGAATGCGGCGGATCGAGGGTATGGGCTCGAAGAATTCGAGCCCGTCCTGAATGCGCGTGGCGAGCACGTCGGCGATGTTGTGTTCGTGGTACTTAACCTTGAGGGTCTCGCGGTTGAAGCGATCGCCTTCGCAAACTTCGCAGGAGACTTCCACGTCGCCCATGAACTGCATCTCGACGATGCGGGCGCCGCGGCCGGCGCAGGCTTCGCAGCGGCCGCCCTTTACGTTAAAGCTGAACCGGCCGGGCTTGTAGCCGCGGGCCCGGGATTCGGGGAGGCGCTGGAAGAGGTCGCGGATATGGGTGAACACGCCCGAGTAGGTAGCCGGATTGGAACGGGGATTGCGGCCGATGGGGGATTGGTCAATCTCGATGACTTTATCGATGTGTTCGATGCCCTCCACGCGGTCGTGGTCGCCGGCCGATCGCTTGGCGTTGTGGAGTTCGGTGGCGAGGGCGCGCTTGAGGATGTCATCGACAAGGGATGACTTGCCGGAGCCGGAGACGCCCGTGACGACGGTGAGCGTGCCGAGGGGGATGGTCACATCGATGTTCTTGAGGTTGTGGGCGCGGGCACCCATCACGCGAAGCTTTAAGCCGTTGCCGCGGCGACGGCGTTTGGGGATGGGAATCTCGTCCTCGCCCCGGAGATAGCGTCCGGTGGGGGAGTCGGAGCGGGCGACGCTGGCGGGGGTGCCGCTGGCCACGACTTCGCCGCCGGAGCCGCCGGCGCCGGGGCCGATTTCGATGACGTGATCGGCCTGGCGGATGGTCAGCTCGTCGTGCTCGACGACGATGACCGTGTTGTTGCGGTCGCGCAGCGCGCGCAGGGTGCGCAGCAGGCTGAGATTGTCCCGATGGTGCAGCCCGATGGAGGGCTCGTCGAGAACGTAAAGCACGCCTTCGAGACCGGAGCCGATCTGGGCCGCGAGCCGAATGCGCTGGGCCTCTCCGCCGGCCAGGGTATCGGCGCCGCGGTCGATGGTGAGGTAGGAGAGGCCGACCTTTTCGAGAAATTCCAGCCGGAGGTCGATTTCGCGGCGTATCTGGGCGGCAATCTGGGCTTCGCGGTCGGTCATTTCGCTGGACTTGAGGAACGTGCGGGCGGCGGCGACGGAGAGTCCGGTGACCTGGGCGATGTTCTTGCCATTGAAGGTGACGGCGAGGGCCTCATCACGCAGGCGGGCGCCGTGGCAGTCGGGGCAGACCTGGTCTGACATCAAGGCCTGCACCCAGTCGGTGAGGCCGTCGTCGGATTTCCCGCGGCGGCGCAGGAGCGGGATCAGTCCCTGCCAGCGCCGTTTCTGGGTGCGGGTACCATCGCTGGCTCCCTCATCGCTCGACCAAGTAACGGTTTCGGTGAAAGTCTTGCGGCCGGCGCCGTAGAAAATGAGCTGACGGGTGTCGCCGGAGAGCTCGCGCCAGGGGGTGTCGATGTCGAAGTCAAAGGCGCGCCCGAGCTGCTCCCAACTGGTCATGGGCATGCGGGCGTAGACGGTGTAACCGGATTTGTTGGTGAGGGCGCAGGCGCCTTCGCGGATGCTGAGGTCCGGGTCGCGGATCAGGTTGCGGGGATCGAGGTCGAGGATGCGCCCGAGACCTTTGCAGTTCGGGCAGCCGCCTCGACGGCTATTGAAGCTGAAGAGGGCGGGCTCGGGCGGTTCTACGCTGGCGCCGCACTGGGGACAGCCATAGCTGGAGCTGTACAGATGATCGTCGTCTTCGGTGGCGGCGATTAGCAGACCATCGGCGAGGCCCAGGGCGGTCTCGACGGAATCGGTGATGCGCTCCCGGGTTGAGGTACCGATCGTGATGCGGTCCACGATGACCTCGATGTCATGCCATTTCGTGCGGGCGAGCTGGGGAAGGAGGTCCAGGCGGTGGACCTCGCCGTCGATGCGGGCGCGGACGTAGCCGGTGGAGCGGAGCCGGGCCAGAAGCTCGCGATGCTCGCCCTTGCGATGGCGGACCACCGGGGCCATGACGGTCACGGGGGCGCCGTCGGGAAGTTCGAGGATGCGATCGACGATGTTGTCGGCGGTCTGCGGCTCGATAGGGGCCTGGCAGCGGTGGCAATGGACGTGCCCGATGCGGGCGAAGAGCAGCCGGAGATAGTCGCTGATTTCGGTGATGGTGCCGACGGTAGAGCGCGGGTTGCGACTTATGGCCCGCTGGTCGATGGCGGCGGCGGGGGCCAGGCCTTCGATGTGATCGACGCGGGGCCGTTCCATCTGCCCCAGGAACTGGCGGGCGTAGGCGGATAGAGACTCCACGTAACGGCGCTGGCCCTCTTTGAAAATCGTGTCGAAGGCGAGGGAAGATTTGCCGGAACCGCTGAGGCCGGTGATGACGGAAAGGGAATCGTGAGGGATATCGAGGTCGATGTGTTTGAGGTTGTTTTCGCTCGCGCCGCGAATGGATATCTTGCGCAAGTGTCCCTTTCGGGACCGGGGTCAAGGCCCGGTCGCCACCCCCACATTTCCGGCTGAAGGGGAATGGGTATTGTCCGGCCGGGCCGCTGTATTGTCAAAGATGACAAGGCGCGGTTGAGTAGGGACGGAAGTCGGGCGGGGAAGGCGGGACGGACCGGACCCTGGTGATTAATAGTCGATGGAGGCTCTAGGGCGCACGCTGGAAAAACCCGCCCCGTAAGCGGGAGCGGGCGAGCGGAGCGAATTTACCGCCGGGTTATTCCTCGGCCGGTTTGTCGCTCTGTGTGGTGCCACACCTGGTGCAGGTCCATTCCCGGATGGTCTTGAGACCGAACATCGACTTTTTCTCCCGGTAAATCCAGGGAGTCGTCTGCCGGCAAGACCCGCACTGGGCTTGCACCTTGTAACCATCGGTATAGTCAGCGGGCTGGCCGCTCGCTTCTGCCATCGTCGTCCTCCCTCGCCTCAACGGTGAGCTGACGCACAGGGATGTTAGCAGTTTTCTGGTGGGTGGGCCCGGCCGGGATTCGCAGGCGGACACGGGGCGTCGATGCCACGCCGGTTGAATCTATTTGACGGGACGACGCGCTTATTCAGCTAGAATTTGGTTTGGCGATTTCGAATCGATCGCCGTTGTGAATAGAAATTTCGGGAGCGCGACTTGGCTGTAGAAGTGCGAGTGCCACGGGTGCTAAGGGGACATACCGGGGGGGCAGCGGTGGTGCCGATCGAAGCGGAAACCCTATCCGACTTGATGGAGAGCCTATTCGAGCGATTTCCTAGCCTGCGGGCGTCGCTGGCGGGCGAAGATGCGGACGTGCTGGCCTACACCAACGTTTACGTGAACGACGTGGAGGCGACGGAAATAGGGGGGTTGGAGGCGCGCTTGAACAGCGGCGATACGGTGACGATTCTGCCTTCAATGGCCGGTGGCACCGGCTGAGGGACCCGGGAGCTAGGGCAGGGGGGCGCGATCGTTGGCGCCGTGGAAAGCGACCAGATTGATGGCTTCCAGGTAGGAATCAATGGACTCGCCGCCGTCGGCCCAGAATCCGTCGAGCACGGCATAGGTCATGCGCCCTTCATCGACGTAGTGATTGTTGACGTCGGTGATTTCCAGTTCGCCGCGACCGGATGGCTGCAAGGTCTTGACGATCTGAAAGACGGAGGGGTCGTAAAAGTAAAAGCCGGTGGCGATCAGGTTTGATTTCGGCGTGTCGGGCTTTTCCTCGATGCCGACGATGCGATCGCCGTCGAGTTCCACTACCCCGTAAGCGGCGGGATTCGAGACTTCGGTGAGAACCAGCCTGGCGCCGCCGGGCTGGGCGGCGAAGCCGGCGGCGGCGGCGGTCAAATTGCCCTGGATGATGTTGTCTCCTAGGATTACGAGCACGTCGTCGTCACCGACGAAGGCCTCCGCCAGGCCGAGTGCCTGGGCGATGCCGCCGGCTTCATGCTGGTAGGCATATTGCAGGCGCTCGAAGCCGAACTTGGAGCCGTCGCCGATGAGAGGCAGAAAGTCGCCGGCGTTCTGCCCGCCGGTGATCAGCATGGCCTCTTTGACGCCGACACCGGCCAGGGTCTGGAGAGGGTAGTAGACCATCGGTCGGTCGTAGACGGGCAGGAGGTGCTTGTTGGTGACGGAGGTGAGGGGATGAAGACGGCTGCCGGTGCCGCCGGCCAGGACAACGCCTTTTAGGGTCTTGCCGGAGTTCATGAATCTCGCTTCAGGAGGGCATCAACAAATTCAGCGGGGTCAAAGACCGCCATGTCTTCGATGGACTCGCCGGTTCCGATGAACTTTATCGGAACCTGCAGCTCTTTGGTAACGGGGAACACCACGCCACCCCTGGCGGAGCTGTCTAGCTTGGCGATGATGATGCCCGTGACGTTGACGGCGTCTCTGAAGAGACGGGCCTGGGAGAGCGCATTCTGCCCGGTGAGCCCGTCGAGGACGAGCAGCACTTCGTGCGGAGCGTCGGGGTCGAGCCGGGCGATAACCCGCGCCACCTTTTCGAGTTCGGCCATGAGGTTGCTGTTGGTCTGCAGGCGGCCGGCGGTGTCGATGAGCAGATAGTCGACGCGGGCGGCCGCCGCGGCCTCGAAGGCATCGAAGACGACCGCGGCCGGATCGGCGCCTGGCTGGTGGGCGACCACGCGCTGGCCGAGACGCTCGCCCCAGATCTTCAGCTGCTCGATGGCGCCCGCGCGAAAGGTGTCAGCGGCGGCGAGGATGCACGTGGAGCCCGCCTGCTGGAGGATGTGGGCAAGCTTGGCGATGCTGGTGGTCTTGCCAGAGCCGTTGACGCCAACCACAAGGATGACGCCCGGGGTATGCCCTGACGCCAGCTCGGCGGCGCCGGTATCAAGGGCGTCGACTAGCAGGTCGCGCAGTGCGGCGTGCATGGCGTCGGGAGTCTTGATTCCTTCGTCTTTGATCTTTTTCCGGAGCCCGGCGACGGTGTCGAGCGCGAAATCGGGCCCGACGTCTCCCGTTATCAGCAGATCTTCCAGTTCCTCCCAGTCGTCATCGCCGATGCTGGATCGGGTGAGCAGGGAGGCGACGCGAGCGCCGAAGCCGCGGCGCGACTTTTCGACTCCCCGATCGATGGTCTTGCCGGTGAAGCGGAGTTTTAGACGGTTGAGCATGCTGGTTCCATGGGGCGCGCGCAGGCCGGCAAGTGTAGCCGGTCAAATGCTAGGGAAGGGGTCCCTGAGAGATGTTGGGATTGCCGAAGCTGGTGTTCACGGTGGGATTGAATAGGCCGATTTCGGCGGCGGAGACGTAGTCCCCGCCGTGGTTGTCGAGTATGCGGACGATGGTGGTGGTGGTGATCACGGTCTCTTCGAGCAGGAAGACCTGCTTGGCGTCAGTGGGCAGGGCGGTGAAGGTGCCGATCAGCTCTCGCCGGGCAAGGCCGCCCTGCTCGGCCGGGATAGTTATGTAAATCTCAAATTCGCGGATGTAGGTGGACGGGTCCTCGTTGGCATGATTCCAGATCACGACTTTGGCGAAGAGTTCCGGCGCGATGCCGGAGAGGCTGATGTCGACGGGAAAGACGGCGTCGGCGGAGCGCCACGGAGGCACCGGGGTGTCGGGCAGGCCGTCGTGCAGGCGCTCGATGGTGTAGAGCGGGTTGGGACTCTGCGAGGTGGAGGTGGCTACCCCGTTCTTGATGACCTCGACGAAATCAAGACCTTCGTTGTCCACGTCGAAGTTCTGGGTGAAGCCCACCCGCGCACGACGAATGAGCAGGGCGTCAGGTTCGGCCCGAGCAGTGACCCAGACCATGAAGACACCGAGGCCAAGGATTACGGCGGCGACGGCAAAGCCGATGGCCGCCACCCGGTAATCGATGCCGCGAAAGCGGCGCCAGAGATTGCGGGGAGTGCGGCGGGCGTCTTCGCGGACCTGTTCGGCCAATTCCAGAGCTTCGATGCAGCGCGGGCATAGTCGCCTGAGATCACGCTCTTCCAGCGCTTCCGTGGAGACCAGGGTGTAGCAGCGATCGCAGCGATCGGTGGCCTCCCGGGTGGGGTGGAAGGGGCAGCGGGGTCGATGTGAAAGGGAGTGGCGAGCCATGGAGTTACCGGAGCGAGGCCGGGGGCCGGGGCGGGGACCAAGTACCGATTATAGGAGTCGCGGGCGCCGTGGAAGGTGGAATCCGGCGCTGCCCCGATCCGGTCAACGGGTCACGACGGTCCAACGCGCCCGGCCCGGCGGGAAAATTCGCGGAATAGCAGAGCACCGACCGGCGGTAACCGGCGGCGGCGCGAGCAGAGGCCGCGCCGCCGCCGGTTACCTGTCGGACTCGGGCTAACGCCGGGGCGTGTGGTGCAGGTCGACGACCGGCTCGTTAGCGTAAACGTCACCGTTGCGGATCTTCAGGTTGAACCGGCAGTCAGGGTTCGTGCAGACCCAGGCCTTCCAGTGGACAGCGGCGCCCTGGCCGCCGAAGTCCGACAGGGGGACGAGATCGCCGGCGTCACAGACGCGGCAGACCGGGAAGTTACTTGCGGCATATTCCATCACATCACCTCAAACTATTCAGACAAATACATCTGGAAACATGGACACGGAGACACAACTTCTAACCCTTCACATATAAGCCGACCACCCTGAGAAAACACGACCCAAACCGCCGCCCCCTGCCCGCATCGATCAAGCCGTCAGCCCGATCGAGTGGAGGCGCGGGGACGCACCAGTACTTGACGAGGACAACCGATCACGCGAATGCCGGGCGCCGACGGCGCCCGGAAAAGCCGGAGTTCGGGCCGCGGGGGCGCAACGCGCCGCGCGGGGCGAAACTGGCGATGGCATTCGGATCGATACTCCTCTGAATTAAGACGCCTGCACGCCGCCGACCGTCAGGCCCGGGGCAGTGTCCGACCCGTGTGGAACAGTGGTCTCGCCATCCGACGGCGCTGGCCTCACAATCGCGACCTTCTCACCACTTCCCCAAACACGAGCGATTGGAGACTTTCTGACAGGACTACCCTGGCGCCAGAACTTTGTGAACTTTCGCACAAACTATCGAATTATATTCAGCCTGGAAAAGTGGAGTCAAGCGATTCCCGCGAGAATCTGGCGGACGAGGGGGCGGCTAAGGAGTGGACCGGGCGGCCGGGCCGGGATCAGGTCGGTTGGCTGGCCGGAGCGGCCAGGTTGCGGTGGGCTTCGTCCAGGAACTCGGCCAGGTGGACGATGCGTACCGGCGAGTCATCCGCGGCGAGGCCGGCCTGAATGTGGGAATGGCAGCCGGGATTGGTGGTGACGACAGTCTGCGCCCCGGTCGCGGCGATGGCGGCGAGCTTGTCTGCCCGGATGTCGCGGGCCAGATCGGGATGCAGCGCGCTGTAGAGCCCGGCGCTGCCGCAGCAGAGGTGAGGGTTCTCCATCTCCACCAGCTCGACGCCGGGGATGGCGGCGACGAGATCGCGGGGCTGGGCGGTGATCCCCTGGGCGTGTTTGAGGTGGCAGGCGTCCTGGACGACCACGCGCCCGTCCATTCGACCGGGATCGGCGTTGAGCCCGATCTCGGCGATCCATTCGCTGAAGTCCCTGACCTTCGCGGCCAGGTCACGGGCTTTGTCGGCGTATTTGGGGTCGTCGGCAAGGAGCTCGCCCCATTCTTTCATGGTGGAGCCGCAGCCGGCGGAGTTCACGACGATGACTTCGATGTCGGCGGCGGTGAAGGCGTCGATGTTGCAGCGGGCGGCCTGGCGGGCGGTGAGACGATCGCCGCCGTGCAGGCTGAGGGAGCCGCAGCAGGTCTGGTCGGGAGGGATGACGATCTCGCAACCGGCCCGGGCGAGAACGCGCAGGGAGGCCCGATGCACGCCGGCGAAGGCGACGCTCATGATGCAGCCGGACAGAAAGCCGACGCGATGCCGGCGCTCACCCTCGGCGGGGACCAACGAAAGGTGGGAAGGGTTGAGAAAGCTCGGAGACATGATGGGGGTCATCGCTTCAGACGATTCAAGATCGCCGGGGAGCAGCCTCAGCAGGCCGGACTTCAGGACCAGCGACCGCATCCCGCTGCGCTGGTAGAAGCGCAGGGCGGCCGCCAGCAGCCGAAGCCGGCCGGGGCGGAGAAAGATGTGCCGCAGGACGAGATTGGCGATCTTCATCCCGCGCGGGATGTTGCCTATCTCCGTGGCCTGGGCGCGGGCGGCCTCGACCAGCGGACCGTACTTGACGCCGGACGGGCAGGCGGTTTCGCAGCCCCGACAGTCGAGACAGAGGTAGATGTGATCGCGGAAAGATTCGTCGGCCAGGGAAAGGCGGCCCTCGTCGACGGCGCGAATGAGCTGGATGCGGCCGCGAGGAGAGTCCATTTCGACCCGCAGGTGGCGATAGGTGGGGCATTCATCCAGGCAGAGGCCGCAGTGGATGCAGGTCTGGATGAGGTGGGGATCGGGCGCGGTGGACCCGGAGAAT
>Ga0115002_10009217_pt1 | contig 10819 bp, 9 predicted proteins | sample ArcticOcean_MG_C_8_FD_89576 | JGI IMG/M metagenome (GOLD analysis project Ga0115002, IMG submission 89576) | Marine microbial communities from western Arctic Ocean - ArcticOcean_MG_CB11_86 | ecosystem: Environmental > Aquatic > Marine > Oceanic | place: Arctic Ocean: Canada Basin | collected... | reverse complement strand
GCAGACGCATCCCGCCACTCCCGACTACCCAGGAACGACGCTTCTTCTAAGGTGATGCGTTACGCCGCTTAAATCCGGGTCCAGGTCGTTCCGCCCAGCCCGTCCTCTATCAGGACACCGGCCTCAACCAGTTCGTCACGTATCGCGTCGGCGGCCGCAAAATCCCGATTGCTGCGGGCCTCGGACCGACTGGCGAGACGAGCCTCTATATCCTCGTCGGACAACCCGTCCTCGGAAGCGCCCGGCTCGGCCAGCGTGATACCCAGTACGGAGGACAAAGACCGCATCTCCGCCTGAGCTTCGGACAGATCATGCCCGGCGCTTCGACCCCGGTTGATCTCGTGTGCCAGGTCGAAGATTGCGGCCAGCGCTTGCGGGGTGTTCAGATCGTCTTCCATCGCCTCGATGTAACGCTCTTTAAACGGGGCCGGGTCCACAGACTCGCCGCTGTTCGTGCTTGATTCAGCCGTTACGGCCTGTCTGAGTCGGCGTGCGGCGCGCTCCTGCGTGTGGATATTGTCTTCGTCGTAAAGGAGCGGGCTGCGGTAGTGCGAGGTCAGGATGTACATGCGTATGGCGTCAGCACTGTTGCTGTCCAGCGCATCACGCACCGTCACAAGATTGCCGAGCGACTTGCTCATCTTTGCGCCGTCGAGCCTGAGCAGCCCGTTGTGCAGCCAGAACCTGGCGAACGGTTTCTGACCCGTGTACGACTCACTCTGGGTCAACTCGTTCTCGTGGTGCGGGAACACAAGATCCAGCCCGCCGCCGTGGATATCGATCGTCTCGCCGAGATACTCGAGCGCCATAGCGCTGCACTCGATATGCCATCCCGGGCGGCCCTGCCCCCATGGGCTATCCCAGGCCGGTTCGCCGGGTTTTGACGCCTTCCACAGGGCGAAGTCGGCCGGTGCTTCTTTGCCGGGCTCGACGTCAACGCGAACGCCTTCCAGCAGCTCTTCCACCGTCCGGCCGCTGAGCTTGCCGTACTCCGGGTCACTGTTGACCCTGAAATAGGCACTTCCGCTTCCGTCGGTCGCCGGGTAAGCATTCCCCTTCTCAATCAACCCCTCGATCATCTTGACGATGCCAGGGATCTCTTGCGTCGCACGAGGATGTACGGTCGCCCTTCGAACGTTCAGCTCATCCATGTCCGTGAAGAACTCCTGGATGTACTTTTCCGAGACCTCGTCAGAGGTCAGGCCCTCGGCGTTTGCCTTCGTAATGATCTTGTCATCCACGTCGGTGAAGTTCTGGACCCGGCGTACCTCATAGCCCCGGAACTCAAGGTAGCGGTGCAGGACGTCAAACACGACCGAGCTCAGAGCATGGCCGACGTGCGACGAGTTGGAGGCGGTGATCCCGCAGACGTACATCGTAACGGCGTCGCCCGCGGGTTCGAAGTCGCGCTTGTCGCGCGTCAGTGTGCTGTAAAGCTTCATAAAATTATTGGTCGCCCGTGCGGGTCGGTCGAGCGTTGTCCCGTGCTCAGGAAATCGGTTTTATCGAGAGTGTAGCGATCGCCTGCGCGGCTATCCCCTCGCCTGCTCCAATTGCCCCTACATGGTCTGTAGATGTGATCTTGATGTTGACGGATTCGACCGGTATCAAGAGCGTCTCGGTGATCGAATCTTTGATGCGGTTTACGTACGGAGCCAGCTTTGGTTGCTGGGCGATGATTGTAGCATCGAGATACGCCACCTCCCACCCGGCGTCGCCCGCCATCGAAGCCGCCCGTCGAAGAAGTTCCCGGCTGTCGATACCGGCGTAGGTGGGATCACCTGAGGGGAAGTTAGATCCAAGGTCACCCAATCCAACAGCGCCAAGTATGGCCGACGCGATCGCGTGCAGAAGCACGTCTCCGTCCGAATGGCCCTCGAGATGACGGTCATGCTCAATGTTCACTCCTCCAAGACGCAGCGGACCGCCTGAGACAAGCGCATGGCCGTCAAAACCAGTCCCCCACCTGTTGCTGACTCCTGCGCCACCAACGTTGCGCCGGGCAAGGATGGACTCGGCGCGCTCGATGTCATCAGGCGTGGTCAGTTTGATATTGTCCGGGTGCCCGTCAAACAACCCGACCGTTCCGCCGATCAGTTCGACAAGCGCAGCGTCGTCGGTGACATCCTCTGTAGGACCGAGGGACCGGGCGAGAATGTCCACTCGAAACACCTGCGGTGTTTGGATAGCACGCAGAAGCGATCGATCAAGCGTCTGCTCCACCGTCCCATCACCGCCAACGCTCTTGATCGTGTCAAACACCGGTAGCCCCGGTACAGCCGCGCCGTGCTCTGCGGCGGCCATAAGGCCTCTCTCGATCATGGCCTCGTCTACGAAAGGTCGCGCTCCATCGTGCACGAGCACATATTTGAGGCCGGGCCCAACTTCAGCCATCAAACGATCAACCCCATTGGCCGTCGAATCCTGGCGTCTGGCCCCTCCGACGATCACCGCCAACACTTTGTCGTAATCGGAACTCGAAACCAGATCACTGATCGCATCCTGGTTTGCGTCAGATACGACAACCACAATCGCACTCACCCGATCCGATCGCTGGAAGGTCTCAAGTGAGTACTCAAGCAACGGCGTTCCGGCCAGCTCCAACAGCATCTTATCGCCGCCCATGCGCGTACTTCCGCCGGCGGCCAGGAGAACAAGGCCGACGTCAGATTGTGTACTTTCGAGCACGCCTTCAGGCGGCATTAAATATCCGTTTCACTGATTTGAACCAGCGGTACAGTCGCACTAGTCACTTTGAAGAATACAGGTGAATGAGCTCAAACACCGTAGGGGCGAATGACTATCCGCCCACGCGAGTCCTTCGAATACATCAGGAGTGCCACGCCAACGACAACCGTCATTCCCACTCAGGTGGGAATCCAGGAAACCCCGCTTGATCCGACACGCACCGTATCGACAAATACCGTTTCTGGATTCCCGACTGCTCGGGAATGACGGGATGTGGCAAGGACATACCAGTTCGTAACCAGGCTGTGGTCGACATCAAACATTCCGCACAACAAAAAGAGACCGGCGCCCCAAAGGACACCGGCCTCTTATAAATCCTGAATCTATTTCCGGACGGAGCTAATCCCCCGCCGTGGCTGCTTCCGGCTCCTTTGCCGAGCCCTCGTCAGCCTGATCGGCCTCAGAATAGTCAGCAACTTCGTCGTCAGCACTCGGCCGATCGACCGCCGTGAACTCCAAGCCCTCATGGCCCAGGTTCACCTTCACGTGATCGCCCTCTTTGAACTCGCCGCCCAGGATTCTCTTGGACATCGGATTTTCGACGAACCGCTGGATTGCTCGACGCAGAGGCCGTGCCCCGTACTCGGGATCCGCCCCTTCTCTCGCCAGCCAGCCCAACGCGCTGTCGTCCAGCTCCATCGTCACACCCATCTCGCCAAGCCGGTCGTTCACGTCCCTGGCTATCAACCGCACGACCTCACCCAGTTGCTCCTCAGTTAACGGGTCGAAGACGATGATGTCGTCGATCCTGTTAAGGAACTCTGGCCGGAACGCACGCTTCAAAGCGTCTTCGATGTCGGACCGCAAACGTTCCTGTTCGGGAACGGTTTCCGGCCGTGTTGCGAAGCCGATGGCGTCCCGAGACACGGCCCCGGTTCCCAGGTTGCTGGTCATGATGATCACGGTGTTTCGGAAATCGACCGTCCGGCCATTTCCGTCCGTGAGCCGACCATCCTCAAGAACCTGAAGCAACGAGTTGAATACGTCCGGGTGCGCCTTCTCGATCTCGTCGAAAAGTACCACCCTGAACGGCCTGCGCCGTACAGCTTCTGTGAGCTGGCCGCCCTCGCCGTAACCGACGTAGCCCGGAGGCGCGCCGATCAGACGTGAGACGGTGTGCTTCTCCTGGTACTCGGACATATCGATCCGGACCATGTTGTCCTCGTCGTCAAACATGAACTCAGCGAGCGCCCGCGCCAGCTCCGTCTTCCCCACGCCCGTAGGCCCGAGGAATATGAAGCTGCCGATCGGTCGTTTGGGGTCCGCCAGGCCTGAACGGGCACGGCGGATGGCGTCCGCCAGCGCTGCAATCGCAGCAGCCTGGCCGATCACCCTTTCGTGTATCCGTTCCTCCATGTGCAATAGCCGGTCAGCCTCACCCTCGACGAGCCTCTCGACGTGAATCCCGGTCCGTTCTGCGATCAGCGTCGCGATCAACTCCGAGGTCACCACCATGTCGTGCGGGTGATCCTTCTCCCAGTCCTTGACCCGATTTTCGTGGGTCGTCTGAAGTGCAGATCGTTCAGCCTTCTTGGCATCCGCGGTCTGGTAGTCACGGCGCTCAGACGCAGCGATCTCCTCCTCACGCAGTTTCCGTACCACTTCTTCTTCATCCCGCAGATCGTCCGGCATCCGGTCCGATTCGATGCGCAGCTTGGCAGATGCCTCGTCTATGAGGTCGACAGCCTTGTCAGGCAGGAATCGATCAGACACATACCGGCGCGCCAGTTGGACCGAGGAGATCAGCGCCTCGTCCGTGATGCGGACGTGGTGGTGCTCCTCGTACCGGGGCCGGAGCGACTTCAACATCTCGATCGCCACGTCGGTCTCCGGCTCTTCAACGAGCACGGGCGAGAAGCGACGTTCCAACGCTTTGTCGGACTCGATGTACTTTCGGTACTCGTCTGGCGTGGTCGCGCCGATGGTCTGAAGCTCCCCACGTGCGAGCGCGGGTTTCATCAGGTTCGAGGCGTCGATAGCGCCATCAGCGCCGCCGGCCCCCACGACCATGTGGATCTCGTCGATAAACAAAATCGCTTCGCCCTCAGACTGCCGGACTTCGTCCATCACAGCCTTGAGCCGTTCCTCAAACTCCCCGCGGAACTTGGAACCAGCGATGAGCGAACCCATGTCCAGCGCTATCAGACGCCGGTTTTTGAGTGATTCCGGAACGTCGCCGCTAACGATCAAGTTGGCGAGGCCCTCGGCGATGGCTGTCTTGCCAACACCGGCGTCGCCAATCAGGACGGGGTTGTTCTTGGTGCGCCGCGTCAGGGTCTGCATCACCCTGCGGATTTCGAGTTCTCGTCCGACCACAGGGTCGAGCCGTCCGTCGCGCGCCAGTTGCGTGAGATCGGTCCCGTACTGCTCCAGCGCCTGGTAACGCTGCTCAGCGGTTTCCGATGTGACACGGTTGCGGCCTCGAATCTCGACAAGCGCCTGGTAGATCTTCTCCTTGGTCAGGTTGACCTCTTTGAAGATGCGCGCACTATCGCCGGACGTCTCGTCCGCGATGGCAAGCAACAGGTGCTCGGCGCTGATGAACTTGTCCCGCAGCCGCTCGGCTTCTGCCCGCGCGTTGTCCAGCACCTGCTGGAGGCGCGGGGTGGCGTATATGGTCTGTGCCACTACTCCTAGCCGGGGGCTTTGACGCAGCGCCGCCTCGACGCGGTCCGCAAGCAGATCAGGGTCGACGTGCGCCTGGGACAGGATTCGGGATGGAACGCCCTGCGGCAACTGGAGCAGCGCCAGTAGCACGTGCTCAACGTCCCACTGGGAGTGACGATATTCACGCAGAAGGTTTTGCGAGGAAGCGATCGCCTCTCGTGCCTGTTCAGTGAAGTTAGATTCTTTGAATACCATTATTAAGGAGCCTCTTTTTCTCTCGCCTGCGGAGCCGTTTCCGGTGGCTCACGCCATGGCAGTTCGGTCGTTCGTTCCGGGTTAACCCCGTTCCGGTTCTGGGAGCGTGCGTCGGTCCGCAGCAGCTCTGCGGCGCACCAGCTCCATCGTCAGTTGGTTCACCCTGTCTTCCAGCTCGGTCACCCGATCTGAAAGCTTTGTCATGATCTCCACGCCGGCAAGGTTCAGGCCCAGATCGTCGATCCATGTCTTGATCTGGATCAATCTGGCTATGTCCTGCCCGGAGTAAAGCCGGATATTGCTGTCCGTTCGATGCGGCTCTATCAAGCCGGCACGTTCATATGTCCGGATGGTTTGCGGGTGCAGGTGTACGTGCGCCGCCACAATAGATATGGTGAAAACGGGTTCAAATTCGGTGAAGTTCATGCATCCCCTCCGGCGGCTTCGGCACTCCCACTGGAGCCGGATTCGGTTTCGGGTTCGGGTTCCTGATCGGCAACGTCCTCTTGAACGATCTCTAACTCGCCCATCTGCAGAGTCCGTAGCTGCTCCAGCAACGCCTTCTCTTCGTCCGACGACTCCCCGGGTACCGAAATCACCATCCGCGCGACCAGATCGCCGTGTCCACTAGCGCCCCGTCCGTGCCTCGGCATTCCCTTGCCCTTCATCTTGAAATTGCGCCCTTGAGTAGTCCCTTCCGGAATCTTGAGCGCCACCTTTCCGGTCATGGTCGGCACCTCCACCTCACCCCCAAGCAGCGCGTCCAGGTACGACACCGCTACATCCGTGACGAGATCGTCGTCTTTTCGCGTGAACACACGGTGACGGCGAACATCTACCTCGATGGTCAACTCCGTCCGGTCGTCCGGGCGCACGCGAATGCGATCACCTGATTCGGTCCCCTTCGGGATCGTGACCTCGAGAGTCCGTGGCATCTGGCTTGTGCCGGATCCGCCGCAGTAGGAGCAGAGAACCGTTCCGTCGATACCGGTCCCGCTGCACTCTTTGCAGGTTGAAGAGCCTTGGATCGTTATGTTCCGATTCGATCCAGCAAACGATTCTTCGAGCGTTATCTGGACATTTGTCTGCAAGGTCTGTCGCTGTGAACGACCGAACGCGTTGCCGACCCCGAAATCGCCAAACAGATCGTCGAGGCCGATGCCGCCGAACCCCTGGTGGCCGCCCCGAGACCTTCGGAATCCGCCACCTCGGCTGTCGTTGGCACGCATCTGCTCGGCGTGCTTCCAGTTATCCCCGTACTGGTCGTAGTCGCGACGAGTCTTCGGGTCTGAGAGGACCTGATACGCCTCGTTGACCCGTTTGAAACGGGTTTCGGCGTCCGGATCGCTCGTATTCACGTCCGGGTGATAACGACGCGCCAGTCGCCTGTAAGCGGCCTTGACCTCTTTATCGGCTGCGTTTCGTGGGACGCCGAGTTCTATGTAGTAATCCTGTGGCATGTTGAAACCTGCCTGAATTATAGCTATATCAGTACTTTAAGTCAATCAACTTGAGTGTTAATAACCCATTTACTTGATATATAAGCACTAAAGGTTCTATATTTCGTTTCTATGATGCGTAACCGGAATCAAGCGACAGGATCGCCCCAGAGATCCGACACAACAGAAACATGCAGAGGTTTCAAATGACACTCCAAACTTGGCGCCCGTTCGCAGAACTACGCAGGCACAACAACATCAACACCCGCTTCGGCTTCCCCTTCTACGGTTCCCGTCCTGGATCCGGCGCATATGCCGGCGCCAGAAACGGAACTGAGAACAGCGCCGAGAACGGAACGTGGCAAATCCCGCTCGATATCGTCGATAACGGCGATGAGCTGGTCGTAAGCGCTTCCGTACCGGGAATCGACCCCACCGACATCAAGGTCAACATCGATGACGGCGTCCTGACCATCAAGGCCGAGACTACCGTATTGGCCGCATCGCAAGACGACACTGACGGCGCTGAGTCGGAGTACCTCCGGCGAGAACGTCGCACAGGCTCGTTTACACGAGCAGTCCAGCTACCAGACACCGTGGACCCGGAAAATGTGACCTCCGCCTACGCAAACGGCGTATTGACGATCACGCTGCCGCAGTCCGAGGCAACGAAAGCCCGGGAAATCACGGTCAAGGTCGCCTGAACCCGCAAGCACCCCTGAATAAAGAGGCCCCCGGATTTGTTCCGGGGGCCTCTTTATTGTTGTGCGGCTGCTGGTTGTCCCCTCTCACGGTGGGAGAGGGTTAGGGTGAGGGAGGACAAACGTATTGCCGGGGCCGAGTCTCAATCGCAAGACATCCGGCCGGTGAACGACCGGGATGACTGCGCCGCATTTGTGACGCAGTCATCCCGTTCTGGCCGTATTCAATGTCGCGAGGGCCGTTTAAAATCCTGAGGCCAATTCCAAGTCGCGTTGACACCCTTGTGTACCGAACATAGCATCGAAAATTATTCCCTCTCCCAACATGCCTGATTCTTCGACCCCTCAGTCGACCGGCAGTGCAGTCGTGACAGAGCTCCCCCCCGTGTTCACCCGCCATCAGGCGGCCGTCGGGGCTGCACTACGTGCCGAGCTGGATGGCAGAACCCTCCCTATATACGACTCGCTCAGGTACTACATGGGCTGGGCGGACGTGGACGGAACGCTTACCCACAGCCCTGAGGGCAAGCGCCTGCGGCCGATCTTATGCCTGCTTGCCTGCGAGGCTGTTGGCGGCGATCCCGCAGATGCATTACCCGCCGCGGTGGCGATCGAACTCGTACACAACTTCTCGCTCATCCATGACGACATAGAGGACGGCGATCGCACGCGCCACCACCGGCCCACACTCTGGGTCGTCTGGGGCGAGCCGACCGCGCTGGTAGCCGGCAACAATCTCCTCGCGATCAGCGATATGGCCACCCAGCGGCTCCGTGACGCCGGACTGAGCACAGCTATCGAGGCTGGACACATACTTACCGAACGCTACCTCTCCATGATGGAGGGGCAGTACCTGGACATCGCGTACGAGGGCCGGACGGACGTGACGGTCGATGAATACCTGATGATGATCGAGCGCAAAACCGGGGCCCTGATCGAGGGCGCTGTTGAGCTCGGGGCGCTGGTCGGAGCCGGAGGGTCTGGCGAGGTCGTGGAAGGACTCCGGGCCGTAGGAGACGACTTCGGGCGCATCTTCCAGATTCGTGACGATCTCCTTGGGATCTGGGGCGGTCCAGCACTCGGCAAGCCCATCGGCGCAGACATCACCCGCAAGAAAAACTCCCTGCCGGTCGTACATGTACTGGAACATGCGCGCGACGCTGAACAACGAGAGCTGCAACGAATTTACGCCGGAGACGAGATCAGTGGCGGCGATCTCGAGCGCGTGCTTGAGGTGATGGACGGACTTGGCACACAACGCTGGTGCCAGGCCCAGGCGGAAACACGATGGAGCCGGGCGCGGAAGCGACTGGCCTCTCTCCAGTTGAGCTCTGACGCCACCCGGGAATTCCTGGAGCTGGGTGAATATTTGTTAGTGCGGGAAGTCTGATGACCCTCGCCCTGGTCGCAGCGAGGCGAGAGGAACTTGCCGCCGTGCTGAGCCGTGGCGCGTGGCGTCCCTGGCGGCAACGCGCCGAAGGCGCGTGGAGGCAACGTCGGGCGCCGGAGGGCGCGCTTGCTTACCAGCGGCGGGATCACAGCGTTTCCATGATCCTGACCGGGGCCGGCCGAACCCGGACGGAAAATGCCATGAGCTGGTTGCTGGAGACCGAGAGGCCGGATTCGATACTCTCCCTCGGTTTCGCCGGGGCCTGCACACCTAATCTGGACATCGGAGACCTCGTGCTGGCCACCCGACTCCATCACATCGAAGGCAGCCCGTTCGACTGGGACCCGAATTCCCTCAGTCCCGCCGACCCGCAATCCGGAACTTCACAACCAGACGTAAGACATGAAGAACTTGTCGCGGACGGCGAAATGCTCGAAATTGCGCGCAGCGCGGTCGAAATGAACGGTATCGACTTCATGCCTTCCCCAACCCTGACCGTGGATTCACTGGTGCGCACATCTGGCCTCTCCGCGTGGCTGGGAGAAACGTACGGTGTTTCGGCCGTTGACCGGGAGAGCTACTGGGTCGCCGCGGCCGCGGCCAGAGCCGGGGTGCCGTGTTTGAGTGTCCGATCTATCGCCTACGGGGTTAACGAGACACTTCCGGAGGTCGCATCTAGACTGCCAGACACACCATCTGGAGGACGATTCGGTCCCATCTTCAAGCACGGCGCCAGACATCCCCGGGAATTGTGGCACTACATGCGGGCGCTGCGTAGCGCTCGTAACGCAGCCGCGACGCTCACGGCCGTGCTGGCCAGCAGTGAAGCCTTCGCTGGAGGTATAAACACATGACGGATTCTGCCTCCAATTCAAATTGACGCTGACGCCGCCCGGGGAATCGGCTAAATTGGACGTGCTTAATTCATTAGATAGAATTACCGACCGATTCAGGTCGTTGAACATATTTAAATCCCACCAGGATGGAGAGGACACGTATTGAGGGCGTTCACGAAGTGCCTCAACGTGAAATCAACTCGAGCCCCTGAGTTCATAGACATCACCGATCTCGTTATTGATGTCGTGGTGGAGTCGGAAGTCGAATCCGGAATTGCGGTCGTCTTTTCGCGCCACACAACTGCGGCGATCAAAATAAACGAAAACGAACCGCTCTTGATTAAAGATATGGAGCACTTCCTGGGCACGGTCGCCCCCCAGGATTCCTACTACGGGCACAACGATTTTGCTATCCGCACCGTGCACATGCACGAAGACGAGTGTCCCAACGGTCACGCCCACTGCCAGCACTTGACCCTCGGCAGCAGCGAGATGATTCCAATCATCAACGGCGAGTTGGCGTTCGGGAAATGGCAGCGAGTGTTCCTTGTTGAACTGGATCTTCCGAAGAGCCGCGAAGTCGTCGTCCAGATAATGGGAGAATAGCGGACCTGCGCTGACGCACGGGAATGGACGATATTGATGGCCCTGATAACGCAACGTAATGAGTTGCTTGCGACCGTCAAAGAGATGGACCGTCTTGGACTGGTCTCAGGCTCCAGCGGAAACGCGAGCGTCAGGATTGACGCACCCGGCAGTCCAAACGCATTTCTCGTAACGCCGGCTGCGCTTCCCTACCCGTCGATGACATCAGACCAACTGGTGTCCGTCGACGACGACCTC
>Ga0115002_10009216_pt1 | contig 10820 bp, 8 predicted proteins | sample ArcticOcean_MG_C_8_FD_89576 | JGI IMG/M metagenome (GOLD analysis project Ga0115002, IMG submission 89576) | Marine microbial communities from western Arctic Ocean - ArcticOcean_MG_CB11_86 | ecosystem: Environmental > Aquatic > Marine > Oceanic | place: Arctic Ocean: Canada Basin | collected... | reverse complement strand
TGATGCGAAAAGTGGAACTGTTCTCCTGGCCGGGTTTCAGCCAACGGGAGACATCGATGTCGGTCCCGTAACGCACCAGCTCATCGGTCGGCGAATGCACGAGGTGGCCGTTGGCCCATACCCAGAGCTTGGTGGCGTAGACCAATGGTACATACAGCTTGGCCTCTTTCCCCTGAGGCCATTGAGCGACAGGCACGGTGAATCGGTACCAGCCCAACTCATCATAAGCATATCCCTGTTCGTCTCGATAGCCGCTCTGGCTCCAGTCGGTGGTGACGGGAATGGAGGTCCACTCCAGCTCTGAGGCGACCCCATCCAGGTGCCACTGCTCGAACAGCCCTTCATCATGCACGTCAGTGCGGAACTGACCGGTCTCTGGTCCCAAGGCGATCCGGCTACCCAAGTCACCGTCGCTTCGTTGTGACAGCCTGTCGATGTAGCGACGCCAGCTCTCCAGACCCGACCCCCTCTTTATGACCCAATCTGGGTCAGGTGGCATCAATCCAGGTTGAATACGTTGCGCCGCTTCGACAGCGGCGTGAAGCTTACCCAGTTGTGCCATAGCATCGCTGTAGTTCCCCTGGTGCAGCTGAAAGATCATTTCGTGATGCGTCATCATGTACTCGTGCACCAGCCGGAAGGCCTCGACACGAGTCCGACGCTCAGGCGTGTCAGCCAGGTCAGCGGCCTGTTCGAGGTGTCTCCCAAGACGGCGCGTTCTATCCGGTGGATAGATGCGAGTCCAGTCACCGAGACGCTGATGCCAGGTCATGTACTCGGGCGAGGTGGCCAACATGGTCTCGATCTCTTGATAAAATAGCTTCATCGGCGCCGCTGCCGGACCGAAGAAACGGGCATGGAAGTCGTCCACCACGGCGTCGACGTCGGCATCGATATCCCACATCAGTTTTGCGCGCACGTAGTAGTTAAGTCCGGTACGCAGGTAGGTGCTGTTGCCCTCGGTGGTGAAACCGACGACGCCATTTTTGTGGTAGAATGGCAGGTTCTCTCGTATGGAATGGACATTCCAGAATGGCATGCGGTTGAGGCTGGAGTGAGGGTCGTAGTCGTAGATGATCATCTTCGGGCCTAGACGAGCCCAGGCTTTGATCGTCCTTTCGCGGCGCCGGGCGTACAGATCGCCGGGCTCACCGATCGGGCGTAGGGCACTCACGCCGAGCCGCGCCAACTGGACGATGATGTTCGGGTTCCACGGTTGGTCCAACCCCTCGGGCGGGCGCACGCGGTTGTCGTAGGCGAGGATGACGGTGTAGCGGTCCGGGTACTCGGCGTTGACTCCGTGGGCGACGTTGTTGACGAAATTCAGGTAACCGTCAGAAATCGACTCCTTGAGGCCGCTGTCGTGGGTGAAGCCGTGATCGGCCGCCGTGCAGATATCGCAATAACACTTGGCCGACCAGTCAGGAGCTGAGAATCCGTAGCTGTTGGACTCGGGCTTGTCGCGGAAGTGATCGATTATGGTTTGAGTAGCGATTTCGACCGTCAATGGATTCGTCACACACAACATGGTCAGGTGGTGCTCGCCGTTGGGTCCCGTGGCGTGGCGGAGGCCATCCGTTCCCATCGCATAGATCTCCGGGTGTTTCTCCGCATACAGTTCCGGGGGGGCCAGGCGGCCGATGGAGCCGTCTCCGGCAAACGCGAAGGGACGGGAAGATGATCCTTTGTTACGGGCCAGCCACGGTGCATGCTCAACTCGTTCGTCAGCCCAGCCGGCCGTCCAGATGTTGCGCACGACGAACGAGGGCGTCTGCTGGATATCGAGCTGCGGAATCGAGATCGTCTTCTGCTGTGGTATCACCTGGCCGAATTCGCCAGGAAAAAACCAGCGACAGCCGAGCTGTTCCAGCAACTCGTAGACGGCATATTCGGTACCGCGATAGCCGGCATCTTCATTGCCGGCGATGACGACCTCCTCGCCGATCGTGTGCAGCACGAAACCTTCGCGAGTGGCTTCGAGGTCATGGCCGGAAGGCAAGGTGACTCCCAGTTCCTGTACCGCCTGAGAGCGGCCGACCAGAAGGCGGGGGCGATCACGTTGGTTCTCCGGTACGGCATCCTTGCCGACGTATATCGGCAGCTGAGCGCCAGACATCAGTTGGATGAAGTGCTGCAGTTCGGCTGCTGCCAGGCTCGCTGAATGGGTGGTGTCAACCGCAGTGAGAATGAAGGCGCGTGGTTTTCCGTCGTCGACGATGACGATGGTGTCCGCAGCCCCGGGCGATGACGAGATCGCGGTGAGTAGCGGAATGATGAATGCGGCAAAGGCTGTGGTAGTGATGGATCGCATCAGGGGTCGCATCAAAATTGTCCTATTTCGAGGTGCGCTGGCAGTCGCTGTAATAATACATTAGTAACTATCTTACCGGAACCAGTTAGCCAATCTCTCCCACCCGTCGTCAAAGCGGACTCAGTCATAGCCACCCTCGATCACAGCCGGGCAGTGACAGCTCGTTTTCTCATCCTCTTGAGTGTTGTGGGCCTCCCAGCTGTTGCCCACGGCTACGTCGGACCAGGGGCGGGTTTTGCGCTGGCCGGCAGTTTCTGGACCATCCTCATTCTGTTGCTGGCCGTCTTGAGTATGCTGGTGTTGCCTTTTCGCTTCGCCCTCGTCTGGTACCGCCGCCGCAAGAGCAGAGGGTCACGGGCCAGGCGAGTTGTCGTTATCGGGCTCGACGGACTGGATCCAGGTCTCACGCAGCGCTGGATGGGGGAAGGGCGCCTGCCGAATCTGCAGAAGCTCGCTGACCAGGGGGTCTTCAAGCGCCTGGGGACTACATTGCCCGCGATCACGCCGGCGGCATGGTCGTCATTCGCCACCGGCACTGACCCTTCGAGGCACAACATCTTCGATTTCATCACTCGAGATCCACAGACCTACCAACCGGTGCTGTCATCGGCACGGGTGACACCGGCGCGCAGGAGTCTGAAGGTGGGACCATATCGCATCCCGATTTCAAGACCGCGCATACGCAACCTCAAGCGCAGTCAGCCGTTCTGGAAGCTGTTGGGTGAAAGAAACATCTTCAGCTCAATTCTGCGGGTGCCGATTACTTTTCCACCGGAGCCGTTCAACGGTCATCTGCTGGCGGGCATGTGTGTGCCGGATCTACGTGGGACTCAGGGGGAATTCACCTACCTGAAGGGAGTCGGCGGCAATGGCGAGGACGGCGACCTGGGGTCCGTCATCCACGTTTCCATGCAAGACGGCCATGGACGGGCCCGGGTACCCGGGCCGGCAGATCCATTCGGGGGAAACGGTGATGCGTCCTCACTCTACGCCGACATTGAACTTGAGATGGATGCAGAATCCAGAGGGATCGTGCTCAAGCACGGCAAGCAGCGCATCGCCCTGGCCAGGCGGACCTACTCGCCCTGGGTGGAGCTGTCTTTCAAGGCCGGATTTGGCGTCCGCGTCAACGGCATCTGTCAATTCTATCTGGTCGAGTCAGATCCGCTGATGCTGTACGCCACCTCGATCCAGATCGATCCGGATCGCCCGAGCCTGCCATTGTCTCATCCGGCCTCGTACGCGGCCTACCTGTGCAAGCGTTTGGGTAAATTCGCTACGCTGGGACTGGCCGAGGACACCGAGGCGCTCAACGCCGCCGTCATCGATGAGCGTGCCTTTCTGGATCAGGCGTACAGCCTGCACGCCGAGCGCGAACGGATGCTCTTCCACGCGTTGGAGAAGACGCAGGATGGTCTCGTCGTTTGCGTCTTCGACGGTCCGGACCGCATTCAGCACATGTTCTTCCGTACCTTGGATCCTCAGCATCCAGCCAACGAGGGTAAGGAGGTGGCGGCATTCGCGCAGGTGGTGCCGGAGATGTACGAGGCCATGGATGACCTTGTCGGTCGGGTCATGGCCCGGGTTGGAGGTGGGGCAGAGGAGGACACCACCTTGATGGTGATCTCCGATCATGGCTTCTGTCAGTTCAAGCGCGGCATCAACCTGAATACCTGGCTGCTGCAAAACGATTACCTGGTGCTGAAGGATGGAGCGGCCGGTGGAGAGGCCGGTGGAGACGAGTGGTTCGCAGGCGTCGACTGGACAAAGACCCGAGCCTTCGCTCTCGGTCTGACGGGTATTTTTATCAATCGACGCGGTCGTGAGGCGTCTGGAACAGTCGCGGAGGACGACGTCAGTGCGCTCAAGCGAGAGGTCATCACCAAGCTGGAAGGTCTCGTCGACGATGGCAATGGCGCTGATGGACAGCTGGCGATCCGAAAGGTGTGGGACACGGATGCCCACTTCGACGGACCCTACAAGCGGGATGCGCCGGATCTGCTCATCGGCTACAACGCCGGGTACAGGGCATCCTGGAACGGCGCCAAGGGACAGGTTACCGAGAGTGTGTTCGAAGACAACACCAGGCATTGGAGCGGCGACCACTGCGTCGACCCCGAGCAGGTGCCAGGCGTGTTTTTTTGCAACCGGCCAGTGAGCAAGGCTGATCCCCACCTCTTCGATGTGCCCGTTTCCATCCTGAAGCTATTTGGGGTGAACGCGCCGTCCTATATGCAAGGCGATGACCTGTTCGACGAAGCTGAACGGGCGGCATCTTAGCATGAAACGAGTCCTCGCCCTACTGCTGGCCGGGTCGCTGCTGTGCATGGCAGGGTGCCAAACTCGGGTAGATGCTCCCCGGCTTTTGGTGCTGGGGATCGACGGCATGGATCCGCAGATCCTCTCACGGCTCATGGCGTCGGGACGCATGCCACACTTTAGCGCCCTGGCCAAATCCGGCGGGTTCAGGCCACTGGCGACGACGATGCCACCGCAGAGTCCGGTAGCCTGGTCGACCTTCATCACCGGACTGGATCCCGCCGGTCACGGAATCTTCGATTTCATCCACCGCGACCCGGCGACGCTGACCCCGTACCTGTCAACTTCCCGCAAGGGAGCCGACGGTACGATGGAGCTCTTGCGCCGCGGCAGACCGTTTTGGGACGCTCTCATCGACCGCCATATCCCGGTGACGATTTTCAAGATGCCGGCCAATTTTCCTCCTTCCCCGTCACCGCATTCCGGGCTGTTTTCAAGCATTACCGGGTGCTCGTGCTATCGCGCCTTTGCCGGCATGGGAACCCCTGACATCATGGGCACCTACGGGACCTTCACCTACTACACGGATGGCAACTACACGGTACCTCTTCATATGAATGAGGGCGGAAAGACGCTGACATCTGGGGGTGAGTTGGCTATCGCCGGAGGCCGGATCGTCAGCCTGCAACCGGAGCAGGGCTTTTGCTCTGCCGACATTCGCGGTCCGGACACCAACGGCGTAGCCCGTGAGGCGCATTTCGATCTGTATGTCGATAGGGATTCAGACGCGATCGAGATCGTGCTGGGTGAACGACGCACCGTACTGCGTACGGGCGAGTGGAGCGAGTGGATACGGGTCGACTACGGCCGCGAGGCCTATCAGCTATCTCATTTGACTGGCAATGTTCGCTTCTATCTCAAAGCAGTGAACCCTCATCTGCAGCTCTATATGACGCCGGTCAATCTGGATCCCGGAAATCCCGCCATGCCGATCTCCGTACCCGCCGATGAAGCGGCCCGCTTGCAGGCCGCGATGGGGCCCTACTACACCCAGGGCATGCCGGATGATACCAAGGCGCTGGAAGCGGCCGTGCTCGATTACGACGAATTCCTCAGCCAGGATAGCCTGGCTATGGAAGAGAGGCGTGGACACCTGCGTCGCGAACTGGCGCGCTTCGAGAGCGGCTTCCTGTTCTTCTACGTGCACAGCCTCGACCAGGTCAGCCACGTGTTGTGGCGGGCGACGGATCCGTCCCACCCCGGCTACCGCGCGGAGTTTGCCCGGCACGGTCAGGCCATTGAGCACCACTACGAATCGATGGATGAACTACTGGGGGAGGCGATGACGTCGATGGGTGACGATGGTCAAATCGTGGTCCTGTCTGATCACGGCTTTGCGCCCTACGAGCGCTCTTTCAACATCAATTCCTGGTTGCTGCAGGAAGGGTATATCGAGCTCAATGAAGGCGTCGAACCTGAGAGTGCGAGCATTCTCCGCAAGCGCTCGATTCTCTGGGAACAGACACAGGCCTACGGTCTCGGCTTGAATGCTCTCTACCTGAACATACGCGGGCGCGAAGATCCAGGTGCAGTGGAAGCCGACCAGCGAGAAGCGCTGATAGCCGCGATCACCAGCAGGCTGCTGGCGGTGATCGATCCCCGTGATGGCCGGCAGGTGGTCGAAAAGGTCTACGTCGTCGACAAAACGGCGGGTTCCGCGGCCGCCTCCTCGCCGGACCTGCTCATCGGATACGCGAGAGGGTACCGCTCCTCCGGCGCGGCCGCGCTGGGGCAGATCGAGGCCGAAGTCATACAAGACAACCTTTCCGCCTGGAGCGGAGATCATTGCATGGCCGACCACACAGTACCGGGGGTGCTGGTCACCAGCATGTCGCTGAACACTGACCTGATACCCCATCTTCGAGACATAGCCGGCAACATACTGGAGTACTACGGGATGGAAGTAGCAGACGCCATGAAAGGCCGTTCCGTCTGGCGCAATTGACGAGATCGAGGGAGAGAATGGGATTCTTCAAAGACAAAGTAACCATCGACGATGAGCTGATGGAACGGGCCAGGGCCCATGTCGAGCGTGTCGGCTTCGCCAGTGTTAGAGAGTTCGTCCAATACTGCATCGACAAGGAGATCACCGCGTCCGGCGGTGCCCCAGACGGCGACGAGATGCACCTGGAGCGCTTGCGAGGTCTGGGGTACATCGAGTGAGTGGTCACCTATCGTGTATGCCCTGATCGCCCACTTCAACCGCCTGTGCAACGGCGCCTTCGACGCCGGCCTGGCTCCGTTCGCCGGGTTGGGCGAGTACGCCCAGGTAACAGTCATCGCCCTGTTCGTCGGTGTCGCTGTGGCTCTCGTGTTCAATCGCGTGCTGGACAGGACGAAGTTGAAGCGCGCGCGCAGAGACCTGCGCTCCTGCCTGTTCGAGATCTGGCTATACCGCCACGACCCCGGAGTCGTGCTCAGGGCGCAGTGGGAACTGATGAAGGCCAACGGCCGGTATGTAAGCGCCATTCTGCCCCCATTGCTTATCGCGATGCTGGCCATCTCACCCGTACTGGTGCAGTCCTATCATCGGTTCGGGCTGGACCCGGTTCCTGATGGAGCCACGGCGCTGTTGACGGTGGAGCTGGGGGATGGAGTGGCCATCGATGGTTTCGCCGAGGCCGTACCGGAACTGGTATGGGATGGAGGCCGAGGAACAGTCACCGCCATGGTTCGTCAGCCTTCGGCGAATCGAGTGGTCTGGCGGCTGCACCCAACAAAACCGGGAACTCACACCCTACATCTAGTCCGCGGCGGGAAGAGTGAAACGTTTCCCCTCTACGTCGCTCCGTTGAAGAGCGAGAGCGTCATCGAGTCTCGTCTGGCGCGTTCGTGGCGATTGCTGGCACAACCTCGCGGTACGGTTCTGGGGGGGGATTCGGGATACCGCCGGATCAGTATCGATTACCCTGAAGCGGATTCAGGGTGGTTGATCTGGTTGACGGTCACTTCGCTGCTTGCCGCTGTGATCGTCAACCGAGTAGGATCCGCACCGTAGACGTATCGAGCCGCGACCGTCGTGGTGCCCGCGCCCTTCATGCCGTACAATGGTTTTCTCGAACCCATAAATGAAAAAAGGGGAGCATCATGGTAGCCGTACGCAACTGGCGAACGATTGTACCCAATATCGCCCACGAAACCGCTATTGTCTGGCCGTACTTTCACATGGTAGGGCTACGGGAAGACGCCCCCAAGGACGTCGCCGTGCTGCAGGGATTTCAGGCGCTGACCGTCCATCAGATCCAGCCGGGAAAGTCGGGGGACAATCACGTTCACTTCGACCGCGAGCAGGTCTACTACTTCACCCGGGGCAGCGGCAAGCTGAATATCGACGAGGTCATCTACCCGGTGAAGAAGGGGGACGCCGTCTGCATTCCCACGACATGTTACCACCAGATGATCAACGACACGGATGAGTGGCTGGAGCACCTCATCATCAACGGCCTGCCGCAGCCGCAGGCGCAGCAGGACAAGAACAAAGAAGCGATCGCAGCCAATGGTGCCCATGGCTCCAAGCTGCCGATCGCTCACCGCAGCTGGCTCGATAGCCAACCCCATATTTCTCACGGTGCCGCACTGCTATGGTCGATCTTCGCCCCCAAAGGAGCTGCGGGCAAGTCGTTCAATGAGGCGCCGGTGGAGGGGATCAAGAAGCTGACGATACACCGACTCCAGCCCAGCCTCGAGACGGGTGTGCACGCGCATGACAACATGGAGCAGGTCTACTTCTTCACCCAGGGGCGGGGCAAGATGATCGTCGGCGACGAGACCATCGATGTCCGCGACGGTGATGCGGTGTACGGACCTCCCAAGGTTCCTCACGGTCTGATCAATGACAGCGACGACTGGGTCGAGCACCTGATCATGAGTGCCAACGTCCCGTAGCTACGGCCCAGGTGCGGCAAGGGCCTGGTCGTTCAAGCCCCAGTCGTAGGGTATGGCGCGGACCTCGTACCCTGTCGCCCTGTTGAGTTCGATGATTCGCTCCGGGACCAGGTAAAGGCGCAGGTAGTTCATAAGAGTGGCGTCTTTCTCAGGAAATTTTCCCCGGTACCATGCCAGGTAGTCGTCTTCATACCACGTAAGGATGGACGATACATGCACAACCCGCTGGTCGTGGTCGATTCGCAGGTTGCGCGGTTCGTTGGCGAACTTGCGGGTCTCTGATTCAAGCTGTTCTTCGAGGTCGTCGCTGGTGAAGGCGTGTTGGGGCAGGCGCGGACAGCCGTTGGAGGCGCAGTTGATGGCGAAGTGGATCCGGGGCTCGGGAAAGCGCCCGCGAATGACCTCGTTTTCGAGGTCGTAGAGGTTGTAGGACTCGCCGCCAAAGATGAGCTTGCGAAAGTAGAAAAAGCCGCTGGTCGAGGGCATGAAGAAGGCCACTCTTGGCGCCTTTACGTCGGTGACGCTGGTGATCGGGTACTCAGTAAGGGCGGCTGTCAGGGTCGCTGCGTTGTAGGCGTTGATCCAATAGGTGAGACGGTCGTGCGCCCCCGGAAAGAGATTGGGGTGACTGTCTGGGCTGTAGGTGGCCAAGAGCCGATAGTAAGCCTCAAGCGTGCCGGGCGCGGCTTTGAGGCCCTTGTAGTCGACGCGGCCGACGTCGTCGACGTACTGGCGCTGTACCTGCTCCAAGAGCTCATGTGAAAAATGTTCAAGGGGGCGGTGAGCTGGGTCTTCGGCGAGCGGTTCGATCGTCGTGAAAATAGTCAAGAAGGCCACTCCCAGTGTCATGATCACAGGCATGATTCTAACCCTTGTTCGAGAGGAAGGCGGCGGCTACGATCGCTTGGCGTTGCATTGGCAGTTGAAAAGATATTACTTCGGCGATCCACAAGCACTCCATACGACGGAACTAATGCCCATATGATCATCCGAACACAAAAAGAGGCGCCGCGATTTCAGGAGGATGGCACGACCTCGTACCTGCTGGTCTCCCCATGGACGGGTGGTTCGAGCCAACTGACGACCTCGCTGGTTGAAATGGAGCCAGGAGGATTGCAGCGGGCACACCGTCACGAGCCGGAGCAAATCTACTTTTTCATTTCAGGCACCGGAATGATGAGTGTGGAAGACGAAACGTGGGAAGTGACGCCAGGAGACTGCGTTCTGGTACCCGCCAATGCGACCCACAGCATTCGCAATGGTTCTGGCGAAGAGCCCCTGCGCTATTTCGGCGCTGCCGCGCCCGGCTTTCCCGTGGACCAACTCAAGGTGTTGTGGCCACTGCCCAGTGAAGAGCAATCCGGTTCCGCTAGCGCTCAGGAATCGTGAGTGGGCAGATCGAAAAGACATCCAAATACGACTGCAGTCCTTGACCTGTGCGCCGCAGCGAGCGAAGGTACCTCATGGAGGAGCCATAATCGAGTATGAGTAAGAAAGCGCTGATCGTTTGGGGCGGCTGGGACGGGCACGAGCCCGAGGCCTGCATGAAAATTTTCGCCCCGATTCTGGAACAAGACGGCTTCGACGTCACCGTTTCTGATACGATGGACAGCTACACGGACGAAGCTCTGATGAGTGCCCTCGATCTGGTTGTGCCGATCTGGACGATGGGTACCATCGAAAAGGAGCAGGAAGCGGGGCTGCTTCAGGCCATCGAAGGTGGAGTCGGGGTTGCCGGCTGGCACGGCGGTATGGCCGACGCCTTTCGCAACAATACCCACTACCAGTTCATGGTGGGTGGACAGTGGGTGGCACATCCCGATGGGGTGATAGACTACCGGGTGAACATCACCCAACACGATGATCCGATTGTGGAAGGGCTCGACGACTTTGACATGCACTCGGAGCAGTACTACATGCATGTCGACCCGGGTAACGAGGTGCTGGTAACGACGACGTTCGAGGGCCGGGAAAGTGCGCCCTGGGTCAACGGTACCGTCATGCCGGTCGTATGGAAACGACTCTGGGGCAAGGGCCGCGTGTTCTACTCAACGCTGGGTCACGTGGCGTCCGACTTTGACGTTCCCCAAGCCCGGGAGATTCAACGGCGGGGGATGCTCTGGGCGGCCAGGGTTACTTGAGCGCCAATCAGCGGCAGCGCGACACCTATTCTCGAAAGACCAATAAGCATGGACATAACGCAGACGATAAAAAAGTTACAGAACGAGAGCGCTCACAAGGTGAGCCATGCGGTCGGTGACCTGAATGCGCCTTGGAAAAAGGTCGAGCGCAACCGGCGCACGCG
>Ga0115002_10009214_pt1 | contig 10820 bp, 5 predicted proteins | sample ArcticOcean_MG_C_8_FD_89576 | JGI IMG/M metagenome (GOLD analysis project Ga0115002, IMG submission 89576) | Marine microbial communities from western Arctic Ocean - ArcticOcean_MG_CB11_86 | ecosystem: Environmental > Aquatic > Marine > Oceanic | place: Arctic Ocean: Canada Basin | collected... | reverse complement strand
CGAGCAAAAAGCGAGCAAAAAGCGTTTTTCCGAGCAGCAAGGCAGTGGCACTATGTAAAGAAATCTCCTCGCGCCTAATGCGCGAGGAGATTTGCTTTTGAACTCTCTTTGAGAGGGAGGTGTCTCGAGGACAACAAACTCCTCTTGGTTTGCTCTAGCTATTCACTGTCTTGAGGATCTGAGCGACGATCTTGTAGGGATCAGCATTGGATGCTGGACGACGATCTTCCAGGTATCCCTTCCAGCCGTTTTGTACGGTGGCGAGAGGAATACGAATCGAAGCACCGCGATCGCTGACGCCGTAGCTGAAAGTGTCGATCGATTGTGTTTCGTGGAGACCAGTCAATCGTTGGTCATTGTCCGAACCGTAGATCGCGATGTGATCGTCGTGGGAACCTGCAAATTTCTGGCAGATACCTTTGATCAAAGCTTCGCCACCTTCATCTCGGATAGCGGTGTTGGAGAAGTTGGCATGCATACCACTTCCATTCCAGTCGCCTTTGACGGGCTTGGGGTGTAGTTCAACCGAAACACCGTAGGGCTCGCCACAACGATTGAGAAGGTATCGAGTCAACCAGAGATCGTCGGCAGCGCGCTTGGCACCTTTGCCGAACAACTGGTATTCCCATTGGCCTTTCATTACTTCGGCATTGATACCGGTAAGACCGAGACCAGCATCGAGGCAGGCGTCGAGGTGATCTTCAACCACTTCGCGACCAACGCAATTTTTGTGTCCAACGGAGCAGTAGTAAGGACCTTGAGGACCGGGGTAGCCGTCCTTTGGGAAGCCCAGCGGGAAGCCATCTAGCATCAAGACGTATTCTTGCTCGAAACCGAACCAGAAATCGGCGTCGTCTTCAAACTGACCGCGTGCGTTCGTCGGGTGTACGCTACCATCTGCCGACATGACTTCGCACATTACCAAGAAGGCATTCTTGCGAGCTGGATCGGGAACCATGCGGACTGGCTTCAAAATACAGTCCGAGGAATCTCCTGCAGCTTGCTCTGTCGAGCTTCCGTCAAACGACCACTCGGGGCAATCTTCTGGGCTGCTGGGTTCGCTGCTAACGATCTTCGTCTTGCTGCGCAAATTCGATTCTGGTTGGTAACCGTCCAACCAAATGTACTCAAGTTTGTAACTCATTTCCAAAACACTCCTTACAACAATAAAACCGATGTATTGGGTAACCCTCGTGTCGAGCGCGTCCGTTCATCCAATAGATGTATCCGTACAGATGCGAGCTATATGCACGCGAGCCCAAGGTCGTCCCGGGAAGGATGTTGGTTAAGCAAACTCACTAAAAATGTTCCAACGATACAAATGATATCTCTGAATACTGCTTAGTTAGTCTATTCACTTAGCGCTCTTTGCCTGGGCTGAAACAACTATTTGCAATGACTGTGCCAAAGGCTTAGTTGTAAACCGCACATCTTAGGACATATTCCCTTAAATGCAATTGGCTTGGGCCGTTTTTCGCCAAATCTTTAGGCACTGGGAAAAGCCATTTTTGCCCGTAACTTGGGCAGTGATTGACCGTTTTCTGTGCAGGTCGCCAAAGGATTCATCAATCCACAAGGGTTAGAAAGGATGCGTAAATTGGCTGAGTGATACCCCGCATTTTGGGAGCTGAGAACGAGGCCGTGGCATGCCCATTCTGGCCATTCTGGCCGTGGTCTCGCAAGATCACTCCGAGTCGACTTCCTGCATCGCATGGTCGCGGAAGTTTCGAATGTCATTGACCATCAGGCGAATGCCTTGATACCGATCAATCGGTTTCTTCTCAATCGCTCGGAGCACGATGGCATCGAGTTGTTTAGGAATGTGTCGATCGGGAACCACCTCGCTTGGAGGTTGGGGTGTTTTGTGAATGATGTTGTCGAATGTCTCACCGACATTGCGTCCCCGGAAGGGCTCGCGAAGGGCCAGCAATTCGTACAAAACAACTCCCATGCTAAAGATATCGGTGCGCTCATCGATTTGGCGGTGTTCGAGTACCTGTTCGGGGGACATATACAATGGCGTACCAGGACGTTGTCCAGTTCCAGTCAGTCGTTCGACGAGCTCGTCGCGAGTAAATTCGAGGTCGTCGCCGCCCTCGTTGGGACGTCCCCAGACTTTCGCCACGCCCCAATCCATTAGCATCACTTCACCATACATTCCGATCATGATATTTTCGGGCTTGATATCGCGGTGAATAACTCCGTGAGCGTGCGCATAGGAAAGCGCGTTACCAGCTTGGATCAAGATGCCAAGCAGACGGTCGAGGGTGAATTCGCGGACGGTTGGTTCGTCCTTGCGGGCAATACGGCTGAGAATTCGAAATAAGTTCTCGCCTTCGATTTTCTTCATCGCGAAATAAAGTCGGCCTTCGTCGTCGCGGCCGACTTCGTAGACAGGCACCGTATTGGGGTGCTGCAATTGCGCTGTAATACGGGCTTCGCGCAGCAGCCGGAGTTTCTCGATCGGGTTGTCTTTGTTCGCCTCGGGTAGCCTCTTAATAGCCACGTCGCGGCCGAGATTGATGTCATAGCACGAGTACAAGACGCCGTTCCCGCCACCATCGATCACCCGAAAGTTACAATACTTGCGGTAGTCGTTGGAATGTCCTTCCGACAGATCGTAGTCGGTACTAGTGATATAGATATTCGAGTTTGGGTCGTAATTCTGGGTTGGTTGATTCTGGGTTGGTTGATTCTGGGTTGGTTGATTCTGGGTTGGTTGATTCGCAGGTGGTTGATTCGCAGGTGGTTGATTCACGTCTAACTCCGAAGGTTAGCGAGTTTGTCTGTCTCAATGCTGGAAACAGCAAATAGATGTGTAATTGAATTATTGCGATTCAATTCTACTCGACAAGAACGAAATGGAGTAATGTCGATATTAGAAGTCGTCCACTAGATGTTCGTTTTCGTTGGGGTTAAACTCGTTCGCCCTGCTTTCCAGCGAGCATGAAGCGCGAAATAGGTCGGTACTAGGACGGTTCTCACGACCAAAGTATCGAGCAGAATTCCGAGCGAGAGAGAGAAGCCCAATTCCACCATGCCTCTCAAGGCGCCGCTGCCGGATTGAAAATACGCTGCGCCGGGCAGCCACGATGGAATTAATTCGCCCCAAACGCCGCTGGTCATTGAAATAAACGTTCCCGCCATGATGATACCGCAGCTGGTAATGATGCCGCCGGTTTGGATCATCGCAAACCGCAGGCCGGCGAATGGGCCCCGGCGTTGTTGTTCCTCGAAGACTCTGGTTGCCAGGTAGACATTGTAGTCTTGGCCGACTGCGACCAAGATCACGAATAAGAACAGCGGAGACTTCCAGTCCATTCCGGGATAACCTGCACCGTACAGAAACTCAAAGAACCATTGAGAAATGCCCATCGTGGCATAAAAACTAACAAGGACTGTGAGGATCAAGTACAGACACGCAACTGGTCGTTTGAGAATGACCAGAAGGACGCCGAACACGGCTAACACAACGAGTACTTCGATACGTTGTGTATCGCTGCGAGTTACAGCTCGGAGATCGTGAATAGCGGCCGTTATTCCCGTAAACGCAAATTCGGAATTAGACCAAAACGGGTCGTTTTCCGATTGCAGTTTGAGAACTCTGGCGTGAACGTTGTCGAGTATTTCTGCGGCAGCAGGCGAAAAGGGATCTTCGGAAGTGATAAGTTCGAGCCGAGTGATTTCGCCTACTGTGCCCTGTGTCGATGATATGAATATATCCCGCATTCGCGGTCGTAAAATTTGCAGCGTTAGATTTGTACGCGGTACGTTTCCATCGGGATAGTCTCCGAGCGGATCGACGATACTGCGAATGGAAATCACTCGTTCGTCGGCTTCTCGGACGGCTTTTGTCAAATCCGCAATTAGGCCCCATTGTTCGGGGCGATCAAAATCGGCATCCTTGCACTTAGCAAGCAGAGTTATTGGCCCCGTTTCTCCAATAGGAAAATGCCGCCGCATAAGACGGGCTCCCACCTTGCTCGGCCGACCGTCCGGCAAAGCGTGAAACAAGTCATAGGTCACACGATCTGGGGTCAACCAGCCGTATCCTGCGGCGGGAGCCAGTAAGACGAAACCTAGCAACAGTATTCGGCCGGGATATCGAATAACCAAATTCGCAATGGGGCTCCAGAACCGCGAGGCCGCAATCGGCGTCGAATTCTCCGTCCGGATTTTTACTCCGGAAGGCCAAAAGACCAGTCGGCCCGTCATGCGCAAGAGCGCCGGGGCAAGAGTCAAGCAGGCGGCGAGGGTGACAAGCAAACTGATACCAATGACCGGACCGCTAAACTTGTATTTGCCGAAATCAGCGAAGTACATCATTCCCAATCCGACAATCGTCGTCAACGCACTTGCCAGTATTGCATCACCCACTGCCGCGATGGTTCGTTCAATGGCAACATCGGGTTCGGCACCCGTTGCCAGTTCCTCCTTGTAGCGAGCGATAAGGAATAAACAGTAATCCGTTCCCGCCCCAAATAGAATGACGACGATAAAGATTTTGGTTGTCGTAAAGACTTTCAATTCCCACCAACCGAACCCTGGCAAAGAATCCAGTTGTGTTAACGCGGCCAACACCGCAGTCGCCGCGAACAATGAAACTCCAATGCTCACCAATGGAATGGCGATCAAGATTGGAGCTCGGTAGATCAATAGCAAGATGATCAGGACCAACGAGACGGTAACAACTTCCGTATTCCGAATGCCATCTTTGGCTGCTCGCAACATATCGGCTCCGACGGCAGCGGAACCGGAAATGCCCGTGTGAAGATCGCCTTTGGCGAACACTGCCGCCCAATGGTCTCGAACAACAGCGATCTCTGCTTCCAGAATCTCGAGCATGCGGATGTTTTCGACTGCGACGAATTCATTCGAGATTTGTACGACGGCTAGTCGAGCACAACCATCCTTGCTGACTAGCTTTTGTTTAATTCCGTGGTCGTGCCAATCCCACATGTCGACAATCGGAAGATTCTCTATTTGCGGTAGTTGGTGAGTCGCCTCGGGCGGCAAGCTAGGGTCGAGTGCCAAGGCGATTCGCAGTTCGTACTGGTAGTTGCTGACGTCTCCCGACTCGCGATACACCTGCGCCAAATTGTAGTAGGGCAACGCAAAGACATGGTCGACGTTTTGGTTGGTTTTCAGCAGTGCCGCGATGCGCCCCTCGCGTTCGATTGCATCGTCAAATGCGCTGATAGCTGATTTAATATTACTTTCGTATTCGGCTTTCAATTCCGGATTCGGTTTTGTTTCGCGGGCGAGCTGATCTTTAACCAGCATCGCTTGTTGAAAAGCGGCGATGCCTTGCAGATTGCGGATGCGCCTCAGCAGATCATTTGCGACTGCAAAATGTTCGTGCTCAAGTTTTTGGTCGGCCGCAACAACCAAAACCATTTGGCTCTTGGAACGATTGCGAGCAAAGCCTTCTCGGATCCATTTTTCGCCGATGATACTGAGCTGGTCTTCGGGAAGGAAGGCAAAGTCGCCATCGAGTGTTACGTCGTTCCACTTCGGCGCGCCGTGATAGTTCAGCCAACGCTGAATAAATGGCGGCGGATAGAGCAGAATCAATGCCGCGATCCAAATTAACAGCACGAACCGCCAATGCCGGGAAACAAGTTTACCGAGGCGAGCAAACATGAAAATTATTCGGGAGAGGTGGGTGACTGCGTTTGTCGAGGTGACGTGTTGTCGAGGTGACTGTGTTGTCGAGGTGACTGTGTTGTCGAGGTGACTGTGTTGTCGAGTTGCTAGGTTTGGCCCGCAGGGAGGACTTTTGCAGACAGGGTGAGGCGTTACTACGGATGCATCGTAGCACCAACACCTAACGCGAGAAAGGACGCTCGATGTGAACCCGGTGAAAACCTGGGTGACAATAACCGGTCAGCCAACAAAAAAGCCGCCTTTCCAATGAAAAGGCGGCTTTGCGAATCTAAGACAAGATGTTTGGGGCATCTTTATTCTGGTTGGGCTCGGCTGATATGCTGCCGAGCTATTTGAAGCCCTGCTCTCAACGACGCGTCTTTTTGCTCGTCGAGCATTTTGATTTCGGCGTAGGTTAATTTCGCGACGTTGTGAACGACTACGTCGGGAGTTACACCTTGCTTGCTGATCGCTTGACCGTTGGGTGAGTAAAATTTGGCAGTGGTTAGGCGAACGCCCGCTTTGGACGAGGTGAGTGGAAAGATACCTTGCACTGACCCTTTGCCGTAACTGCGTTGCCCTACGATTCGCCCTCGTTTGTGATCGCGGACGGCTGCAGCAAAAATCTCACTGGCACTCGCGGTGTCCGAGTCGATGAGAACGATCAACGGTACTCGCCAAGTTCCCACGGTATGAGCTTTGTAGTCAAAGTCTTCTCGAGCGCTGCGGCCGCGAGTTGAAACGATGGAACCTTCGGTGACAAACTTGTCGGCCATTTCGACAGAGGCCGTCAATAGTCCGCCGGGATTCCCACGCAGATCGATGATGAGAACCTTCATGCCTTCTCGGTAGAGACTCCAAAGGGCATTGTCCACATCTCGATTTGTTGTTTTCTGAAAACTCGTCATGCGGAAGTAAGCGATGCCTCGTTCTTTATCTAGAATCTTGGCATCCTCAACACTTGGTACGTCAACTCGCTGACGTTCGAGAGTAAGGTTGTGGATCTGCTCGTCCGTTTTTTGGATGGTGACGATTACCGTCGATCCCTCCAGGCCTTTCAGCATGTCGGCAGCTTCGTCAGTGGAAATGTCACCGACCGTTTTACCATCGACTCCGATGATGCGATCGCCGGGCACTATGTTTCCTTTACTAGCGGGGCTATCACTGATCACATTAACGATCAGCAAGGCTTTCGATTCCGCTTTCAATTCGATTCCTAGTCCGACGAAGTTTCCTTCAATTTGGGAGAAGACATCATCTAATTGGCGGCTGCTGAGGAAACTCGAGTAAGGATCGAGCGATGCCATGGCTCCGCAGGTGAACTCTAAAATTGTCGCAGTTGTCGAGACTTTCAATTCACGTTCGGCCAGATTGGCAATGAACTGAACTTGCTCAGACGCCTGGTGGATACTACCGATGTCGCGAAATTTCACGGTGCGATATACGCGATTCCGAAAATCGTGAATTCGAGTTGTCGGAGTTTGGGGTAGGTGTCGAGACAGGAAAGCGCGATCTTCCATGGCGTAGTAAAGATTGGACATGCCGCGTTGAACGAGACTGCTCCAATTGGGATTGTCGACGTGGTGTGTTTGGATTTTCAGCAACACTTCGCGATACAATTCCAAAGCTTTTGCTTCATTGATCGTCTTGATCGAGCTGAGGAACGAGGAATCGCCATAGCGGCGTTCAATATCGAAGTGGATTTTGGCGCGAGTAATTCGGTCGTCGATTTCCCGACGATTGGGGAACGATCGCAAAGATTCTTCATAGTGAATGATCGCGTCGGCCCACAAGCTCTGCCGCTCGAGGTTTTCGCCGTCGACAACAGCTTTGTTTAATGCGGCCTCGTCCAGCGTTGCTTCTGGGGGGATTCGGATTTGACTGGACGATGGCGGGGCAGTTGTATCCGCTTGCCCATACGCAGTTACCTGCAACGACAATAAGAGAATGGTGAATGCGCTGATTGCACAAGGTAATGAAACCAGTCGTGCATGAATCCTACTTCGCATGTTCGCTCCATCGGGCCAAGGGCCGATCATCATTGAAGTCGCAAATAGTCAAGATCGTGAAACAACGGAGTTGAGCAGCGACGCGACAACAATGTAGTGAGGGTTTGTACTGGGGATCGTGTACTGGGGATCGTGTACTGGGGATTTCCCTGTGGGATTTCCGCTCGATTTCCATTGCGGCGACTGAGAGCACGCTTTCAGCCGAAAAAATATAGGTCACGAATTGGGGTCCGTCAAAAAAACATTCTGACGTTTTTGTACCGATATTCGTTGCGATCTGAACAACCCAACATGGCCAGTTCACATTGCAATGATGAATCGAATTGCGACGTAAAATTTCGTCGCGATGATTAAAAGCATCCGCCCCGTCTTGTCGCGTTTAATGGGCGTCTTGCCCTGGGATGCTCGTTAGATAACGCAGATTGATTAGCGCCCCCCTAATCGGTATAGTCCGCATCGGAGCGTGTCGCTAGTGATTTGTAACTCGAGATTTGTAACTCGAGATATGTAACTCGAGATATGTCACTCGAGATATGTAACTCGAGATATGTCGTCACTCGAGATATGTCGTCACTCGTAAAGCGAACGTCCGAGATAGGGGAGTCTCGCGGGTTGCACAATACTATGCATGTCCAGTGAAAGAGTCAAATCACTCTTTTGATTTGAGGCGAGCAAGGAATTCGTCGTCGACCTTAGCTTTTACCGTGCGGCGGTCGAGTCCCAGTTTTTTCGCGGCTTGTTCGTAGTTGCCGAGCTGGGAGTAGATCAAAGTACAGTAGCGTTGCATTAGCTCTTCGGCACTTAGTTGCCCTTGTTCGCTAGCAACTAGCAACGCCTCTTCCGGAAGCAGAGTAGGTTTTGGGGCTGGCAGAGTTGGCACATAACGACTGCGAATCATAACGTTTCGCAGGCACTGTTCGAGTTCCCTGAAATTGCCAGGCCAAGAATAGTCGCTCGGTAGATTGGCTCGAATCCACGATGTCGTTTCGTCGGCCAAAGCGTCGGCCTCGTCTGGGGCGAAATTGATTGCGATGTGGCGGCACAGGGCGTGCAGGTCTTCAGGGCTGTCGACAAGTTGTTCACGCAGTCCCGGTGTTTGGACGATGTCGGCGCACAATCGGTAGTACAAGTCGTGCCGAAAAGCACCGACCGACATTTCTTCCTGTAAGTTGCGGTTAGTGGCCGCGATGATCTTCCCGTGAAAGCGGCGATTCTGCGTACAGCCAAGTCGCTGAAACGTTCGAGCTTGGAGGACGCGTAACAGCTTTACTTGGATCTGACCGTCCAGTTCCCCGATTTCGTCGAGGAATACTGTTCCGAGCGTGGGGCAAGATTCCAGCCAGCCAACGCGGTCGCTGATCGCGCCCGTAAAAGCACCCTTCACGTGGCCAAACAACTCGGATTCAATCAGTGTTGGCGATAGTGCCGAGAGGTTGAGCGGTTGGAAGCTAGTGACAAAGTTCTCTTCAAACGCCGACGTTTTTTCGTTGAACGGGATATACCTTGAGTGCCCAATCGCTCGAGCTGCCAGTTCTTTTCCCGTGCCAGACGGACCAATTATCAGTGTGGTGATATCGCCCATCGTACGGAACAACGTGCGGCGATAGCGACGCATGTCGTGGGTGAAAACTGATTGCCAAATTGCAGCTCGCAGTTGAGCGGCAGGCATTGATTCACCGACGATGTCGCCAAAGGTACTGTCGAATGTCCGCCGCAATTGAAAAAAAACTGCAAACCAATGACTGGCGTCGTCCAGGGTTGGTTGTCCCGGAATGTTTCTCAAATGGTTATAGTCTTGGCAAAATGGTTTCCAGAACGAAGCAGTGGGAATGGCTCCCATTGATTGTCGTGTATCGACTATCGACTGAGTGTATTGATCGCGGTAGCTGTGGTAGAGATGAAACAGAACGAGATCGGCGTAGAATTCCTTTTCATCCTCTTCGAGTTCGTTGGGGTTGGCATCAATTCGCTGCCGCAATTCAAAAACAATGTCTCGCACTCGGTCGACGAGCAGTTGAATGTTTTTTCGTTCGAGCGAAACTGCAGATCGCCTGCTCCATACAATCCCATCGTCAACGAATTGTGAGCCCAGCGCTTGCCGCTCGCAGTCCAATCTCTCGGGCAGAAAGGGATTGCAATGGGCGAGATTGGAGACCGATTCGGCGAACTCGCGTTCTTCCGTTTGGAATATGGCCATCAATCTATCTCGTTTTCGAGCAACAACGCGGAAATCGTGAGCCAGCAAAGATCGGAACGGTATTCACTTATCGCAATCGGTGCGATTGGACTAACCGAACGAATCGGTATCAATTTACACCAAACAACATGTTCTGCCGATAACTCGTAGCATACGAATGTCCATGTTAGGAGTCCGGCGATGTCAATAGTTCAAGAACAGGTGTTTCACTCCGCAGACCTTGCCGAACTTTCGGTTGAAGACCTGTTCGGACGATTGATTCGAGAAGCCGTCAGCAATCAAGCAAGTGACCTCTATTTCCTCGGTAACGAAAATTCGCTGGCAGTCCAAATGCGTTGTGACGGGCGAGTGACGCATATTGGTTACGTCGATCGAAAACACGGACGCCATTTGATCAGTTTTGTAAAAACGATGGCCGGAATGAACATTTCCGAGCACCGTCGCCCGATGGATGGTCGGTGGATATACGAATACGATTCCAAACGAATCGACATGCGGATCAATTGTATTGCGACCCTGTTTGGCGAAGACATGACTATTCGGTTGTGGGACCGCGATCGCAAATTTCAAAAGTTAGATGAGCTAGGGTTTGAACGTTCTCAGCTGACGAAAGTAAAGTCGTTGTTGAAGCGACCGGGTGGATTGCTGTTGGTTACGGGGCCAACTGGAACAGGCAAGACGACGACTCTCTATAGTTGCTTGCAGTATCTCAATAGTGGGCAACGCAAAATCAACACACTGGAAGATCCAGTGGAGTATTCAATAGAAGGGATACGCCAATCGCAAGTGAATCCTACGATCGGTGTCGACTTTCCGCAGTTGCTTCGAGCGATCTTGCGGCAGGCACCTGACGTCGTGATGTTGGGCGAGATTCGCGATGCGGAAACAGCAATCACTGCAGTGCGAGCCGCCAATAGCGGTCACCTCGTACTGGCGACTCTTCATGCCCCAATCGCCGCCGGAGCGAT
>Ga0115002_10009210_pt1 | contig 10823 bp, 7 predicted proteins | sample ArcticOcean_MG_C_8_FD_89576 | JGI IMG/M metagenome (GOLD analysis project Ga0115002, IMG submission 89576) | Marine microbial communities from western Arctic Ocean - ArcticOcean_MG_CB11_86 | ecosystem: Environmental > Aquatic > Marine > Oceanic | place: Arctic Ocean: Canada Basin | collected... | reverse complement strand
CCGCAAAATTTAGTATTACAAGTATCTTTACGGAAATTTAAACATGTACTAATAGCATCTACGTCATTTATATTAATTTCTACAAATTCTGTGAAGGGTGAAACAAGATTTTTTAATAACTCAACAATATTATCGAGTTTTATCCAATAGGATATAGATGGATCGCGAATTTTTTCCTCTATTTTTTCTTTTATTTTCTTAAATTTATATTGATTTAATAAAATTCTTACAGTATTTCGAAATGTATTATAAAAATTCGTTTCTAATTTTATTTTCTTGACTGTTTCTAATCGTTCGGCATCTTTCTTTGTTGATGACCATATTTTTTCATTTGCCTTTATAATATTGGTATTGATATAGTAGGGAACCAGTTTATCACCATTTGTATTCTCTACTGTTTCTGGTTTTGTCGGAACTAATTGATTTGTCTGTGTTAATATCCCGATGATTTTGCCATCATCAATAACCTTAAATCTGGGTTTGCACGGAATACCACCAAAAGATGCAATATCATTCAATAATCGCACACTTTCTTTATATGAATTCCACCATGACGTGTCTTCGTTTATAAGAATAGTAGCGTCACCGCTGTCCTTGTCCTTGCCGGCGTAGCCAATACCTATAGGGGAGGGCGCACACGGTACGAAAATTATCTCTTTTCTTTTTTTGGAATTAACGACAATAATCCCAATTACTTTTGTGTGTTCATTAATAACTTGTTTATAAAACGTGTAGTCCGTTTTCTTTTTTAATATTTTGTAGATTTTTTTAGCGGGTATGTTATGTTTCATTGCAAACCTCTTATTTTTTTCAATTTTGTCTTGTCCAAAAAATCTATCTCTGGGTTTAATAAAGCCGCATTTTGTTTTTATCTTATTTCCTATTTGGCGTATAATTGTTTGTAAAGTCCAAGGACATCTGTTAAAACACGCTTTCCCTTTCAAAGAGAAGGTGGATTTTATATTATTTTTCCCCCTTGCTATTTTTTGCCTTTCCAGTATAGGTTCAAAAAACCCTTCTCGTAATAAAATAATCGCTGTAGGGCGTCCTCCGACGAATAAGTTTGTAGAGTAATGATTGCTGGGGCAAATTATATCAACTTTTTGGGTTATGTCATTTTGTGGAATGGTTAATATAATAAGATTTAGTCCTTTTTCAAAAAGTAATTCATTTTTTGTGCATATAATATCCCATAGATATTCGTAATCTATATTAATTTTATCATCACGTAAATAGTTTTGAAAATTTTCATAGGCGCTTATAATTTCTTTTAAATATTCCTTTCCAATTTTTTGGTTAATTAATTTTTTGTAAAGTATTGTACTCTTATATTCTGATTCATTGATTGGGTTTCTTTTTTTTGTTTTAAAGATTTCTACAAGTGTGCCGTGCTGATAGGTTATGAACAAATCAAATGTAATGACTCTAATTATTTTTTTTTTCATTTCTTCTATAGACAATGGTTTGTTGGGGTTAAGTATAGTTGCGATTGCAGCGATAAAGGATTGGTTAGGGCTATATTGAACACCCTTTCTTAATATACACGTTTCTCCATCACTGTTGCAATTAGAATAACTGTAAGGGATATCAAGAAAATTATATATATTCATGGGTAGAAATCCCCATTCTTCCTTTTCGAGGGGAAATTTACCGCTTTCTTTGATAACCTTTGTTTTTGTGAGAAGTTGTGGAATAGATTTTTTTCCTTGTTTATGAATGTCCCATACTTCCGCACCACATTTTTCACGATTTCTTGTTTGTTTGCCGCCAGGTTTATTAAAGCAGCAGGGGATGCATAATTTGGGATTGGGGTGTTTTCCTACAAAAAAACTTGGGTAAAGCGTTTCTTGGACTTGCTTTCTTTTCTTTTGTCCAAAATCTACACGACTATATATATATTTCCCCTTTGGTACTGTTTTGGCATTATGTGGGATTATATTTTGGTAAGGATCGTTACTATCTCCACAAAGTTTAGTTCCGTTACGCTTTGCCTCCTCTAAATCATCTTTTGTTAGCGGACGATTTTCTGTTAAACACCAATATTGTGGACATATATACCAGAACTTTTTGTCTGGGTCTGATCCATATTTTACTGCCATTTTTATCTTTTCGGGGCTTTCATTTTTAATTTTTTGAAATTCTTTATCTGTTAAAAGAACAGGTTGTCGGCGAATATTTACCGCACAAGATCTGGAATATTGTTTGAATTTCCCTTTCTTTTGTTTAATAAATAGAATGGGGTCAGCATTTTCAAGTCGTTTTTGAAAATAATTTGGATTACTAAGAGATAACCCATCAATATTCTGTGCCATAGGCTCATTCTGGACCGAAGATTCCGCTACTTGTTGACTGGGTTGCGAAAAGCTTGATAAGTCGCCATCATCGTCGTCGTCTTCGTCGTCTTCGTCGCTTTCAGATCCTCCAAACATATCCAATAGATCATCATCTATATCCTCGGGACTGCCAAATGTGACCAATCCTTCGTTAGCAGAAACATTTGTTTGATCCGAAAATTTCTTTTCATTAGACGCCTTTATTTCAGGGAAGGTTATAATTTCTGCATTACCTTTTTTACACATGTCATCAATTCGTTTTGTAAATCGCGCTTCTTCAGATTCTCCAATTAAATTCTTATATTGAGTTAATTTTATCATAGAATTTAAATAGATAGGAAGCAATTCGAGATAATATATATTATCTATATCTTGGACTCTAATATCAACTTCTCCATCATTCCATTGTATATTAACAGTAAATCCAGGATTGCTTATTATTTTTAGTTTTTTATTCTCATAACGACCTCTCTCTACTTGTCTTTCATCGACCCATCTTGAATATTCCTGTATTGCTTCTTTATTATCTATATTAAAATATTCTTCTAATTGTTTTATAATTATTGGGGGACTAACTTCGGATTTATGAAGATATGTTATGAATGCATCCATGCTGTCGCCCTTATTAAAATGAGCAACCCTCTTATAGATTAATCTATCACCACCGTCGCCTTTATTCTCTGCAATATTAAACACACTTGATAAACAGGTTTTGAATTCTGGAATATTTTTAAGGCTTTCCTTTTGGGCGACAGGAAATGTCATATGGTAATGTAAATCTATAATTTCTATATTTTTGGCGTGTAAATTTTCAAATGTAAAATATTCATAACCACTTTGTTCCAAAAATGTAGCTATGGTATTTAGTATTGGATTTATTTTTTTTTTAAGAATATTTTCTATCGTAACCACATCTTGGAATGGCTCAAAAGAACATTTTATGCTCAGGTTTCCATTATCAAAGAATTCGCATATAATATAATTTTTTTTTTGTAATTGGATGGTTATTGATACACTTTTTTTTCTTCCAACGGTTCGCATAATCTTCATAATTTCTGATTTTGCTAATTTTGGAATTTTACGACCATCTTTTGATGTTTGAGGTGTGTATAGGCGGTAGATATTTTCTCTCCGTTTCCCGGGATTCCACTTTGATAATGGGATATTCGCCGAGGTGGAAATTAATTTGAATATGATATCTATAGGAAAATTTATAATTGTGATGGGATGAATAATAAAATGTACATATTTTATGCCCAAGCTGGTGCTGGGTAGAATTGCTTTTCTATTGTAGTATAAGTTATAAAATAAATTAATATTGTTATTATATTTTTTGAAGTTAGAATCTATTAGTTTTTTATTTGTCTTCAATAATAGTTGTTTGTTTGATAACAGGGAGGTCAAATCAACGATTTTTTTCTTGAAAAGGTGAGGAAAATATATTTTTATTTTTATTTTCTCTGTAATTTTTGTTGATGCTTTCAACACATCTTCTGCTGTGCACATATAAATAATATTTGATTCTAACTGACCGTACTCTAAGAGAAAATATTCATTTTGCGTAGATATTATTTTTTCAGCATAATTTTCCAAAGTTATATTTTCGAAAAACTGTCCAAATGGCGATACCATGTATGGGTAGTTTTTTTCTATAATAATTTGTTGCCCTATGGGAAATTTTATTAATTCGGGGACTTTCGTATATGGTAATAAATTCGCCTGAGACAAATCATCGTCTTCCTCAGCTTTAAAATCTGATATATTAAATCTGACAAAATTTTGTAAGAATTGTAATAATCTTTGGCGTGTAAGAGGTATTTCATCATTTTGAGTTAATTTGTTATATAACGCCTCAGGACTTAATTTTTCACGACGGATCCCATATAAATAAATTTCGGGGAGAGAAATAGATAACCCTGTTTTTTCAATAATTTTTCCCTTTATCGTCTTAATGGTATCGTCAAGATGAAGGGTTTCAGCAAAAAATGTAATAGGGATATTATTACTATAAATATTTTTTAGCTCCGTTTCCGAAAAAATAAATCGTAGGGTATCGTTGTCCTTTCTATTTACTGCTTCTCCTAATTCTTTTAAACTATCCTTGAGAGAAAATATGTTGTCCTCAATCCAATTATTATTTAAAAATACATATATATATTTGCTGATATCTGTTTTCCCTTGATGATAAATCTTAATTATAGGTAACATATATAAATACTTATTAGAATATTTATTTATATGTTTAAAATGATTGTCGCGCACACAAAGGACCGTGGCATAGGCTTTCGCGGTGGATTGCCTTGGCGTTTGAAGGATGATATGTTAAGATTTAAACGTCTAACAATAGGCGATAATAATAATGCTGTTGTGATGGGTAAAAATACCTGGCTGAGTCTTTCTAAACGTCCTCTTCAAAAAAGGGATAATTTAATTTTAAGTAAGAGTATTTCTTTTGATTATAAGAAACACTGGTGTAAAGATCTGGATCATAATAATGTAAAAGTTTTTCCCGAAATTATTGATCTTAAAAAATATTGTCGAGAGAGGGGGTACGACGATATTTGGATAATTGGTGGTGAAAATATTTATACGCAATTTATGAAAGATCCCGAGTTAAAATATATTTATACAACAGAAATTGATCATATTCCTTTTACGCATTGCGATGCTTATTTTCCTGATATTCCTTCTTGGTTTAAACGTTATTGGACGTCTAAAAAGGTGTTGAATAAAAATACTTCATATTTATATTCGGTGTTTTCGCGACCGATTTAATTTTTTTTTGCGGGTTTTGTTTTTTCTGGTTTTGTTTTTGCGGGTGGTTTTTACAAATGGCGGCGGTGGAAAAACATCAATCATTTTAAGATAAGGATTCCACGTATAACTTGTTGTTTTGTATTCTTGGACATTTCCTTTTTTCCAATCATTTGATTGGTGCGCGTCTGCTTTTTCTGTTAGTTTATTCATTATATCGGTTATAGACCATTGTGGGTTATTTCTGAAAACTCCGGGTAAATAAGTCGCGGACTTTCCGTTAGGCAATCTCAAAAAAATTCCACTGGTACCATCGGGTGAAAATCTTTTTGGCGCCAGTGAGCCCGGATATGTTTTCCATTTTGATTTTGGTTCAAGAAATTCAACTTTATATGATAAATGGTGAATATTCTCTGGTGTATATGGTGTTTGCCAATGCTTGGACGCATCGTTGTTGCATTTATTAGCAGCTTGCGCAATCTTAATAGCTGTTGATTTGCTTCCTTCGTATTGACCATAAGAACAATTTATATTATTGCCGAGGGATGTACCTACAAATACACCACTCTTGCGCCTGTATAAAGGAGACCAGTAAGGTAATCTTATATTATATGTCTTATGATATGTGTTTTTTACAATAATACTTTTGAGAAGACCTATGGCTAATAATATATCGATGGGGAATAATTCATTGGGTAATTTTTTTCCATAAATGATGGAAACATAGGAAACAAGTTGTTTTACGGGATTTACGTCTATACTATAGCGGTCAATCAAATTATTTTTTCGGCTACCGTGTGAATCATAATAATCTGTTACTCGCCCCTTGAGTTTCATGTTTCCCATAACTTTCATGAAAATTTCAAGTGTTTTTTGTGCATCGACAATATTTCTATTGAAGGTGTTGGGACTAAGGATCGCATTAATAAGTTTCTCCTCCTTTTTTATTTTATCCATTTGCTGGGGATAAGATAGTGAGTTTCCATAATGAACAGGATCAATGGTCGCCAAAAAAATAGCATTTTTGTGTTTTCTCAAATAGTTTATTATCCATGTATGAAGCCCCCTAACGCCTCCGTTGGGTCCTAAAGCAAGTATTTTTGCGCTGGGAAATATATCCTTTAATTCGTCGTGTACCCAGTCGAAAGAACGCTCTCTTTTTGATGTATGAATGAAATTATGCTTTCCTAAACGAAAGCCTTTATCCCTGTGTAATATATATGTTGTATTAGTTTTATTTATATTATGAAGAGCGGACAAATAAATAATCTGTTTCGTATTTTTCTTAAAATAGCGGAGTGCGGCATATCGTGCGTGTCCTGCATAAAGTCGCCGCCCGTAGGGTATTAAAGCCGCCCGCACGGATTGTTTTAATTTTTTTTCAATCTTTAATATTTGTCTTCCCCGCTTTTGCTCCATCTATATATAAAATGGATATTTATCTTTTAGGAAATTCGTTTATGAAGGTATTTTTTTTTTCTCATATATGAACATAAATGGCATATGCTTTGGAAAGTCAAAATGACGCACTTTTAGAAAACGATGAAAATAGATCATATATTATTCCTACGTGGGATGATTTACGAAGTGTTTATGATGCTAAATGGTTAGAACAGAAAGAAAAATTTCACACTCAATTGAAGGATAACTTTCGTGCTCTTGTTTCTCAATATAAATCGGGTCCACAGGAAATATTTGAATTATCGCAAGGGACGTATACGAAACATTATGAACAAGCTTTTCGTGAATTATTTGCTGACACAGGTTATCAAGCAACAGTCGGTGCCACAGAAAAATTGGGGACGGGTAACAAACGATGTAGAAAACTGTATGTTACATTGCCCCCTTGTCATAATTGACTAGCTTGGCGACGTGCGCGCAGCTTATTTGCCAATAAAGAAAAAGGTACTATCAAATGTTGCTGTCTATTATAAATTTCACGAAAACTTTTTTCGGTGAAATATATATATATATATATGAAAACTCGTAGAGTTCGAAGACAACGAAAAAAGCAGACAAGACGTAAAAGTATTACTGGGAAAAAATTTAAAAAATATGATGGATTATCTCCATTTGAATTAAAAAATATTCTTATTAAATTTGCCAAAGGTAAAGAGCCGCGAAAGATGTTGAATGCGGGGCGCGGCAATCCTGACTTCTTCAACATATTCGTGCGCAAGATATTTGCACACTTGCAATATGCTTGCACTCACATATCTAATCCGCTAGAGAAAATACCAAGTCGTGAGATATTTAGAGATTTACATGATTATCCGCCCGCCGGAGCTATGAATTATAAAAAGGTAATTATATCAAAAATAAGCAATGGGGCGCCGCCCCGTGAGCGGTCATTTATTCTCGACTATTTGAATTATTTGGAAAGAGAAGCAAAAAAGGCTAAGATATCCCCCAATGCTATTTTTCACGATGTGGTTATGTCTCATCTTGGATGTTTTTATCCTTCTCCCCCGCGCATTCAACCACACGTTTCTCTCGTCTGCAAAAATTTTATGTTTAATTTAATATTCGGGAACCGTCCTACGCCTGAAAAACCAGATAATTATGAGTGTTTTGTGACGGAGGGGGCTGCTGCTGGTATTTTATATGTATTTAATACTTTACATATTAACGGACTCCTTAATCCTGGTGATAAAATTGCCATCATTACTCCAATTTTCAGCCCCTATCTTGAGATGCCGGCATTAAAGCGGTATAGATTAAAGATGGTATTTTTGAAGGGGAATCCTAATAAGGAATTTTCTCTCGATGATAAAGAGATTGATCGTTTGAAAGACAAGTCGATAAAAGCGTTATTTATGGTAAACCCGGCTAATCCGGGTGCCTTTTCTCTCCCCTTGCGAAATATAAAACGGATAGGCAATATTGTTAATTCAACGCGAAAGGATTTAATTATTTTAAGTGACAATGTTTATGCGCCCTTTGTAAATGAGTATAATTCTCTGGCGTATTCATGTCCTAAAAATACTATCGAGGTATTTTCTTTGTCGAAATATTTCGGTGTGACTGGATGGAGATTAGGTATAACATCTTTACGCAAAGATAATAATTTAAATAAATTGTTGAAGCGTCTCCCGAGTTCTAAGAAGAAGCAACTACTTAAAAGGTATAGCATTGCGGCTACTAATCCTGGTGAACTTACATTTATGCAGCGGTTGGTTATGGATAGTAGGCAAGTTGCGGAAGCACACGTTGGGGGTTTATCTACCCCCCAACAGTCGATTTTGGCGATGTTTTTATATTATCAAATGCATGATTTAGGAAATAAGTATAAAAAAGAGATACAATCAGTGTTAAGCTATCGCATAAAATTATTGTATTCAGAATTGAAAACACGACCTCAAGAAAGTCCTCGTGCTACCAATTATTATACCTTATTATTTATTCCACAAATAACGGAGAATCTATATGGCAAAGTAGCGCGTAAGAAATTGGAAAAGAGCAATTATTTGGAATTTCTCTTTCATCTCTCGAAAAAATACCATACAGTATTATTACCTGGGAAGGGTTTTGAGGCTAATGCTTGGCGTATCCGCGTAAGTTTAGCCAATTTAGGAACTAGAGATTATAAACAAATAAGTGTCAATCTTCGCAAATGTATAAAAGATTTTATTGCATAATAATATATGGAATACATAAAACCATTTCTCATTGGAGGAGCAGTTATTGGAGGATCGAAAGCCGCCTCAAAAATTATGGGACCTGCGCTGGCTCCCCTTGTTGGAGGAATGCCAACTGGGATTATCGCCTCCTTTTTTTTGAAAGGGGATGATAATAAGAGAAAGTATTTTGAAGGATATGCTTATAGTTCTTTTACATTATTTCTTTCTATTCTTTTTATTCATTTGGCGACTATGCATTTTCAAAAGGTGTCTGTAAATATTATTTCAGGTGTGAGTTTTGTTGTATGGGCGGTGATAAGTTATTTTGTTATTAAAATGCGTACAAAAAAGAAGGGTAAGAAGGGTAAGAAGGGCAAGAAGGGTAGGAAGGGCAAGAAGGGCAAGAAGGGCAAGAGGCGGTAAATAAATTATATATCATAAAAGGGGTTATCATTGATAGTCATTCCGCAATATTTTTGGGGTTTGTCTTTGTAATCGATGGGGGTATAAATCCCCATAGCCACTGCATTAGTAAGAAGGAATTTAAAATTTCTCCAGAATTCCTCCTTATGTCCTATTGATTTTGTCATTGTGTGGGCGACTTCATGGATGGCAACAAACGTTAATGTGTTTTCATCTATTAATTTATTTCCTTTTTTGGTTGTGGTAACACAAAACGCGAGTTTTTCCCCTTTATTCTCTGAGTATGCTGTGTATGTGCTTGTTGGTAAAATTTCTTTGACTTTTTTAGGATTGAAATTCTTGACCAATCTTTCTACATTGGGACGTTCAGGATATTTTTGTTCCATATATGTAACTAACTGCTTTAGTTTTTGGGTTACTTTTGCTAATAAGTCTGCAGCTAATTGTAATTTGGCACGTTCTCTGACACAATAAGTATTTCCATCAACATTAGAAATAATACATTTAAGGTTAAAAACGTCAGATTCCGAGTAAATTTTAAGTCCAACAATGATTACAAATCCAATTAATAAATATCCCAATCCGTTTAGTTTTTCCATTATATAAATCATAATATAATTAAAATATGATTTATTTATCGGGGTCCGCAGCCAATTTCCAATGGGCGACGCGAAAGGTCAGGTTGAATTGTGGATGTATTCCATGGTCCGACAGCCATTTGAGGGTTGGGCGGCTCTGACCGAACCTGTAAATTGGCATTCCGCAGGCTTTGTCCAACTGTATTAATTCCAATATGATATCCAGCCTGTAACAAATTAACGTTTTGCAAATCTCCTTCACCTTGTGGGTTTAATTTTCCCCATTGTGAATTGTTACCTTTTGGGAGGAGTTGTTTTGGGTCGACAACTGGTTGTCTGGCGCAACTTGGTGGAAGTCCGTACGTATTTGTGCGCGCGCCTTTGACATTGGAAAAAATTTCATTCTGCCCTAAAGGTTTCGAAGGTTGGGGATTGCCTCCCGTATTCACGCAGCAAGATGGTGGCGATGAGGCAGCAACATCCGGCTTTCTTCTTTCATATCCGACATAGGTTGCCTGATTTGGGGTAAGTGCATCGCGGCTACCGTATTTTTCGCGCCCATACGTGGCCAAAGAATAAAGAACGGCAAGGGCTGCTAATCCTAAAACTATATGAGATGTTGACAAATTTTTTAACATTTTGTTGACAGACATTATAAAATTAAATGATAAAATATTTTTTAGTAATATTGCTAAAGAAAATTTCACTCCTTGGTAAATTCGGCAAAAGTATCTAAATCATCATCATCTGAATCCTCAATTTCACCCACTAAAAATGTATTTTTGATTTTTTTTGCTTCAAGAAAAGCTTGTATAGCTAAACGTCGCGCTATTTTTGCCTTTTCCTTTGCTTTTTTGTATATTTCGCGATAAACAACAATAGGAGCTTTTAGTTGTATTGAATCCCCTCCTTCTTCTGATACATCCACCTTTATTTCACACAATTCTTTATTTTGTTCTAAATGTTCTGCTTTAATAATAGCTGGGGGTTGTATTATATTATCTGATGTATCTTTTACAGTTTCCTGCTGTTCATCTTGATTTTCTTCATTATCCGTTTCTATATGTCCTTCGGGTTCATCGGGTTCCTCGGGTTCCTCGGGTTCATCGGTTTTG
>Ga0115002_10009206_pt1 | contig 10825 bp, 11 predicted proteins | sample ArcticOcean_MG_C_8_FD_89576 | JGI IMG/M metagenome (GOLD analysis project Ga0115002, IMG submission 89576) | Marine microbial communities from western Arctic Ocean - ArcticOcean_MG_CB11_86 | ecosystem: Environmental > Aquatic > Marine > Oceanic | place: Arctic Ocean: Canada Basin | collected... | reverse complement strand
TGATAGGTTAAACATTATGCTTAAGAGGAAAAGGTTAGATCGTTTCATAATGCTTTCTGAACTTCCCTTTAGGCGAACATTAAATAGATTAATATTTTTCTTAATCTATTTATTATTGGGCTTTAATATTAGTGTGGAGGCTCATGAAATCCGCCCCGCTATAGCCGATGTTATAGTTTCCGAAGAAAATATCCTATTAGAATTTAGACTTAATGCCGAAACTCTCATAGCGGGTGTGAATTTACAAGGTGTTACCAATACAGATGATTCTGTAGAATCCGAAAAATATAATAGGTTAAGAGCCCTGAGCGCCCCTGATCTAGCGGCTCTGTTTAAAGAAGAGTGGCCCGGTCTTCAGGCTAATTTCATTGTTCTGGTTGGAGAGCAAAAGCTGATTTTAAATTTGGGTAAAGTATTTACAGAAAGCGCAGAGGGCATCGATGTTTCACGAGATACGATAATTTCATTAAGCACATCTCTGCCGTCTGATAATAACTTAATTAGAATAGGATGGTCTGCCGCTTACGGCCCGTTAATTTTAAGACAAATAACTAATGAGGAAGTGTCTTACTCGACTTACCTAGCAAATGGAGATCTTAGTGAGGGACTACCTAGAATCGGTAAAATAACGCAATCTAAGGGAAAAGTTTTTTATCAGTATATAGCAGTCGGATATAATCACATTATACCCAAAGGAATTGACCACATACTATTTGTTTTGGGTCTTTTTTTCCTATCTTCAAATTTACGTCAAGTTATTGCACAAGTATCCTTCTTTACGATTGCTCACACCTTAACTCTGGCGTTATCAAGTGTGGGGTTGATTTTTGTGCCGTCCGCAATAGTGGAGCCTCTTATAGCACTGTCAATTTGTTACATAGCTATAGAGAATATTTTTACGAGTAAAATAATGTGGTGGCGCCCAATAATGATTTTTTTGTTTGGGCTTTTACACGGGTTGGGTTTTGCTGCGGTTCTCGGAGAGTTTGGTTTTTCACCAAGTTTGTTTTGGATCAGTTTAGTTGGATTTAATTTGGGTGTCGAACTTGGACAGGTAATGTTATTAAGTGTGATGTTTATTATGTTTGGGTATTATTTTGGATCCTATCCCTGGTACAGATCTAGGATATGTATACCCGCCTCTGTTTTTATTGCGGCAGCCGGGGGTTACTGGTTTATCGAGCGGGTGACGCTTCTGACTTAACCTTCGGGCGCATTCGTATCTCTTAAATTACTAAGTAAGGAGATAAAGTTATTGTCTAACTAGTAATTCATAGGCTTCGGAAATCTCGCGTGCAAGGCTGCCCACTTCAAATTTGTACTCCCCTATGCTTCCCACTGGCGTGACCTCAGCAGCTGTTCCAGTAAGCCAACATTGTTCGAAACTTCCTAACTCACTTGGCAATATATGACGTTCATTAATTTTAATGCCCCGTTCAGTGAGCATCTGTATGACAGTCTGCCTGGTTAGGCCATTAAGAAAACAGTCTGGCTTTGGCGTATGTACCTCTCCATCTTTTACAAAAAATATATTCGCCCCGGTTGCTTCTGCAATATAGCCCCGATAGTCGAGCATCATTGAATCTGAACATCCTTTTGTCTCTGCAGCATGTTTTGACATTGTACAGATCATGTATAATCCGGCTGCTTTAGCAAAACAGGGTATTGTTTCGGGGGATGGTCGCTTCCACTTAGAGATATCGAGTTTTGCCCCCTTCATTTTAGCATCGCCATAGTAAGCGCCCCATTCCCACGCAGCAATCGCCAGACGCACTGGGTTTTTGGCTGAGGCGACGCCCATATCTTCTCCAGCCCCCCGCCAGGCCACTGCACGTACATAAGCATTTTCAAGCTTATTCCCTTTAAGAACAGTATATTTTGCGGCCTCTATTTCTTCTATGGAATATGGAATCTCGAAGTCAATATATGTTGCTGAATCCTTTAGTCGTTGTGAATGCTCTTTAGATTTAAATATTTTCCCATTGTAGCATCTTTCGCCTTCAAAAACTGATGAAGCATAGTGCATGGCATGTGTTAAAATGTGTACATTTGCTTCTCGCCAGTTTAAGAGCTTACCGTCCATCCAGATGATACCGTCACGATTATCGTATGTACTTACCATTCCTTTATATCCTCAGAGTTTTTTTATTTTACACTTATTCGTTGGGTTGTAATAATTAAAGACTTAATATTATTTAAATATTTATTAAAGTTAGTTTTCGATTCTTGAAATGTCAACAAGACTGACTTAAAGTGGGATTAATTATGGTAGATAAGAGGGACTGTTTTCATGACAAAAAAAACCCCTAGACTAGCCCAGGTTAATTGGAATGGTAGTCTTGTTTTTAATGACATCGAGCTTAGGCGGGGTATTGAAGCTATGTTTTTTGCCTATCGTGGCTTTACGGAAGATCCTGATAAAATACTTGAAAGTCAGTCATACGGTCGGGCGCATCATCGAGCAATACATTTTATAAGTAGGTTCCCAGGAACAACGGTTAATAACCTTTTGGACATCCTAGGCGTTACAAAACAATCCTTAAATAGAGTTTTACGAAGGCTTATCAATGACGGATTGGTAGATAGCCGTATTGGAAATAAAGATAAGAGAGAAAGAAACCTTAATCTAACACGAGTCGGTTTAGAGCTTGAAAAGCAACTTTCAGAAGCTCAACGCTGTAGAATGAGGGACGCCTATAAGAGAGCCGGCTCTAAAGCTGTCAAGGGATTTAGAGAGGTTTTGGAACAGATTATGGATCCCGGCATGAAAAAGTATTTTGACGCTCTGGAGGACAAGAATTAAATGATTGCCTTATTGCCATTCGAGGCCCATATATTAGTCGTTGACGATGATGAAAGAATTCGAAAGCTACTTCATAAGTTTTTAGTTAAGAATGGATATTGGGTGTCTGTTGCTCAAGATGCTGGTCATGCGCGTGAATTGCTGCGTAGCTTTAAATTTGATTTAATCGTACTGGATGTAATGATGCCAGGGGATGACGGCATTTCGTTTACCGGAGAGTTAAGACAAGAAATTTTAACCCCGATATTGTTACTTACGGCGAAAGGAGAAAGTGCTGATCGTATTGCAGGTTTTGAAGCTGGAGCAGACGATTATTTAGCAAAGCCATTTGAACCCAAGGAATTACTTTTAAGAATTAGTGCAATTTTAAGAAGGGTGCAGCGCCCCAAGAATGAACCTGATGGGCCCTTATTTTTAAGTTTAGGCGAAATTACTTACGATATTGAACGAGCGGAACTTATGAAAGAGAATGATTTAGTTAGATTGACCACAAGTGAAGTGGCGTTAATGCGTATATTTTCTTCAAATTTAGGAATAGCCATCTCCAGAAAAAAATTAGTCGAGGATCTTGGTAAAGGAAAGGGCTTGGCCCAAGAGCGGGCTGTGGATGTTCAAATTACTCGGTTGCGTCGAAAAATAGAACTTAACCCTAAGGAACCTAGGTATCTTCAGACGGTTAGAGGCTCTGGATATTTGTTGGCGCCGGATTAGGAAGAGAGTAACTTATGACGACTGCTTTTATTACCCATAAAGATTGCTTAGGCCATATAACACCAGATCAACATCCAGAGACAAAGGATCGGTTGATTTCTATTCTAAAGGCCATTGAAGACATAGATAATCAAGATTTGGTTAGAGAGTCTGCGCCATTAGGTAATGAAAAGGATATCCTGAGGGTGCATCCTTTAAACTATATCAAAAAAATTACTTCTGAAAGCCCGAGCAAGGGTATAAAGGCTCTAGATGCTGATACGTTTATGTCCCCGGGCTCTTTAACAGCAGCTTACAGAGGTGTTGGCGCCGTAGTTCGCGCTGTCGATCTGGTTATGGGTAAAAAAGTGAGCAATGCATTTGCAGCAATTAGGCCGCCTGGACATCACGCAGAAAAAGAAATCTCCATGGGATTTTGTTTTTTTGGAAACGTCGCTATTGCAACTAGTTATGCTCTCGAGCACTATGGATTATCCAGAGTTGCAGTTGTCGATTTTGATGTCCATCACGGGAATGGAACACAAGATTTGCTTTGGGATGAAACAAGAACGCTATTTGTGTCGTCTCACCAGAGCCATTTATGGCCAGGTACAGGAAGGTCCACAGAAACAGGAGGTTCTAATAATATTATAAACCTGCCATTGGACCCGAACACTGACGGGAAAGAATTTAGAGCTATTTACGAAAAAGCCGTTTTCCCGGCCTTAGAGAGTTTTTCGCCAGAGCTTATAATTATTTCGGCTGGATTTGACGCACATATTGCTGACCCACTCGCTAATCTTAATCTTACTAATCAAGACTTTGAGTGGGTAACAGAGCGACTATGTGATGTAGCGGATTTTTGTTGTGATGGCCGTATCGTCTCGACTCTTGAGGGCGGTTATGATCTTGAGGCATTAGCTGCATCAGTAAAGTTGCATTTAGAAGTTTTATTAAGAAGGGGCCACTAATGTCTGAAATTTTAATATCAGAAATGTCTTTTGAGCAAGCAATGGGCGAGTTAGAGAAGGTGGTTGATCAGTTGGAACGCGGGGATGTTCCCCTTGAAAGTTCAATTGAATTATATGAGAGAGGTGCTGAGTTAAAGAAAAAGTGCGAAGAGAAACTTAAAGAAGCAGAAGAAAAAGTACAGCAAATCACCTTAACAAGAGATGGCCAACCTATAGGAACAGAGCCTTTTATTGAAGGAAGCTAAAAGTGTTTCTTTCAGAGCTAGAAGACACTCAAAAACGTGTAGAATTTGTGCTACGTCAAGAACTTTCTGGTTTTAATCAAACTATTGCTGAGCCCATGCTTTACGCATGTAAGGGAGGGAAATGTTTTAGGGCATTTTTAGTTCTTCAGAGTGCTCGGCTTCATGGAGTTTCTCCTAAAGGAGCGATTCGCGTGGCGACAGCGGTCGAGGCTATTCATGCCTACTCGTTAGTGCATGATGACCTTCCTTGTATGGATGATGATAAACTTCGCCGTGGTCATCCAACTGTTCATGTTAAGTGGAATGAGGCAACTGCAGTTCTTACAGGTGGTGCTCTACAAGCACTGGCTTTTGAGGTGCTGGCCAGCAAGAATACGTCTAACGATCCGGAGATATGTTTGTCATTAATACGCGAGCTGTCTACAGCAATTGGCGCTACTGGAATGATTTTAGGTCAAATGCTTGATATAGAGGCAGAAAAGGTGAATGAGCCCATAGACTATGATTCCATTGTAGGGCTTCAAATGAAAAAAACTGGTGCTTTAATTGAGTGGTCAGCTAAAGTAGGGCCAATAATGGCTAAAGAAGATTCTACCTCGATGTCAAAATACGCCCGTTTACTTGGTTTAGCTTATCAAATTACGGACGATATTTTGGATGTTGAGGGAAAATTTGAGAGAGTTGGAAAGAGACTTCATAAAGATGGCATAGCTGGGAAGGCTACATTTGTAAGCCTTTTAGGGCTAGAGGAGGCCAAGTTAAGAGCCGCTATTTTGATTGAGGAGGCGATTGATGCAATTTCTTCTTATCCTAGTGGAACAGATAGCTTGAAGGCAGCCGCTCAATTTGTTATCTCACGCGATCTATAATGCTTGAAAGAAATTTATGAAATACAAACCTAAAACACCTTTGCTTGATAGCATTCAAATGCCAGCTGACCTAAAGGGTTTATCTGATTCAGAACTTAGGGAGTTAGCAGATGAATTACGCTTGGAAACTATTTCTGCTGTTTCTGAAACTGGGGGTCATTTGGGAGCAGGGCTAGGGGTAGTGGAGTTAACGGTTGCCCTTCATTCTGTTTTTGATGCTCCAAAAGATCAAATTATTTGGGATGTAGGTCATCACACTTACCCACATAAAATATTGACCGGAAGAAGAGATCGAATTCGAACTTTGAGAACAAAAGGTGGGTTAAGTGGTTTTACAAAGCGAAGTGAGAGCCCTTATGACCCTTTTGGGGCGGCACACAGCTCCACATCGATATCAGCTGCTTTGGGCATGGCGGTTGCGAGAGACTTAGGGGGAGAAACGGCAACCGGATTGGGTGACTGTATAGCAGTGATTGGGGACGGGGCTATCAGCGCAGGAATGGCCTATGAGGCCTTGAATAATGCTGGCCATTCAAAAAAACGCCTATTTGTTATTTTAAATGACAATGACATGTCTATTTCCCCTCCAGTTGGAGCAATGTCTTCATATTTAACTCGGCTTTATTCCGGGCATCCCTTCCAGGATCTAAAATCCATGGCAAAAGATGCTGTGTCTTTATTGCCAGAGCCCTTTAAAGAAGGTGCACGCAGGGCAAAAGATGTTGTAAAAGGGCTTGCTGTTGGTGGAACTATTTTTGAGGATTTTGGTTTTTCATACGTTGGACCTATAGATGGCCATGATCTTGAACAATTGCTGTCTGTCTTACGTACTGTTAAAAGTCGCGCCGACGGACCGACTTTAATTCACTTATGCACCAAAAAGGGTAAGGGATATGCCCCGGCGGAGAATTCCGCTGATAAGGGTCATGCTATTTCTAAGTTTGATTTTGAAACAGGAGAAGTTGCCAAGCCCTCCTCAAATGTTCCAACATACACAAAAGTATTTGCTGAATCTCTAATTTCTGCTGCAGAAAATGATAATAAAATCGTTGCTATTACTGCTGCCATGCCTGATGGAACCGGCCTAAATTTATTTAAGAATATGTTTCCGAATAGATGTTTTGATGTTGGAATAGCAGAGCAGCATGCCGTGACATTTTCTGCGGGTCTTGCCGCAGCCGGTATGAAACCGTTTTGTGCTATATATTCGACGTTTTTACAGCGGGGATATGATCAAATTGTCCATGATGTGGCACTTCAGAGTTTGCCTGTTCGATTTGCGATTGATCGGGCGGGTTTAGTGGGAGCCGATGGGGCTAGTCATGCCGGTGCATTTGATATTGCATTTCTATCAAATCTACCAAACATGGTAGTTATGGCGGCTTCAGACGAGGCCGAATTAAAAAAAATGGTTGCTACAGCTGTAGAGATAAATGATAGGCCAAGTGCTTTTCGGTTTCCCAGGGGTGAAGGTGTCGGGGTGGAATTATCGCTTTACGGAGAGGTTATTGAGGTTGGAAAAGCAAAGGTAATTTGTGAGGGTAATAGAGTTGCTATCCTTTCTTTTGGAACAAGGTTGCTCGAGGTTCAAAGGGCCGCAGAAGAATTAATTACTTTCGGAATACAGCCAACTATTGTCGATGCTAGGTTTGCTAAACCCTTAGATCACGACCTTATTTTTAGAATTGCAAAGGGTCACGAGGCATTAATAACGATTGAGGAGGGTGCGATTGGCGGTTTTGGAAGCCATGTTGCACATTATTTGTCTGAAAAAGGTGTGTTCGATAAAGGACTTATTTTTAGATCTATTGTACTTCCAGATGTTTTTATTGATCAGGCTTCTCCAAAAGAAATGTACGACGTTGCGGTTATGAATGCGTCTCATATTAGAGATAAAGTATTACAAATTTTAGGTATTAAAACTTAAGTAATACATCGGGTGTGCACTATTGTCGCTATCTAACTGAGTTTTGAGATTTTGCTTATTAAATAAATATCCGCCAGTATTTATTTTTTGTATATTAAAAATGTTTAGAATATTTTCCTAAATTTAGATTACTATGTGGCATGAACACCTCTACTCAGTATAATCCCGATACAAATAGCCTTATTCTACGAAGAATAAAAATAAAGGCCAGTATAGGTTCAAATTCAACGAGGTGGGCATGTCGAGCAGGGCAAACCACAATAGTAGCAGTTTTGATGGACCGTCGTTTTCAGAAAAAAGAAAGCGTGCGTCCAGAGAAGTATTACTAACTGTTAATTTGTGGAAAAGAATTGAGTATCGATTTTCTGTAATGGTTCCTTTTGGATCTGTTGAGTGATGTCTAAATACTTTAAATTTGTGATACGGTATTTTATTACTGTATTGTTAATACTGGTGGGCGTGGCGCCGTTTGCAGCTAATGCAGACGGTATTGCCAGTGTAAACTCGTATGTTGAAATAAAAACCTCAGCAACTGATTTTAGGGCACGGAAACAAAGCAGCTCTGGTCAGAGGTCTAGCTCAGGGTATGATTTTGTTATTACACCTGAACAAACAGATATCTGTCAGAATGGAGAGACGACCAACTGCTCTACTACCTGGTCCCTCAACGCCGCCCTTAATGGCGTAATTCGGGGGATGGTGCCATCTGGAAGTGCTACTACTGTACATTTTGGCAATACTCCCGTTAATTCTTATTTGGTTTTTATGAATGATGATCATTCTAATAGTAATCGGACAAACAGAATTGGCCAATGGAACCATAACCATTGCTGCAGGTGCAACTACTGCTACACTTACGATTGCTAGTATTATAAATGACGCACTTGATGAGGGGGATGAAACCGTTATTGGAACACTGTCAAATCCCAGTAGTAATATCACTCTCGGCAGTCAAATTGCGCATACTTATACGATTACTGATGATGATGACACCACAAAGCCAACTTTAACTGCTACTGGTCTCTTAGATGATGCTACAAATGTTTCCATCGACACTAATATTGAGTTAACATTTAGTGAGGATGTTGATGTTGAAACTGGTACTATCATTATCAAGAAAACTGACGACGACTCTACCGTCTTCACCATAGATTTAACCAGTGATAAAGTGACTGGTACCGGCACAGGCATCATTACTATTGACCTACCCGAAGATCTGCTAAGTTTAACCCAGTACTATGTTTTGATTGGAACTACGGCCTTTGATGATACAGGAGGTAATTCCTATGACGGTATTACTAGTAAGACAGTATTTAACTTTACCACGAAAGACTTGCTGACTAACCCAACTGATAAAAAGCCCGTTGTTGAGAATATAAAGATCATGACAAATATCGCTCGTCGTTGGGTCGATCATAACATTAGCGTTATTCATAAGCGAATCAATTGGCTGAATCGAAATAAGGGTAATGAAAATACTTCTCACCGGAATATTAGAGTTAATTTTAATAATAAAACTATTAATACAGTTAAGGGTATAGGTAAACTTAGGTCCGCGCTAGTTGACTTGCCAACCGTGGACTTTTGCACAATCAGTTCCCTCTAAAACTTTGACAGTAAATCTGTCTGCAGTCGCTTCACAAGCTGTAGCCGTGAATTATGCTGTGACCGGGACAGCTACTGGTGGTGGTACGGACTACACGCTAGCTAATGGCACCTTAGTCATTAGTGCTGGTGATGAAGCAGGCACTATTACGATTTCTGGTATTATTGATGATGCTTTTGATAGAGGGGATGAAACAGTCATCATTACCCTCTCAAATCCCGTCAATGCCTTTTTGGGTAACGACCTAGTACATACTTATACCATTACAGATAACGCAAGTGCTTGGACTGAGAGCTTTTGCACAATAAGTTCGAGTGGCACTCTATCTGTCCCTTCTAACATCTCAACGTCGGATCCTAATTCTAACTTAACCGAAGGGAATTTACAGACGTTGATTAATACTTTGGCGTCAGGTCCGATTACTGCCTCATTTGGCGAGGACTCCAGGCCGGTCCTAGATGACTGGTCAGTATGGGTTGATGGTGAGATTACTATTAGTAAAACCAAATCCGCATCCCTTAAGCATGGGGTATATGAACAATCTCTCCATATAGGAATTGATAGACCGTTAGAAAATGATGACGGAATATTCGGTGTTGCGTTGGGTCTTGGAAAGGGCAAAACATCAGTTGAAAATGAAGACACTTATGTTAAATCTAGCAACTATAGTTTATCGGCATACGCTAAGTTTAATCAGGACATGATTAAGTCGCGATATTATGATTATTTAGATCTCGAACTTATTCTTGGACTCGGTAAGCTACAATTTGAGACAGCCCGTACAGATGGGGCTGACACTCTGGGCGGTGAGAGAGACACAAATCAAATATTTGCCTCTGTAGCTCTAAGAGGTTCAAATATTGATAGTAAACCAGATAAAGGTGGAATTGTTGAGACTAACAATTGGACTATTTCCCCATACGCTAAATTAGATGCGTCATATACAAAATTTAATAAATTCAATGAAGTTGGTGGAGAAACAGCACTAACTATGGATGAGCTAAGAATGTTAAATGCCAAAGGCTCTGTAGTTGCTGATATAAGTTATTTATTCAAAGTGCAGGATGGCTTCATAATTCCCTTTTCTAAGTTTGAATATGGCTTAGATGTGTCCGACACCTCTACGCAGAATATGTACTATACTGGGGAGGGACAAAACACGAATTACAAATTACGGCTAGATGACAGAACGGGCCATAATTGGAAGATTGGCTTGGGGGCGGAGATTAAGACTGAAGACAATATAAGTGCTATTCTTGGCTATAGATGGGAGGGGAAATCCAGTGCCCTCTCTGGAATTACAAAGAACAACATCTCTTCTACTCAAACCGTTTATTTTCAACTTGATTATAATTTTTAGTGACGATTTTTATTTTGGTTTTTTTCAAAAGTGGTCTCAAATTAATGATGACAGTCATCTAGTAGGTAAATGATTTTTTAGAACTGGGAGTAATATAAAATAAATCAGAAACCCGAGAATAATTTCTAACATTATGTAAGTATGAGTTACAAAGACTAGGTGTTTATCTAGTAAATTGGGCGACCAGTTCAATATGGGAGGACCATAGAAACTGGTCAACTGGCTGCACCCAGTCAAGATTAAATCCTCCCCTAGTTAAGATCTCGGCATCTCGCGAAAATGTGATTGGATTGCAGGATATAGCTGCAACACGTGAAATCTTAGAGTCAGCTATTTCGAGTGTTTGTCTCTTCG
>Ga0115002_10009205_pt1 | contig 10826 bp, 6 predicted proteins | sample ArcticOcean_MG_C_8_FD_89576 | JGI IMG/M metagenome (GOLD analysis project Ga0115002, IMG submission 89576) | Marine microbial communities from western Arctic Ocean - ArcticOcean_MG_CB11_86 | ecosystem: Environmental > Aquatic > Marine > Oceanic | place: Arctic Ocean: Canada Basin | collected... | reverse complement strand
CAGGTGGCGGTTCTGCGAGTCATCTAGGTCAAATCAGAATTCAATTAGTGCCATCTGATTTTCGTAACCAGTCATCATCGGGGATAGAGGCGATGATACGCGAACGTATATCAATATTACCTGGAATTGATACCCTGGAATTTCAAAGTTCACTACTAGGTGAGGAGGCGGACATCGAAATTGAGCTCGCGCATCCAGACGAGACACAACTCAATGCCGCCGCCCAATTATTGAGACAAGAAATGGAGAAACTGGCTGGTACGAAAGAGGTCACCGATACCTTTGAACTTGGTAAGACCGAATATATTTTTAAATTAAATTCCGAAGGATTGGCAGTAGGCCTAACACCCACAGACCTGGGTAGGCAACTACGTTCAGCTTTTTTTGGAATAGAAGCACAGAGATTTCAGCGTGGCCGTTCCGAGATGATAGTTTATGTTCGTTACCCAAAATTGGAACGAGAGAATATTGCAACGCTAAACAAAACAAGAATTAGATTGCCAAATGGAGATGAAGTGCCTCTTAGTAGTGTTGCGAATGTAGTCGAGCAACGCGGATACTCACAAATTAACACAGTAAATGGTCGTCGCGTTGTAAGTGTCAAGGGAGATGCAGACATCGCGATTACCACACCCAATGCAATCATTGCTAAATTACAAAATGATGTGTTGCCAGATCTGATAGCACGCCATCAGGGACTAACCTATACTTTTGAAGGGGAGAGTCGAGAGCAAAGTGAAGACCTGGCCAGTTTGGTCAGAAATTCCATGATTGCACTAATGTTGATCTATGTATTACTCGGTGCCCAGTTACGAAGTTACATACAACCTTTTATTATTATGACAGCAATACCCTTCGGTATTGTTGGAGCCATCCTGGGACATTTAATATTAGGCTATGATTTGACCTTTATCTCTATGTTTGGCGGTGTTGCCCTGACTGGAGTTGTCATCAACGATAGTGTTGTGTTGGTCGACTATTTAAACAAACATAATCGTGATGGAAAAACCTTAGGTGAAAGTGCATTACTTGCCGTTGAGCGGCGTTTTCGCCCAATATTACTTACAACATTGAGTACCAGCCTAGGACTTTTACCAATATTACTAGAAACTAGTATGCAGGCACGATTTCTAATACCCATGGTAGTCTCCCTGGCCACAGGAATAATATTTTCAACCTTTGTCATTTTGTTCATGGTCCCATGTTTGGTGCTTATAGTTGAAGACATAAAAAAAATCGTATCAAAGCTATTTTTATCACAATTAAATAAAATTCAAGTTAGCTAATATAGATTCATTCCTGCTTTACATTAAACTATAATCTATCACCTCGTTATTCCCACGCTTGTGCCCTTGGGTAAAGGTGAGCATCTCTCTCCCTTTCCAGAGGGAAGGTAGAATAGGGGTTGGATTGAATGGAGAGGCGACAGAGTGGTCGATAATCTCGATTAAACCATTATACCGTCATTCCCGCGTAGGCGGGAATCCAATATACAATAGTACATTAAACTTTACGGAGTAGTGTGCGAGAAGAGCACAATCATTTGCAGGATACTAATCGAAGCATACAATATCTAAATGTTTTCAGGAGAGGTGGCAGAGTGGTCGAATGTGCTCGACTCGAAATCGAGTGACCGGCAACGGTCCGTGGGTTCGAATCCCACCCTCTCCGCCATGTACTTATATTAATCAATAAGTTACATAACGTTTCATACTCTACCCATTAATAAAATAGCGTTAAAAAAGAAAATTAGTTTCAATTAAGAAAAATATAATAAGTACAATATCACCCCCCACCCAGACCCACCGGGGGGGCACCACCCCTTTTTCAATTTGGGACTCCTTGCTCCTTAGTATTACTAATTCAGAAAATTCATAATTGTATTCCGCTACATCTACGAATGCTGATCTACCTTAACCTTCGCTATAACCTTGTGCAGATTGCCAGATGAGATGCGTGGCATGTGTGCATCATTTGGAAAGAACATTGCAAACATTCCTGCATACACTGGCACAAAGACATCTGGTTCGTCTGCATAGAATTGAATATCCATCTCAGGCTTATATGCTCTTGATATCTGTTGACAGGTTGTCTTGAGTTTCCAACCCATATTATCGGTGCCTTCTAAAACCAACTGTATATCAATATATATTTCATGGGCTTCAAGCTCGGCATCTTCTTTTTTACAACCTGGGGCATTTTCAATGATGGCAAAGACGCGCTCACCATCTACCTCATGTCTCCCCGGTGCCAAGTCTTTAATATCTGGCCGTGTCAGGAAAGCTAGAGCCGTTTTGAAACCCGCGTTAAGGGTCAAATATTGGTCTGCATTATCAAGTAAATCTACGATCATTTTTAATTCTGTGCCTTAGTTAACTACGTCTATTAAATGCCGGATGCAGAACTTGCAAGAGCATAATGCGTTCTGCAAATTCTGATGTCAGTTTACAGTTTTTATATTGCAAAACATAATGTCTCCCCTATCATGTTGGTAGTTGGGGTGGTCTTTCCCTTTTAATATCGTCTCTGGCTTCCTCGCACCATCGAATACAGCCAAGTTCTAAGGAATATTCATGCAGAACGTAAATGTTTAGAACCTAGCCTGGTAATGAAATATGAACAACCAGTTAAGCTAATGCCAACTATCAAGCTATAAAATGAAGGGAATATTAATAATATTCCACCCATCGCCAGTAGCAGGCGTGTCCACCAGGAGTTTGATAATCGATCATAGGCCTCAATCGCAGCTGACAGTAACACGAGACCAATTGCTGCACTGATAAAAGTCATGGCAGTTTCCAAAGGAGTGCCTATTAATAACAGTTCCGGACCATAGACGAATACAAACGGAATAATAAATGCAGCAAGAGCAAGTCTTACGGAAATTACGGCAATTTTTAGTGGGTTGGCCTCGGCGATTGATGATGCTGCATAGGCGGCGACTGCTACAGGTGGGGTTATTGCAGACATCACGGCGTAATACAAAAGAAACATATGAGCAGCTAATGCTGGAATTTGGAGATCGAGTAAAATCGGACCTACCAGAACAGCCGCAAGTATGTAGGCGCTGGGTGTAGGCATGCCAAGACCCATAACTATCGTCAGCAGTGCAGATAAAAGTAGGGTTGGAAAAAGTTGTGCATCTGTAATGTTATATATAACGTGACCAAATTTTGCAGAGAGACCGGTCATTGTTATTCCGCCAATCACCAACCCGGCAGCTGCGCATGCACCCGCTACGGGGATCATTCTTATTGCTGTCTCCGACAATGCCTGAAAAAAACCCCAGAAACCTATACGGGTATCTTTTCTGAAAAATGCAACAATCACTACCACAACTGTGCCGAAGACGGCGACTCTCGTTGGTGTATAACCGTATAACAACGCAGTTGTTAGCACTATTAGGGGAACCAGAAAAACCCAGCCGCGTTTTAATGTATCACCTAGGGGAGGGATTTTATCTTGATCAAGAATTTTCAGATCGGGCATGCGCAATGATTTAAAATGTACCTGAGAGAAGACGCATACGTAATACAATATTGCCGGGAAAATTGCCGCAACGACGATTTCACTATATTTAATACCAGTATATTCTGCCATGATAAATGCGGCAGAACCCATTATTGGTGGCATGATACTTCCGCCAGTTGATGCAGTGACTTCAATCGCCCCTGCTAATGAACCCGGATAATTCAGACGTTTCATAATGGGAATAGTAATTGCACCAGTTGTGACAACATCCGATGTCGGACTACCAGAAATCATTCCGTACATTCCTGATGACACGACCGCTACTTTTGCCGGTCCTCCGGGACTTCGGCCACTGATAGCAGCTGCCAGATCAAAGAAAAACTCACTGCCTTTTGCCTGCTGCAAAACCGTACCAAATAATACAAACAGAAATGCGTACGTTGCAGCAACATGCACAGGTAGGCCTAATATACCATCAGTGGTATAAACCATAATATCCAGAAAATGGTTATAATTTATTTCGCTGTGTTGCAATACACCGTCAAGCGTATGTCCATAAAAATTATATAAAATAAAGAGTAGCACCATGGTGGTCAAACCAAGACCTGTGGTGCGCCGGGTAATTTCCAAACTTAATAGAAAAAGCGTCCAGCCAAAAATTATTTCCCAACCCTGAAGTGGAAATAATAAAGAAATCCGCTCAGTAAACCCTCCTGCATTCAACAGAAAATATGCGCCTGTTACGAGACTTGCTAGTGAGAAAATCCAATCCAATATATTTGGTTTGCTAGCATGTGAATAAGGCGTTGGGCCTACCATAAGAAATGACAGGGCAAACATCATAGCCAGGAATACAGATGTCATCGTCCATGGATCCAGAATTACCGCAACCGCAGAAATAATCACCCATATACTGATTAAGGCCGCGTATAGGGTGAGGATAGTTTTCAGAATACCGGTTGGTTTACGCCGTGCGCCAACAGAAAACCAGAATTCTGCCTTCAGAAAATTATAACCAGCTATAGTCATCAGGATTTAATTAAAACGATGCGTTGCAAGATGTTCAACTAATAATCAGATTTAATCACTTATTCGATTAACCCAGCTTCACGGAGCGCACGTTCAGCCCCTGGGTGTCTTGGCGCAATAGAAGCCTCCGCTACCGTAGCCAACGTTGTTGCAATGGCCAATTGTTGATGGGCAGATTTAAATGCATCTAAATTTTTTATCATGGCCATGGTCAATGAATAGACGGTTTCTTCATTCATCTCTTGGCTCGCTATCAATACTGTGCCGGTACAAATTGTCGTAGCATCCTGATCTAAAAATTCATACTCATTCGCCTTAAAGACACAGGGCTTCCCACCAATAGTTGATACTACTTTGTTAGCTACTGTATCTGTAATATCTAACATAAGTAACGGTACCGCATTGGATAACTCTCGAATACTTGAATGATTATACGATACACCAAAATTTATCAGGTCTAGACGGCGGTCTGTCATTAAATTTGTCTGTTCTCGTGTGGCAGCACGAATTACCTGTCCACCCCAGGATTCGATATCTACAATAGATGCACCAAGTGATTCAAAAATAACAATGCCAAGATCGCCATCCATATTACCGGGTCGGTTTACAGCGGCACGCATAGCCGGTTTCTTCGAGATTATATCTGCAAAGGATGTAATATTATTTTTATCTGCAAAATCACGATTCATGATCAGGTGAATAGCCTGAAATCTGGAATCTGCACTGTATAGTCGAAATAAAACGCGCAGCTCTTTCTGTGGGTTGTCTTTAAATACTCCAGTGCCTTCCCATGCAGATTTCAGTTCGATATCAGATATGATGCCAAGAGGCACGCGCTGATCAGAAACCAGCTTCGCATTTGCAAGGCCACCGCTACTTGTTTGATAGGTAATTGTTGCGCCTTGATTTTTTGCATTTGCAACTTTATCTAATCCGATGCCTAGAGATGACCAAAGTCCACCGGGACTTGCGCCTGAAACAGTTAAGTTTGTCTGGTTTATGCTTTCATTTGTGGGGCTATCTTCCTCAAGGGAAGTGGTCAGAGTTATTGCGACTATAAGTAAAATAGTAAACGCTACCAGTAGATACTTCCGTCCGGCTGTCATCTCCACTACTTTACTCCCCCAATATTTTTTACTTAAATATATACTGATTATTATAGTAATTGCATTAAATAGATTTTCGAATACACGGATATATAACTATGTGTTGGAAAAATTGAAGGTGACAGAATTGGGCAGACATTAGTCCACCCAATTCTTTCCAAAATTATTCTTGTAAATATTTACTCTGTTCGGCTGGTAACTTCTAACAAGTGATATCCGAACTGGGTCTTTACTGGTCCGTGTACGACATTCACATCACCGCTGAATACCACTTCATCAAATTCTTTAACCATTTGTCCGGGGCCGAATTCACCTAGATCTCCGCCAGATTTTCCTGAAGGACAGCTTGAATGTTCTTTAGCAAGGTCAGCAAAATCTGAACCATCTGCTATTTGTTGTTTTAAGTCTGCACACTTTTCTTCAGTATCTACCAGGATGTGTCTTGCTTGTGCCTTCGCCATGTTTAATCTCCAAGTTATTAAAGGATCAGTATACCTTAAATTAACTACATTTTTCACCTTCCCGTTAGCCATGCCATTGAATTTGCTAAAATTTGATATACCAATATCTTGCAGAATCACAGTAACTATAAAAATATAGTGAATCTTTTTTTACTTATCCGCATAGACTAATCTAGATTATTATTAACATTCGAATTTAATCCAATTAATTATCTATATTAATTGGACGGGTATGGATATATTCTTATCGTAATAATATCGAGGGATTAATGATGAAAAAAAATGTGAACATAGTTTCGCATCACACAAATTTATTTTATCTTGCCGTGATATTTCTCATTCTTACAGGGGCTGTACAAGCTCAGACTAATGGCAATATTCCTAGTCAGTTACTTGCATGGGCCGATATGGTGCTGGTTAATGGCAAGGTAGTCACTATAGATAATGACGGATTTAACAGCGACCCTGGGACAACGGCGCAAGCAATGGCGATACGCGATGGTAAGGTGCTGGCATTAGGGACTACCGCAGACATAAATACCATGGCGGGTCCAGACACTCAACGCATAGATCTTAAAGGACGCACTGTGGTCCCGGGATTAATTGATACCCATTCACATCTATTTGATTACGCAGACCATCCTTCTCGTCCTCGCCCCACAAATTTGCTTCCATCACAGCCAGGTTGGGAGACATTTACCGGTGATTACAAGAGCTGGAATGAATATATCCCGGCATTATTGGCAGAAGTTAAACAGCGTGCGGCAACACAAGCTCCCGGTACTCGAATTTATTTACGCGTTCCCGAAGGCCGTGATGTGGGATATCTCTGGGAAGGAGAAAAAGTATTATCTGATCTATTCCTGCAACGATCTTTAGCACTTATCTTGCCCGTGGGTGAAACATTCTCTGATGCAGAATTAAACTCTAAACTTATCTCCAAGGTAAAACTGGACGAGGCGGCACCTAACCATATTGTTCATATTCGATTTCGCTTTAATGGTATCGGCAACACCATGGCAATGGATCTTGCCAAGAGTTTAACCTATGGACCTATTATGGACCCAGGGATTATTGAATCGGAACAGACGGGTCTGACGAATAATTCATTTAATCGCATAATGGTAGGTGAAGTGTTTGACCCGTTTATGAATCAGGTAAAATGGTATAAGCAAGAGAACCAATTTACCGCTGCTATGGGTATGACCACCTGGTCCAGTAATATCCGGTCCATGACCCAGGTGGCCACGTACCGTTACCTGGAAGCGAGAGGTGAGTTGGGAAATCGCTTTGGTTATGGCCCAAGTGCAGGCACGGCCCCTCAGGTATTGCCCGCGGTTTTGGCAGAAATGGGGGCGGGTTTCAATCCCACAGAATTGAGGTTTGGCACGGAATATATGTGGTACGTGGGAACGGGTTCCAAGGCACCGGACAGCGCCTACCCAAACCATACCTCATCACTGGAGCCCCCCGCAATACGACAAGATATTAAGGACAGGGAAACCCAGGGCTACATCGTCGAGGCGATGATGGGCAATCTTGAATACTACATCTCACGTGGCAATCGCTTTACCAATACCCATGTTGCCGGTGACGGTGCCCTGGACATGGTGCTGGATACCATGGAACAGGCATCTATACGAGGTGGCATTGACCTTGAAAGAATCCGCTCCAAACGTCATGTGATTGATCATTGTATGATGAATCCGCGTCCTGATCAGATCGAACTATTGCGGCATTTCAATATGATCGCCAGTTGTGCACCAAAATATCTGGGTAACAGTATTGCTAAAGTTGCCGAGGATTATGGTGAGCAATATACCGGATGGGTAGTACCTATGCGTAGCCTCATAGACGGCGGCGTAACTGCGGTGTTGGAGATAGACGAGGCCATCACTCGAGGATTATTTTGGTATATGGACTTGATGGTAAATCGTCAGGACCTGAATGGAAATGTTTGGGCACCTGAAGAAAGAATTGATCGTGTCGAGGCGCTGAAGACAGCGACAATCTGGGCCACAGAGTATATTGGTCGTAAGTCAGACCTGGGTTCGTTGGAATTGGGCAAGCTCGCCGATTTTATAATATTAAATAAGGACTATTTCTCTGTACCGGATCGGATGATTAAAACGGTACGTCCGTTAATGACGGTAGTAGGCGGAAATACCGTTTATCTGGATCCGGATTATGCTACAGAACTAGGGGTACAGGCTGTTGGTCTGCAACCAACATTTGCTCTGGAACATATAGCGATTTGGGAGGCAGAGGCGGCTGCGATGGGCAAATAAAGAGTGAGGGGTGAGGGGTTAGGTGTGAGAGGAGAGGAATAATGCACCGTCATTCCCATGCTTGTGCCCTTGGGTGCGGGCGGGAATCTAGCGATATTAATTCTGCCGAAATAAGGAAAAATGGTTAATTTCAGGGTAATAAATTGATTGCACGGGTTCTAAGTCGTACATTAATTACATAATTAAACTCATTATGGATATTGCCCTATATATAATGAGTAAAGGAAAATATCAGTTGTAACCTAATACTCTCGGGGGAGGCTATGCCAATGGCAATAAATTTCAGTAACTTCACAAAACTGTCTTATATATCTTTTCTATTGTCGTGTGTGCTGCTAATAAGTGGGCCAATATACGCACAGGGAACAAACATCCCTAATCAAATAATCTCCTGGGCAGATACTATTTTAACAAATGGCAAGATCGTCAGTATGGACGATGTTCGACTTAACGAAAATCTCGGCACCACAGTTGAGGCTATGGCCATTCGCGACGGAAAGATATTGGCATTAGGTACTACCGCTGAGATTAGTGTAATGGCCGGTCCCAATACTGATCGCATTGATCTTAAAGGTCGTACTGTCGTACCCGGGTTTATCGATACCCATTCCCACATGTTTGAATACTCCGATCACCGTTCCAGACCACGTCCGGCCAATCTGACGCCTACCCTGGGTGGTTGGGACATGCTCGGTGGACCTTTTGAAACATGGAATGAAATCATTGACACAATAAACAGTGAGGTTACTAAACGTGCTGCCGCCCAACCTAAAGGTTCACGGATTTACTTGCGAGTTCCACGAAGTGAGAACAAGGGTTATCTTTGGGAAGGCGAGCGACATTATTTAAGTCCTTTTGTACAACGGGTGATAGGACTAAGTGTGGAAGAGGGTACGGTTCTTACTGATGCAGAGTTACGTGCCATTCCATTATCGCTGGCAACACTAGACGAGCTTGCCCCTGATCACCTGGTGCATATTAATCTTGGATTTAATGGGGTGGGTAACACCAAGGTGATGGATCTGGCGAAAAGCCTGACCTATGGCCCCTTTATGGATCCCGGAATTATCGGCACTGAACAAACTGGCCTTACCTTTAATTCCTTTAATCGCATTATGACCGGTGAGGTGTTTGATCCCTTCATGAATCAGGTGAAGTGGTATAAACAGGAGGGTCAACTCACTGCAGCCATGGGCATCACCACCTTCTCCAGTAACATTCGTTCCATGATGCAGGTAGGTGTGTATCGTTATCTGGAGGCAAAAGGTGAATTGGGTAACCGTTTTGGTTATGGCCCCAGTGCAGGCACGGCCCCTCAGGTTTTGCCAGCGGTGTTAGCCGAAATGGGTGCGGGTTTTAATCCTACGGAGCTCAGATTTGGCACAGAGATGATGTGGTATGTGGGTACCGGCTCCCGTGCTGCAGACAGCTCCTATCCTGGCATTTTAAGTTCTCTGGAACCCCCGCAGATCCCACAAAAAATTAAAGACCGGGAGTCAATGGTGCACATGGTCGAAGCGATGATGGGCAATATAGATTATTACGTTGCCCGTGGTAATCGTTTTACCAATACCCATATCGCCGGTGACGCCGCGCTGGACATGGTGTTGGAGACAATAGAAAAATCTTCAGCCGAAGGTGGCCTGACATTGGAGCAGATCCGCGCGAAACGTCACGTAATCGATCATTGCACCATGAATCCGCGTCCAGATCAGATCGAACAACTTCGTCACTTCAACATGATCGCCAGTTGTGCGCCGAAATATATCGCCAATGTAAATCGCATTGTTGAAGACTATGGCGAACAATACGTAAACTGGATCGTCCCCATGCGTAGTCTATTGGATGCAGGTGTCACGTCAGTATTGGAGATCGACGAGGCAATCACACGAGGCTTGTTCTGGTATTTGGACATGATGGTCACCCGCCGGGATCTTAACGACAAGGTGTGGGCTCCGGAAGAAGCTATTCATCGAAACGAGGCCATTAAGGCATCCACCATCTGGGCTACAGAATACATCGGTCGCGAAAATGATTTGGGTTCTCTAGAAATCGGGAAGCTTGCGGACTACCTGGTATTGAATAAAGATTATTTTAGTGTCCCGGATAATATGATCCGTACCGTCCGACCACTGATGACCGTTTTAAATGGTGATGTGGTTTACATTGATCCGGATTACGCTACAGAACTCGGTAGGCAACCTGTGGGTATGCAACCAACCTTTGCCTTGGAGCATATTGCTATATGGGAAGCAGAGGCGGCAGCGGCAGGGAATTAATGTGTTAAGGGTGAGGGGTGAGGAGTGAGGCGTAATTCCCTCGTCATACTGGCGCTTGTGCCCTTGGGTGAAGGCCAGTATCCAATGGAATAAAGTCCACCCTTTGGGTGGTTCTTATAAATTGATTAGATTTTGGGTTCTGCTTCGCAGCCCCAGAATGACAGGGTGGAGAAAGCGTCATACTGGCGCTTG
>Ga0115002_10009204_pt1 | contig 10830 bp, 5 predicted proteins | sample ArcticOcean_MG_C_8_FD_89576 | JGI IMG/M metagenome (GOLD analysis project Ga0115002, IMG submission 89576) | Marine microbial communities from western Arctic Ocean - ArcticOcean_MG_CB11_86 | ecosystem: Environmental > Aquatic > Marine > Oceanic | place: Arctic Ocean: Canada Basin | collected... | reverse complement strand
TTCTGTTACTTAATCTGTTACCTAATCGCGTTCTATGTTCGCTAAGCAACTCGAAACATGTTTTTAAGTTGCGGCAAAACTAGCTATTCGTATCCTATCAATAACCTGTTCACACGTATAGTAGCGATTCTAAATCGCCGGGTAAGAGAATCGTGCGGCCCGCATAACGCACGCGCAGCAAAATACTGTTCGCATTGTCACTCCCCTCGACTCCGGCTCGCGGCGGGTGGAGCAGATCGATCTGAACTGCGGGGTGGGCCACCTTAAGCCGGTCGTTCCTCCAGACTTCACGAATTGGCACCTCAGCTTGCTCGATTTTTTTTCGCAGGTACTGGGGTGCCGTAAGTTGCCCACTGGGTGAACCGGGATCAAACATCTGTGGAGAAACGTAGACCTCGTTAATTGAGAAGCGTTCGAGAAGCTCGGGGAGGGCGTTGTAGTGATCGATGTCGGCATGCGACAGCACGATCGCGTCGATGTGGGTGATGCCCCGCGACCAGAGATAGCCGGCAACGGTTCGGCTTGCGCCCTGGGGCGAACCGAGACTCCCCGCGTCATAGAGGATGGTTTGATTGCCAGGAAGTTCGAGTACGACACAAGTACCGTGTCCCATCGCAAGGAACGTACAATGCAGGCGATCTTCATTGCTTCTGGATGCGGACACCGCAAGACCACAGGCGATCCACATGGCGGCGAGCGAAAGTTGCCAGGGCCACCGGATGTGCAGGCTAGGAATGAGCGTAAGCACCGCAAGGCCTACATAGAACCCCCATAACCACCACAGCGCCGGCCCAGGACAATACAAGCTACCGACGTCGAGCTGTATCGCCTCTTTGACGATGAACTCGGTGGTGCCAAGGCACCAGGAACAAATGGCGCCGAGCAATTCACCGAGCGGTGGCAACAGCCAACCTACAGCGCAAATTGAAAAGCCCGTGATCAGCGCACCGGCAATCAAGGGCCAAATGATAGGTGTAATGGCGACGCCGATCGGTGTGGCAATATGAAAATGGTAAGCCACTAACGGCGCGGCGATGACCCATACCAAAAAAGAGGCCAGCGTAAGCTGCCCGATTTTTGTTGTGCCCCAACGCAAGGCCTGTTGATACCCAGGTGCGTTTTCATGGATCAGCCGCTTAAGCCGACGCGGTGCAGCTTGCTGATCGGCCTGTCCCTCACCGGCCCGACGCCGGTCGATCACGCGTCCAAAACCGGCCAAAACGGCTACGCACAGGAAGCTCAGCTGGGTACCGCCACGGAATAGTTCGCTCGGGTTGTAGATGAGCACCACCAGCGCCGCAACGGCCAGGAGATTGGTCATCGTCGCGCGGCGGGCAAACCATAGAGAGCCTAATCCCAGTAAGATCAAAACGGTCGCTCGAATCACAGGCGGACGTCCGCCGGCGATTGCGGCGTAGGCAATCACCAGTAGCGCCGTAATCACCAGGCCCCAGCGGCGCGATAGAAACCCACTGGAGACCACCGCCCAAATCACGAAAGCCAACATTCCTACGTGCAAGCCAGAGACGACGAGCAAATGCACAGTGCCCGTTTCTAAGAACGCGTCCGTGGTGGTATCCTCCAGCCGTTCGCGCTCTCCTAACAACACCGCCAAGGCCAAGTCGCTGTTTTCTTCCCCCACATACTTCGTGAGTCGCCACTCACACCGCTGCCGTGCAAGATCAATCCACCGGCTGATAGGCGAAACAGCGGCGGCCTCCACCACCGAGATGCACTCGGGCGCGCGGCAATACAAATCGCAATAGCGCCCAGCTCGACGTTCTGCGCGGGCCCAGTCATATTGTCCCGGATTGAGGGCAGGAGGCGTTTTTCTGAGCAGCGCGAAAACCCTCAATCGATCTCCGGCTGTCACGTCGACGAGCCCACCTGCGACACGCAATCGGCAATGGCCAGAGGTTTCTCGCCAATGTTGGCCATCTCGCACGCGCGTCACTCGCACTAAAACTTCACCCATGGGCCCGACTGGCATGGCACGCAGAGGGTCGGGCGTCGGGGCGGGACTCCACATCATCCGATTCACCGCCACCCCTTCGACGCACGCCGGGCGCGATGCCTCACGGGCAAAGCGGCCCAGGCTGTCATGTGCGACGAAATTCCAGTGCAGATGGTGCCAGCTACCGCCCACACAAAGAATCGCCAGCAGCAGCCCGGTGGCAAAGCCCTGGGGTTTGCCCAAGTGTCGAAACACAACCGCCACCAGCAACAGGGCCGTTGCCGACCACCACCAGACGGCGAGAGGTACATCTCCATACCTATCAGCAAGGATTCCCGCTGCCCAAGCCAACATCGCCAGCAGCAGCGGTCGCGTAGGCGCGAGCTTGTGTCGAGCGGAGTCTGCTGCCGGCATGGATTACCCGATGGATGTGTCGAGATCGTGAAGCGGGATGATCATTCTAATGCGAAGAATTGGCGAAGGAAATCTCCTAAATCGCTTGAAGCTGCGCGGCAAAGGAGCGACAATGGGCCGATTCCCGCCCCCTTACCTCGCCTCTGATAATGATCCGTTCCATGGATGTCAGCGTAAATCGAAGTGCCCCCCCTGCCCTCTTACTAATGCTGCTTGCCGGTGTATTCTTGGTAAGCATTTGTTGTGGCAGGACACCGCGAGGCAACTCACTGGCCCCATCCAGCAAGGAGTCTCTATTGATCCCTCGTCACGTACTGTTTAGCAATCCTCAGAAAGCCTCTGCTCGGATTAGCCCCAATGGCAAATGGCTCAGCTTTCTAGCTCCGGTCGACGGCATTCTTAATGTCTGGGTCGCGAGAATCGCCGACGTCGGGCAAGCCAAGCCGATCACGAGCGATACAACGCGGGACATCCGTGGCCACAGCTGGGCGTATACTGGCGAGCACATACTCTATTCCCAGGACAAAGAGGGCGACGAAAACTGGCACATCTATGCCACAACCGTTGCCACAGGTGAGACCAAAGATCTTACGCCGCTCGAAAATGTCCACGCCACCATTCAGAATGTCAGCCGCAAGTTTCCGAATGAGCTGCTCATCGGTCTCAACGATCGCATTCCGCAATTACACGACATCTACCGTGTCGACATTCTCACCGGCGAACGGGCGCTCGTGCAGCAGAACGAGGGAGTCGTGGCCTATGTGACCGACGAGGATTTTCAAATCCGCTTTGCGTTTAACTTCACGCCTGAAGGTGGCCAGCTACTACTCAAGCCCAAGACGGCGGGAGAAACTGGCGCGGATGCCGAGTGGGAAGAGTTCATCCAAACCGGGCCCGAAGATGCGATGACCACCGGCCCGGTCGGTTTCGACAAGACCGGGCAGGTTCTCTATTTGCAGGATAGCCGCAACCGCGACACGGGGGGGCTATTCGCCGTCAACCTCAAGACGGGCGAGACGACTTTAATCGCCGAGGACCCCCGCGCCGACGTCGGCGAAGTTCTCGCTCACCCAACTGAGAAAACCATCCAAGCCGTCGGTTTTACTTATGCCCGCCGTGAATGGAAAATTCTCGACGAATCAATTCGTGCCGACCTCGACTACCTTGCCACGGTGGAAGACGGCGAACTTATCGTCACGAGCCGCACGACGGACGATACGCTCTGGACCGTTGCCTTTTTACTCGATGACGGTCCGCTGAAATATTATCTCTACGACCGAGAGAAAAAATCGACACGCTTTTTGTTCAGCAGCCGAGACGATCTCGAACAGTACCATCTGGTCAAGATGCATTCGCCGATCATTAAAAGTCGCGACGGGCTGAATTTGGTGTCGTACTTGTCTCTCCCCGCCGGCAGCGATTCCGAAGGCGACGGTCGGCCCGACAAACCGCTGCCGCTCGTGCTCGACGTTCACGGTGGTCCTTGGGCCCGTGATGGATGGGGCTTCGACAGCACGCACCAATGGCTTGCCAACCGCGGTTATGCGGTGCTGAACGTCAACTACCGCGGCTCGACTGGGTTTGGCAAGAATTTCACCAATGCGGCCAATGGCGAGTGGTCGGGCAAGATGCACGACGATCTCCTGGATGCCGTCGATTGGGCGGTGGAACAAGGCATCGCTCAGCGCGACAAGGTCGCCATTATGGGCGGTAGTTATGGCGGTTACGCCACCCTCGTCGGCATGACCTACACGCCCGAAGTATTCGCCTGCGGCGTCGATATCGTGGGCCCGTCGAGCCTGGTGACCTTGCTAGAGAACGTGCCGGATTATTGGATTCCCCTCATGCCCATCATGAAAGTCCGCGTGGGCGACGTCGACACAGACGCGGGCAAGGCAGAGCTGCTCAAACGTTCGCCGCTCACCAAGGTTCATGAAATCATCCGCCCGCTACTTATTGGCCAAGGCGCCAATGATCCCCGCGTAACGCAAATCGAAGCCGATCAAATTGTCGAGGCGATGACCGCCAAAAAAATTCCGGTGACTTATGTCCTGTACCCGGACGAAGGCCACGGCTTCAGTGGCGAAAACAATCGCATGTCGTTCAACGCCGTGACCGAAGCCTTCTTAGCCAAGCATCTGGGCGGAGCATTCGAGCCGGCTGGCGATGACTTGGAGGACTCCAGCCTCCACGTGCCGACTGGGGCTGGCGATGTGCCCGGTTTGGACGAAGCCTTGCCTGAGGAGCGGAAGCAGATGCCGAAGGAAAAAGAAAAAGCAACGTTATGAATTCGAGTCGGTTTCTTCTCTGGCTGACCATCGTTCTGGGGATTTTTTCGCTCAAGGCTAGTGCCGAAACATTACCTGAGGATCTCGGCTCCGGCCGACCCGGGATCGATTGGCCCGACTTCCTGGGCCCGGGGCGCACCTGCAAGTCTCCCGAAACTCTGCTTGCTCTCGATTGGGCTAAACAGCCACGGATTGCCTGGCAGTGCGAACTGGGAACCGGCTATGGCGCGCCCGTTGTCAGCCGGGGCCGGCTCTTGCATTTCGATCGCCATGGCGATCAGGCTCGACTCACCTGCCGTCATAGTGAAACGGGGCAAGAACTCTGGCGCTTCGAACACGGCACCGAGTACTCCGATATGCTCGGCTACAACAATGGTCCCCGCTGTTCGCCGCTAGTCGATGGCGCTCGGGTCTACACGATGAGCGCCGAGGGAAAGTTGCATTGCGTGCGCCTTGCCGACGGCAAGCGACTGTGGCAAGTCGATACCCACAAGAAGTTTGGAGTGGTGAATAACTTTTTTGGTGTGGGTAGCACACCGCTCGTTGTGGGAGATCTCTTAATTGCCAACATCGGGGGCAGTCCACAGGACGCGCCGACTGACATTTACTCGGCCCAAGGTAAGGTCGACGGCAACGGCACAGGAGTCGTAGCGTTTGACACGCTAACTGGCGAAGTTCGCTGGCAGGCGACGGACGAATTGGCGAGTTACGCGAGTCCCGTGTCAGCGACCCTTGGTGGCCAGTCCTGGTGTTTTGTGTTCGCCCGCGGCGGACTCATTGGGCTCAATCCGCTTACGGGCGCCGCCCGTTTTCAGTTCCCTTGGCGAGCGAAATTACTGGAAAGCGTTAACGCGAGCAGTCCGGTCGTCGTGGGCGATTATGTTTTCATTTCCGAAACTTACGGTCGCGGGAGTGCGTTGCTAAGGGTGCAAGAGGGCACTCCCGAAGTTGTTTGGCAGGACGAATCCCGCAGCCGCGACAAATCGCTAGAGTTACACTGGAACACGGCGGTCCACCATGGGGGATATCTCTACGGCAGCAGCGGACGTCACACGGGCTCGGCCGAGCTGCGCTGTGTGGCCTTTGACACCGGCAAGGTCGCGTGGAGCGAACCGGGCCTTGGCCGCACCGCGCTGCTCTTCGTAGACGGCCACCTCATTTGTCTCAGCGAGGACGGCACATTAAGGCTCTTGGAGGCAACGAGCGATCGCTACCAACTCGTGAGTGAGGTCGTCTTACGGGACGAAGCGGGCAAGGCACTCTTAGAATACCCCGCTTGGACAGCCCCCATCCTTTCCCACGGCCTACTCTACGTCCGCGGCAAGGAGCGCTTGGTGTGCCTGGAACTCCGTGTGCCCAGCGAGTGAGTCGATCCCACAAACTTTCTGTTTGCCTTCGCCGCCGTTCGTGCTAACAATGACGATATGCAATCTGCTTACAGCTCCTTTTTCTGGTATACGACAACTCGCTTCTGCTTCTTTGCAAGTGGTGGCGGGGCCGGAGGACGTGCTTAAGCATTTATTAAAGCATTGTTATGTCTTCATCAGCCCTGAGCACCCACGCGGTTCTCGGGGCTTTTTTTGTTGAATGGCCGCATTGTTTAGTAACCCGTTTAGTAACCCCCAAGTTGTGTTATATTCTTGGCCACCTCGCGTTGATGTTTTCGGTGTACGCTGTGACCCTATCCCTTACCCCCGCCAGGAAATTGAAAAATGATCATCGTCATGAAACACACGGCTACCGAAGAAGATATCGAAACTATGATCCGCGAGGTCGAAGCCAAGGGGCTCAAGGCCAATGTCGTCCGCGGTACGGAACGCACAGTCATCGCGGCGGTCGGCGAAGAGCGCGTCGCCGGCATTGGCGCTTTAGAGAGTGGGCCCGGCGTGGATGAGGTGCTGCCGATCGTGGCCCCTTACAAACTCGCAAGTCGCGAGCTGAAGCCGGAGTCGAGTACCGTCAAGGCTGGTAGTCTGACGGTTGGCAATGGCCATATCGGCATGATCGCCGGCCCTTGTTCGGTCGAAAGCGAAGCGCAGCTTGTCTCAACCGCCCACGCAGTCAAGGCGGCGGGGGCCACGGCCCTTCGCGGCGGCGCGTTCAAGCCGCGCACCAGCCCTTACAGCTTTCAGGGCATGAAAGAAGACGGGCTTAAACTGCTCGCCGAGGCACGCAATCAAACCGGTTTGGCGATTGTCACGGAAGTCGTTTCGCCAGACGACGTCGATCTCGTCTCCGAATATGCCGAGGTGTTGCAAATCGGCGCGCGGAACATGCAGAACTACCGGTTGCTGGAAGCAGTCGGTAAATCGCCGCGGGCAGTGCTCCTGAAACGCGGTCCCAGCGCGACCATCGATGAATGGCTCTTGGCGGCCGAATACATTCTCGACGGCGGCAATTCTAACGTCATGCTCTGCGAACGAGGCATCCGTACCTTCGAATCGCATACGCGTTTCACCTTACCGCTAGCGTCTGTGGCCTACGTTCAGCAACGTACCCACTTGCCGGTAGTGATCGACCCGAGCCACGGCACAGGGCATACCTATTTAGTGCCTTCCATGGCCCGCGCGGCAATCGCTGCAGGAGCCGACGGGCTGATCGTCGAAGTCCATCCCAAACCCGAACAAGCAATGAGCGACGGTTATCAGTCGCTCAACTTCGAGCAGTTCGCAGAGATGATGGCTGGCTGCGCGAAGATCGCTGGTGCGGTCGAGCGAAAGCTAGGGGATCTCTAATTATTCGACTAACAGAAACTTGTGCTTCCGAAGCTGCTGCAGCGTTTTTCGCTGTGCGGCTGCGGGCTGCAAAGCGATGAGAACATTGCCTTTGGCATCATGAACCATGGCGGCTGCCGCTAGCGGTTCGGCCAGCACGCGGAGCTCCTGCATGATTTTGCCGGCGTCTCCCCGCAATGGGAAAAGGTCAAGCTGTAATTGGAAGTCGACTTTTTCGGTGGAGGTAATTTCGACCATGTTGCCGGGGACGGCGCGCCAACTCAGACCTAGGGGAGCTAGGACTCTGTCGAGAGCTTGGCTCCAAGGTTCTCCGGCGATCGCACAGGCAATGCGAGTTTGTGGCCACAACTGCTCGTTGGCGAGCGCTGGCCAATCAATGAGTATCGGCACACCGAGTTCCTGCTGCCAATGAGCAATGATCTCGTCGAGTGTCGTGTATTGCGAAAAAGTGAAAGTCGCCGGAGCACCCAGCCGATCGCTGAGGATCGACCATGGCGAAGCACCAGCTAGCTGCTGGACCGGAAAGCGACTTACGGGCGGCAGGTTGCGCGCTAGACGCAATCGATCTAGGAAAATCAACAACTGGTAGTGCACTTGTTGCGATTGTGTGACCCGCAAAACGTCTGGCTTCGACTCCAAGACTCCACTGCCGCCAACCGCCTGCCAAGTTTCGGGAGCGACCAACCGCTGGGTCCATTGGGCTAGCAACTCGGCGCTGGTCGAAGAATCGATCAGATCGGCAATTGGGTAGTTGACCTCCCTTATCTTCGATGCTTCACGACGCAGCACGACCACTTGCTCGTCGCTGGCAACATGCTCTAGCTTCAGCGGCGCCAGCACCCGTACCAAGGCTTCGTCTAAGCTGATGTCGGTCGCATCCAGAGAGACCTTTTGACGCACGGTGATACCGGACATCAACAATTGATCGGGTGCTATGCTGATAGCCACGCCACTAAGGTGCGACAGCAAACGGAGAAAATCTCCCAGCGGCATTGACTCGAATTGCAGAGCGGGAATGCGTTGCCGAAGTCTTTCAGGACCATCCAGTCTTTGAACCGACGTTGTGGTATCCGGGCTGCGCCGTACGACATTCATCGTAGGTTGAAACTCTTGAGGTTCGATCTTGGCCGGATCGATCACCGCCATTTTCGGTGACGGTTCGGCAGGCGGTGGGACTGCTCCCTGATCCAAAGTCATGAGATCAAGATTCTCGGGGTCAAACTCGAGTGGATTAAACTTACGCGCCCGGGACGACGGCTTCGGCTCGGCCACGTCCGTGGGTCGTGCCGGACTCGGCTCAACCGGCGGCGCAGGTGCTTCGGCGACCGCAGCGGGAATATCTGTGGGCGGCTCAACCTGTGGCACGTCAATCGTTTTTTCTTCCTGCAAGAGAGCAGACTCGACCGGTAGAGGCAGCTGACGTGGGATCGGCTCCTCTAATTTTTGTTCGACAATCGAAGTCGCAATAGCCGTCGGCTCCTCGTCGCCGAGCAGCACAAACCCTAAGACCGCCGCGCCTCCTAGCACGCAGGCAAGCGCACTTGCAATGAGTTTGAAGCTGCTAGCGCTCGCGACCGGCGGGCCGACTGTCTCACTTGCGAACCTTCCGGCATCAGCTTCTGCCGCCAATTCGGGCGAGAGTTTGGGCGAGAGAGAAGGTGGCCTTACCTCGACCATGCTGCCGCAGCGCGGGCAGGCTACGATTTGCCCCAGCAAAGATTCGTTGCGCACCGACAGACCTGCCTGACACGTCACACAGCGGATCTTGAACGGTTCCATGATACTGGACTCACGCTTTGCTTAACGACGAAATACCCAATGACGAAGTGTGCCCGTTCCAAAATATTCGTCATTCGTCATTCGAGCTTCGTCATTCTTTCGTCATTCGTCATTGGGTATTTCGTTATTATATCCTTATATCTATTATATCTGTTTATTTCTCGCTGGTCTTAAAAACAGCCGGCAATTTGTCGCCCCGTTTTTGGGCGGCGGAGCGTGTCGTCACATTGACAACTCCACGCTCGTCGGCGCTTTCATTGATCGTGTACACGAGTTTCTGTTTCGGGTCATCGGGACCAGTGGCCGTTCGGTCGGGATTCGCTTTCAATAGCACCTCCAGCAATATCTCAGCTGCGGGTCGATCACGCAGGTCGAGGCTCAGAGATTGGTTCTTTGTGATCCCCTCTAATTGTAGGTCACCGCCAGCGATGCGGATGGCGACGCCGATGTCCTCAGAGAGCATTTCGAGCGCCGTTTGCAATGTTTCTTTCTGAAAGGCGAGCGAGGTGACTTGCTGCAAACCCTCAGTCGTCGAGGTCGGTGGTGCCACTTGAGCGGCGATTGGGGCCTCACCGTCCAAGGCGAAATCGTGCAACGCCAGTTCCGCGGCCATCAACAGATTGTGTCCCGCCGAAAGTGGTAGATAACTGCGCAGCACAGTGACTCCCTCGACTTCGTCGCCGCGCGTGTACTTGCTCAATTTACGTAACATATTCGGAAATCGGCCCACTACTTTGCGACCATAGGGATGGGTCGGCTCCGCGAGCACCGCGTCTTCTATCTCATCTGGAAAGTCACTCACACGCTTTGCAACTTCTGAAGCAAACCTCTGCGGCCGTCGATCGAGGTTTACCGTCGATTGCAATTCCAAGAAAAAGTTCTCGTCCCAATGGGCGCTGAGAGCAATGGCGGCGGCATCGTCGCGCAACAGTTCTGAGCATGTTGTCAGCAGAGGTTCCGCAGCGCCGCGAATCATTTTCTTGCCGCTGACTTGCAAGAATTTGTTGGGAAACACAAGCGTGGCCATCCGGTCGCCGTCGGTAAGGTCGAGGAGCCGCTGCATGTCGCGCGGAAAGAGCGCCTTGCGATCGCCCTGGCTCAGCAATTCGTCCAAGGCAGTAAGCGGACAGGAAACTAAGAGCTTGCCGTCCGCTGCGGTCGGCAAGTAGCAGGCGCGTCCTGCGGCTTCGAGAATGGATTGTCCCCGTTGGTTTCGCGTCTCGCTGTCGGGCAGACGTTCTGCCAGCTGCGATTCGTCCCAGCGCTCCACGAGTTCCGACCGTAAGCACCATTGCAAGTTGCCGTCGTCGTCCGGGTAGATGGAGGCGGTGAGCGAGCGAACCTCTGCCAGCGTCGCGCCGGTAGAATCTGCCAGACGTGCAATCGCCTTTTTTCCCCAGGGCCCTAGCGCTGCCAGCACCTTTTCGCCTTCGCGGTGGTCGAGCAGTTCACGCGGCTGCAAATGTAAGATAAGCTGTGTCGCCGCTGGCAAATAGTTCAGCGGCAGCGGCGAGCCCTCCGTCGGCGAAACCCATAGTAATTGGCCGTCGTCATCGACGGCCAATTCTGGCCGCATTTCTTCCGCTGGAGATTCGCTGGCAGCGGACGATGGCTTGTCAATCGGCAAAGCATTCTGAGGCTCAGGCGCTGCAAGGCGTTT
>Ga0115002_10009203_pt1 | contig 10830 bp, 10 predicted proteins | sample ArcticOcean_MG_C_8_FD_89576 | JGI IMG/M metagenome (GOLD analysis project Ga0115002, IMG submission 89576) | Marine microbial communities from western Arctic Ocean - ArcticOcean_MG_CB11_86 | ecosystem: Environmental > Aquatic > Marine > Oceanic | place: Arctic Ocean: Canada Basin | collected... | reverse complement strand
CCGACATATTTTCGGCGCCGAACGAATGGACCTCAACGCGTCGGTTGAGATCGCACAGCTTGAAGCGTTTCAAGACCCTTGTTTTTTAGGTTGAAATGTTCGGCTGAATAAATTGACCTTACGCGACGATGGTTGCGGCAAACCGGCGGGCTGGTGTGACGTGAATTGCTGTGCGTCGTCCGTTTGCCGACCAGTCTGCAAGGTCGTTCCGAACAAGAAGACGTGTTACGAAGTTGTCTGCAAGCAGATCTGCATTCCGGCGATCCGCTTCCCCTGGGACAAATGCTGCACGCCGAAATGCGGGGAGGTGCGCACCGTTCACAGACTGGCCACACGCACGTACCAATGCGGGGAGAAAGTCGTCTGGGAATGGAACATCGAAGCCGACTGTAATCAGTGCGGAACCTGCGATGGTTGCGGTTCGAGCAAGCCAGCGTCAGCCTACGACACCCTCGCTCCCACGCCCTCCGCACCCGCAGCGGAATAACACTCGGCGACGGCGTGCTTCAGGATTTCACGTTCACGCCGACGGAATGCCAAGCGTTGAACATGTAACCTTTCGCATTCCAGTCGACCCGTTGTGGTTGGGTCTTTCCGTTGGAATCGGTGGCACGCACGATCAGTTGCTTCGTGGCTGCGGTGGCCGACACCTCGGCTGACCACAGTTGCCAGCAGTATTCTCGCGCGGGAGACGTCAGTTTCGCTTTGATCCAACTGCGACCGCCATTGGTCGAGATTTCAACTTTGGCAATCGTTGTCGCAGCTCGTCCGGGTGGTAAGGCGTAACCGGTGACTCGCACCGTTCCCGCCTTCACTGTGGCATCGTGACTGGGCGTGCAAATCGCCGAGTTGATAGGCAAGCGATAGATGGGGCCTTTCTCGGCCCATTCCAGATCATCGCCGTCCTCGACTAACTTGTATGCCGTCGCAACGTAATGGTTGGGCGAAGGGCGATCGCTGACAACAATCTTTCCCAACCACTTCACACTGCGAGCACCGATGTAGCCGGGCACGACGGTGCGTAGCGGGTAACCGTGATCGGGTTCGAGCGGCTTGTCGTTCATGTGTGTGACGACGAGGGCACCGGGCGTGCTATCGGTATCGAGCAGCGCCTTTTCGATGGGAATCGAAGCACCGAAGGGATACGTCACACTGCCACGTCGCATGATGTCGGAACCTTCAAACCAGACATGCTTGGCGTTTTCGCGCAGACCGGCTTTCTTCAGTAGGTCGGACAGTTTCACACCGCCCCACTTGGCGTTGCCGAGCGGGCCTTCTTTCCAGAGCACGCCTTTGACCGGCTTGACGTGATGATGTTCGATGCGGCGGTTCCCGGCACAGCACATCGTGGCGATTGTCGAGGCCTGCTTGAACTCTTGAGCTAATTCGTCGAGCGAAATCTCGAACGGCTTGTCCACCAAACCTTCAATCGACAGACGGAATTTCTTGACGTCGATTTTCGGAACGGGGGCATGGCTACGAATGTAGAAGTGCTCGACCGGCGTCAACCACGATTCAACCAAGTCGCTCAGATGCGGCTCGGCGTTCATGGGAAACTTGCCATGCACGATCAGCTTGGACGCTGAATCCTCCGCGTCCTTGCGGCCTTCAGCAGCCTGGGCATTGAACACGGACTGGCCCGTCATGCCGGCAACGGAGAGCAGTCCGGCGGTCTGAACGAAACCACGTCGGTCGATGAACTCGGATTGCTGTTGGCTTGTCTGCATGAGGTTCTCCGGAACACTTCGTTCACCGATGGATATTGGAGACAATTCTATCCGATATACACACCGAATTCGAGTTGAGTTTGATTCGGCCGTTACACATGACCGGCAAGTGTGGGCGGCTTCAGTGCGGAATCGGTTTCGGTCGCGATCAGCTCACGCATTTCCGCAGCGAGAAAGAAAGAGCCGGTGATGCAAATGAGGTCGTCTGCGGTTGCGAGGGCCTTCGCCGTTTTCCAGGCGACCGCCGGATCGGGCGCGGTGTGCAGCGGACGACTGGTGAGCGGTTGCGTTTCGGCCCGCAAGTCGGACACCGGGACGAATCGCGGGTTGCGTTGGTAGTTGGTGAGCACGACCGCATCGAAGGCCGGCAGCAAACGGGCCAGCATGCCGGTGTATTCTTTGTCCTGTGTCGTGCCGAAAACGAGTATGCGTCGCCGTGCGGGATAGATCGCCAGCGTCTCGACGAGTGCCGTCACCGAAGCCACGTTGTGGGCCGCATCGACAATCACCGTCGGCCCCGACGCAAGTTGTTCGACGCGTAGCGGGCAACGCACGGTTTTCAGGCCGGAGCGGATAGCGGATGCCTCGACAGGAAACCCGCGCTCGGCAAGCAAGCCAACCGCCGTGGTTGCCAACGCGGCATTGATCGCCTGATGTTCGCCCGACATGCCGACGGGGACATCGGTTGTAGTTCCGCCGGACATGCGAACGTCGATCCGCGAGCCGTTCGGTGTCAGCTCGCGGATGTCGACATCGAAGTCGCGTCGCAGTTGCAACAACGGCGCGGCCTCGCGTTGGCAGACCGATTCGATCACCGCCAACGCTTCCGGCGATTCGACACCACTGACAACCGGCACCCCCGGTTTGACGATACCCGCCTTCTCGGCCGCAATGAGATCGAGCGTGTTGCCCAGCAAAGTCATGTGATCGCGGCTGATGTTGGTGATCACGCAGACTTCCGGTCGGCAGATGTTCGTCGAATCGAGTCGCCCGCCCAGCCCGACTTCCAGCGCGACGATGTCGATCTCCGAGTCGAGAAAATGTAGCCAGCCCAGCGCGGTGACGATCTCGAAGAACGTCGGGCTGAGTTGATCGTCTTCGGCATCTAGCTGTGCGATCGGTTCGATCAGGCGATTAACCAACTCGGCAAACCGGGCGGGAGTGGGTTGCACGCCGTCGACTTGCATTCGTTCTTCGACGCAGGTGATGTGCGGCGAGGTGAACAAGCCGGTGCGATAGCCGGCCGCTGACAGAATGCCGGCGATCATCGCGGCGGTTGATCCCTTACCCTTCGTGCCGGCGATATGGACAACGGGGATTTGATTTTGCGGATCGCCCAGCAATTGCAGCAGCCGACGCATGCGATCGAGTTTGAAATCGCGCGTGGAGTAGCGGGCGGAGTGCAGTTGCTCGAAATTGAGCCGCCCGTAAAGGAACTCGATGGCTTGCTGGTAAGTGGCGATCGTCCGCATCGCGATGAAGTCTCTCCGTAACACAAACAGTCGAACCGTAAACACAACGCGCAGAGTTCACATTTACTTTTTTACCACAGAGGACACAGAGGTTCGCAGAGGAACGTAAGAAGAAGAGACTTGGTATCTGGGTGGCACGTCCCAGAGTGCAGCGATGAGCATGGCGAGCACGGGACCACGCCCCTCCGTTGTCAGGGACGTGCCACCCAAACTGAAGTCGACAGGCCCTTTCGTTCCTCTGTAATTCTCTGTGTCCTCAGTGGTTCAAATTCAATAGTTGTTGTGACGCCGGCCGTGACTTATTTACCATGTTTGAGTTCACGAATACGGATATGGCGGAACTCGATTCGCAACGGCGGCCCGCTGTGAACTTGTAACGCGATGATGCCGTCGCGGGCGATTTTGTCGTCGGGTTCGGTGTAGTCGACGGTTTTTAGGCCGTTGATTGCAAGTGTGACATGCGCGCCTTCGGCTCGAATAACATACGTGTTCCAGCCGTCTTTCTTGAGAACCTTCGCCAGTTCGGGCGGGGCTTGGTCCAGAATTTTGCGACGTCGATGTTCGTCGTACAGGCAGCCCCAGTACTTCTGACCCAAGTCCGCTTGGTAACCAACGACCGCGCTGCTGTTGGGCAGTCGGTGCGATCGAAACTGGACTCCCGTGTTCCCCACGCCGTCACGCAAACGAAATTCGAGCCGCAGTTCAAAATCGCCATGCGACTTCTTCGTTGCCAGGAATTCGTTCTGTTTGATGCCCGCCGAGTCGCCAACGATCATGCCGTTCTCGACTTTCCACAAGTCGAAATCACCATCCCAACCGGCGAGTGTCTTGCCGTCGAAGAGCGGCACGAAGCCCTGTTCGGCTTTGGGTTGGTCTGCCTGAGCGGTCCACGAGGTGACGAAAAAGCAGACAACACAGCACAGGGCTGGTGTTAGGGAACGGCGTATCATTGATCGACTCCGGCTGGGTGCGGAAGGAAATACAGCCACATGTTAACCGTCTTCAGATTATAGCCACGTTGTGATGACAGTTGAATCACCAGCCGCCCACCACCCAGATTGGGTTGCATTCGTTGAATAACGCTTTCAGAATATGACTTCCTGACCGATCGGCCGTCACTGATGGATGGTTGGTTCCCAATCGACAACCTGAATTTCAACGAGACGAGTTTATGAGCCTTTTCGACGCGGCGGCGGAAATCTGGACCTTCAGCCGCGAGCGGACCCTGGCGGTGCTGGATGCCGTGGCCGAGTTGCCCGATCCGCAGGCGGTGCTGGGCTGGCGTCCTGGTCCGGGTCGGGCACACATCGCGTGGCAGTTGATGCACGTGGGAATCACCGAGGAACTCTTCGCCACGGAACGGCTGCTGGGAACAACTCCCGCCTGCCCCGATCTCGTCCCACGCTACAAGGGGGGCAGCACCCCGGATGACGATATTCCGACCGTCGACGAGATTCGCAACGTGCTCGATGAATCGCGGGCGCACTTGCTGACGACGGTTGCCGGGTTGAGCGAAAGCGATTTGGATGTCATTCCCGAAGCCTTCGCCGAACGCGGCTGGACGTTGCGGAAGGTGTTGCAGGTGCTCAGCTGGCATGAGCCGCATCATCAGGGGCAGGCTCACATCACACTTAACCTTTGGAAGGCGACACAGAGTTGAGATGAGTGTGACGATCCATTACTGCAAGACGTGCGGGTTCCTGGAACATGCCGAGGGCATTGCTGCGGCCCTCGAAACGGAACTCGGTCTGACGAGCGAGTTTCAACCTGGTTTCTGGGGGACGTTTCGCATCGATCAAGGCGAGACGGAAATCTTCAACCGTTGGAAGACGCGCGGGATACTGGGACGTGTCGGACTGGGGCGCACGCCGACGCCGGGGGAGATTGTGGAGTTGTTTCGTGAACGGAATGGTGGTGGGGGCGTCGAGACGTCTTGAAAGCGCCGCTGAAGCGGCGGCTTGGGTTGTGTTGTTACTCGACCGCAGGCCCAATTCGCAGGTTGCGGTACTTCACGACGCTGCTGTGGTTTTGCAGGCCGAGGTAGCCTTTGGTTTTTCGCATGCCGAGAATCGGAAATTCCTTGTCGGTGGCGTTTACGATGACGGTGCCGTTGTGGGTGATCGTGACGTGTTGCCCGAGACAGTTGATTTCCATGCTGTTCCATTGCCCCGCTTCCCGGCCCACATGCTTCGTGGCGGGGGCGATGGCGTAGACCGAGCCGGTGTACTGATACGGGTTCAGCTTGGCGTACTTCTCCGCCGCGTCGTCGAGAAGCTGAATTTCGAAACCGGCGGGCTTTTCATCCTCGTTCTTGCGGTGATGGTTGCCGTTCTCGGGGACGCGGACATAAATACCACTGTTCCCACCGGGGTTCACCATGTAGTCGAACCGCAGGCTGAAGTCGCCGTACTCTTCCTTGGATCGCAGCCAGGGGCCTTTCTCGCCGGTACACATCAGCAATCCGTCTTGAACAGCCCAGCATGTCTCAGCAGGTTGCCCGGCCCCTTCCCAACCGGCCATCGTTTTGCCATCGAAGAGGTTTTTGTATCCGAGTTCCGTCACCTGAATGTTCCTCAATAGAAATTGACCGCCCAGCGGGACTTCGATCTGAATGCCGATGTGGCCGGCCGCTGGTTTCAATCCGGTCGCCTTATACGCCGGCTTGCCGTTGATGACCATCTTCACAGTTTCGCCGACGACAGTGATGTCGAAGATGTTCCACTCGCCCGCCGGCTTAGCCAACCCCGTACTCGATGCGCCTTTGAGGCTGTTGATGTTGCCTTCTTTCCCCTGCAACATGTTCGCCTGCATGCCCGTTTTGGGAAACGGTTTGCCGCCCGGTGCGGTTCGCAGGAAGATGCCCGCGTCGTACTTTTCTTTCTGCAGCGCTTTCCACTCGATGTGCAGGTGGAAGTCGGCGTAGACGTTGTCCGACCGCAACCAGCCGTCGCCCGCTTCGAGCAACATCAGGCCATCCTGCACTGACACCTTGCAATCATTTTCGACATGCCACCCGGCCAGCGACTTGCCGTCGAACAACGAGGTGGTCACCCCATCGGCTGCGGCGGACAGTTGAATGGATCCCAACGTGAGGACGCAGGCGATGGAAAGCGAAATGACGCGAGAGGAAACAGGTCGCATGGTGTGAACTCCGAGGAGGGTGGTCGGTGATTGCAAGCAGTCTGCCCAGCCGTTAAACGATCCGGGTACTCAAAAGGTAAGCGATCAGCAGTCAGCTTTCAGCTTTCAGCCAAAAAAAACAGCCGATTCCGCACATATCAAAGGTGATCGCTGACCGCTTCGTTGCTTTTCGCCGGTATGCGGCCAAATGTCAAACTCTGCGGATTCGGTAAGATATTCCGATTATTGGCCATTTCTGCCAAACTCGCGTGGCGAAGACTGCCGATACCTGAAATAAGGACGTATGCTTCCAGCGAGAGAGGGACGGTTCCGGTCTCGCGGTTTGAATTCGCTCACACGATCGACCCCCCCGACGCAGCACCGAGCATTACTCGGGTGACGAGGTGACGCATGAGTTCGATCGGATTCAACAACATCGGTGCGATGAACATCGCCAGCTCGGCTGCAGGTGCTCAGCGAACCGAGGCCAACGCGAACAATAACAAAGCCGAAGCCGCCGGACGCAAGTTTCAGGTTGACGGCCAGTCGATGTCGGCCCAGTCCCACGACGACGTGGCCGAGGCGGATATGTCAACCGAGCGAGATGCCGACGGCCGCGAGGCGTTCGGTGAGCGACACCGCCCTGCAGCGGAGGGCGAGGAAGCGAAGACCCCTCGTCAAACATCGACAACACCAGAAGCCTTCGGTGATCGGGGCGGGGCGCTCGATCTGGAAGCGTGAGGGTGTGTCCCTTGCTGGCGCTGCGGGCTGGTTGCGGTGTCACGCCAAATGATTGTTATCGCGAGCCGCTGCTGAGGAAGCTGAACAGGCCCTTCTTCTTCTTTGTGCCCTGCGTTTCGTCATCGGATTGTTCGTCCGACGGTGAATCGCCCAGCGATTCGGCAAGCTGTTGAATGGACTTCGTCAGCTTGGCCTTGGGTGCCTGCATAATGAGCGGCACGCCGTTGTTCCGCGATTCGACCATCGCGCTGTAGTCGTTAGGCACCTGCCAGTAGACGTCTTTTCCGATCGTCTCCAAGGCCTTGCTCAGGCTGATTTGCGAGTCTTCCAGCCCGATGCGGTTGACCACGATCTTGATTTTTTCGGCGAGCGTTTCGTTCTGGTCGAAGAACTGCATCAATCGCACGGCATTACGCAAGCAGGGCAGATCGAGTTGCGTCACAACGAGCACTGTGTCGGAGACTTCCATCGCGGCCAAATCCAACGCACCGTAATTCTTGGTCACGTCGATGATCAGATGGGTAAACGTGGCCTTCAACAAGGCAATCACGCGGCGAAGTTCATCAGGCGTGATGGGATGCCGGTCTTCGATCTGTACCGGGCGTGGCAACAGAAACGCACCGCATTCATGCTTTGTCAGTGAGCGTTTCAGCAGGGAATAGTCGAGCCGGGTGATGTTCTCGGCGACGTCCTGAACGGTGTAGTCGGGAATGATGTCGAGCCAAACGTCGGCATCTCCCAAGGCCAGGTCGAGGTCGATGATGGCAACGCTGTTGCTTTCTTTTTCCGCCAGCGCACAGGCCAGGTTGATCACCAGCGATGTGCAACCGACGCCACCACTGGCACCGGAAACTGTGACAACTTGGCTCGCTCGCACAGCCCCTTCGCCGGCCACTCCCCCTTGTGTTTGTTTGATTCGATCCAGCGCGGCCAGAAAGTCTTCGAGCTTGAGTGGATAGCCGAGAAACTCTTTCGCCCCATTACGCATCGCTTGCAGGATCAGGCTGCCCTCGGTCGAACTGCTAACAACCAAGACGCTGCAATTGGGAAGTTCCTGGCTGACTTGGGCGACCAGTTCCAACGCTTTGGTTGGGTCGGCATCGAGAGAAACAAGAGCGATGTCGGGCTGAGTTTGCGATACAACGTCGGTAAAGAATTCGTACCGCGAGGCATCGGCTTCAAGCCAAACCATATCGATGTCCAGCAGCAGGTTCTTCAACGCCGAGCGCGTGGCATCGTTCGGATCGACGATTGCGAGTCTGACGACATTTTTCATCGCGTGGTGGTCCTCACAGCCCTGACAGTCTCTAACGTTTCAAACCGGCGTTTTGTTACGGCTGAATCAGTCCGCGTTTGGGTTCGATCAAACCTCGTCGAGGTCGACCGGTTCGTCTTGTCGTATTGAATGGTTGTCCTGGACGACCGGACGCAGAACGGATTGACTGCGAACCTCTCGTCGGAGGAACGAATCGGCTGACGCTGCGGACACCGCCCGCTGTAGCACCGTTCGCTTGGCTACTTGGAATTGCCCGGCTGGCATCGTGTAAGCCGTACTTTGCGGTCGAATTCGCAAACGGATGCCGTCGCGATGACAAGCCGACTGGCTTATTACCGGCAGCATTTCGGGCCGAGGGAGTCGGCAGGAATGGATCGCGTGACAGTGGCCCGGCGGGAACTCTCAGAGGTGTTGCCTCGCTGCCTGTTCGAGAAGACGGCAGCAGGATCGCTTCCTCTGGAGTCGGCGTGATGGGGCCAGGCACCGAGGTTTCACAGCCGATGCAATCGTCGCCGTAACGCGGTACTTCGAGAAATCCGTCGCGGAACAATTCGCGTTCGGTTGGTGTGGTCGTAAACTGTCCCGGTCCGCCGATCGGAACTTCACCCGGTTTCAGCGGAGCGGTTAGCTCGGGTGTCACCATGATGACCAACTCGGTCTCGCCTTCGTCATACGACACACGACGAAACGCCGCACCGATCCAGGGCAATTCTCCCAGAAACGGTACCTTTGATGTTTCGGCGGTATGTGCGAACGAAATCAGGCCGGCGAGAATGTAGGTTTCGCCGAAGTTCATCGTCACCTGCGTATTCACGCGGCGAGTTGTCAAACCGGGAACCGTCAGGCCGTTCACGTTGACGGAATTCGTGAAGTCGCGTTCGCTGACTTCCGGCTGCAGTTCCAAGCGAACTCGGCCGCGGCCCAGAATGTGCGCGACGGCTTCCAGTCGCACGCCGAACTCCCGCCATTCGATTGTGACGGTACCCAGACTTTGCGGTACGAGAATGGGAAACTCGCCACCAGCCAGCAATTGTGCCGGGCGACCGTTTTCCACGTTGAGTTTGGGTTCGGCCAGAATCTTCAACAACGATTCCTGTTTGAGTGCTTCGAGGAAACCCTGAAAGATGTTGCTATCACTCACAACGCCCGCAGCGATTGTGGAGTCGACAAATCGCTGTGCATTCAACGCCACCCTTGGCGGGCCGCTGAATAGCGCGGTGATTCCGGCCAGCGGTGTGAGTTGCCCCGGCGTGCTCGCCAGGTACGAATTGCCGTCGACGTGCAGAAAGTTGAAGCCCAGTTTGCGAATTTTCGAGCGTTGAACTTCCATCACGCGAACTTTCAACTGCACCTGTTGCGCACCGCCGACTTGCATCTGGTTGAGCACCTGCGGGTAGAACTGTTCGCTGATCTCGACGATGTTCGTGATGTGCTCGGGCTTGGAAACCCAGCCGCGTAATACCACGGCATCGCGAACTTCTTCCGCGACGACCGAATCGTGTGGAAACATGCGATCGATGTAGGCTTGCAGATGCCGCACGTCGCCGGAGACGAAGACTTCGACGGTATGGACCACGTCGTTTTCGTCGACGAGCACAATTGTCGTCACCCCCGTGGTCAGTGCGCGAACACGAACACGATTCGGATGCTGCTGGACCCCTCTGACATCGAGGATTTCAGGATCGAAACCGTCGACCCGTGCGATGCGGTCCTTCAAGACAACGGTTTTTGAAAATCGTTCAATGATTTTCATCCGCGACGTTTTCGAGGTCACTCGAAAAATCGGATCGGAAATCGACGTTTCCGCCGGTCCGGGATCCTGAGCAAGACTTCTCCCGGCAGTCATCGCTGCAACCGCACAGGCAGCCAGCGCGACAACGAGAATTCGGGAAACTGCTTTCGGTCGTGTCTGCATCCTTGCACCTCACCCCTTCGATCGGTCAGACGCCCGTTCCCAAGTCCATTCAGGGAAACGGACGCCGAAGTCCGCGTTGATCTTTTGTCTGTCTTCCGGAATCGCCGCCCTTACGGAGCAGCGAGCACCGGTGGTCGTTCGTCAGTTCGTGTTTTCGTGTTGAAGAAGCTCTTCCACAATGAACTCACCGTACGGCTTGAGTCTGCGACCGGCTCTTCCGTCGCAGCGGCTGGTTCCAGTTCGGCGGGGAGCTCGATTTCCTCGACGCGATATTCGTCGCCGGCGAAGATTTCGAGTTTCCAAGTCGGCTTCGGCGGAACAATCAGTTCCGGTGTGGCCTCTTCAGTTTTAACGGCAACGGTTGCCGTCGGATTCACTGTCGCCGTTTCGTCGCTGCCGTCCGTGGTTTCATCTTGAAGCGCCAAGAATTCCCTTACGCTGTCGCGCTGTGCATCCGGCGGCGGACAACGCCGTGAACGATTTTATGAGTTGGTTGTTTGGAATGCATGAGAGGGCTTGGTTGTTGAGACGCTGGCTGATGTGATTTGTGGGGGCTGGGAGGGCGGTGCTCTCTTCTTG
>Ga0115002_10009202_pt1 | contig 10830 bp, 7 predicted proteins | sample ArcticOcean_MG_C_8_FD_89576 | JGI IMG/M metagenome (GOLD analysis project Ga0115002, IMG submission 89576) | Marine microbial communities from western Arctic Ocean - ArcticOcean_MG_CB11_86 | ecosystem: Environmental > Aquatic > Marine > Oceanic | place: Arctic Ocean: Canada Basin | collected... | reverse complement strand
GCCTCATTAAACATACCAATTGTTCAACTTGCCGGCTTGAGAATTCTTAAGGCTGAGCAGCTACGCTCGCGAGATCCCTCAGTGATTTCGATGTCCTCGGTGGTTAACTGATCTTTGGGAGTTTGAACGTTGCCCGATTGGACTTATGACGCCGGGCGGTCTTCGGGGCCGCCGTATTCGACTTCGAGGGGCGCGCTGAGTTGGACGCCGGGCATCAGGTAGCCATTCGGTCGGCCCGATGTGGTCTTGCCCATGAATTCGTCGTAGGGGGCTGGCAGGGGCGGGCCATCATCGCAGGCCAGCCACAGGCGCAGGAGATGCCGTTTCCTGTCAGGCCCGGGGTGGTCCTCATAGGCCGTTCTGGAATGTGTGATGTAGTGGTTGCAGAGAAATTGAATGTCGCCGGGTTCGAACTCAAGCTCCAGATACATGGCCGGGTCGGCCGCGATGCTATCGACCAGATCCATCGCCTCGACCAGGTCGTCGGTCAATCGGGGCGCTTCCGGAAACCGTTGAGCCTTTTGAATGACACTGCGGACGTAGTTCGTCAGTAAGCGCCCCTTGTGCAAGTTGAAGACTGGTAGCCGGTACCAGGGTTCACGTCCTTCGGGAATTTCGCCGCGCCGGTCGCGGTATATCGGCTCCATCAATGGCTTTATCAGATCGGGGCGGGACTCGAGCACCGCGTTGAAGACGGCACCTGTACTGGCGATTCGACTCAGCCCACCGGATTTCGCGGTTCGCAAACATAGCAATCCGACCAAATCCGCGGCGTCGGTGTGGAATATGAGCTTCTCCGCGGTCTGATAACCGCGCGCGGTCGGCACCGTCCACAGGCTGTCGCCGAAGCCCAGATTACAGACGTGGCCCAGTGCATGACCTCTGGCATTCTGAGAGACAGATTCGCCCAGGTGAGATCCGAGGCCAAAATAGGCGATCGCGGTTTCCTGAGGGCCGTAGCGCTCGACGGGAAATCCACGGATGACCGCGAAGCCCGCGCCGTGCAACAGGTCGTCCCGCACCTGACGCAGCGTTTCTTCCAACCTTGGCAGCGGAAAATTTTCGCGTCTGATGTCCACCACGTCCACGCCGAGCGATTTTGTCCGCTCAACAGCCGAATCGAGTTCCGCGAGTTCTCCGTCAGTGAGCCGGTAGGGCCAACTATCACTGTGCGTGACCATGTCAGGGCCGTGCCAAACGCGGGCACCCTCGATCGGTGACGGCCTTGAGACCAAAGCTGGCTTCCCCTTAGGCGTCGGCATTTTCGTCGAGGAATGCCGAGAGCCGGGCGTTGAATTTCTCTGGGGCACAGAGGTTCGACAGATGCGCGGCACCCTGGAATACCACGAGTTCCGAGCCTTTGATGCGGTCACGTATGATCTCGTGTTCCTCGACAAGAGTGCCGACATCTTCCGAACCAACGAGCAAGAGCGTCGGAACCGCGATAGTGTGGATGCGGTCCGTCAAGTCGACATTCTGGATGGCGCGGCAGCAGGCGGCGTAGGCTTCAGGGGAGGTCGTGCGAATGAGTTCGGCGAAGCGGGCAACGGTTTCCGGGTCGCGTTCGCGGGCTTCAGGATTGAACCAGCGATCGATCGTCGTCTGAACGATCGGGTCCATCCCTTTAGAAAGGGCGGTCACGGCACGTTCCTCCCAAATAGGGATGGCCGGCGGCGGCGGGCGGCTGGTGGTGTCGCAGAGCACGAGGCTGCGGATCACTTCGGGGTGGGCCAGCGCGAGGGTCTGCCCGATCATGCCGCCGTTCGACAGGCCGACGAAATGGGTGCGCGCGATGCCCAATGCCTGCAACAGTGCAAAGGCATCTTCGGCGAATTGTTCGAACGAATATGGGGCAGGTGTTATTTCGGTAGCACCGTGACCACGGTTGTCATAGCGCAGCACCCGAAATCGATCTGCGAGCAGGGCGGCTTGCGCTTCCCAGAGCGCCATTGAGCTGCCGAGGGAATGACTGAAGGTGACCACCGGAGCGTCTTCTGGCCCTTCGAGGACATAGTTGATGTCGATGCCGTTAGCGTTGAATTTCATGTTTCTGGGCTCCGGTCTTTCAGTCCAGGTTAGCGAATAACCTTGCCGTCATGCGGCGGGCGGGCAGTCGAACGGCAATGTCGCAATGCGCCTACGAATATGACCGATCCGAGATTGATCCGCCAACTCCTCGCCCGAAACAATTGCCGCCGTTACACGTTCTCCCAAGTCGCGCAGGAATGCGCGTTCGTCTGCGCCAGAGGGCAATTGCGCCCGAAGGACCGTGTCCTGGGTCTGTGTTTTGATCGGTCCCTCCGAGTCCCGAAGCGGCAGGGGTCCTGAATATTCTCCGCGCGCGGACATGCGCAAAATCCGCCGGAGCATCATCACACCCTGGTCCGTGGTTCCAGGATTTTCCAGGGCGTGCACAGCGATGGGGCGCTGGCTCACCATGACGTCCCAGTCGCCGGGATTCCGTTGCATTTCTTCGTAAGGCCGTCCGCCTGACTGGCCGATTGCATCCATGCTGTCCACGCCGCAAGCATCGGGGTCACCAAGCTGTAGTGACGGCACATGTTCATTGAAGTGGCGCCAGCCGATGATCGAACAATGGGTATCATCGTGAGGTACAATCCAGCGGGTAATGCCGGCGCGGCTGAAGTTCTTCTCCTTGCCGTCCTCGTACAATGTTCCGACCTGCACGAAGTTAGGCAGTAGCAGGTGATTGGTGCGTATCCAGACGTGATCGTCGTCGAGGCGCCGTGACGACACGCAGATCATCCCACCTTCGACTTGCTGCCAGTGCAGTTCGGGCGGCGCGGCATATGCTTCGGATAACTGGATCTCGCCATAGTCGCTGTGCAGGAAAATCGTGTGGATGGGGTCCATGAAGTTCTCCAGCACCTGCAGCCAGTTGCAGGGATGCCAGAGCGAGAAGGGCACCAGCGTGTCGCCAGGGGTGTTGAAGGTATCGAGCTGGGGGAATGCCGGTTCAGTCCCGGCCCAGCCCAAATAGGCGAAGATCAGGCCCTGATGTTCGATGGCCGGATAAGCGCCGTGCCTGAAGGATGCCTTGAGTTTGGATTCCGGAGGTTCACCAGGTGTCTCGAGGACCGTACCATCGGCGTCGAACAGCCAGCCGTGGTAGCAACAGCGCAGGCCACGCTCGGATACGATGCCGAACTCGAGGGACGTTCCGCGATGGCTGCAGTGGCGGTGCAAGACGCCGACCCGGCCGGCGCGATCCCTGTATACGACGAGGTCTTCACCAAGAATCCGTACCGCCAGCGGTAGATCGGCGAGTTGATGCGCCAGGCAAACAGGCTGCCAAGCCTGGCGGAACAATTCTCCCATGGATGTGTTCGGCGCGACGTGAGTCAGTTCCGGGTCTTCACCGGGCACGTCCCGGTGGAAGTAGCCGGCATAGCTCTGCTGTCTCTTCTGTTCCCTGATCGCCATGGTTCTATGAAGGAAGCCCTCTATCCGCCGAATTGTTCGTGAAACAACGTTACTGGGTGACCGGAGGCCGGTCCAGCAACAGGACGAGTGGAATGATCAGCAGCGCGATAATCATCAGAATCCAGAAATCGTTGACGTAGCTGATCATGGCGGCCTGACGGACCATCTCGTACTCAAGGCTCGCCAAGCCCTCGATACTCGACAGGCTCCAAGGGCCAATGTTCTCGGGAAACCGCATCAGTTCGTTGAACAAGGACAGCGATTCGTTCAACTCCGCGCGGTTGGTCTGCATGGATCTGGTCAACAGGGCGACGGCAATGGAGATTCCCACACCACTCGCAAAGAACCGGAATGAGTGGAACACGGCAACGCCGTAACTGCGGAGTTGTGGGGCAAGAGTCGAGAACGTGATAGCCGCAAGTGGCGTGAAAGAGACTCCTTCACCAAGCCCCAGGATCATTCCCGCGATGTAGACTTCGCTTGTGCCGACCGTGAGGTTGAAGGTCGACATGTACCAGAATGCCGACGCCTGAACCGCGCAGCCGCAAGCCAGCATGAGCCGGGCATCGAGCACATTGATCATTCGACCGAGGACATAGGTTCCGAACACGAACCCCACGGAGCGCGGGGTCAGCAGGATGCCGATCGTCTCAACGGGAACATCCCGCAGATCACCCAAAAGGGTGGGTAGGAGCATAAGTGGGGCGAACGTTATGCCTCCGCTTACGAACATGAAGGTGCAACCGATCGTGAAATTCCGGTTGCCAAACACCCGGATGTCGATGAACGGCTGTCGCGTGGTCACGCTGTGTACGAGATAGAGATAGAAAGCGAAGCCACACAGGACGCCCCAGGTCACGATCTCGTCTGACTCGAACCAGTCGAGCCGATTCCCGCGGTCGAGCAGCAGTTGGGCGGAGGCCAGCGCCGTTGCGAGTGTCAGGAACCCAAACCAATCGAGTCTCAGGTTGGCTTGTTTTGGAGTCGCCGGAAGAACCGCCGCCAGAGTCAGATAGGCGACGATGCCCCAAGGCACCATGAACACAAACGCCAGGCGCCAATTGTAAATTTCTGACAGATAACCGCCGATCACCGGTCCGATCACCGGGCCGATCATGATGCCACCCGCCCAGAATGCGATGGCCATGCTGTGCTGGCGTTTCGGGTAGGCGTTGAGCACGAGGACCATCGAGATTGATGGAACCAGCCCGCCGAAGAAACCCTGGAAAAACCGCCAGAAGACAACCTCTTCGATGGTGCCCGCGAAGCCGAGCATGGCCGTGGTCAAAGTAAAAGCCAGCGTCATGGCGAGCACTGACTGACGGCCACCGAAACGATTGCTGACCCAGCCTGCCGTGGGCATGCTGATCGCCATCGCGATCAGGGTCGCGGTCAGGATCCAGGAAATCTCCTCGATCCCGGCCGAAAGATCACCGCGCATCTGCGGCAAGACCGCGTTCACGACGGTGATGTTGATCGTGGGCAGCGTGCTCGCCAGCACCGTTGTGACGAGAATGGCTGTGCGCTGCAGCGGCGAGTCGGTAAGGAGCTGTTCCTCGTCGCTCATGGTTTGGTCCTCAAGGGAACCCGGATCATCATTTTTTGAAGATTGGGCAAGCCGGCTTATTCGATGCTGCGCGGACGATCGAGGAAGACGATAAAAGGCATTACGACGAGAGCGGCCACGGCCAACGCCCAGAAATCGTTCACGTACGCGATCATTGCGGCTTGTCGGAAGACCTCAAAATCAAGCCGCATGAGCCCCTGGATGCTCGACAGATCCCAAAAACCCTGCGTCGCGGTGATGTTGAACACTTCATTGAATGGAGAAAGATTCTCGTTGAGTTCGGCGCGGTTGGCCTGCGTAGAGCGGGCGAGGATCGTAACGCCCAGTGAAATTCCCAAGCCGCCGCCGAAAAATCTCGATGCATGGATAACGGCGGCGCCGTAATCGTGCAGGCTTTGCGGAAGCGGGGAAAACGCAAGCATGGCGAGCGGTATCCACAATACGGCTTCCCCCATTCCAAGACCCATGCCCGCGATGAATACCTCGTAAAGACCCACGGATAGGTCGAAGGTCGTCATATACCATCCGGCTACGGCCTGGATCGCAAAGCCCAGCGCCAACATGGCGCGTGGATCCATGACCTTGATGAGGTGCCCGAGAATGAAGATGCCGGTCATGAACCCAAGGCCGCGCGGCGTGAGCATCAATGACACTGTTTCCAGCGGCATGTTCTGAAGTCGGCCCAGGAATGATGGCAGAAGCATCATTCCAGCAAACGAGGTCACGCCCGCCACCACCATGCAAAACGCGCAGATGGCGAAGTTTTTGTGCCGAAAGATGCGTAAGTCGATGAATGGCTGACGCGCATATGAACAGCGGGTGATGAATACATACAGCGCGGCCGCGGCGAGTACCGCCCAGGTGACAATCTCTCGTGATTCAAACCAATCGAGCCGATTCCCGCGATCGAGCATGATTTGAACCGAGGCAAGGCTCGTCGCCAGGCTGATGAATCCGATCCAATCGAGACGGAGCGTCGGCCGGCGCGAAAATCGGGGAACCGTCAGGGCGATCATATAGAGCGCGATCACGCCGGCCGGAACCATGAACACGAAGGCCAGGCGCCAATTGTAGAGTTCGGCGAGGATCCCGCCGATCGGCGGACCGAACACCGCCCCCAGCATACTTCCGCCAGCCCAGAACCCCATGACCATGCCGTGGTGCTTCTTGGGATAAACCTCCAAAAGGATCGGCATGGTGAGGGGAAGCATGGGGCCTCCGGCCAGTCCCTGAATGGCACGCCAGAACACGACCTCGTTAAGACTAGTGGCCATCCCCAAGGCACCAGACGCGATGGTAAAAATTGTCAGGGCGACGAGCAGCGATTTTCGGCGACCGAACCGCATGCCAAGCCAGCCCGCCGAGGGCATGCCGATCGCCGTGCCGATCATGGTGGCGGTCAGGACCCACGAAATCTCTTCCAGTCCGGCGGAAAGATCACCCTGCATCTGCGGCAGGACGGCGTTGGCAATGGTTGCACTGAGGGTCTGAAGCGCACCAGCGATGGTGACCGACACAAGGATAATGGTGCGCCGGAACGGAGAGTCGATGACCATCGACTGCGGGGCGTCAGTATGCGATTCGCTTGCCATGCCGTTCGAGTCAGTCAAATCCGATGCCTGCCGGGCTCAGGGACGTCCATTTACCCTAACCTCGGTGGCTTATCGAGCAGCATGATCAGAGGCAGTACTGCCAAGGTCAGCAGCAGCAGCGCCCAGAAGTCATTGAGGTAACCGATCATCGCAGCTTGGCGAAATAGTTCGCTGTCGATGCGCACGAGGCCCTGCAGCGTCGTTGGATCCCAGACGGAGGCGTAGATCGGGTCGTGAAGGGCTTCGTTGAAGGGTGAGATGTTCTCATTCAGCATCGCGCGATTGACTTGGGTGGAATATGTCAGCAAAGCGACGGCGATCGAGATGCTAACGCCGCTCGCGAAAAAGCGCCCAAATTGAAAGATCGCAACGCCATAACTCCTGAGGCCCGCCGCCAAGGTGAGGAAGGTGATCGAGGCCATCGGCGTCCACATTACCCCTTCACCAATACCCAGGATCGTCCCCCCCCAAAAGACCTCCATCGGTCCCACGGTGAGGTTGAAATTCATCATGTACCAGAAGCCGCAGGCCTGTATGACGAATCCCAATGCCAGCATGAGTCGGCCGTCCATGAAGCGGATCAGGGGGCCCAGCGCAAAGACCCCGATCGCATAGCCCACCCCTCTTGGAATCAGCATCAAGCTGACGACCTCTACGGGAAGGCCTCGCAACTGCGCCAGGAGGTTGGGCAACAGCATTAGTGGGGCAAACGTGAGCATACCGGAAATGGCCATACAGGCACTGCCGATCAGCCAGTTCTTGTCGAGAAAGATACGCAGGTCGACAAAGGGTTGCCGCGTGGTCAGGCTGTGGACGGTGAAATAGTAAATTGCGAAACCGGCAATGATCGCCCAGATCACGATCTCCGCCGACTCGAACCAATCCAAACGGTTCCCGCGATCGAGCATCAACTGCACGGCTGCTACCGCGAAGCATAATGAGCCGAATCCAAGCCAGTCGAGGTGGAGGCTTGGAAATTTCCTGGTCTCGGGGAGGGCGGCCACTACTAGAAATACCGTGAGAACGCCGAAGGGGACCAGGAATGCGAAGGCGAGGCGCCAGTCGTAGACTTCGGCCATGAAGCCGCCGAGCGGCGGCCCCATGATCGGTCCAAGCATAACGCTGCCTGACCAGATGGCGAGGGCCATTGCATGCAACTTCTTTGGAAAGGTATCGAGAATGCCAGCCATGCACAGCGACGGGATCGGACCGCCGAACAGTCCCTGGAGTGCCCGCCAAAGAATGACTTCTTCGAGCGTCGATACAACGGCGAACATCATCGAGGCGATGGTGAACATCGTCAGACATACAAGCAATGACCGGCGGCGGCCGAACCGCATGCTGAACCAACTCGACGTAGGCACGCCGATCGCTGTGCACACCAGCGCCGCCGTGAGGACCCATGAAACCTCCTCGAGGCTGGCTGAAAGGTCCCCCTGCATCTGCGGAAGCACCGCATTGGCGACCGTCAGACTGATGGTGGGTAAGGCGGCGGCCAGTGCCAGGATGACGAGGATCGCCGCGCGGTGCGCACGCGATTCCACGACTTCTGTGAGTTGATCACTCATGCCCTGGACGAGGAGGTGTCTTCGGCCGCCGCGGTCCTTTCCCGGCGTGGGCGCTTGAGCAGCAGTACGAGAGGCACCACGGCAGCGGCGAGCAACGTCAACAGCCAGAAATCGTTGAGGTATCCGATCATCGTCGCCTGGCGGGTGAGTTCGTTCTCAAGGCGCGCCAGCCCCTGTAAAACTTCGATATCCCACAATCCACTCTGATTGGTGACCCGGAGCGATTCGTTGAAGGGTGAAATGCCCTGGCTCAACGATGCATGATTAACCTGCGTCGAACGGGCCAACACCGTGACCATCAAGGAGATGCCAACGCTGCTCAGGAAGAATCTTCCGAATTGAAATATCGCGGCCCCGTATCCTTGTAGGCTAGGCGTCAGGGTTGAGAACCCGATGGTGGCGACCGCCGTCCAGGTGAAGGCTTCCCCCAGCCCCAGGATCGATCCCGCGACGAAGACCTCGGGCAGGCCCACGCCAAGGTCAAATGTCGACATGTACCAGAACGCCGGAACCTGTGACGCCAGGCCAAACGCGAGGAGCACGCGGGAGTCCATGACCCTGATAAGCCGGGCCACAATGACGGCACCAATCACGAATCCCACGCCGCGCGGCATTAGCATAATACCGATGGTTTCGACGGGAACGTCCCGAAGTCGACCGAGCAGGGTCGGCAGCAGCATCAAGGGTGCAAACGTCATGATCCCTGACACACACCAACAGGCGAACGCGACGGCGTAGTTCCGGTCCAAAAATATGCGTAGATCAACAAAAGGCTGCCGGGTGGTTAGGCAGTGAACCAGAAAGACGTAGAACTCGGCCCCTGCGACGACTGCGAAGACGATGATTTCGGGAGATTCGAACCAGTCGACCCGATTGCCACGGTCCAGGAGGAGTTGCGTCGCGGCGACAGAGACGGAGAGTGCCAGAAACCCGAACCAGTCGAGACGAAGGTCCAAATTCCGCTTGGACTCATTGATGGCGGCGAAGACCAGGAAGTAAGTCACGATTCCGACGGGGACCATGAAGAGGAAGGCGAAGCGCCAGTTGTAGAGTTCGGTCAGATAGCCACCCAGTGGTGGCGCGAGGATAGGGGCGAGCATCACGCCGCCCGACCATACCGCCATCACCCAGCCATGTTCCGACCTGGCGAAGGACCTCAATAGAATCGGCATGCAGATCGGCGGGATCGGTCCTCCGAACAGACCTTGTACAGCCCGCCAAAATACCACTCCTTCGAGACTGTCGACAAAGCCGAGCATTGAGGATGCGATCGTGAAACCAATGACCGAGCCGATAAGCGTTCGCCGTTGACCGAAGCGCATACCGAACCAGCCGGCAGTGGGCATGGCAATCGCCGTGGCAACCAAGTTGGCCGTGAGAACCCAGGAAATCTCTTCGAGTCCGGCGGAAAGGTCGCCGCGAATCTGAGGCAGGACGGCATTGCCGATCGTCACGTTCAGGGTCGGGAGCGCGGAGGCAAACGTCAGCGAGAGCAGGATGAATGTCTGCTGCAGTCGTGAATCGACGGTCGTGGTTGATTCGTCAGTCACGCCTTTTCCCGTGCTCGCCGCTGTAACCAACGTCGAAGCGCAATTTTACCCAGTATGGCGGGATCGTGGGCTGCAAGTATCGGGACGCAGTTCCGACACATTCGCCACCTTAAGCAGGGTTTACCACCGCCGTCGCGTCACGGCCAGCAGGCACGCCTTCTTCACGGGTAAGGATGGCTGGATCAAATCACTCGGAATTTCCAGGATGATCGAGAAACAAGATCAGGGGCATAACCGCCAATGTGAGGACCATGAGCAGCCAAAAATCATTGATGTAGCCGATCATGGCCGCTTGGCGCGTGAGTTCTGCATCAAGGCGCGCAAGTCCTTCGACGCTCGAAATATCCCAAAATGCAGCGTATTTCTGGGTTCGTATCGTTTCGTTGAAGGGGGAGATGAATTCGCTCAATGTGGCATGGTTGCTCTGGGTCGATCGCGAGAGAACGATGACAGCCGCCGAGATGCCCATGCCGCTCGCGAAAAACCGTCCAAACTGAAATATCGCCGATCCGTAGGCGTGGCGGTGTGGTGCCAGCGTCGAGAACGTGATCGCGGCGACCGGCGTCCACATGACGGCTTCACCCGTACCGAGGACAACGCCGGCGATAAAAACTTCGAACAAGCCAATGGTGAGATCGAAAGTCGTCATGTACCAAAATGCAGCAGCCTCAATCAGGAACCCCAGCGCCAACATCACACGCGAATCGATGACCTTGATCAGGCGGCCCAAGACGAACGTGCCCAGCACAAATCCGAGGCCGCGTGGCATCAGCATGAGTCCGATAGTTTCCACCGGTACAGACCGCAGGTCTCCCAGCAATGTCGGAAGCAGCATCAAGGGTGCAAACGTCAGGACTCCGGAAACAAGCAAACACGTGCAACCAATTGAGAAATTCTTGTCCTGGAAGATACGCAGGTCCATGAAGGGCTGACGCGTGGTCAAGCTGTGAATGAGGAAAACGTAGAACGCGCCGGCCGCGACCAGGGCCCATATTGTGATCTCCCCCGATTCAAACCAATCAAGGCGGGTGCCGCGATCCAGCATGATCTGAGTGGCGGCCACTGCAGTGGAGAGCGCCAAAAATCCCATCCAATCGAACCGGAGATCG
>Ga0115002_10009201_pt1 | contig 10831 bp, 10 predicted proteins | sample ArcticOcean_MG_C_8_FD_89576 | JGI IMG/M metagenome (GOLD analysis project Ga0115002, IMG submission 89576) | Marine microbial communities from western Arctic Ocean - ArcticOcean_MG_CB11_86 | ecosystem: Environmental > Aquatic > Marine > Oceanic | place: Arctic Ocean: Canada Basin | collected... | reverse complement strand
GGCGATGCGGTATCCCTCGACGCCTGCACCACCGTCATCCAGGCCGAGCGCGCGGGCATATTCGGTTTTCCCCAGGTGGATGGCCACCTGGCCCGGAGCAGCGGCTTCTCCGTTGTCCGTGCCCATTGGGGGGGCCATTCCGATGATTTTTTCGAGGGTCGCCTGCAGACCTGTTGCCGCCCTGTGGAGGATTTCTCCCGCACCGGAGGGCACAATGATCATGGCCTTTGGGAGGCCTTTGTCTGCGAGAACTAGGGGCTTTTCGCGTGCCATTTTCGGATATCCTGTTTGAGATAGGGGGCTGATGGGCCATGAATGGCAAACTCAGTATTGCCTACATCTTTTCGCGTACATACCTTCCGTGTTCGTAATCCGGTCCTTGTCATATCATTTTATCCCGACCTGTAGGCATCTCCCGCAGCGCTGCGACTACAGGATTGTTGCCAGGCCATGAGGTCACGCTTCATTTGTGCTACTTTTTCCGGATGGTTTGCAGAGATATCATGTGATTCCGCCGGATCGTCATTGATCGCGTAGAGTTGCCATGTTTCACCGTTGTCTAAACTGAGCAATTTGTACGCATCCTCACTCTAGGACATCGATGCCATCCAGCACGTTAATCGCAGCCAAAGCTTTCTCTTCCTCCTGCTCGCCGAAATTTCCCGGATCGATGAGCGGCCATCGGTGCGATCCGGGAACAAAACGCATCGCACCGGATGGTATCGTCACATCGCTCAGTGCTATCCAGGCTGTGAGGATACCTTCGATATTATTGAAAAATTGCCAGTAGTTAAAATCTTGATGAAGACCGATATTTCCTTTTGGGGAACCGCCAACCGGTTTGTAAAGAAGGTGGGAATGCCAGACCTGGACTTTTTCCGCCCCACCGAATAGGGCGGATGCCCATGAACCGATCAGAGGATAAGAAATTAGCGCCAGCAAGGTAGCGTCGACGCCTTGGGTATTGTTGATCTTGATCAGTTGGTCTGTGGGAGATCCCGGTTCGACGCTGCTGGAAAAATGATTTCCGGGCTCGGTTTCATAATGGCCTGCAATTACGCTGTCCATATGTACGACAGACGCATCGATGTGGTCCTCCGGAATCAACTGCGGGGCCTGGTCGAATCCCTGATCTTGAAATACGGATGCTGCATCCCGGTGAATTTCAGGTGGGATGAATTTGTTTTTCATTTCTTTTGTTTCCATAATTTAGATCAGGCGTGGCAGTGGGTTCAACGGCACATTATCCCGCCGCAATATCCATTAAAGGATTTTTTACGCCTCCAACACCGCCCTGACCGCCTCAACCGTCCGATCCATATCATGCTCGGTGGTCTGCCAGTTGCATATCGATACCCGCATGCAGCGCGTGTTTCGCCAGGTGGTGTCTTGCGCCATGTCTTCTCATGTTATAGTTCTAATGAGATGAATAGTGGGGATGCCCTAATAACGCTTGATGGCATTAATGCTAAAACACCGCGTCGTCTGATTTCGTTCGTGGGCCTTTCAATTTAGAGAAAAACGACTAAAAAACCGGGTGCGTTCCCGGGTGAGATCCCGGTCTTCAGGACCGACGATGGTGGTCTGATACAACCGCAGGCCTACCAGATCGAGCCGTAGCGTCGCGGTCTGGCCTTTCCGGGGGATGGACACGGCCAGTGAGCGGGCCGAGTGACCGTTGAAGGTGAAATCCCCCTGTGTGACCAACGCACCGCCCGCTTCTTTCATCGCGACATATTGGGCCCCGTCAAGAAATGCCGTGGTGGGGAACTCGGGGCCCGGCCACGGTGCCTCATCGGTAACGCTTGGTTTATCACCTTACCGTGGTGTGAATATACTTTCGCCGTTCTTTAGCGCACCCACGACATTCATCTGACCGCTTCCCTTACACCCATCGAGCCTCGATCCGTCCATTTCGCCATGTACGTATTGCTCGAACCATGTGTCCAGGCGGGCCGCCATAGCCCGTCTTACCTCGTCGTGCTCCGGATGATCCACGAGGTTCTTTCTCTCGCTGGGATCCTGCGCCAAGTGATACAATTCATGTGGGCCTTCTGGATATCGGTGAACGTACTTCCATGCCGTGGTCCGCAGCATGCGGTTGGGCCCGTATTCGTCACAGATCACCACCTCATCGTGCTCCAAATCGAACGTCTCGCCTCTGAAAATCGCGGCAAAACTGCGTCCCGGCAGTTGATCTGCCTGGGGGTTCTCTAACCCAAGATAGTCCAACAGGGTCGGCATAAAATCGTAGTGACTGACCAGATCGGCATTGACGGTGCCCGCCGGAAAGCGGCCAGGAAAACGGGCGATGAAGGGCACCTTGACCGACTCTTCGAACATGTTCAGTGGGAAGGTGCCGTTGCCCTTTCCGCTGATGCCGTGGTGGCCCATGCTGTAGCCGTTGTCGCTGGTGAAGATGACGATGGTGTCTTCGGATAACCCCAGTTCAGCCAATTTGTCCAGGACCCGGCCAATGGCTCGATCCATGGCGGTGATGGTGGTGTAGTAGCCCTGTATCGTCTGGTGTCGCTGCTCAGGCGTCGGATCCCATCCATGCCATGGATGAGGAGGTTCCACCGGCAGCGAGAATTTAGTCTCGGCATAGGCGTTCCATAGGTCCGCTGGTTGCTCATTCTTACGCCACGGCGCGTGCGGGGCGGTGTAATGCACACTCAGGCAGAACGGCTGTTCGTTTCCTTTACGCCCTTCCAGATAGTCAATAGCTCGATCGGTGAAGAAGTCGGTAACATACTTCGTCTCGTGGGTCATCTTATCACTGTTATCAAAGACCCAGTAGTCCGTATAGCTGTCGCCGCCGAGGGCATGGACGCACCAGAAGTCATGGCTTTTCTGGGGGACGTCACTGGCACCAAGATGCCATTTCCCTGAGAGGCCACAGTTATAACCGTTTCTGGCCAGTATGTCAGTAAAAGCGGTCATTCCTTCCAGATACGCAATGCTTGTTTCTGGCCCGTGCCAGGTGCGTCCTGCCGGATCGTTCATGTTGCCGTGCTTGATCCAGTCGTGCACACCGTGCTGAGAGGGGATGCGTCCGGTCAGGAACGAGGCCCGCGCCGGTGAACAGACCGGACTGGCGCAGAAGAAGTTCTCAAAACGAATCCCCTCTTCGGCGAGCCGATTCAGGTTCGGCGTCTCCAACTCGGGTGTCTCGGCACAGTTCATGGCCCAGGGACCCTGATCATCTGACATGAAGATGAGAATATTCGGTTTGTTCATTGGTTTCTCTCGCTTTCTATGTCAACTATTCTACGAAGTGGTCAGTCAACGACCTCATTTCTTCCACAGTGCCTTCAGCAAACGCTTGTTATCTCCCATATCATGGCACCCATCAAAGGCCAGAAAATAAGTATCTGCTCAGAAGGTATTCGATATAATACAGTTTAGCAGGAGCCCGCTCCTGCGGGTGATCGTGATCCAGGTGGTCTATATTGGATAATATATAATATCAGATTACTTTTGAGCAGGTACTTAGTTCGCCCGATCCTAGCCGTTAATCAAGCAGTCTTGGGCATATGGGCGGTACAATAAGTCGTTTCAAACACAGCGGGTTGGTCCCCGATGGGCAAGGATTTACGGACGACTTCAAGCAGCATTGGTCTGTTTGGCATCGTGCCATTATAGCGATTACGTACGAAGCGACGCTAAAGCAAAGGCCTCTTTAAACAACACCTCGCTTTGAAGATTTGTGATTTGGATCTGCATAGATGCTTTACCGTTGGCCAGGGCAGCGTCAATGATGGTCAAAGTGGCTTGCTCTGGTTTCGGACCGCCACCGACAAATTGATGCACGGGCATTTCTGCTGTTGGGGCATCGTGGCGGGCACGGTGGGTGTGACCAGAGAGGACGGCTTCAAAGCCAGCGGCTTTGAGTTGCGGCAGCCAGAGTTTGGCCCCAAGTTGGCGGAGGATGTTGTAGTGGCCTATGGTCGAGTTTTCTTTCATCTATGGTTGAATATCCTTGAATTCGGCGTACCAGTTCTCGATCACCGTGATGGTCGGTGTCTCACCCGCATCCGCCTGCTGTACGACTACGAACCTCTGGTCGTCGGCTGAGACGTCGTAGTTGAAGGTCAGATTCCTGGCACCTACCATTGAGGTTGAAAACAGGGCTTTGGGGTTGCCTGGCTGGAAGACACCACGCGTAGACACCTCCACGGCCATCAGGTCGTCACCGGACACGAAGAACAGCTCCGTACCATCCCCATTCCAACGGGGATATAGCCCACCCCCTGACGACACCTGCCATCTACCTTGACCCGATGGAAACCGCATCACATACACCTCATTACGTCCCGATTTATTGGATTCATAAGCCAAATATCGGGCGTCAGGCGAAAGTACGGGCGATTGCTCGGTGTGCTCCGTCTCAAACAGCGCAAACGGTTTTGCGTTGCCTCCGGGTTCCATCGCCCAGATATCATAGCTGCCAAATTCACCGCTGCTGTACGCCACGTACCGTCCATCACGGGACCAGTAGGGCCTTCCCTCTTGGGCAGGACTGCTGAGCAGGGACGTCACCACTCCGCTACCGTCAGCCTGTCGTCGAAACAGGTCCCAATTGCCGTTGCGGTTAGTATTAAACACCACCTCATTGCCGTCCGGCGACCAGGCAGGGTAATCGTCCGACCCCTCGTCTTAGGTCAGCCGAGTGGCCGTGCCACGCTGCGTGTCATAAACCCAGATGTCATTGTTTCCCTGCACGCTTGCCCTTACAGCTACCTGACGGCTATCCGGAGATAGAGAGGGCCGTACCATCCCCTCCAGCGGCTGACCTATGGTGCCTGTGACCTTCCCCTCTCTGTCCACCCAGACCAGTTGCTGCGTGCTGCCTGATGAAGCAGCATATACCAGGGTGCCGTCCTCGGATACGCTGGGACTGAACGCCTGTTGTGCCACAATGAACGGATCACCGGTCGCCTGCCGGGTGTCCGGATCGAATGGTAGCGCCCAGATATCCCGGTTACTTCCTCTTCGGTCACGCCCATCACCACGCTCGTACAGAATATGACCGGAAGGAGCATAGAAAGGATAGCCGAGCAATTCATCAGAATTTGTAAGTACCAGCACCCGCCGCTCATCACCATCCTGAACGACCAGCGCATCCGATTCGTTCTGGTTGAACACCAGAAATACAAGCGTGTGCCCATCGGGCAACACCAACGGGGCACCGAGGCCTTTCTCGCCCTGGGTGGAATCCGGTGCCATCATCACCTCCGGCTCTCCTCCCTGGGAAGATACAATGGTCAGGATTAGTCGTCCCTCGATGTTCTGGGTCAGGATGAGCATCCCATCTGGCCGCCATGTGGTGGGATAGATGTCGATATTTTTTGCCAGAGTCAGGCTGGGACCGCCTTGGACGGACGACCTTCGCAGTTCTCGTCCCGCCCTGTAAATCAGGAAATCACTTGCAGGCGCCCAGCTGAGAATTCCAAATCCGATCTTCTCACTATCTTGCACTTCCCGTGATTCCATTCGGTCAAGGTCACGTATCCACAGGCGATCATCAGACACATACGCCACTTTTGTCCCGTCGGGCGAGATCGTGGTGCGGGTGAGGGTCTCGATCGGCCACTGGAATTTGCGCAAGGGCTGTTGCGGGGCAGGTTTGATGTACCAGCTTGAAAGTGCCGAAACAGCGGCAATTAAGAGAATCGAGATCAGGGCAAGGGGTTGTCGCAGAAAAGACATGCCGACAGGTGAAATCTGTTCCGGTTCCACAGGTTCAGGTTCCGGCGGCTGGATCGTACTTGCATCTACCAGCACCGTACCGGCTTCCACATCCTTCTGCACGCCTTTCAGGTCATGGTACAGCTCATAGGCGGTTTGCGTACGTGCCGTGCGCTCTTTGCGCAGGCTACGGTCGATCACCTGCCACAGCTGATATGGCATTACAGGCTTGATGGCCGTAACAGGTTCAGGATCTGCTTTAATAATACTCGCCAGAAGTGACTGCCGGGACTTGCCTTCGAACGCCTTTCTACCGGTCAGCGCCTCATACATGACAACACCGAAGCTGAAGATATCGGTCCTCTGATCCAGTTCCTGCGACTCAGCTTGCTCAGGAGACATATACTGCGGCGTGCCCATCAGCTTGGGTCCAGGACTCATGGCAGATGGATCTGAAGGAGGCTTTTGTTCATTCTCATCCATCGTACGGGTTGCAGCCTGTGTGTCCACGTCCTCTGGCTCCATTATGGGCATGATACGCGCTAGCCCAAAGTCCAGGATCATGGGTGTGCCATCCTTTGCTACCATGATGTTGGCAGGTTTAATATCCCTGTGTACCCGTCCCTGCTGGTGAGCGTGGGCCAATGCATCCGCCAGCGGGATGAACGTATCGAAGGAGATGTCAAGGTCCATCCCATCAGAGGGGATCCGCTCAGCGAGTGTTTCCCCGTCCACGTATTCCATGACGATGAAGAGGACCGGTTCCCCGGCGGGATTGTCGGCTTCTTCTATAGAATGGATGGTGGCTATGCTCGGATGATTGAGGCTGGCAGCAGCTTTGGCTTCCCTGCGGAACCGAGCCAGGCGCTCGGGATCACTGCGGAGGGCATCTGGCAATACTTTGATGGCTACCTGACGATCCAGCCTGGTATCCTCAGCGAGGTATACTTCTCCCATGCCACCTTTACCGAGTTGGCGAATGATTTTATAGTGGGTTATGTTTGTACCGGCGTTCATAGTACCTCAGTGTGTATTCTTGGGCGGCATAACGCGCTTACAATCATCGGACGAGCGGCGCGAGGGCCGCATGTATTGTATCGTTCTGTCGCATTTTATCAGCGGTTCGACATGCTCATTTATAGCCGTCGAATTCTTTGATCCCGTTCTGAACGACCATGATCGTGGGTACATATTTCTCCTCATGCTTGAGGATAGCTGTAGCTTTGGCTTTACGATGGAACCGCTACCGTGCTTGGATGTAGTGCCGCACGTAATCTGATGTCGGAAATCTTAATCGGGGGATAATGACACAATATAATAGTGAGTATACTTAATAAGCTCAAGAAAGAATTAACTTTGGGCCAACTTATTCAGCGCTGAAAAAGTCAAATGATGGTTGCCCGCAAGTTAATTGAACAGGTGAATTTTTCCACACCCGAAATGTAAGCAAACCTACTAGTATGGAGTGCTCAAACATGTCCAAAGTATCAACTATTATCTTGATTTTTATTTTAACCAGCGCTCAAACCGGGTTAGCCAATAACATGGAAACGTTGATGGATAAAACAGGACTGGACATACAGTTTAAAGATTGCCAGAGGTATAAGGTCAAGCCTGAGGAAATGCGTCTCATTACAGATATTATTGAAGGATCAGAAGAAAAGGTACGGGCTCTATTACCTGCCTTACCCCAAAATATAAATGTAACCGTGACGTTTGTTGAAGAAGATTTTAACTACTGGGGAACCTCAATGGGCCTTATGGGCGTGCTGATGCACCGGGAATAGTGGTCATCGATATCTCTACAAGATGCCCTGGCGGTATTTCTGCGGCGGTCAATAAAAATCTATCTCGTTTAGTTTTTCACGAGTTTCATCATCTGGCTCGTGGCTGGACAATGAAAGGCAATAAATTCGGTCCAGGTATCCCCGTCGCCGCAGTCAACGAAGGTCTCGCGGTAGTTTTCTCTGAGCTATACGCGGACGGTACGTTTGAAAAGCTTGCCAAGCCTGAAAATGGGGCGCAGTGGCTGAAGGAAATCCTGGCTCTGCCCATCAACGCCAATTACGGGCAATGGATGACTCAACACCCTGATGGCCGGTTCACCATCGGGTATCGAACGGGCATGTATGTCGTAAACCAGGCGATCGCTTTTTCCGGAAAGAACATCTTTGAACTGAGCACGCTCTCCCCCGATGAAATCTTAAAATTGGTCCAGGTGAGATAAGCGAGGATTGGGCGATGTCTGTCGTCAGATTGCGGGGATATAACAGGACTCAATGCGAACCAACTGTTACACGGACAGTGTATTGTTTGATCTAATATGTAAATGGTCAAATGGACTGGCTGGATTATATAAAAATCAGGGGCGTTAGGCCTTCGTGTTTATTTGTATCATTACAAAAGGAATAGAAAAGGGCCTATCGTCTTGTGCATCAACCGATGACACGCATTTGTCATAGGGATAGAATTCACCCGGATAGTGAAGAAAGCCGCGTCGTTCCATCATGGCGGTGATGGTCTTGTGGTTTACTCGTTCTTCTGTGCTTACGAAGGGCGAATCCATCGGCGTATGATTCGCTCACTTCCAGATACGACCAGCCACGCGAAATCTCGCTGCCGTCATCAATACGGAAGACTGAGATGTCCACCATGCTTCAAAGCCTGTCCACTAAAACGGGGGAACATCGCAAGTTTATCCCTATGTATTCATCCCCTAAACCTCTGCATCCATGATATCGGTTACCACATGGTACCTTGGGTCGTCAATTGAAGTTTCGATAATAGCATCAAGTTTTGAATTTGATTTCAAAAGCAATATTTTACATTCAGGGCTTAAGTGCTTTAATTTAATCGACTTACCCAAATGTAGATACTTGGTTACCAGGTTGTTGATGGCTTCAATACCGGAATGATCGCTTACCTTTGATTCAATAAAATCAATTTCTACGTTTTCAGGATCATTTCTGACGTCGAATTTCAAATTGAAATTGTGGACCGCACCAAAAAACAACGGCCCCCAGATTTCATAGACTTTCGTCCCATCCTCTTTGAAGCGTTTTCGAGCCCGGATCATGGTGGCATTTTTCCACGCAAATACCAGCGCGGAGATAATAACACCCGTAATTACAGCAATAGCCAAATCTTGCCAAACAGTGATCGCAGAGACCAAAAATAACACGAAATAGTCAGAAACAGGCACTTTATTAATAATTCTAAAACTACTCCAGGCAAACGTACCAATGACCACCATAAACATGACACCAACGAGGGAAGCAAGAGGTATTTGTTCGATTAAGGGGGCACCAAATAATACAAAACCTAATAATGCGACCGCTGCCGTTATACCGGACAATCGTCCTCTGCCACCTGAATTCACGTTAATAATAGATTGACCGATCATGGCGCATCCCCCCATGCCGCCAAACAACCCATTCAGGACGTTTGCACCGCCCTGGGCCACGCATTCTTTATTGCCACTCCCTCGCGTTTCTGTCATGTCATCGACTAAATTCAAAGTCATCAATGATTCAATCAATCCTACCGCTGCAAGTAAAAACGCTGTAGAAAATATAAGTCCCCAGTGCCCCTCCAAAGTATGAATCAAACTGAATAATTGTATCTGGAAGTGAGGTAGTGAACCTTTCAACCCTTCCCCCCCGCCGTCCCGTATAAACGAACCCACCGTATTAACATCCATGTTCCCAAAAATCGTGATGCAGGCGATGACGATAATCGCCGTTAGTGCTGCCGGGATTTTTTTGGTCACCTTGGGCAAATAATACATGATGCCCATGGTTATCGCGACTAACCCGAGCATCACAGATAATTCATATCCGGGTAACCATTGCATACTGCCGTTTATACGCTCTTTAAAGAGCTCAAGTTGTGACAGGAAGATGACGATGGCTAATCCATTTACGAACCCCATCATCACCGGATGGGGAATAAGTCTGACAAATTTCCCCAGTCTGAAAACACCTGCACATATTTGGATGGCTCCCACAAAAAGCAGGGTTATAAACAACCATTGTAGACCAAGATTTTGAATGGGTACTGCAAGGGACGAGCCATATTCATTGCCCTGTTGGATCATGTGGACCATGACGACGGCCATGGCTCCCGTGGCTCCGGAAATCATACCGGGCCTGCCGCCAATGACCGCGGTTACAATACCCATCATAAAAGCGCCGTACAATCCGACGAGGGGATCAATGCCTGCCACAAATGAAAAGGCCACAGCCTCTGGTACAAGGGCTAAGGCAACGGTCAAACCCGACAGGATATCGTTTTTTGGATTAAGCGTAAAGTTCTTGATGATTCTTTTCATGCAGAAATAGCCTCAAAACGGATAAGATGACATATCGATTTCCAGAGAACGCGTGTTTTCCACAAGACCATGCCGCAATCCGGCGAGTCATTGAGTCGTCGTTCAGAAGAAGACCTTCAATAGGCGTAATTCGTTCTGGACGCAGCCGTAATAGTTGCGCAAACGCTCACGTCAATATTGTAATAATGAATAGGTAATAACTGGTGGTCTTATGATGGAGCAGAAGGTTCCGTCTTGCTTTATTACATTTACAGCGTTACCCGATTGTATCCATGCAAAACCATGTTCAGGTGGTCCACCTCCATTGACCGCCTAACGGATTGTATTTGTTACATTCGAGGAAGCTGAGATACAGGTGGGAAAGTTGTCGCACTACCGTATTAAAACTGGCAGTTGACTGAGGCAAAACAGAAGGTTCAAGCAATTAGATTCGGCCCCTACCAGGCCTGTGGCCAACATATGCATAGACGTTCTCGATTAAATACATTATTAAGCTGCAATTCACCTGGTAAACCTGGCCTGTATTCTTGAGTGAAGCTGGTAAAACGACGCAAGCATAACCTGCAAGAAGCCTCCAATATAGGTGTTTTTTGGCTATAAGCAAAGTGTTATCTGAGGATCATGCCAGAGATTCAGGTCGTACATGTAAGGAGAGATGCTAACGAATGCCAACCATGTGTATGTCATAGGTCCACCGTGACATCAGAAAAACGTCGCCTCTTTACCGAGGGCTCGGATAATCTCATCGTGCGCGAGGGTCGGTTTCCCTCAGGCCTACAATGCCGGCAAAAGGTAGCCGACGGTTTGGGG
>Ga0115002_10009200_pt1 | contig 10831 bp, 10 predicted proteins | sample ArcticOcean_MG_C_8_FD_89576 | JGI IMG/M metagenome (GOLD analysis project Ga0115002, IMG submission 89576) | Marine microbial communities from western Arctic Ocean - ArcticOcean_MG_CB11_86 | ecosystem: Environmental > Aquatic > Marine > Oceanic | place: Arctic Ocean: Canada Basin | collected... | reverse complement strand
TCACCGGCAACCCGGCCCTGGTCTGCCCGCTGGAGGCCTGGCCGGAGGATGCGGCGATGCAGAGAATCGCGGCCGAGAACAATCTGACCACCGCCTTCTTTGTCGGCCGCGCCGGCCGCTATCGCCTGCGCTGATTCGCGCCCAAGCATGGCGAGGGCGAAGACACCGGCATCACCGGATCGGCCCATTCCTCGCTCGCGCCCTATTGGGCCGCGCGCCTGAACCGAACCAAACTGCGCGGCCGCTAGCTCTCGCCGCGCGACGGCCAACTCGACTGTGAGCTTCGCGGCGACCGCGTCCTGCTCGCCTGCGCGGCCGTCAAATACATGGAAGGGCATTTGTTCCTCTAAAGGGAGAGGCAGAGCCGCAGGCTGTCGTAGATCGCGGCGTGGAGGTTGCGGCTGGCGACGGCATCGCCGACTCGGAAAAGCTGGAAGCGGCCCGCCGAGTTTGTCTCGACCGTCTGTGGCTTCAACGCGATCAGGGCCTCGAGATCGACCTCGCCCAAATTGCGCGACTGCGGCACGAGCGCGAAATAGAGGTCGTCGTTGGGCAGGGTGCCGTGCTCGGCGACCACCTGATCGACCACCCGCTCTTCTTCTTGCAGCGTGTATTCGTTGCGCAACACGGCGACCAACCGGTTGCCTTCCGGATAGACCGAGGTCAAGCGCATATCCGGCGTCATGACGACACCCTTGCCGTAAAGCTCGCGCAGATGGATCGGCCAATTGGTCAGGCCGACCTCGACCCCGGCGAAACGCTCGGGATGGACCAGTTCGACCCGGCTGCCGCGCCCAGCCAGCAGTTCCGCCACGCTCATCGCCTGATGATCGCCCTGGTCGTCGAACAGCAGGATGGACTCGCCCGGCTCGACCGTGCCGGCCAGGATGTCCCAGCTTCTCACGGCATGCTCCGCGCCCTCGAACGACCCCTTGTTCGGCGATCCGCCCGTGGCGACGATCACCGCGTCCGGACGCTCGGCCAGCACATTTTCCACCGTCGCCCGGATCCCCGTGCGGATCTCCGCCCCTTCCTTGCGCGCCTGGGCATCGAGCCAGCGAGTCACGCCGGACAGGGCCTCGCGCCAACCCGCCTTGGCGGCCAGGTTCACCTGCCCGCCGGTGCGCTCCCCGGCCTCGAACAGCACGACCCGATGGCCGCGCCGGGCGGCGACCCGCGCCGCCTCCAGCCCCGCCGGGCCGCCGCCCGCGATCACCACCGTCTTGCCCCCTGGGCCTTTCGGCACTCTATGGGGCAGCACCGTTTCGCGGCCCGTGGCCGGGTTCTGAATGCACAGGGCCTCGCCTACGAAGAGGTGATCGACGCAGTAGTTTGCGCCCACGCATTGGCGGATATCGTCGGGCCTGCCCTCGGTCAGCTTGCGCGCGATCTGCGGGTCGGCCAGATGGGCGCGGGTCATGGCGACCAGATCGACATGGCCTTCCTCGACCGCCCGCGCCGCCGTCGCCAGATCGGTGATGCGCCCGGCATGGAAGACAGGAATCTCGATCGCCTGCTTCACCGCGCTGGCCAGATAGAGGAAGGGTGCGGGCGGGAAGCTCATATTGGGCTGGAGGATGGCGATGGAGCGGTAATCGACCGTGCTGCCATGCATGACATTGACGAAATCGACCATACCCGTGGCGGCGCAGCGGCGGATCACGTCGAGAGTCTCCTCCGCGCTCAACCCGCCTTCCAGCAACTCGTCGCCCGAGATGCGCAGGCCCAGGACATAATCCGCGCCGACCGCTTCGCGCGCCGCCTCCAGCACTTCGATCCCGAAGCGCATGCGGTTCTCCAGGCTGCCGCCGTAAGCGTCGGTGCGATGGTTGGTGAGCGGGGAGAGGAATTGCGGGATGAGATGCGATCCGGAATAGCTCAGCTCCGCGCCGTCCAGCCCGCCTTCCTTGCAGCGCCGGGCGGCGGCGGCGAAATCGCGCCGGATACGCGCGAAGTCCCAAGGCTCCATCGCCTTGGGGAAGGAGCGGTGCTCCGGCTCGCGCAGGGGTGAGGGCGCGACCGGTGCGAGCCAATTTGCCGCGTCCCAGCGCGAACGCCGGCCCATATGGCTGATCTGGCACATGATCGCGGCACCATGGCGGTGGACCCGCTCAGCCAGCTTCTGGAAATGGGGAATGACTGTATCGGTCGCGGCGTTGATCTGGCCGAAGGCGGCGCGGCAATCCGGCGAAACGGCGGAAGACCCTCCGAACATGGTCAGGCCGATCCCGCCCTCCGCCTTGGCCTCCTGATAGGCCTGATAGCGCTCGGCGGGCATCCCGTCCGCCGGATAGCCCGTCGCATGGGCCGTGCTCATGATCCGGTTGCGGATGGTCAGATGCTTGAGCCTGAACGGCTCCAGCAGCGCGTCGTATTCGGCCATCGGCCCCTTCCCCTAAGGTGACGACATTCCCTCGGCAGGGTCCCACAGGGTCTCGCCCGCGCCAAGCGGAATGGCGTGCCACCGCGACCCATCCTTCGAGACGCCGGCTACGCCGGCTCCTCAGGATGAGGCTCGTCCGTGGTTCATGCTTTATCCCTAGCCCTCACCCTGAGGAGGGCCGCAGACGCCCGTGACGCCCGTGCTCACCGCCGCCTCGGCAAAGCCCGCCTCGTCGGACCACAGACGAGCGGGGAATTGCAGTTGATGATCGAGGTCATCACCGTGTGGTCGCGGATGAACGCCTCGCCGAAGGCAAGCTGGGCCATGGCCAGCGCCATGGTCAAATCGGCAGGCGCGACATGGCCGTCGTCGGGGTGGTAGAGCGCGCCGACCAGCCCCTCGATATTGCACAAGGGCCAGAGTTCCTTGATCTCCGCCGGCGTCACCATACGGAAGGGCACGCCGATCGTGTTCGCCGTGCCGCAATATTTGTAATACTCGTCCATCCGCGCCCGGTTGGTCGCCAGGCGCAGATTGCCGTTGATATGGAAGCTGACCGGCTGGCCGGTCTCAGCCTCCAGCGCCTTGTAAAGATCGACGCTGTATTTGTGGAGCTGCCCGACCGTGTAGCTCATGTTGAACAAGGGCAGCAGGCCGGCGGCATGCCAGGTCGAGCCGTGAGTCAGGTCCGCCTTCTCGACCAGCACGACATCCGACCAGCCCTTCTTGGCCAGATGATAGAGGGTGCTGACCCCGACCACCCCGCCGCCGACGACGACCACCCGCGCATGGGTTTTCATGGCTTGCCACCCCTCTCCGCCCGATCAGGTCGCCGCCCTGCCCTCGGGCCGCTTCCCTTGCGGAACGACGACTCTGGACTATCTCCATGGGGAGATTGGCGACCGCCTCCATGAAGCCTTTCTATCCGAACCTTAGAGCAGGTGGAATGCGATGATTCGCCAGATTGCGACCTGGGCCCGCCGGACGCGACGTGCGGTGCGCCGTCGCTCGAAAGCGAGGCATGGTTTTACCGCCATCCTGATCGCGCCGTTTGCCGCCGACTGCGCCCGGAAACCGTGCGCGCCGCCTTCCCCCACGAAACCGTGCTGGAGCCGGGCGGATAGCGGATTCAGGACCGGCCCGGTGGGCCGGATTCTATCGTCAACCCCTCGATAGGGAGGGTTAGGGTGGGGGTAAAAAAGGCGCTTCGCCGGAACACGCTCCGGATATCAGAGAATATCCAGCGGCACGTCGCGTGTCGGTGCGGGATAAACCGCGTCCAAGGCTGCCAAGTCATCGTCCGTCAGGCTCAGGTCGAGGGCCGCGGCATTGGCGCGGACATGATCCGGGTTCGCGGCCTTGGGGATGCAGACAACATTCTCGTGGCGCAGGGTCCAGGCGATCGCCACCGCATGGGGGGTGACGCGGTGCCGGCCGGCGACCTCGTCGAGGGCCGGCGCCACGTCCATCCGGCCGTGATAGAAGGGCGAATAGGCCATGACCGCGACACCGCGTTGGGCGCACCAGGGGATCAGCCGCCGTTCCGCGCCCCGGCTGGCGAGGCTGTAGAGCACCTGGTCCGCGATCCCGGCGCCGCCCGCGATCGCGTCGGCCTCGGCCATGTCGTCGGCGTCGAAATTGCTGACCCCGTGATGGCGGATCTTGCCCGCCGCCTTCAGCCGTTCGAAGGCGGCGAAGGTATCCTCGAGCCGGTGCGGCCCCTGCCAATGCAGCAGGAACAGATCGATCCGGTCGGTGCCGAGCAGGCCCAGGCTGCGCTCGCAGGCTTCGATCGTGCCCTTGGCGGAAGCGTTGTGAGGCAGCACCTTGGTGACCAGAAAAACCTCGTCCCGGCAGCCCTGGATGGCCCCGCCGACCAGGGCCTCGGAATCGCCGTCGCCGTACATTTCGGCCGTGTCGATCAGGCTCAATCCCAGGTCCAGGCCCAGGCGCAGGGCGTCGATCTCGCGCGACCGCGACGCCGCGCGCTCCCCCATATACCAGGTGCCCATGCCCAGGCGCGGCATCGCAGCCCCGTCCCGCGTCTCGTAAGGCTTCATCATAGGGTCGTTCCTCCGGTCCTCGAACGCGCGAAGACTGATCGGAGCGGCGGGCCCGGTCAACATCCCGGCCGCCCGGCCCCGCGATACATCGCTTCGCCGGGCGCTGTCGCGTATAATGGAGGTCGATCGGTTCGGAGTGGACGGAACGCTCGGACCTTGAAGCGTCAACCGGAGAGGGCCCAGCCATGAAGACCATTCTCGTTCCCGTCGAAGAGAGCGATGTCCTGCGCTCCATGCTCGCCACAGCTCTCCACACCGCGCGGCGCTTCAACAGCTATATCGAGGGCCTGCATATCCGCCCGGCCCTGCCCGGTCTCGTTGCCGCCGGCGCCGCCGGTCTGGTCGCCGCCACGCCCGATCTGGTCGAAAGCTTCGAGCGCCAGGACGAGGCGCGCTCCGAAACCGCCAAGAAGCTCTACGATGCCTTTCTCGAAGAACAGGGCATGCCGCGCGGCCGGCCGGAAGGCGCGGTCGAGGCCCCGATCGCCGGCTGGCTGGAAGAGGTCGCGCCCGGCGACGACGTGGTCGGCAGCTATGGCCGATCCTTCGACCTGATCGTGGTCGGCCGCCCCATTCGCGGCAGACTGACTCCCGCCATGGCGACCCTGGAGGCCGCCCTGTTCGAAAGCGGCCGCCCCATTCTGATCGCCCCGCCCGAAGCGCCCGCCTCGGTCGGCGACGAGATCGTCGTCGCCTGGAACGGCTCGACCGAAACGGCGCGGACCATCGGCTTCGGCATGCGTTTCCTGCGCGCCGCCAAGTCGGTCAAGGTCCTGTCGATCGACACCAACATGGTGCCCGGCCCGACCGGCGCCCAGATGGCCCAGTATCTGACCCGCAACGGTGTCAATGCGAGTTCGGTCGATGCCCTTGCCAATGGCCGGGGTGCAGGCGAGGCGATGCTGGAAGAAGCCGCGCGCCTGGGCTGCGACCTCATGTTCAAGGGCGCCTATACCAACAGCCGCCTGCGCCAGATGATCTTCGGTGGCGCGACGAGCCATATCCTGGCCGAGGCCACCATCCCGATCTTCATGGCGCACTAGAGCGAAAAGGGGCCCAAGCCCCTTTTCCGACTCTCCCTTCAGGCCGCCATAGAATCGGCCGCGAGCGGCGCTTCGCCCTTGACCTGGGCGCGATACATCACGCGCCGCGCCGCCGGATCGAAGGAATCGCGCCGGTGCATGGTGCAGCGGTTGTCCCACATCAGGACATCGCCAGTCTTCCAGCGATGGACCCAGGCGAATTCCAGCTGCCTGGCGAAAGCCCATAGGCGATCGAGCAGCCTTTCGCTGTCCGCCTCTTCCATGCCGACCACCCAGGCGTTGCGCCGCCGGCCTAGATAGAGACTCGGCCGGCCCGTCTCGGGATGGCGGCGCACCAAGGGATGGCGCGCGCCCGGGGCCTCGCTCGGCCGCGTCACCTCGACCGCGCCCGGCCGCAGATTGTTCGAACTGTCATAGGACGAGTCGTGGTTGAGCACCTGGCCCCGCACGGCCTCGACCAGATCGGCCGGCAGCGCTTCGTAGACCGCGTACATGTTCATGAAATGCGTGTCGCCGCCCGAATCCGGCACCTCGCGGGCATGGAGCATGCTGACGCTCGGCGGCACCGTGATATAGGACATGTCGGTATGCCATTCGAGCTCGCCGTCGCCCAGCACACCCAGCGCCTCGCCGTTCTGCTTGACGTTGGAGATGATGAGGATCTTCTCCTCGCCCGTGGCATGCTTGTCGCGCCAGCCGGGCACGCCGTCGAGTTCGCCGAACCGCGCGGCGAAACCCGCCTGCTGGGCGGCCGGGACGTCTTGGCCGCGAAACAGCAGCAGCAGATGGTCGAACCAGGCCTGGCGAACCGTCGCGAAATCGGCGTCGTTCAGCGGCTGCGCCAGATCGACACCCAGCACCTCCGCGCCCAATGCCCCGCCTGTCGGTCGAATCTCGATGGCCATGACTGCGTTTCCCTTCTCGCTCCGGCCCGCCGGACCGCCATCCGGGACCGCCAAACCGAATTATACCAAGCCTGCGAGCCGGGAACCAAACTCGCTGTCGGTCAGAGCGTCAGTCGGGGAGAAATAAGCAATAATTTAATCCAGCGATTTTAACGTAGATTAATTGCCGAAACGCGCCACAGGCCTAGTTTCTATCTCATGACATGCATGAAGACTGGAATTCGGCGCGCGGCTGCCTTCGTGGTAGTGGCGCTTTTCTTACCCGTTTCGACCATCGCGGCCGCGCCGCCGACGGTGGTCCTCGACGACCTGCTGTTGGAGCGGAACGGCAGCGGGATTCGCGAGATGCTCTGGATCGATATCTACGAGGCCGCGCTGTACCTACCCAGCAACCGGCTGGCCGAATTCCGCCGGAGCGACACTCTGACGCTCGACGCCGACACCCCCGCCGCCTTCCGCATCGAATTGCTGATCGGCGAAGTGCCGTCGATCACCGCCAAGTGGCGCGACATATTCGAACGGCACATGAGCCCCGCTCAATTGGCGCGCCTAGAAGCCGCCTATGACCGGCTCGGCAAGGGCGATGTCATCCTCTTCCACTACCGGCCCGGCATCGGCACCGTGATCGCGATGAATGCAGAATCGAGCGAACGCGCTGACGGATCGGGCCTGATGGCCGAACTTCTCGCCCAATGGGTTGGGCCGGATCCCGTCTCCCGCGACCTTCGCGCCGAACTTATGGGACATTCTCGGGCCGATGTTTCGGCCCGGCGGGTGGAATACAATGACCGGCGGCGCTAGCCGGCCGGAGCGAATAAGGTAAGGAACAGCCCTCATGGGCCCCGAATTCGGCATTATCGGCCTTCTGCTCTTCGTCCTGTATATCTGGGCGGTCGTGAGCATTCTTCAGAGCAACGCCTCCGGCGGCAGCAAGATTCTTTGGATTCTGATCGCCGTGATCTTTCCCTTCCTGGGCTTCGTCCTCTGGCTCTTCATGGGTCCGCGCAGCGGCCGCTGACGATCCGGCCTCGTACATCCGACTTTTTCCCGGGGCCGGCTGCCTAACAGCCGGCCCCGGTCCGTTCGGGCCATTTCCCGACATCGCGACCCAGCAGCGCATCCTCGCGCCGTTTGGCCGCGCGCGGCTCTGCGGCAGGCCGATGCGGCAGATGGATGCCGCATTCCGTCTTGGTACGGCCGGCCCAACGACCGGCGCATGCGTCTCCCGCCCCGCGGTTTGCGCCGTGCAGGGCAGGCAGCCGACGGAATAGAAGCCTTTCGCCTCCAGGGGATGGCGCGGCAAGGCGCGGGCGACGAATTCCTCCTCGATCCGTTCCGGGCTCCAATTGGCGAGCGGGTTGATCTTGATCCGCCCCTCCTCCGCCTCGATCGTCGGCAGGTTCGCGCGCAGCCCGCCCTGATAGCGTTTGCGTCCCGTGATCCAGGCATCGAAGCCCCGGAGTGCCGCGCGCAACGGCAGGACCTTGCGGATATGGCAACAGGCATCCTGCGCCTCGCGCCACAATCCGCCGTCCGGATCGGTTTGCGCCAGGGTCGCGGGATCCGGCCGGACGATGCGCAGGTCGGTCAGCCCCAACCGCTCTATCAGGGTGTCGCGATAGGCTTCCGTCGCGTCGAAATGCTTGAGCGTGTCCAGAAAGATTACCGGCACAGCCGGATCGACCTCCGCGACCAGGGACAGAAGCACGGCGGCCTCGGTCCCGAAGGACGAGACCAGCGCGACACGCCCGGCAAAGACCTCCGTCACGAGCGGCCGCAGCAGAGCGACGCCGTCCAGCCCCGCATGGCTCTCGGCCAGAAAGGCCGCCTGTTCGGCGGCATTCATGACGCACCCGCCGCGGCGCGTCGGCGCTCGCGCAGGGAGGATGCCGGCGGCCGCCTGTCCGAAGCGGGCTGCATCGGCACCGAAATCTCGGCCATGGCCTCGTACCAACCCTCGAGCGCACAGGCCAGTTCGGCCTCGTCGCCCGCAACCCTGACGGAATCGAAACCGCAGCGGTCGAGAAAGAAATACTGGTCCCGCCCGATCCCACCCACCGCACGCAATTCGCCGAGATAGCCGTGGCGTTCGCGCAGCAGCCGGGCCTGGCTATAGGCGCGGCCGTCCCGGAAGGTCGGGAATTCCAGCTCAATCAGGGCAAAACAGTGCAGTTCGGCACCGATCACCGCCGGATCGGCAATGTTGGGCAGGCGCAGGCCCAGCCACCGATTCCGCCCGAGCAGAGCGCGGCTCTCGCCCTGCCAACGGGCAAGTGAGACGACCGGCCTGGAGACCCCGTCTAGCGGCACGGAATCGGGAATGAAGGTCCAGTCATTCTCGACCAGCTGTCCGTCCTTAATGACCGGCATAGAGCGCCTCCTTGAACGGAGCCGAACCCAGGCGGCGATAGGCGTCGAGGAAGCGTTCGCCCGTCTCGCGGAGCCCTACATAGGTTTCGACCAGGGTTTCCACCGCATCGACCACGTCGTCATAGGAAAAGGCCGGGCCCACGATTTCACCCAGACTGGCATCCTCGCCGGCGCTGCCACCCAGGGTGATCTGGTAGAATTCGCTGCCTTTCTTATCGACCCCCAGAATGCCGATATGGCCGACATGGTGATAGCCGCATGCGTTGATGCAGCCCGAGATCTTGAGCTTCAGCTCGCCGATATCGTGCTGCCGGTCAAGATCGGCGAAACGCGTCGCGATCCGCTGGGCCACCGGGATCGAGCGGGCGTTGGCCAAGTTGCAATAGTCCAGGCCCGGGCATGAAATGATATCCGAGACTAGGCCAATATTGGCCGCGCCCAGCCCGGCCGCGACCAGGCCCTGCCAGACGGCATGAACGTCGCGCAGGCGGATATGCGGCAGGACCAGGTTCTGCTCGTGGCTGACGCGGATTTCGTCCAGACCGTAGCGTTCGGCGAGGTCGGCCACCGCCTCCATCTGCTCGGCCGTCGCGTCGCCCGGCACCCCGCCCACTGGCTTGAGGGAGATGCTGAGAATCGCATAGCCCTGCTGCTTATGAGGGTGCAGGTTGGTGCGGCACCAGCGCGCGAAATCCCGGTCCTCGAAGCGCATCGCCTCGAATTCGGTATCCTGCGCCGGCAGTGCCCCGAAAGGCGGCGGCGCGAAATAGGCCGCGATGCGCGCGACCTCCTCCTCGGGCAGATCGAGCGAACCGCCGCGCAGGGCCTGCCATTCCTCCTCGACCATGGCCGCGAAAGCGTCGCCGCCCACGCTCGCCACCAGGATCTTGATGCGTGCCTTGAACGGGTTGTCGCGTCGCCCCAGCCGGTTGTAGACACGCAAAACCGCTTCCAGATAGGACAGCAGTTCGGCCTTGGGCAGGAATTCGCGGATGGTCGGCCCGACGATCGGCGTCCGTCCCAGTCCGCCGCCGACGACCACGCGGAAGCCCGGTTCGCCCGCCTCGTTGCGCAGCATCTGCAGGCCGATATCGTGGACGTTGATGGCGGCCCGGTCGCGCGCGGCGCCGGTCACGGCGATCTTGAACTTGCGGGGCAGGAACGAGAATTCGGGATGCAGGGTCGACCATTGCCGGATCACCTCGGCATGGATGCGCGGGTCCTCGACCTCGTCGGCCGCGGCCCCGGCGAAATGATCGGCCGTCACGTTGCGGATGCAGTTGCCGCTGGTCTGGATGGCATGCATCTCGACCTCGGCCAGTTCGGCCAGGATGTCCGGCACCTCGGCCAGCTTGGGCCAGTTGTATTGGACGTTCTGGCGCGTGGTGAAATGACCGTAGCCCCGGTCGTAGACCCGCGCGATACGCGCGAGCCGGCGCATCTGGCGGGAATCCAGGGTGCCGTAGGGAATCGCCACGCGCAGCATATAGGCGTGAAGCTGGAGGTAGACACCATTCATCAGGCGCAGCGGCTTGAACCGGTCCTCGTCCAGATAGCCGGACAGGCGGCGGGCAACCTGGCCCCGGAACTGCGCCACCCGTTCGTTGACCAGGGCGCTGTCGAATTCGTCGTAGCGATACATCACCGGCCCCTTTCGATTGCGATATCCGTGCCCACGGTGGGCCCGGCCGCGCGGATGCGTTCGCGCTGGCTCAACGGGCGCGGTGTCCCGTCCTCCACGGCCAAGGCCATGGCATAGGCTTCGACCACGGTCCGGCAGCGCATGGCCCCTTCGGCGATGGCCATGAGCGCGGCCTCCGCCTCGGCGCTCTCGGCCGGTTCGGCCTCGGCGAGGTCGCGGGACCACCGGCCGTCCCGGGCGAGATAGAGAACCTCGCCGTCCCGCAGCCCATTCGCGGTGACGATGCGCGCGGTCATGCCCGCTTCCTCTCCAGGATCGCTTGGGTCGGCGCGGACCCCACGGTCTCCGCCGTGATGCCGCGCTCGGCAAGGGCGCAGAGCAGCGCTGACAGGTCGGGCGAAGCGACGGGGTCCTCGGCTAGGATC
>Ga0115002_10009199_pt1 | contig 10832 bp, 7 predicted proteins | sample ArcticOcean_MG_C_8_FD_89576 | JGI IMG/M metagenome (GOLD analysis project Ga0115002, IMG submission 89576) | Marine microbial communities from western Arctic Ocean - ArcticOcean_MG_CB11_86 | ecosystem: Environmental > Aquatic > Marine > Oceanic | place: Arctic Ocean: Canada Basin | collected... | reverse complement strand
CATTGTTGACAGCAATGTTCAATGGCCCCCACTTGGATGTCACCTGATCGACCATTTTATTGACCTCATCCGTTTGGGTAACGTCGGTTTCAATGGCCAATGATTCAACGCCGAGCGCCCCAATTTCTTGGGCCGTACTTTTGGCGGTTTCGCCATTGCGATCAACAACCGCAACATTTGCCCCAGCCTCTGCCAAAGCAACAGCAAGCGCCCGCCCAATCCCTTGCCCAGCCCCCGTAACAAGCGCATTGCGATTCATAAGAGAAAAACGATTCAGTACACTCATAAATAATCCTTTGAAGTAATCATAAAAGCAGTTCTATACAAACCGCTCCACCGTATGATGCCCCGACCCAATCCCATCCACCATAACAAAGTCGCCTTCCACCGTTCCAAAAACCCGATGCCCATCCACAACAATAGAAGGATCATCACTCCCAAATCGTGGTACAGCAAGCTGCGCACTCATATTCCCCGGCAGATCCACCTCAAGATGAAAAGATTTACCCAGATCATTGTTGAAACTGACCGTGATCGCCCCCCGAATCGTTGGCGTCGTAATTTGTGCCCAACTCAGCGTGCCCGGTTGCGGCGCAATACGCACTTTCCCAAATCCCGGTTCAAGCGAATGAATACCCATCAGGTTAAATGGAATCACCCCCGCAGGGGCAGCACCCCAAGCATGATTCCAATCCTGATTGGGTTTGAACCGATTGTCCCAAGCCTCAAGTGCAATGGTCGTGCCCACATCATAAATCATATGCGCCCAAGAGCGTTCCCCTGTGGACGTGAGCAATGAAAGCGCATAGGCATCTGAACCTGCCGCATAAAGCGCTTCGAGTAATATTTGAGACACATAAACACTACAAGCCATCCCCCGTGACTGCACAAAAGCTTTGACCCGTTCGAGGTTTTCACTGGGAACGAGACCACAAGCAAGTGCAAAGATGTTGGCGTGCAAAGCACTGTGTGGGCTGCCTTCACCGTCGATGACAATGCCCGTAACTGGGTCGATGAGTTTTTCTTGAAATGCTTTTTTGACCTTGGCAGCTTGTGCGCGAAAGCTTTGTGCGCCTTCGGGTTTGTCGAGTGTATTGGCAATGTCGGCCATGTGGATCAACGCACGGTGGTGCAGGGCATTGACGACACTGTTGATGGGAACCATGTCATACCCGTCGCGTTCGACTTGTGGCCAATCGACAATGTCGCGAATCCCCGATTTAAAGTGATCTGATGATTTGCCCGAAAAGTGAATGGCGTCTTTAACCGCTTCGGTGAGCAAGCCGGTTTCAGTACTGATGAGGCCGTCTTCACGTGCGAGGGCCGAAAGGGTTTTGGCTTTGAGGTCTTCATAATGGTGCGCGATGGACGCCGTATTGCCTGTGAACATGAGATCGTTGTAGGCGATCAGTACGGTGTAGAGATGCCACTCGGTAGGCCAGGTGGGTGTGGTGAGAAGGTATTCGTTTGTGCGGCGGGCGAGGGTATATTCGCGGTCGGTGCCGTAGTGACCGATTTGATTGACATACCCATCGGCTTCGTAGGGAATGCGTTCACGATCTCCATCGACGTAATAACCGCAGAAGCTGGTGGCTTTCATGGTGTATTGACACATGTCCCAAATATCGTTGAGCACGCGGCTGGATGAGGTGAAGTGTGATGCGGCATCGTTGAAGGGATAGTGTACGGTTAGTTGGCGAATGGACGTGTGTGTGATAGGAACGGGCGCACCGATAATTTCACAGTAGCGAAACGGATATACCTCAAAAAGGTCATCGGGCATTTTGATGGCAAAGTCACCGGTGTTTCTGGGGTCTGTTGGGATTTTAAGTTGATACGTATGGTCGCCCTTTTGGATATTGAGGGGAATCATTTGATAGCGTCGTGCACCACCCGGGTTGCGGTTGAGGGCGTGTGGTCCATCGGGTACTTCACCGATGTGAATTTCTATTTCTGTGTCTGTTGGGCTGTTGAGCGTGAGAAGAAGGGTTCCAAACGCTGCTCGGCCAAAATCGATGAAAGCATGATGGGCATTGAGCTGGACAACGCGTGTTGGCGCGACTGCGGTGGTGTCGAGCGGATAGTGCGAGGTGGTATATGAATCGGTGAGCTCACCGGTGTGAAAGGTTTGGACCTCTGACCACGGGCTGATGTTGTCCACGCCGTTCCAAGTGCGCACTTTCCAATGATACGCGGTGTGGGATTGGAGGGGCTCGCCGTCATAAGGTATGTTGATGGATTGTGATTCCGATTTCCATACCCGACCTGGATTGGGTTCACCTGAGTTCCACATGTTACCATCATCTTGGGCCAGTGTCTCAAGTGAAGAGGCAACGAGAATTTGATAGGCTTCTTGAAAAACATTTTTGTCGGTGCCGTTGACGATCCAACCGAATTTCGGATTTCGATTTTGGATTTTGGCTTGTTCGGGGTGTGCGAGCAGATTGCACATGAGGCCGGTGGGTTGTAATGCAGTGGACATGGAGAACCTTTCGAAAAATGCAATGCAAATGATGATGGTCACTCTTGAACATAAGATTTGACAAGATAGCGTTTGTTTGTTTGCGTTTCAATGTTTTTCGAAACAGGATGTGTATCGGGACTGTCCAATGGTGGGGTAAGTGAAACGTGAACCTTTTGACATACCGATCCTGATGAGCTGAACTTTAGATTGATTTTTGAGTTATGTCAGGTATTGCAAAATGATCACATGTTGACGATATTATCTTATAACCCCAGCAATGCAAAAATGGAGATAATATGAAAACAATTCAAATGGAAATCGATGACTCGCTCTTAGCCGAAGTTGAGTGAGCAACAAAAGCAAGTGGTGCAACGCCGTCTGAATTTATTTGCAATGCTATTAGACTTGTGCTGAGAGAAGAGGCTATTCTTTTATTAGAAAAAAACCTGGGGAAGGTTATGCCACAAAACCTGTTGTGAAAGATGAATTTGATGCTTGGGAAACAGAACAGGTTTGGGGTAATGAATGAATCACGGAGATATTTATTGATATACGTTTAAACAACCAGACAAACGCCGTCCGGTTTTAATATTAACGCGAGACTCTGCATTATCGCACGTAACATCTGTCACCGTAGCACCTCTGACCTCCACCATTCGCGGTATTCCAACGGAAGTGATTTTAACATCTGATGATGGTGTGCAAACAGCCTGTGCTGTGAATGTTGACAATATCCAGACCGTTTCTCAATCCAATCTCAGTACATTCATCACACATCTATCCCCCAATAAAATACGCGAAGTTTGTTTGGCTATCGCTTTTGCTTTGGGGTTTGATGCCAAAGTTTAGCTTAACAAAAGAGGTTTGCTAAAAAAGGTGTTCGAAATATAACTTGAAAGAAAAGGCTGGAAGTGCTATTCTTTGGAAATTAATCACACCGAAGCACGAAGAAATCACAAAGACCAAGAAGCGCTCTTTACAGGAGAAATGTATGGAAGCCGTAGCAGAAGAGACCTATCCGGGATTGTCCGAAGAGCAGCGCGCACACTTTGACACCCATGGATATATTATGATTGAGAATGCAGTAGAACCCGTGGGGCTCGAAAGGGTTCAGGAAGCCTTCCACCGCGCCGAGACTGAAGGTCGAGCAGCGTGGGAAGCCATGCTTGCCTCAGGTGAATTTAAGGGTGGCTATGGCAACAGCGAGAACGCCCATAACATAAGACCCAATTTCGATTGGGACACGACAATTCTTGATCTTGCCAACAATCCGAAGGTTATTCCATTGGTGTCCGAAGTCGTGGGTATGGATTATCAGGCCATGGAGATGCTGTATCACAATCATCACGCTGGCACCAAAGCCCACACGGGATGGCATCGTGACTGGCCACCGTGGAAGCATCCTCAGTTTGTGCTCAAGGTCAAATGTTTTTATGCCGTCGAAGACATCGGTGAGGACCAGGGCTGCTTCAGCCTCGTGCCGGGCACACAGAACAATCCGGAGGGTCCCCCGAGAGACACCTATACACGCGAGAATCTGACGGACATGCCGGGCCACAAGAAAATGACCATGAAAGCGGGCGATGCCATTATTTGGGAAACCACATGCTGGCACACCGGGATGGCCAACACCAGTGATCGGGATCGCAAATTGGTTATCTTTGGATATATGCCGTTTTTTATTAAGAAATGGAATGCAGAACCACCCTCTTCAGCGCTCGTAGAATGGGCAGATACACCCTTAAAACGGCAGCTTATGGGCATCCACGCTGTGAACGGTCGAAGTGTTTGGGACCGTACGGATGTCGAATACCTGCCAGAGCACAAACCCAGAATCGAATAGGTTATAGAAACATCGTTCAGATAAAACAAGGGCCCCGGAGATCTACGTTCGGGGCCCTTTTTCGTTCTCTAAAGGAGGTCCACCGCTGGGGTAGGAGAGAATCTAATTTTTTTCTATAAAGAATGAGGCTATGCCCGGCTTACCCATGTAATGTCAGGAAGTTGGAATGTATCGTCTGTGCGAGTGATCCAATCGGCGAGGAGATCTTGGAGGCGTTGTCGATCGTTTCTGAATTGGCCATCGAGGGCGAGGTTGGCGGTTTCATAGGGGTCTTCGTTGAGGTTGTACATCAGCCAGGGTTGACCTTCGAGTATGGCATATTTCCAACCGTCGTTGGTGATCACACCGCGCCAAGGGCGTTCTCGGTCGGAGGCAAAACCGCAGCGGTATCCAGGATCGACAATTTGTAGGTAGGCTGAGTCGATTTGTGGGATGGGCCGGTTGGTTCCAAAGTAACCCGAATAGTCTGCACCTTGGAAAGTGTCTGGTGCATCTATACCACACAGGCCGAGGGTGGTGGGGCCAATGTCAACGTGATTGATGAGGTCGGGTGTGGTGGTTTGGATTTGTGGGAGGGCTTTGCCGTGGCCATCTGAGACGAGAAAGGGGATGCGAATGGATTCTTCCCACGGGGCACATTTGAGAATGCGACCTTGTGAGCCGTGCATGTCGCCGTGATCTGAGAAGTAGATGACTTGGGTGTTGTCGGCGAGGTGGGTGGTTTTGAGGGTGTCGAAGACACGCTGGGTGTTGTGGTCGAGGTTTTCGATCATGGCATAATAACCTGCGAGGTCTTTTTTAGATCGGTCTTGAATGCGGTCAACGAGTGAGACGTTGGGGCGCAATTGGATTTCTTCGGGTGTGTGACGTTTGGTGAATGCTTCGGGTGCGACATAAGGTGAGTGCGGGGGTTGTACGGCCAGTACTGCAAAGAAGGGTTGCTCGGAGGTTTGGTTTTTGAGGTGGTTGATGAGCAGGTCTGTGAGGTCGTCTGTTTCATAGGATGGTAATTTGTAGAGGTCAACGGGATCGCCGGACGTGTCGTGCCCGTGTACCCAACAATCGTATTGCGCGTTGTTGTTTTCGTAACCGATCCAACAGTCAAACCCACCGCGTCGTTCGGGCGCAACAAATTGGTGTGTGGGTCTGGTGTCGGCATTGCGATACAGGGCACCATCGACGTGCCATTTCCCAAAGTAGGCGGTGTGATAACCGGCGCCTTTAAAGGTGTGTGCGATGGTGGGTACATTTTGAGGGAGGGGATCGTCGTGGCCAGGAATGCAGTGATGTGGATATATGCTGGTGAGTAAGGAGCCACGAAAGGGTGAGCAAACGGGGCTGCCACCAATGCCAGAACAAGCGGCCCCCTTCATACGATCAAGGGTGGGGGTGCTGAGGTTGGGATCCCCAGCGCAACTGAGGGCCTGTGCGCGATGCTGGTCTGAGAGTATCCAAATGATGTTGGGTTGTTTTATGGGCATGGGTGTTGACCTGGTGTTGGGATTTAGGGGGTTAGTTGTCTGAGCAGAACTTGCAATTCGGATTGGTTGGGCTTCAATTTGAGTGCGCGTTGATACGCGCGAACGGCTGCGGTGGTGTGGCCCTGGGCATGTAAGCATTGCCCAAGGTACGCGAAGCCTTGCCAGTTTTTTGGCGTCTGTTGGGTCAGTGTTTCAAAGAGGGGGCGTGCTTCTGCATAATTTTTCTGAGACATGTATATGTAACCGAGCTTGAATAATATATCTGTAGCATGAGGTTGTTGTGTTAACAAACGTTTGTAGAGTTTTTCGGTTTGGTCCCAATTCTTTTCTCGGTGATAGAGGGCTGCCAAATTTTGGAGTGCATCTACGTGTGTGGGATAATGATCGATGGCAAGGTGCAAAATCTGGCGCGCGGCATCGTTTTTTTTTTGTTTGATATAGATCTGGCTTAGATGTACAGCAGCTTCGGGATAACCGGGTTTTAATTTGAGTGCGCCTTGATACAAAATTTCGGCGGGGCTGTGTTGCAATTTCGTGGCATAAAAGTATCCTAAATTTAAGCATGATATCGCGACAAATTCTTGTATGTCTTTGGTGTTTTGTTGGGCAAATGCCACAATACGGTCCGTGAGATGTTGGTGATCAACGGTGTTGCTTTGAAAGCCATAGATCATGCGTATCGCAACAATGAGTTTATTATCGGGATATTGGGCGAGGGCTTGATGTAAACTGTCGTTTAGAAATTTCCCTTCTGCCAAGTTGGCAATGGGAAATCTTTCATACATGGCACTGGAGACCAATTCGGGTGCTTGTGCAACCGCTTTTTCAAACAGTTGGGTGGCTTTTTCTTTTTGGTTGGTCACAAGATAGGTGCGAGCGGATATGATGTATGTAAATGCTTCTGATTTTTTTAGACCCACGATGCTTAGGCCCGTGATGAGTGTGATGAGAAGGGTCAGGCAGATTTTGGGTCGTGATTGGCTGCTTCGAGAAACTTTCAGGCTCAGCTGTTGGCATGCCCAAGCCAAGAGAACAGCACTGCCTGCAGAAGCAAAATAGAGGTGGCGTGAAGGACCGCTTTCAAAATGTGTTTGATTGGGGTTGGTGATAAATACGACTGTGCTTAACAACATCCAAATGCCCCAATGTGCAGTTGGGAAAATGCGATAATACCAAAGAACAATGACACCGATAACGACCAAGACCCCCAATAATAAGTCTGGTGTTTGGATGTCGTGCATCTCTCTAAAAACTGTAAATGTTGAGACCCATAATCGGCCGAGATACCAAAAACCGTGTTGGATGAGGTCTATGATGTGCCATTGAAGTACCGCGGTGGCATGTTCGGCTTGTGGTACTTGTGGGAAAAGTTTTAGGAGGCCGATGAGAACAGCGAGACTGATGATGCCGATGCTGAGAATTGGACGCATTGGCTGTTTTTTTTGCCAGGTGAAGTATGCGATGAACAGGGGGCAAACAATGGCCGCTGGGTGTGATAAGATGGCGAGTACAAACCCGCATACACTGATGCCGTACCATTTGTAGCGAGGTGTTTCATGGTAGGCAATGTAGGCGAGGATACCCACACATCCCCAACTTAGGGATAGGGGATATGCCAAGCAAGAAATCCAGTGTATGGCCCGAAAGTGGGCGAGATTAATGAGAAAAAAGAGGCCACCGATGAGGCTGAGTTCTTGGTTTAGGCCCGTTTTAAGAAATGTGAAAGTGAGCAGGACGGTGGTGATGAGGTGGCAAAATACAAGGGCAACGTGGAATGCTGTTGGATTGTCGGTGAAGCTCATTTGAATCAATAAGAGGGCCATGTCTGTGACTGGACGGCCTGGTAGGCGTCGGTCTGCAGAAAAAATGGCACTCGGGTCTTGGTGTATTTGATCGAGGTCATTTAAATATGCCAGATCATCTAACTCAAACTGGTGCTGCGACAAACTGCCCAAGGCAATGAGCGCGACAAAAGTGTACACCCCCATTGCAATGGCAAAGATGCGTTTGTTATTTTGAGATGGAGATAGAAATATCACGGTTGATTAATTGAGGTGCGAGACGTGTGTGCCTTGTTGGGGGTCGAATTTTTGAGCGTGTTGGCCCACGTAGTGACAAATGAAAGTGCGACGCCAGCGATCCTGTGTGACATTGGCATAAGACCCGTGGATGATCCGTCCGTGAAAGAAGAGCACATCACCCGGGTTCATGTCGAGGCCCACGATGTCAGCGTTTTTGGGCAATAAGGTTTGCACATTGGTAAATGAGATGTTGGTGTCGGCTTTTTCAACATGATACAGACCATATTTATGAGAACCGGGCCCAACGACCATTTGACCAACATCCTGATCTGATGTGTCTAAAGGTATCCACACACCAATGAGGGGATCAAGCGTGATATATTGGGCATCTTGATGCAAGGCCTGACCGCGCGATTGAGGGGGCTTAAAGTAGAGCATTGTTTGGTTGAGCACAGGTTCATCGTTCATCAGTGTTTTTACGGCTGCTAAAATCTGTGGATGAGATGACCATTGATCAGATAGCGTATCCCATTTGTGCATTTGAATCATGCGTGGGTATTGATGATTGGCATCATCAAGTCGGTCTTTTGTGCCGCCAAAGTCACCCGGTTTTTCACCTTCTGCACGCAAGGCCATGTAATGTTCGCGCATGGTGTCAACCGTTTTGCTATCGAATACATCAGGTACGATGAGGTAGCCTTGTTCGTTGTAGTGAACAATTTGTTCGGATGTGAGCATGGTTAAGTTCCTTTTTATTCTTCTGCTAAGATCTTTTCAATTTGGTCAAGTTCATCATCTGAGAATGCGAGGTTGTTGATGACCCCAACGCTGTTTTCAATTTGTTCGGGGCGACTGGCACCCACAAGCGCAGTTGTGACGGCGTTGTGGCGCAAGACCCAGGCAATGGACATTTGCGCCAATGATTGCTCGCGTTCTTGGGCGAGGTCATTGAGTTTTTGGATTTTGGCCAAGTTTTCGGGTGTGATGCGATCCGCTTTGAGAAAGCCGTGTGATTTGGCTGCGCGTGAATCGTCGGGAATGCCGTTGAGATATTTGTCTGTGAGCATGCCTTGCGCAAGGGGCGAAAAGACGATGCAGCCGATGCCTTCATCTTCGAGGGTGTCGAGCAGGCCGTCTTCCACGCGGCGGTTGAACATGTTGTATGAGGGTTGATGAATGAGACAAGGGGTGCCAAGGTTGCGCAAGATCTTTGCGGCATCGCGTACTCGGTCGGGTTGATAGTTTGAGACGGCGGCGTAGAGTGCTTTGCCCGAGCGGACAATGTGATCGAGGGCGCCCATGGTTTCTTCAAGCGGTGTGTCGGGGTCTGGACGATGGTGGTAGAAGATATCGACGTAGTCTAAGCCCATGCGTTTGAGGCTTTGGTCGAGGCTGGCGACGAGATATTTACGGGAACCAAAATCACCGTAGGGACCATCCCACATGCCATAACCGGCTTTGGTGGAGATGATGAGTTCGTCGCGATATCCTTGAAGGTCGTCTTTGAGAATGCGGCCAAAGGTTTCTTCGGCAGATCCCGGAGGGGGACCGTAGTTGTTGGCCAAGTCGAAGTGCGTGACGCCCAAGTCGAAGGCTTTGCGAACCGTTGCACGACCGGTTTCATAAGTATCTACCCCACCAAAGTTGTGCCATAGGCCAAGTGAAATGGTGGGCAATTTGATGCCGCTGTTGCCACAGCGATTGTAGGTCATGGTATCGTAACGATTTGGAGATGGAAATTCAGACACGTGTTGCTCCTTTTTGATGTGTGCTATTCTTCCGATTTTTTCTTATTTCCAAAGGTGAGCGCAAAGCTGGTGCCAATGGTGATGTCGTTTTTGTGTATGTCCAATGGCGGGCGGCTGTCGCGCCGATAGCGTAGGGTGGTGACTTGTTGTAAGGGGCCTGCTACGCGACTGGCGATTTGTAAATTACCGAGGAGGCGAAAGTCTTTGACCTCGTTGGGCATAAATTGATAATAACCCGTGAGCGTGATGGTGGCTTTTTTGCGAATTTGAAAGTTAACGTAATTGCTTGAACGGATGACCGATATGCGATCTGAGTGGGGATCGGTTGCGGTGAGATTTAGGTGTTCACGTTCCCACATGAAGCTGTTGCCTAAGGTGAAGGAATAGGTTTGGTTTTCGTGTAAGATGGTACGCAAACCGCCGCCAATAAGGGCGCGAAATGTGAGTTTTCGCGAACGGGCGTAGTTGGCTTGGATAAATGCTTCGGGTTGAAAACGAGGGGGTTTAACCCATGTGTAGCGTAGATGTATCAGGCCTTCGTTGGAGAAGCTCTCACCGTCACGAAAACCGAGTAGGCCGTCGCCGAGTATCAAAATAGAAGATGTTGGTGTGTTATAAGTCACATTGGCCGCGCCGCCTCCTGTAAAGAAGTCGCTGTTGCCACTTGCACCACCCAGATGCAATCCCACGTTGCCTTGCACACCTGTTTTTTTACGGTAGAGTTCTACGTTTACTTGCGCATTTGTTTCGGACACACAAAAGAAAAGCAACAAGGTCCACAGTATGGGTGTTCTGTTTTTAAGTGCAAAGTATAAAGTATAAAGTGCAAAATGAACCAAGACATCTCCTAAGTTTTAATGGATGCGAAGTTTGGTTGTATGCTTTTCTGTCTCCTGATGCCTATCTCACCGTCCATTGTTCTACAATGACGTCACTGAGGGCATCTTCGTCAATTTCAACGCCAATCCCGGGGCGAGTTGGTACAATGAGTTTGCCGCCATGCCATTCAAGAGGGGTTTTGAGAATGGTGTTGGCGCGTATGGCCAATTCGAGTTGGAATTCTTGAATGAGAAAGTTGGGGACGGCCGCGGCGAGTTGCCAGGTGGCGGCCATGCCAATGCCTGTGCACACACCCACATGTGGGGCAACTGGGATGCGGCGTGCTTCGGCCAGTGCAGAGATTTTAAGAGCCGCTGTTAGGCCTGCGCGTACCACATCGGGTTGTGCCACACCGAGTGCCCCATTGTCGAACCAGGATTGAAATTCATAGGCGGT